>Ga0137465_1000182_pt1 | contig 43662 bp, 48 predicted proteins | sample EasRivERMGT828_2_FD_104906 | JGI IMG/M metagenome (GOLD analysis project Ga0137465, IMG submission 104906) | Soil microbial communities from meander-bound floodplain in the East River, Colorado, USA - East River MetaG ERMGT828_2 | ecosystem: Environmental > Terrestrial > Soil > Floodplain ... | reverse complement strand
GTTGGTGTTCTTTGTTTTCATGCGTTTGGTGTGTTTGGTTGTGGTTTTCTTTCACCGCCAAGCCTGTCTGCTCGGCGGCCAAACCACCAACCGCATTTTCAACTACGCCGCGGACATTCCCCAAAATTGCGCCAAATCGTAAAGCGTTCTTTCGGAAAAGCCAGCTACAATCAAACAAAGAGCTCACACCCTGCTAGATCAACACATCGGCGCCGGGCTTAAGAATGGGCTTCCAATCGAAAGCGCCGAACTGGTGGTTCATCGCCCGGAATGATCGCTCGTTACGCTGCGGCGGAGTTTTTATGGCCATGCCCCAGCTTTCACCGAAGCAAATCCGTGATTTGTCCACTGCGCAGCACAGGGAAATGCCATGCCCATTCAAGCCGGTTGCGCCGGGCGACCGTCCATCTAGCACTTGAGATGCTTAAACACTTTGCTATCTTCAGCGCATGACGGCTGATGACCTCAAAGGCGTGGTTCACTCGGATCCTGAAATCATGGGTGGAACACCGGTCTTCGTGGGCACGCGTGTGCCTCTCCAGAATCTGATCGATTATCTGGAGGGAGGAGAATCGATTGAAGATTTCCTGGACGGGTTTCCGTCGGTCAAACGGGAGCAGGTCATCGCTGTGATCGAGGCCGCCAAGATCAAGATGCTCGAAACGGTCGCTCATGCGGATCCTCATTGATGAGTGTCTGAACTGGCGACTGGGACGGGCTCTCACCGGGCATTATTGCATTTCCGTGCAACGCCTGGGTTGGAGCGGAATCAAAAACGGACAGCTTCTGGCGTTGGCGGAGCAGAATCACTTTGACGTTTTCCTGACGGGCGACCGAAATCTCAGCTTTCAGCAAGACACCACGCAGTTTCGCATTGCGGTTGTGGTGCTTCAAGCTGAGGGCATCCAGTTGCACCGTACGCTTCCGCTCATGCCGAAGGTGCTTGCGCTGCTGCCAACGTTGCGCCCAGGCCAAGTTGTGAATGTCTCGCCTTAAAATCCTGGCGTTATACAAACTGATATGACGAACAATCGCTACGAGATGATCATTTGGTGGAGCGACGAGGACAATGCATACGTGGTTGATGTGCCTGACTTGCCGGGGTGCATGACGCACGGCAAAACACGCACGCAGGCCATCAAGAATGCGGAAGATGCCATCGCCTTTTGGATCAGAACTGCCAAAGCCGACAAGTTGCCTATCCCTCAGCCAAAAGGACGGTTGATGGTCGCCTGATGCTGACTGCGAAGCTTGTGTTGCGGCAGGTCGAAGCCCCGCGGCAATCCTACGGCTTGATTACGTGCTCACGCCCATCCTTGTTGGTCAATTTCACGACATTGCCCTTCGGTTCGGCCAGGATTTGAACACCGCTCCATTCTCCTTGGTCAACAGGCCGCCCATCAAGGCTCATGCCTGTGCCATCGACAGACGTGCCGATCTTCACACCAGGCCGCCCATTCGGATCGATCAGCCGCAACAGCACCGTTTCGGCGTATTTCTTTCCATCCTTGCCCGTGGTGGGCGGCGTCACAATGATCTGCGCGCGGACTTTTCCCTGCTCATCCACGATTTCGAGCCCACGCCCCCGAAGAACCCCCGCGCCCGCCGCGTCTGTCTTGGCCGGGCGTGTTTGACCAACAGTGGACATGAGGATGATCAGATTGATCACAGTGAGAACAATAGCGAATCGTTGAGTTTTCATAGAATCATCATGGCCCGATCATGCCGCTTGGACATCAGGAAGTTGTAAAAAAGGTGTAAGATGAATGTGCGCAAGTCAGGTGCCTGCTGGAAAGGAATCAGTCCGGGAGAAACTCCTTCCGTCTTTGTCGTTGTGATATTCAGGGATGGACGCTATAAGTTTCGTTGATGGAAGCCCAAAGCGAGTTCGAACCTCCCACTTCTGCCTTAAAAGGCGTTCGCCTCAGCAAAAGCGAAAAACCAACAAACAGAGAAAGGAACCATGCCAGCCAAGAAAACAATCTTTCAAAAAATCAGCGATGACGCCGTCCAGGCCAAGACGGACAGGGTGTGGCAGGACTGGTTCAGCATATTGGACAAGTTCGGCGTAAAGGAGAAGGGCCACACGCAAACAGCAAAGTATCTTCGGGACAAGCATAACCTGAGTGATTGGTGGGCGCAGGCGGTGACGATTCGTTACGAATGGGAACGAGGTTTGCGCCGCAAAGAATCATCGCGATGAGATAACGGTCTTATCATGTGCTGCAACGAACCCGGCCATCGCGCGGTAGTTGCAATCGTGGTCCCTCGCCGGCCAGGTCGTTGAGCTCGGGTCGTTGGCGACATACGAAGCGTTCGTGACCGAAATACTCCAACAAAGAAAGGAAACACGCATGTCAAACCAGCAACCACCTCAACCCAGTCTTTACGAGCGCCTCGGCGGCGCTTTCAGCATCGCCACGGTCGTCGATGACCTCATCGACCGCGTCATGAGCGACGCCCGCCTCAATGCGAACCCCCGCCGTGGACGAAGCCCACCATAAGGTGTCGCCAGCCGGCTTCAAGTATCACGTCACCGAAATGGTTTGCTGGGCGGCCGGCGGCCCGCAGACATACACGGGGCGCTCCATGCGCGACTCTCATCAGCACTTGAACATCACGCCCAAAGAGTGGGATGCTTTCATGGATGACTTCCAGCAGACGCTCGACAAGTTCAAGGTTGCTGCGGCCGAGCAGGCGGAACTCAAAGCGATTGTCCAGAGCACCTATGGCGACATCGTGATTGGCAAATCGTAACCGGACTGACCGTTATCCAAGAAAGGAATCCCAAGACATGAGCAACATCGGAAAGGTGGACAGCCTTTGGCGTTACCCCGTCAAGAGCATGCGCGGAGAGGAGTTGGACGAAGCGTTTGTGGGATTCTCCGGAATTTATGGCGACCGCATCTTCGCCTTCAGGAGTTCGGCGAGTCCCAAGGGATTCCCCTATCTAACAGCACGGGAGCAGCGAAGACTTCTGCGATACCGCCCGCGCTTTCGTTATCCCGATAAAGCAGCGCGGCCCATCAATTTGGCCGAAGCCGAGAGCATGGCGCCCGGCGTGAATCCTGTGTCCGCAGACATGGCGGACCTGATGGTGGATGTCGAGGCGCCGACCGGAGAGACTCTCGCGATAGACGACCCCGCGCTGATGCGCATGCTTGGCGACGGAGTCTCCGGTGCGCCTGACGTGACGAGGGCATTGCGGTTCACTTTCGATTTGGTCAGAAGGCGTTCAATCAGCCCGGGAACTGGTCCGTGCTTGATGACGCCGTGGCCCAGCGTGACGAACTGCGCGGGGGTCAATGAATTGCGCACGTGAGGATGTCCCTTCCGCACAAGGCAGACGAATTCGTCGTCGAAGAGCTTTTGCTGGTAAAGACCAACAGCACTCACGGTATGACAGTCCACGGCCAGATCCAGCGCGCCACGCTTCAGCGCCGATTCCATTTCGTCCACGGGAAGACTGGTAGTTGCCAGGCGCACATCCGGGGCAACGCTCCTCAACTGAGCCAGAAGCCGTGGCAGAAGAATCGTCTGCGTGTAGTCGTTCAGATTGAGATGAAAAGTCCGATTAGAGGTAGCCGGGGCATAGTCTCGATCGCGCCGCAGCGATTGGTTGAGAAGTTGCAGTGCTTCCCGGATCGGCGCTGCGAGTTCGTTGGCCAGACGAGTCGGGCGCATTCCCGCGCCGTCGCGCACAAAGAGGGGGTCACCGAGGAGCGAGCGCAATCGCGCCAGGGCGCCGCTGATGGCCGGTTGGCTCTTCCCGAGTCGCCGCGCCGCGCGGCTGATGTGACGCTCGGCGAAAACAGCATCGAACACGACCAGAAGGTTAAGGTCGAGTGCTGCGAGACTGGTGGGGCGGGTTGACATGTTGTTAAGCAGACGACGCCGCGTCATCGGAAGGTCTTTGAGCAATGGCATACCGAGCCGGCGGAGTTTCTTGAAGCAGGCACCCGGGTCTTCGCCCTGGGTTTCTATTCGGCGCGAGCGAAAGCGACCGGCAGAACCTTCAAAGCCCGCTTCGCGCACGTTTGGACGCTACGCGACGGTGTCATCGTGCGCCTTCAGCAGTGCGCCGACACCGCGCAACTCGCGAAGGCTTTGGGTAAAGATTTCAGCAAGGAGCACGCATGAGCGGCACAAATCCAATCATCGTCGTTACCGGCGGCAATCGCGGCATCGGTTTCGAGGTCTGTCGGCAACTGGCCGAACGCGGCGCGCAAGTCGTCTTGACCGCGCGCAAACCTGAAGCCGGACACGCTGCTCTCAAAAAGCTCGGCTCGCAAAAACTCTCGGCGCAATTCCATCCGCTCGATGTCACCGGCCTGGAAAGCATTGCGGCGCTACGCGATTTTGTGGAACGCACCTTTGGCCATCTCGACGTACTGATTAACAACGCTGGTATCATCACGGATGAAGAGGCTTCAGCCCTCGAAGTGAAACCCTCGACTGTGCGGGCCACGCTGGAAACGAACACGCTTGCCCCATTGCATCTGGCGCAGACGCTTGTGCCGTTGCTCAAGCGCAGCCGTGCTGGACGCATCGTAAATATCTCGAGTGGCATGGGCGCGCTCTCGGAGATGGAGGGTGGTTACGCCGCGTATCGCATTTCAAAGGCGGCACTGAATGCTGTCACCGGAATTCTCGCCGCCGAATTGCGCGGCGTCGTTGCGGTCAACTCGATGTGTCCGGGCTGGGTCAAGACTGACATGGGCGGCGCAAACGCCGAGCGCGACGTTGCGCAAGGTGCAGACACGGCCGTTTGGCTCGCACTTGACGCTCCGCAGAATTTAACCGGAAAATTCTTGCGCGACCGCAACGTCATTCCATGGTGACTCGAAACCCAAGACCAGAAGAAGGAAAATTTAAGTAACGGCGCCAATAGTATGTAAAGAGACTTATGGCCAAAACCGTCACCTGTTTGTTGAATCCAATCGGTATTGTCCGATCACCGCTCAAGAATCGCCGAGATGCGCCCAAACTCGGTACCGAAGGAGCGCCCGATGCATGGCTCGATCTAACGCCAGCCGTTGCCGACGGGCTGCAAGGCATAGCTGTGGGACAGGAAATTATCGTGATCACCTGGTTTCATGAGGCCCGGCGTGATGTGCTCAAAGTACATCCACGTTGGGACAAGAATCTCCCGCTTACCGGAGTTTTTAATACGCGATCCCCGGACAGACCCAATCCACTCGGCTTGCACCGGGTTAAGGTTCTGGAAGTCGCCGGAACTCAACTGAAGGTTGGCCCTCTTGAGGCCATTAACGGGACGCCAGTCGTGGACCTCAAGCCGGTGCTCTCACTACCAGCCGACTCATGAACAATCACGTTCCTGGCCAGTGCAGACGCACGCTTCATTACCGGCGTTAATCTGCCGGTTGACGGCGGCGTCTCGGCCTCCAACGGTGAACCGAAGTTCCATTGACCGGAACGCGTCTCGCTTATCGGTCTCTGGCCGGCACGAAGAAGTTCTCTCGTTCGGCGCTAAGACAGGGGATCACGTGATTCTCAATTGGAACGGAAAAGCTATCACGGAGCCCTCCCATTACTTCCATGTGTTTTATCAATCCGCTTGAACAGGTAATCACGCAATGCAGGGTCGTCGGTTAGGCTCGCGGCTCGCGTGAAGGCTCGGCTCGCTTCATCCTCACGATTCAACAGTTCCATCAAGTGACCACGCGCGGCCCAGAAGGGTTGATAGTTGACGACGCTGCTTTGAGGCAAAGCATCGAGTGCATTCAGCCCGGCGGAAGGATTGCCTGCTTGCGCCAGCGCCACGGCACGTCCCACCGACGCGCCGATGTTGGGCGCGAACCTGACAAGGCCTTCGTAAAGCAATGCGATTTCCTGCCAGTCAATTTTCCCGGATTTGGCACGAGCCGCGTGGATGGACTGGATTGCGGCCTCCAGTTGGTAATGCCCGGTTCGTCCAAACCCCGCTGCCGTCCTCAAAAAATCTTCGGCTTCTTCCATCAAGCCCCCCAACCAGCGTGTGGTGTCTTGCTGGTCGAGCGGGATGAATTCGCCGGTGCTGGAAAAACGCGCCTCACGTCTGGCCTCGCAGTGCAACATCAAGGCCAGCAAACCCAAGGCTTCCGGTTCCGCGGGCATCAACTGAACGAGAACGCGCCCGAGCACAATAGCTTCCGAGGCCAGAGCACGGTGCGTTGACGCGGCGTCCGGCAGGCTGTCCCAGCCAGTCGTGTATGCGGCGTAGATGGCATCCAGAACGAACGAAAGTCGGTCGCTCAATTCCGGCGGGTCAGGGACGCGAAACGGAATGCAGGCATCGCGAATCCTGGTCTTGGCCCGCACTAGTCTCTGACTCATGGCAACGGGAGACACCAAGAAAGCAGAGGCAATCTTTGCTGCGTCTATCCCAAGCACCACCTGTAGCATGAGTGGCGTGCGTGCAGCGACATCAATGGCAGGGTGCGCGCACACGAAAAGCAGCTTCAGGCGTTCGTCCGGGAAAGACTCATGCTCCGTTGTCGTCGCTTCAGCTTCCTCGGCGAGTTGTTGCAACAAAGGCTCGGCATCTCGCCGGGTCTGCTCCCGACGGGAGGCGTCAATCACCCAGTTGTGCGCAACACGCATGAGCCACGCCTCGGGCTTGTCCGGGACTCCATTCGTTGGCCAAGTTTCGAGGGCGGCAACCAGCGCCTCGCTCAACGCATCCTGCGCATCGGCAATGTCGCCGGTGCGCGCGGCGATGTAGGCGACCAGTCGTCCATACGAATCACGCGCCACGGCTTCAATCGCATCATGCGTGGCGGATTCGCTCATCGTTGAAAATGACTTCGATTGCGACAACTTGCGTGATGCCAGCCGCAATCCGCTAATTCGTCGAACGGGTTTCCGAGAGGTCGCAAGACACTCTGCGGTGCGTCCGATTACCACAAAGAGTTTTCCGAAATTGAGGGTGAGGTTCGAACCTAAATCTGCGAAAAATTCTTTCTTTTTTCAGGTGATCCGTTCTCAAATTCAAATTTAGCTGCCGGTGCGACATTAGACCCTTAGCGAGCCACGGAACGCCCTGGCGCTATAGTAAGACTGCGCACCGTTGTGACCCACGAAGACGCGGCCGTAGCGACGATCACAATAGAGGGCGCCGCCGAGTTTTCTAATATCAGCAGGTGTTTTCACCCAGCTCGACGTTTTCGTATCGAAATCTCCAAGTTTCTGCAGCTCTTGATATTGTTCTTCCGTCAAAAGCTCGATGCCCATGGCCGCTGCCATATCCATAGCGCTATTTTTCGGTTTATGTTCTTTTCTGGATTCCAGCGCTTCACGGTCGTAGCAAACACTTGTACGCCCTTTGGGACTTTCCGCTGAACAATCAAAAAAGATGTATTCGCCCGTCTTTTTATCATGACTAACAACATCCGGTTCACCGCCAGTTCTTTCCATTTCATTGAGTGACCACAGTTTTTCGGCATTAGCTTCCAGCTTTGCTTGGACTTTAGACCATTCGAGACCTTCATGGCGGTTCATATTTTTCTCAAAACGGGCTTTCAATGCTTTGAGCAGTTCTTCGCGTTGTTTTGGTGACAACTCCTTTTTTGTTTTGACGCCTTTCATAGAGGTTTCCTTTCTATTGCTGTGTCGTCTGAGGCCGATTTTTTCGAAATAAGTCGTCGGAGGACATGGCCTTTCCACATCCACAATCCCGAAAGGACAATGACAGGAAGGGCGACATACCGAACCACAGGGGCGTAATTTGGAAGTTCTTCAAACGGACTATAAACATAACCGAGTATCGGAATGGCAAAGAATGATGTGAATCCAGCGAAGAATCGAACGTTTGGTGGCATCATTCATGATGGTGGCTTACTCCTTTCGTTATTTGCCGCCCCCTGAAAAATACGAACCGGCCAATGGGCGCACTTCGACGAATACGTCAGCCGAAGCCGGATTACGCGCTGCCCACTCCAGTGCAGCATCCAAGTTTGGCACGTCGATGATGACAAATCCGCCGAGGTATTCCTTCGTCTCGGCATACGGGCCGTCATGCACCTGGCGTTTTCCGTCTCGGACCGATACCATGGTGGCCGTCTGCGGCGACTCCAGACCTGCCCCTGCGACGAAAATGCCCGCAGCCCGCAGGGCTTCCCCGTAAGCCATACCAGCGGCCCTTGCAGCGGCCTTTGCGTTTGCGTCCTTGAATTGGTCAACAGCCTCTTTGTTCACATGCACAAGTAGAGCGTATTTCATGGTGATTGTTTTGATTGTGGTGTTTGCTTTGTTTGTTTCAGAGTCGGAAAACATTTTCACGGCTCTGCAACAATGACGTTCGGACATGCCTCGTTTCGACATTCCACGCCGAGACCTCGGAATTCATGCGTTGCCCTTTGCCCTCAGGCTCTTTTCCAGTCCATCGGCCTTGATTCGTAATGCTTCATTTCCTGAATGCTGTTGAAGAACGGCTTGACGAGCGCAAAGAACCCGCGGAAAGCGGGCTCTCTGCGAAAACCGTGCTCGTGCCCCTCGACGGAATCCCATTCGATCATCGGGAGTGACGTCCTCGACGCTTTCCTCCGCTGTGTATTCCTTTTCCAGAATCCAGAATCGCTTCACATAGTCCTGGAGGACTGTGTGCGGGATGAATTCTTGATACTTAATCACGGGCATAAGTTCTGTCATGGTTGCCTGACCGAAAACCAGTAGATCCATCCGATGAGAAACAATTGCAGCGGCACACGCACCAGAAGGTAAATTGGCCCAACTCCATGCCCGCCAAAATCAATTCGTTGAAACGCGGCATAAACGTTCGAAGGAAGAACTAGGAGCAGGAAGACGCAGAGCGCGAGGCCGGTGTATCGCGACAGTGCCGGAATGAGAATTGCGATTGCGGCCAGCAACTCGAAAACTCCGGTGAGCCAAATCAGTGGGACACGCATCGGCACCGAAGGCGGGAGCATCTGGGTCATTTCCGAAGTCTTGACGAAATGCCCAATGGCCGTAAACACGAACACCAGCGCTATGCCAATCCGCCCGCGCAACGGTTCCTGAAGGTGCGCCGGAATCAGCGCCCAGTACGGGAGGAGCAGAAGCGTGAGAATGATCGCAATATTTCGCATCTTCATGCAGCGCCAGCGCAGCGTCCGCCTTTACCGCGTGCAACTGCCCGAACAGCGGATTGACGAAGTGACGTTCCAGCCATCCACAAAACTCCTCCGCATCGAGGTATAACTGTTTTCCCCTAGCACGAGTCGCGAATAATTCACCGTCGCAAGGCGCTGATCACTGTTTCTCGGAAATGGCGAGCGGTCGAGTCGACGTGGGTGCGAGCATGCCAGATCAGCGCGACATCCGCTGTGAAACCTCGAAAGGGGAGTTCGACGATTCTCAGCGGCAGGTATTCTGAAAGCGCTGCGGCGACTCGCCGAGGGATGCCTGCCACGTAGTCAGTCCGCGCCACCGCAATCGAAGCGGCAGCAAATGTCGGGACCGTCAGGCTAATACGCCGGCTTAGGCCGTTCTTTCGCAGAAAGCCCTCGTAAAGGCTTCGTGTGAGACCGCTTTGGCCTGATGTGTTCATAACGTCAACATGCTGCAACGAATTGAATAGCTTGCGGGAGATTCGCCCGGGGACGCGAGGATGCCCTTGGCGCACAATCAGGACGCCGTCCACGCGATAGAGCGCTGCCCAATGCAATCCCTTTGCGGCCCGCCTTGTCGCCAACATGGCATCAACCTCCCCCGTTTCCAGCCCGTTCGTGGCCAGCAAATAGTCCGGGCTCACGACGCGAAGACTTGCGTGCGGCATGCGGCGTGACAGGACTTCGACAATCTTGCACACGTCGAGGACTTGAGCATCCGAGCACGCGAGCGTGAAACGTCGCGTGACCTGTGCTGGATCAGTGGCGGTCTGCTGGCTGAGCGCAACCTGCAAGTGCGCAATCGCCGAGTCCAGGAGCGGCAGCAGCTCGGTGGCGCGCGGCGTGGGTACCAAACCCCTGCCGCTGCGGACCAGGAGCGGATCATCAAGCAGGACCCGAAGCCGCGCGAGCGCGTTGCTTATGGCTGATTGGGTCAGGTTGAGCCGCTTGGCCGCGCGAGTCGCGCTCCGCTCCTTAACGACCGCGTGCAGCACCAGGAAGAGATTCATGTTGATTCCTGAGAGATTCATGCCGGTGATATTACACTTCACGCCTTATCATTAGCAAACATCAGCCTTCGGGTGGTAGGCTATGCCCGCGAATGAAACCACATCTGGCGCAATGGTCGTTGATTCTGCTGTGCTTCTCGATGGCGGCAGCGATTGGCGGCGGGTTGTATGAACACATCGTACTGACACCCCTTTGGCGGAAATCACCGCCGGCCTCGTTCGCAATCCTCCAACCCGGGACGGGCGTGCCGTTGCAGCGATTCTGGATTCCGGTGCACGCGGCAATTACTCTTTTCGTTTTTCTGGCCCTCGTTCTGACCTGGCGTGACCCGTCCGTGCGTCGCCTGCTTTTGATCGGTTTGGGTTCCTACATCGTGATGCGCGTTTGGAGCGGTCTGTATTTCATTCCGGAAATGCTCGCCTTCCAGAAAATACCACTGGACACCGCCCCGTCAGCGGAACTCAGCGCCCGGGTTTCCAAATGGAACTTCTGGTCCTGGTTCAGGGAACCTCTCGATGCGGTGGCGTTTCTGTGTTTTCTGCTGGCCCTCTACGAAATGAAAGGATCAAGGGTCGCGTTGAGCAGCCTCGGCGCCGACCTGAGCGAACGGACAGGCGTGATCGCGGGACTGCATGCTCAGGAGCTCCATCGCACGATCAAAGGAGAAAACACATGAGAGAACTTATCAGATGACTGTCGTAAAGCCGCTCGTTCATTCGTCGTATCAATGAACCCATAATTGAAGCATGGAGATTTGAAAGGAAGAGTCCAAATGAGAATCGGAATTATCGGCACTGGAAGCATGGGAGGGATACTTGCGCGCCACCTCGCCAAGCTCGGCCATCACGTCTCGATTGCGAACTCGAGAGGACCGGAGAGCCTGACCGCGTTGGCGGCCGAGATCGACGCGACGCCCGTTTCCGTTGTTGACGCCGCCAACGCCGGAGAGATCGTCATCATCGCGATCCCAACGAAGGGCGTCGCCGAACTTCCGCGGGGGCTGTTTGCGAACGTGCCAAGCAGCGTCGTGGTAGTCGATATCGGCAACTACCATCCCGAGCTTCGCGATGGACGCATCGATGCGATCGACCGGGGCATGCTCGACAGCCAGTGGGTCGCGCAGCAGATCGGGCGTCCCGTGATCAAGGCGTTCAACAACATCCTCGCCAAGAGCCTTCTCGAGAAGGGCGTTCCGAGGGGAACGAAGGGGCGGGTAGCTCTCTCGGTCTTCGGCGATTCGTTAGACGCCAAGGCAGCAGTGCTTCGCCTCATCGACGATCTTGGCTTCGACCCTGTCGACGGTGGTGATCTGGACAATTCCTGGCGACAGCAGCCCGGAACGCCGGCTTACTGCCAGGATCTTGAAGCCGCTGCTCTCCGGCGCGCGCTCGCCGAAGCCGACCGGAGCCGGATTGCGGAATACCTCGCCGAACAGGAGGCTCGCATCAGGAGGTATATCGCAGCGCAGACAGCAACAGGAGTCAACAACTAGAAAGAGGAATCACATATGGCAGATATCCTACACAGAATCGGAATCAAATCGTCGTCCCCAGATAGTACCTATAAGGCATTGACCACGCTCGAAGGTCTTTCCGCCTGGTGGACGGGCAACACACAAGGGCAAAGCAGCAAAGTCGGAGGAGTGGTCCAATTCCGCTTTGGGGACCGCGGCGGCTTCGACATGAAAGTTCTTGAGCTTCATCCCGCCAGGCGCGTGCTATGGCAAGTGGTCGGCGGGCCGGAAGAGTGGATCGGCACAAAGGTAAGTTTTGAGCTCAAGCAGGATGGTGACTTCACCATCGTCCTCTTCAAACACCAGGGCTGGAAGGAGCCGGTGGAGTTCATGCACCATTGCAGCACCAAGTGGGGGATTTTTCTGATGAGCCTGAAGTCGCTTGTCGAAACCGGCAAAGGCGCCCCTTTTCCAAACGATATCCAGATCAGCGACTGGCACTAAGGCCGCACCGACTAAATCCGGTGGGTTCGCTGGCGACCTTAACAAGGTCACAATATGGCGTATCAATGCGCTGCAGGACAAAGCATGGCCTCAATAGCAAAGAGAAAGAGCAACGCGCAGACAAATCCCGCTGCGCTGTTTTCAAATCGGGAACTTGTTATCACGCGCATCATCGATGCACCTCGGGAAAAGGTGTTCAAGGCATGGACCGATCCCCGGCTCCTCAAGCAGTGGTGGGCACCGCGGCCCTGGACCACGCCCGTCGTGGAACTCGATGTGCGCCCGGGCGGTTCCAACCTCATTGTCATGCGCAGCCCCGAAGGCGAAGAGTTTCCGAATCGGTGCGTGTATCTCGAGGTCGTCGAGAACAAGCGGCTCGTCTTCACGGATGCTTACACCAGAGCCTGGGAACCGTCCGAAAAACCGTTCATGACGGTGATTGTGACGCTCGATCGCACGGATGGAAAAACACGGTACACCGCGCGTGTCTTGCACTGGACGGCCTCGGACCGCGAGACGCACGAAAAGATGGGGTTCCACCAGGGCTGGGCCGGATGCGCCGACCAGCTTACGGACCTCGTGACGGAGAGATGAACGCTGGACAAAGCTATGGATAATGTGAGTGGAAAATGGGCGCTCGTCACCGGCGCATCAAGTGGATTCGGCATTGAGTTCGCCACTCTGCTGGCCGAGCGGAAGGCGAACCTCATTTTGGCCGCACGCCGCACGGAGCCGATGGAGAAACTGGCCGAGCAACTCCGCCAAGAGCGTCGTGTCAGTGTCGTCGTCGAAGGAATCGATCTATCAATTGCTGGCGCCGGCGCCGAATTGAGGTCGCGTCTCGATAAGCGCGGCATCGCGGTGGATATTCTGGTCAACAACGCCGGTTGCGGCCTCTACGGCGACTTCATCGATCAGCCGCTTGAGAAAATTCTCGGCCTGCTGCAATTGAACATGCCTCGCCGTGACTGAGCTCACCCACGTCTTTGCGGCCGATATGGTCAACCGCCGAACCGGTCACATTCTTCTGGTCGCCAGCCTGCTCGCGTATGAGGCGACACCCGGTTATGCCGCCTATGCCGCGAGCAAGGGCTACGTGCTGCTGTTTGGCGAAGCGCTGCACGCGGAACTCAAACCACACGGCGTCAGCGTGACGGTGTTGTCACCGGGCGCGAGCGCGACCGCCTTCGGCGAAGTGGCGGGTCAGAAAAACACAGCCGCGTTGCGTATGCTGACGATGCACCCACGGCCCGTTGCGAAGGCCGGCATTCTGGCAATGCTCCGCCACCGTTCGAGCGTCGTTGCCGGAATCCTGAACAAGCTCGTCGTTTTTGTCTTTCGCTTTACTCCGCGGCGAATGCAACGCGGGGTGATGCAGAGAGTCATGTCGGGCTAGACAACCGAGCCATGAAGCTGGAAGATCATCCAACCGTTCGCCGCCTTTCTGCGGAACGCAAAGACAAACCAGCTCCTGAAACCACACTGGATGGCGCCTGGCTGCGTCGGCTTGCCTTGGATTGCGGAGCGCATGATGCCGGATTGGTCGAACTTGCGCGGCCTGGCCTCGATTCGCAACGCGAGGAGATTCTTCGTAATTATCCCTGGACGCGGTCGTTGCTCAGCTTTGTGGTTCGCATGGCGCGGGAACCGGTGCGCGGAGCGCCGCGCTCAGTCGCCAATCTCGAATTCCACCGGGCGGGTGAAGAGGTGAACGAAGTCGGCGCCGCCATCGTCGCCAAACTCGAAACGCGCGGCATCCAGGCTGTCAATCCTTCCATGGGTTTCCCGATGGAAATGTATCAGGCCGGCGGCGGCGCGATATGGGTCGTCTCGCACAAACCGATCGCCGTCGAGGCCGGACTCGGCCACATGGGCATTCACCGCAACCTGATTCATCCGAAGTTTGGCAATTTCGTGCTGCTGGGCACCGTGCTAATGGGCCGTGAAGCGAGCGACTATGATCGCCCGTTGGATTACAACCCTTGCCTCGAGTGCAAACTTTGTGTGGCGGCTTGTCCGGTCGGAGCGATCGGCCCGGATGGCTCGTTCAATTTCTCCTCCTGTTTTACCCACAATTACCGCGAGTTCCTTGGCGGCTTCTCCGATTGGGTCGAGCAGATCGCCGAGGCGCGCGATGCGATGGATTATCGCCGGCGCATCAGCGACTCCGAAACGTCATCGATGTGGCAAAGCCTCAGCCACGGCGCCAACTACAAATCCGCATACTGCATGGCCGTTTGTCCAGCCGGCGAGGATGTCATCGGGCCCTATCTGCAGGATCGCCAACGGCACTTGCGGGAGATCGTCAAGCCGCTGCAGGAGCGTGGTGAGCCGGTTTATGTGGTACCGGGCTCGGACGCCGAAGCCGTGGCACGGCGGAAATTCGAAAGCAAAACGGTGAAGCTGGTGGGCAACGGACTGCGACCCCGCTCGATTGCGGGGTTGCTGAGTTTCATGCCCTATATTTTTCAGCCAAACCAATCTCGTGGGCTCGACGCGATTTTCCATTTCACTTTCACCGGCGCCGAAAACCGGCAGGTCACGATCAAAATCCAAAATCGCACTCTCGAAATCACGGACGGGCTTATCGGCAAACCGGGCGTCCATGTCACGGCAGACGCGAAAACCTGGCTCGGTTTTCTTGCGAAAGAGAAGAGCCTGATCGCCGCCGTACTCCGAAGAAAGATTCGCGTCAAAGGCAACCCAAAGCTGCTGCTCGCCTTCGGCAAATGCTTTGCCAGCGTGGGTCCGCGGCACGAGCGGGTCGAGGTTCAACCGCAACCTTCACGGATGCGATCCGGACCGACGCGTTACGAGAGGAATGATCCGGCTACGGGAAAGATCCGATGGCTCGGCAAACTCAAGCTCGCCGAAGTCGTGCAAGTCACGCACAACGTCAAAACGTTTCGCTTCAAGCCGCCGAACGGTGCCGACATCCCTTTCGACTACCTGCCCGGGCAGTTCCTGACGCTGCACATCGCACCGCGAGGCGTCCCCACCAGGCGTTCTTACACAATTGCGTCGTCACCCACGTGGCGCGACCGAATCGAAATCACAGTGAAACGCGAACCTCACGGCCTGGTGTCGCGCTGGTTGCACGACGAGCTGAAGGTTGGCCACGAGGTCGAGGTCGAAGCTCCGAACGGGACGTTCGTCTTCAACGGCGAACAGGCAGGAAGCGTGGTCCTCATCGGTGCCGGCGTGGGAATCACTCCCATGATGAGCGCGACGCGTTATCTCACCGAGACAGGTTGGCCGGGCAAAGTGTCGCTGATTCTTGGATTCCGGGCGCCGCGCGATTTCATTTTCCGAGAGGAACTCGAACAGTTGAAAGCCCGCAACCCCAACCTCAGCGTCACCGTGACCATGAGCAATCCCGGTGATGAAGCATGGTCTGGCAAGTGTGGCCGAATTGATGCCGGCCTGCTCGAGTCGGTGAAGGACATTGCCAGGTGCCGGGCGCACATCTGCGGACCGCCCTCCATGATGGACGCCGTCAAAGGGGCGCTTCTCGTAATGGGTCTGGCTGAAGACCGGCTCCTGACAGAGGCATTCGGAACCGTGACTCGCGATCCAACAGCCAAGAGCGCGCGCTCCAGCACCATCGCAGGCAGCGTGGTCTTTCAGGCTTCGGACACCAGCGCCCCGGTTCCGGTTGATGCGACCATCCTCGATGTTGCCGGCGAAGTTGGCGTGTTCATTGACAATGCCTGCCGCTCGGGGACCTGCGCGTCGTGCCGGGTGAAGCTCCTTTCCGGAAACGTGACCATGGCAGTGCAAGATGCCCTTACGGACCAGGACAAGGCCGAAGGTTACATACTCGCCTGTCAGGCCAAAACTCACGGTAATGTAAGAGTGGACGCGTGAGGGAATCGTGCAAATGAATCTGATCTTGCGTCTAACAGCATGAGCAATTCAAAACCAATAGTTGTTGTCACCGGCTTGATCCCGAACGTCCCACTGAATTCTACCTGAAACAATGACACGCAAAGAAAGGATAATGATATGACCAACGTGCAAAACAATACTTTGAAGGAGGAAGCGCGATGAAGTCTCTCAACGGAATTCAGGCGATTGTGACCGGTGGTGCCAGCGGGGTCGGGCGGGCCACGGTGGAGGCGCTGGCGGCACAGGGCGCCCGGGTGCGTGTGGTGTCCCGGAGCACGGACAAGCTGGAGAAGCTTGTCACCTTTTCGGCTTTCGCGGCCACGTATGGGTGATGAATATGAATCTACAAACATTACCCGTCGTGTCAGACGAACAACTCTGGCAATTATCCTGCGAAGGCGACCGCGAGGCGTTCACGAAGATCGTCGAGCGGTATCAGTCCCTCGTCTGTTCGCTCGCGTACAGCGCGTGCGGTGCGCTCGGCACGTCCGAGGACATGGCCCAGGAAACGTTTATCACCGCATGGCACCGGCTCCAGGACTTGCGTGAGCCGAGCAAACTTCGCCAGTGGTTGTGTGGCATTGTGCGCAACATCGCGGCCAATGCCCTTCGCCGCGATCTCCGGCGCGGGGGAGCTCCGGCATCGCTGGAAACAGTCGCGGACGAAGCGTCAACCGAGGATGATCCCGCCGTTCAGGCTGTGACGCGCGAGGAGGAAACGTTGCTGTGGCGAACGCTCGCCGAAATGCCCGAGAGCTACCGCGAACCGTTGGTGCTGTTCTATCGCCAAGAACAATCCGTCGCAGAGGTTGCGCTGCAACTCGATCTGACCGAGGACACGGTCAAGCAACGACTGTCTCGTGGTCGGGCGATGTTGCGCGAGGAAATAACGGCATTGGTCGAGTCCACGCTGTCGCGCACGAGGCCGGGTCCGGCGTTCACGGTCGGTGTGTTGGTGGCGTTGCCGATGGTCGCCGCTTCGACCGCAAGCGCGGCGGTAACGGCAGGGTCTGTCGCCAGCGCGAGTGCGGGCGCCGCCGGAAAAGGTATTCTGGCCAAGCTCAGCTTGGGCGTGTTGATCGGTCCCGTTATTGGGCTCGTTTGTGCCTACTTCGGAACGAAGGCTGCAGCTTCCACCGCGCGTTCGAAGGCGGAGCGCGACTGCATCTTCCGTTACACCTGGCGGGGAATCATACCGTTCTGTTTCATTATGAGCATCGGTCTGGCCGCAGTTTTGAGGCAGGCCGGCAAACTCTACACGGCCTCGGCTGCCTGGGTGGTGCTGGGAGTAAGCGCCTGGACCGCCGTGCTGGTTGGGGGAATCATCTATTTGTGCCAGCGGATGAATCGCGAAGTGAAACGCATCCGGGTCGAGACAAATACGACGGACGAGGAGTACTCCGCTCAAGGCCGGTCACTGCGACTCCCGAAATACTTCGAATCCAAGTGGCGCTTCCTCGGCTTGCCGCTGGTCGCGATTGCCTGGGGTGGAACCAACTCTGACCGGTATCGCCCGCGCACGGTTTATGGTTGGCTGGCCGTTGGAGACATCGCCGTCAGTCCGTTCCTTGCGTTCGGTGGCGTCGCGGTGGCGCCGATTGCGGTCGGAGCGATCACCGTCGGCGTGTTGAGCCTGAGTGTGTTTTGGGGCGTCGCGGTCGGTGTGCTGGCTGTTGGCAGCCTCGCGTTCGGCTGGTGGGCGCTCGGTTGCGCCGCCGCGGGCGTAAAGTGTGCGGTGGGATTTGCGGCGGTGGCCCGTGATTACGCGGTGGGCATCGCTACGAGCGCTGCCAACACCGGCGCTGCGGCGAAGGAATGGCTCACGCGCCAGTGGTTGCCGGATTTCACCGAAGTGATGCTGCACCAGGCCCACTGGTGGATACTTTTGTGCGTGGTGATCGCGCTGGGTCTGCGTGCGTGGCGTGCCTGGCAACTTCGCCGCCTCTCGCGCTAGGGAGAGTCCTCGCGCCTCATTTCATTTCTCAACCTCCCTGCTTATGAATTCATCCGTGGCCGATGCGTCGTATTGGATTTATATCGCGCATTTGCCGCTCCGTATTTCAATGACATCCAGGAAATGAAGCATTATGAATCAAGGTCGATGAACTGGGAGCGAAAGGCCTGAGCAGAATGAACCGAAGGCATTTCTTAAAGAGCGCGGCAGCCATTCCCTTTCTTCAGGTTGGCTGCTCACACGTATCCACGGACTCTGGGAAAAATGTGGCAGCCAGCCTTCCGGCTCGCCGCGTTCGTCCAGGTGATCCGGGTTGGCCTTCCGCAGCGAATTGGGAAAGGCTGAAGCGAGAAGTCGGCGGCCGACTGATTGAGGTGAAATCACCGCTCGCGGCATGTCGGGCCGCGCCAGCCAGTGCCGAGTGCGAAGAGTTTTTCCGGAAGCTGAAGAATCCGTACTACATTGGCGATCATCCAGCGCTGACCCAAACATCCGGCTGGGTTGATGCGTGGACATCCTCGCCGAGCGTTTATACAGTCGCGGCCACCAAGACTGAAGACGTGGTGGCGGCGGTCAACTTTGCGCGAGAAAACAATTTGCGTCTGGTCGTCAAAGGCGGCGGCCACAGTTACCAGGGCACGTCCTGCTCGGCGGACTCGCTGCTGATCTGGACACGGGCGATGAACAACATTGTCCTGCATGAGGCATTTGTTGCCCAAGGCTGCGCGGGGAAACAAGCGCCGCAGCCGGCGGTCACCGTCGGGGCAGGCGCGATCTGGATGCACACCTATGACGCGGTGACGACCAAAGGCGGGCGTTACGTTCAAGGCGGCGGTTGCACGACCGTCGGTGTCGCTGGACTGATTCAAAGCGGCGGCTTCGGCAGTTTCTCAAAGACCTACGGCTTGGCCGCCGCGGCACTACTCGAAGCCGAGGTGGTCACCGCGGATGGCGTGGTGCGAATCGCCAATGCCCGCACGAATCCGGATTTGTTTTGGGGACTCAAAGGCGGCGGAGGAGGTTGTTTGGGCGTTGTCACCCGAGTCACGCTCAGGACACGGGAGCTTCCCAATTACTTCGGCGGAGTATTCGGGACGATCAGAGCCAAATCGGATACCGCGTTTCGCAAGCTGACGGCGCGAATTATCAGTTTCTACCACGACCACTTGTTCAATCGTCACTGGGGCGAGCAGATTGTTTTTCAGCGCGACAACAGCATCAGGATTTCAATGGTGTTTCAAGGGCTGAACCGGCAACAAGCGGCGAGTGTCTGGCGCCCATTTCTCGACTGGGTGGTGGCGGACGCGCCGCAGGACTTTTCAGTTGAGAGGCCGGTGACGATTGTGGATGTGCCAGCGCGACATTTCTGGAATGCCGAGTTGCTCAGGAAAAATGCGCCCGCTGCCATCGTCTCCGATGACCGGCCAGGCGCGTTAGAGGGAAATTTCTTGTGGGCTGGCGATCATGGTCAGGTGGGACAGGTCCTCCACGCTTACAAATCCGCCTGGCTGCCCGCCTCGTTATTGAAGAGTGATCAGCAACCTCGTCTCGTGGATGCACTGTTTGCTAGCAGCCGCCATTGGAGTCTGTCGTTACATTTCAACAAAGGTCTTGCAGGAGCGCCTGCCGAAGAACTGGCTGCGGCCAGGGACACCGCAATCAATCCCCCTGTGCTGGATGCGTTTGCTCTAGCGATCATCGCGACGGGCGAACCACCGGCCTTTCCCGGCATCCCCGGCCATGAACCTGCTGGCGCAGCCGCTCGCCGGCATGCCCGCGAGATTGGCAAAGCAATGGACGAATTGTTGAAGGTTGTGACCAACGCCGGCTCTTATGTCTCCGAAAGCGATTTCTTCCAGCATTCCTGGCAACAATCCTTCTGGGGTTCGAACTACCCGAGACTGGCGGCAGTGAAAAAGAAGTATGACCCCGACGGCCTCTTCTTCGTCCATCACGGCGTGGGCAGCGAAGAGTGGAGCGCTGATGGATTCACGAGGTTACGTTGATCATCAGGTTTTCAAAGTGATCGATCACTTGATCTTCGTGTTGACGGTCGCGTCCGCGCCAGGCTGCGGGCTGATCGCAGGGGTGTTCTTCGCGTTTTCGGTGTTCGTAATGAAAGCCTTGGCCCGCCTGCCGCCGGCACAGGGAATTGCTGCCATGCAAGCCATCAATGTCGCGGTGCTCAATCGCAGGTTTTTCACAGCCTTCTTCGGAACGGCGGCGGGTTGTCTCCTGCTGGCTGTGTCGTCATTGTTCAAGTGGCACGAACCAGGCGCGATCTATCGGCTGATCGGCAGCGCACTCTATCTCGTGGGCACGATTCTCGTGACGATCCTGTTTAACGTGCCGCGAAACGATGCGCTGGCAGCGGTTGATCCCGCCAGCGCAGATGCCGCCACTCTTTGGGCCGACTACGTTGGCAGTTGGACGACCTGGAACCATGTGCGGACCGCGGCGGCGCTTGCGGCGGCGGCCTTGCTCACGATATCACTCTGTCTGCCTTGAAGTTCGTCGGTGTGCAAATCGAAGACGAGAGGCGCGACTAAGATTGAGATTGGATACTGGCTTGTGAAATCTCATGAAATGCGATCCAGCGCGCCGATGGGTTCATCTTAAGCCCCAAGCCTATCACTGCCGGGCGCGGTAGAAAATTGCGGGGGCAGCATTGGTCTCAGGTACGAGCAAGCCAAACGAATTCGTCAGCGTGACTTGCTGCCATACCTGCCATGCCCCTGTGTCCGCGGCGTTTGCGGCGCTCTCGATCGTATAGGCCTGCCCTGGTTTTCCATAAAGGATCAGTTGCCGTCCGCTGCCGCTGCTCCACCGGGCTTCCAGCAGGGGCTGTTCGCTGATGATCGCCACGCGACCATCATTGGCCAGCGCACTCGGAGTCAAACCCGCGCCCACTCGCGTGCAATTCACTGAACTGATTTGCAACGGGATGAAAGCGGAGAGATGTCCGGGCGCCGCGGTGAAGTGCAGCCGCGCGAGCTGTTGCGTGCCCTGAAGGGTCCGGCCTGGCACGGGCGTAATGGCAAGAACGGCGGCACCCGCATTCGTCAGGGCAAGACTGACTGAGGCGAGTTCCGGCGCCAGCGCTTCCACGCTCATATCGCTCAAGCGATAGTCCGTGAAGCGAAGATATGCGGTCAGCGTGGCCAGATTGGCGCTGGAAAAGATATCGACGAGCACGCTGGCGCTCTCTCCTTGGCGCACAATAGCGGATCCGACACTGACTTCGACATAATCGTTGACGCAAACAGTGAAGCTCTTGCGGTCACTCAACGATGGTCGTCCGTTGTCGGAAACCAACACGGTAACGAAGTTTGTGCTCGGCCCATGCTCACGGCCAGGTCGCCAGTGAAACAATCCGGTCGTGGGATTGATGTGTGCGTTGCTCGGCGCGCCTGCTTCCAGCGAATACGTGAGTTGATCCGTCGGCACGTTGGCATCCGTGGCGGCATTGGTGAAGGCCAGGCGTTGATGCACATTCACGATGAAGTCCGGGATCGGCGCCAGGGCCGGTGGTTTGTTGTCCGAGATCATGACCGTGACAACTCCCAGCTCCGTACCGCCGCGGGTGTCGGCTACGGTATAGGTGAACGTATCAGTGCCATCCGGCCCACTTCCGGGCAAGTATCGAACATAGCGGCCGACGATGCTGATTTGGGCGCCTTGAGCAGACATCGGACTGACACCGGTCAGCGCAATAGGATCGCCGTCCGCGTCGTTGTCATTGAGCAACAGATCGGCGATTTCCACCGCCACGCCTTCGCCAGGCAACCGATAGATCGTGTCAGGGCCGGCAAACGGCGCGAGATTCACCACAAGCAAGGCAACATGGCTCGTGACGGCGCCATAATCATTCTCCACGACCACATCGTAAGCGGCCTGATCGGTCAGTTGCAGGTCGGTAATTGTCAGTACCTCCGCAACGGCAGCGCTGATCGGAACGCCGTTCCGGCGCCATTGGTAAGAAAGAGGTTCATCGCCGAGGGCCTCGACCGCGAACGCCGCCGTACTCCCGACGTTATTGGTGCGGCTCTCAGGATGGGTCACGATCAATGGCGAGGAGATGACAAACAGGTAAGCAGGGTTGCTGACCATGCGCTCGTTTGCGTCGGTGATGACGACGCTGTAATAGCCTTCATCCCACGGCAGCACGCCATCGATAGTCAAAGTTTCGTTTGTAGCACCGAAAACAGGCAACCCCTCGAAGCTCCACTGGTAACGGATGGGCGGCTGGCCTTCGACGCCGGCGTGGAAGCTCACGCTGCTACCCATGAACACAATGTCGCTTTGCGGATGGGTCTGCTCAGCGGCGAGGTTCGAGGGCGCTGAGTTGCCGGCTGCGTTGAAGCTGCGCACCCGGTAGGAGTACATGGTGGCGGAGTCGAGGCCACGGTCAATCAGATGGGTCACGTTCGCTCCCACCGTGCTGACCGGCGTGAAGATGTCGCCGTCAGCGGATCGTTCAATGCGGAAACCCGCTTCATTCGTTGCCCAGTCACGCCAGCGAAGGACAATTTGGCTGCGATACGCTTCGACATCATCGCCCGCGCTGACGACGAGGTTGGCCGGAGCGGCAGGCGGCGTGACATCGGGTGAAGCCTTGAGCAGCGTGAAGTGGTCGCGAGACACGCCATTGGTTGCAAGGAAGATGGCATCGAGCCGGTTGCTGTTCACGTCGATGATCATCGAGCCCAGTTCGTTCAGCGAAAGGAAATGCGCCCGATGATCCAGCGAACCGCCGGTGATTTGTCCGCCATTGCCCGCGACGGTATAAACAACACCCTCGCCCTCGGCATTCTTGCGATAAGAGCCGGTACCATCTTCGCGCCCGTCACCGCCGTCGATTTTCATCGAATTCGTCAGAGTGCCGGATAAACCGTAATGGCCATGCAAGAGGAAGGACCGTTCCCAGGCGTGGCTATGGCCGCAAAGCACGAGGTCCACTCCGTTCGCCTCGAGAATCGGCAGGAGATTTTGGCGAATCTCGATCAGTTCGAGTTCCGCATCAGAGTTGTGATTGCCCTTGGTGTAGGGCGGATGATGGAAGAAGACGATGATCCAGTCCTGCGCGGTGGCCGCGAGATCGTTCTGCAACCACTGCGCCATTGGGCTCGTCGCGCTGCGGGTGCTTGTCATCGAATCCAGACAGATGAAGTGAATGTTAGCGTAATCGAACGAGTAATACTTCTCTGTGCCGGACGGGACTCCGCCCGCCTCGCCGTTTTGCGGGAGCGAAAAAATGTCCAGATACGGAAAATCCATGGCGGTGAAGGATTGGGCGGTCTCATGATTTCCGATCGTCGGCCAAAGAAAGAGATTTCGCAGAGTGGCGGGATACATATCGAACACTGCGGCCTGGTGTTCGGCGTCTGTGCCGCTTTGGTAGGCGTTGTCGCCGAGCATCAGCCAGATGTCGGCGGGACGATTCGTGGCGGCGAAGTCGTAGTAGGCATTGCGCACGTTGCGCGCATTTTGATTCGCCGTGCCCGAATCGCCCAGCACCCAAAGGCGTGTGGCCTTACTGACGGCAGGCTGAGGCGAAGTGATGAACCAGTAATCCGGTCCGCCCGCCAGTGGGCGGGTGGAACTGCCAATCGAATAGTAATATTTCGTCTCGGGTTGCAGACCACTGATCTGGACGATGTGCTCATTCGTTATGGTCGCTTGAACGGCAAGATTGGTCAGGCCGCTCAAATCCGTGCCGTAAAATACGACGGCATCGGACGGCAGGTCCGTCCGCCAACGCACGAGACCGCCGGTCGGCGTGCCGATTTGCAAGTATGGCCCGCGCACGAGGACCACGGGCAAATCGTCGGTGACAGTGATGCTGACCGGCGCAGAAGTGGCCGTCAGCCCATTGTTGTCGGTGGCGACAGCAAAGAGCGTATAGACTCCCAGCGGCACATTGGTCCACGCCAGCGTGAAGGGTGCGTTCGTCACCTCGCCCAGCTGGTTGGAGCCTTCAAGAAATTCGACGCGGGTAACAAAGCCATCGATGTCAGTAGCGTTGGCGCGCAAAGTAATGTTTGCCGGACCGAGGAAAATTCCACCGTTCGTTGGACTGGTGAGCGTGACTGTTGGAGCAACGGGCGACAAATTGGCGATAAGCTCGAGGTCGAAGCTGATGTCGGCGCTGCCCGAATTGATGGCGAACTGATGAACTTCCACTGCAAGCACGTTCGTCCCGTTGACAAGTGAACCTGGGTTCAGTGGCATCGGGAAAAAGAGGGCTTCGGCGGCGCCCAGGACATTGCTGGCGGCCAGCGTGAGATAGTTGATCTCTCCGAACGGCATATTGTAACGCGCCGCTTCCACTCCGTTAAGGTAAACCACCGCACCGTCATCGCGCAGGACGCGAAGGCTCAGGTTGGTGAACTCAGCAACATTCGTGACCACGAACGCGTGCCGGAAGTAGGTGGTGACGTATTTGTTGTTCGGGTCGGGACCAAAACTGACCATGGTCGTCTCGGGCCGGCCATCGCTGGTGTCGCCGTAGCCAAGCTCAGATGGGCCGGCGGCCCACGTCGAATCGTCGAAGGTCACTTCGCGCCACGCGTTACTCTGCTCGGTGCCGTTGTCGAGATATTTCCAAATGGCGCCGGACAGGACGAGCGCCGTGGCCGCTTGACTCACCGTGATATTTACCGGCGCGGACGTCGCCATGAGTCCGCTGTTATCCGTGGCAATGGCAAAGAGCGAGTAGGCGCCGGGTGGCACGTTGCGCCACGTGAAGGTGAACGGCGCGTTCGTGTCCTCGGCGAGCTTATTGATGCCTTCGAAGAACTCCACGCGCACGATGACGCCGTCATTGTCGGCGGCGATGGCCTGAAGCGTGATGTTGACCGGTGTCGGAAACACAGCATCGTTTGTCGGGTTGAGGAGGACGACCACTGGCACTGGGTCAACGTGCGTGTAGGTCCATGTGTTCCCCGGCCGCGCAGGATCGAACTCCGTCGGCGGCAATTCGAGATCCTGGATGCCATGGTTCGTCGCCCAGCCGATGGACACCACACCGTAGGCCGGCTGTGGAAACGTGAAGGTATAATTCGTCCCGTCGCTGATCAGAGTGGTGGCAGGCGCGCTGTTTACCAATAAATCTGGGGCGTCCAAACCGGTCACTTCTTCGCTAAAGGTCATGGTAATTTGCGTCAGGTTGGTGACCAGTATGCCCGCGGGCGGCAATTGCGTTGCCACAGTGGGCCGGCTCGGATTGAGCAGCGTGTAGCGCAACGTCGAACTGGGCGAGTTCCCGTCGAACGGTTTCGGCGTCGTATCAAGGTCCGCGATACCATGCTCCGCCGCCCACGTGATGACGACGGGACCGAATGGGGGTTGAGCGAAGGCGAACGTGTAAGTCCCGTTCGTCCGGCCGCTGACTTCGCCGACCGGCACGCCGTTCACGAGCAGGTCGCTGGCATCGACGCCACTCACCGACTCGGTGAAAGTGATGGTCAGGTTCGTCAGATAAAACACTTCGCCCTCCGGCGGGGTTGCGCTCAGAACGCGCGGCGGTGTGAGACTGGCATCCGCGAGATAAGTATAAAGTTGCGCGTTGAAACCGAAGTCGCTGCTCTGTGTGAGGGATTGGTTGAAGGCATGCACCGCGAGCATGTTCGGACCTTCCGCCAAGTACGTCGCCGGATCGGCCAACACATAATCGAGGTAAGGCGCGCCATTGCCATTCGGCTCGGTGATACTCGTCGGTGTCACGCCATTGAAGGGGATCTCGCCCGGTGGAAGATTGTAGCGGTAAACCTCAACGCCATTGATCCACGCGATGAATCCGTCGTCACTCTGCGCGCGCAGGAACAGATTGGTCACGGCGGCGATGTTGGGAACAATGAATCTCTTCCGCAGGTAAATGCTCGTGTAATTACTCTGCATGTCGCTGAGCACCGTCCCGGGATTGCCTGGCGTAGCGTATGGATCACCGTAAAAAAACGGCGCAGCCGCGTTGGACCAACTGGCATCATCGAAGGCAAGCTCGCGCCACGCATTCGTGGGCGATGAGGCTTCGCTGGTGCCCTTGATAAAAAGCCACAAGGCGTTCGACTGGACGAGAGCGGTGCGAGTGTCGAGCGTGTAGCTCCAGGTTGCGCTTGCCCCAGCCGCGTTGAAAGCGTTCGGTGTCACGGCGAGATCGGCGATTCCGTGATTGGTCGCCCAGGAAATAGCTACTGGGCCGTAGTGCGGCTGCGCGAAGCTGAAGGTATAAGTTGTGTTCGTGCCGCTGCTGAGGGAATCCGCGGCCGTGCCATTCACGAGGAAGTCGCTTGCGTCCACCCCACTGACGGGTTCGCTGAATGTAACGGTAACTTGCGTGAGATTGGTCACGATGGCGTTGGCGGGTGGATTCCGGGCCGCAACGCTCGGCAGCGTCAGATCAATCAAGTTGTAGCTCCATGTTGCGCCGGTGCCCACCGCGTCGAACGGCAGCGGCGCGAGATCCACATCGGTGATGCCGTGGTTCATGGCCCACGTGACCAACACCAGCCCGTACGCGGGACGGGCCACAGTAAAGGCGTAATTTGAGCCGTTACCGCTCGCGCCCGTGGCCGGAACGCCGTTCACGAGCAGGTCCGTCGCATCCACTCCACTCACGCATTCGCTGAAAGTGACCTGGATCGAGGTGAGGTTACTGATGGTCGCATCAGGTGGAGGATTCGCGCTGAAAACAACCGGAGCGTTCGTGTTGTCCGGCGGCGGGAGGATGACAATGCTGGCAACAACGGAAGTGCTGCTCGCACCCAGCGCGTCGAAGGCAACAGCGGCCAACAAGTTCGTGCCGAACGGGGCATTGCTCCACACGATGCTGAAAGGACCGGCCCCATCTTCACCAATGACGCTGCCGTTAGCCAGGAAATGCACGTTGGTGATTCCGGTCGGAGCGGTGGCACTCGCAGCGATGAGCAGGTTAGTTGGGCCTTGGATTACGGCACCGTCAGCGGGAGTGGTCATTCGCACCAGCGGCGTGCCGAGTGCGTCATAAACTGTGATGGCGATGGACGCTGACGCCGCACTCGCGCCCTCGTTATCGGTAGCGACGGCGCCCAGACGGTGAGCGCCAACCGCTGGATTGTTCCACGCAAAGGTGTAGGGGCTGTTTGTGGCTTCGCCGAGCTTTGTGCCATCGGCAAAGAATTCGACTTTAGCGACCGAGCCATCCGCGTCTGACGCGCTGGCCTCAAGGACCATGTTCGCAGGTGCAAGAAAGAACTCGCCGTTCGTCGGCGTGAGAAAATTCACAAGCGGCGGCTGGTTGCGAGGAATCGCTGGCACGCCGAGCAGTTCGAGTTCGAAGCTGATGTCGGAACTGGTCAGGTCGGACTGATGAATCTCCACCGCGAGCAGATTCGTTCCCTCCACCAGCAGAGCTGGACTGACGTTGGACGGAAAGAACGCGGTCCCGTCATCGGAGGCAGTCATGGCTGCGAACGTCGTGTAGGTAATGGCGCTGGTCGGCATGTTGAAGCGCGCGGCTTCGACGCCGTTGAAGTAAGCCAACGCGCCGTCATCGCGCAGCACGCGCAGAACGAGGTTTGTATAGCCGGCAACATTTGTGGTCTCGAATGCGTGCCGAAAGTAGGTGGTGGTGAATTTGTTGTTCGGGTCCGCGCCGTAGCTGACGACCGTCGCTTCGTCACCATCGCCGTAGCCGAGCTGGGCGGGGCCATTCGTCCAGCCGCCGTCGTCGAAACCGGGCGCGCTCCAGTTCGTTCCCTGGTTGGAGCCGTTGTCGAGGAATTTCCAGACCGAGCCCGTCGCCACGAGTGTGTGCGCCACAGCGATGAACACCGGCGCGGAAGCGTGAGGCAGACCCGTATCGTCCGTCCCGATGCCGACCAAACGATGCACGCCGGGCGTCACCGCGCTCAAGGTTGCGGTAAAGGGAGTGGCAGTGCTCTCGGCAAACTTCTGTCCATCGGCGTAAAACTCGACGTTAGTCATCACGCCTTCGGGAAGAAATCCAACTGCCGACACCACGATAGCGTTGGTGTTGAGAAATGTCGCGCCGTCCGCAGGCGAAAGGATAGTTACACCCGGGTTCAACACCAGCACGTTAACCACCGCGGAAGTTGTTACCTGATTTGCGCTATCAGTCATCACAACCAGAAGTCGGTTCGTGCCTAGCGGCGCGTCGTAGAGTATGGCGCTAAACGGTTCGCCCGAGATCGACTCGAACAGGTTGGTCCCGCGATAGAAGTCCACGCGTGCGATGGGCGGATTTGGAGTGCTCGCGGCGACCGCGACCAAAATCGGCGCGCCCGCCGCGATGAGGCTGCCGTTCGTGGGCGAGGAAATGACCACGGAACCGAGCATTCGCAACGTGAGGACATAATTCCCCGACGATGTGCCCCCCGTGCCAAAACCACGGCCATCGATGGCGATGTGATAAGTCGTGCCCTGCACGGCATCAAACTCCACACGACTGGTATTGCCTTGACCTGTGAAGTTATCATTGGCCGCGACCTGCGTGAGCGCGTTCACCACAGAGCCAGTGTAAACCGCCAGCAGCGTATTGAACGCACTGCCTGCGGTGCTGATGCGCGTGAGGCCACTGACCGGCGCGGTCCAGTCGAACCAGACCGAACGTCCGCCGGTGAAGCCACTGTGATTCGGCTCACCCGGCTCCTTTGTCGCATTAGAAGGCTGCGAAGAGTTACCATTGGTGATTGCGAACGTGCCGGTCAGGGCCCACGCGTTAGTGAAGCTGTCGTTGGCGGGTTGGGCGTGCAAAATGGCCGCCTCAACCAGGAAACCAAGAGCACAGATAAAAGCGAATGGCTTTTTCACAGCTTCGCTCTAAAGAAATTTTGCCCCACAGCGCCAGACAGGAGCGGGCCTGATCGACGCTCAAGCACAGTGACGTAGTACAGAAAACCCATGTGCATATCCTGGTTGTTGCGGTCCATCAAATGGCCTCTCAGGCTCGCGATTGTGAACGAGGACGAGCATCTCCTGTGGGTGGCGTTTTGCGCAACGACGAGACCAAAACGTTTCCGTTACAATTTGATGAACGCACGGGCTGGCAAGGTGGCCAAAGCCTCCTATGGGGCAACCTCTCACTGCGACTGCGCTCAGAATAATCTCAGTATGCGTAAGCGCAGGAACAGTGAACATCAGTGACTGTCCAGCGGCAGGAGTGACACACAGGCTCACTGGCCTGCAAGCCGCACAGGTCGAAGATTTTCAGCCTGCTGGAGTTGCGCGGGATCAAGGAATCCTTCGGGGCGTGCGGGCGCTGCGCGGCGTGAGATGGCTTGCGCAATATGCACCAGCGCATGAGTGAAATTGGCGGCCAGTTCAAGATTGAGAGCCCTCCGAGCAGCGGCACGCGGATCACGTTGGAATTTCCATGGCCGCGAAGAGCCTGAGCGTATAGTCATTCGCAAACGATGCCGATCACTCTTTCCATTGTTGAAGACAGCGCGGATACGCGTAAGAACCTGATCTCTGTGTTGAAAGAGGAGCCGGGCATACGCTGTCTGAGGGCCTACGCGAATGCCGAGGAAGCCATGCCTGGTATTCTGTCCGAGAAACCGGACGTGGTGCTGGTGGACATCAATTTGCCCGGCATGAGCGGGATCGAATGTGTCGCCAGGCTCAAGGCCCGATTGCCAAAGCTGCACGTGCTGATGCTGACCAAGTACGAGGAAAGCGATTTGATTTTCGAGTCCCTGCGCGCCGGTGCCAGCGGTTACTTGCTGAAGAAGACGCTGGCCGTGGAATTAATCCCCGCCATCGAGCAGGTCCAGGCCGGCGGTGCGCCCATGTCCATGCAAATCGCTCGCAAGGTTGTGGACCATTTTCATCGCATACGGAAATTGACAAGGCCACAGGAGCGCAGAAGGTCGTCTTGGTGGAAACACCGGAAGACCTGACGCCTTCATCGTGGGAATTACTTAATTACTACGTGCAATCCCTGAAACCGAAAGAAGCGGGGGGGTGAAGCTTTTCGGGGCGGGAGAGGGGCGACGGGTAAATGCTCATTTGCATTTGCTTCCCTCTCCCTACCCCAAAAAGGCAAGCTCTCGTTTCGGCAACCACATCAGGCTAAGGCCTACTCGCGAAAAAGACAAGGCTCGACGCGAGGGATAGCCTGGGAGGAATTCTGGATCTTTTCCGCCTGCGTTCGCTATTTTGCGGTCGGCATCACATCAAGATACGGCCCAAGAAATCGCTCGCCGTCGAAGTGAATCAAATGGTCCGGCGCTTCGGCGACCCACACTTCCGTTTCCCATGAAATCAGCGGCAGGAAAGTTTGCATCGAGCGCCGCGTCTCGAACGCGGTCACGAACACCAGTCCGGCTTTGCAGCCTTTGAAAAGTTCCTTGAGTTCGTTCCGGCGTTTCCAATCCACTGCGCCCGCGCTCGTGACGGCTTCGACCAGCAGCAGCCAGTTGCGTTTCGTGTCATGCACCACGACATCGGGCATCTTCGCCGATGGCGCAATGACGACTCCCAAGCCCTTCAGGTATGCAGCCTCAAGGTGCAGGAATTTGTTCTCTGCGTCGCCGATGTAAACAACCGTCGCGCCCGGCGCAAAGCGCGGACAAAACTCCTCGATGACTTGCTTGATGAGCGGATTCTGTCCGCCCGGCGAGAGCGTCACCGTTTCGCCTGACGGCAATTTCACGGTGCGTTTACGAAAGCGGCGGGCGGGGTAGTTCGGACGCTCCTGTTGAAGGCCGTTTGAAACGCTTTCGACGTCAACCGACATATCGGGCGAGGCAATCTGGACCAACCCGCCATGCACAAAGCCGTCGAGGGCAGCTTGAACCTCTGCGAGTGTAATGCGACGTTTCACTTTGCGTCCGCCGAATATCCCATTTTGGGTTATCGGTAGCAAGCCGCATATCATCGCCGCGTGTCGAAGACCACCTACACGCAAGCCAACGACATCTTCCGCGAACTCCTCAAGGAAACGCGGGGCGCAAAGAATCTCACGCAAGCGGATGTGGCCAAGAGTCTAGGTGTTCCACAGAGCTACGTGAGCAAATACGAGAGCGGCGAGCGACGTCTCGACTTCGTTGAAACCGCTCTTGTGTGTGAAGCGCTGGAGATGAGCATCGAAGATTTCGCGGCTGCCTATTCCACCAGGCTTGCGCGGGGGCGGCGCACGAAAAGCGGCTGAAGCCATGAAAGACGATTTGGTTGTCGAGTTCCAATCCGGCCACAAAACCGCAAAGGCGGCTGCGGCTATCCTCGTCGCCAAGAAAGACGGATTCATTATTCCGACAGCCAGACAAAGACAGAATCTCCTTGTTGCGTTCGCGAAGAAGGGCAAGGTCGTTTACGGGAAGGCATTCGATGTCGTCAAACCGTCCGGGTCTGTGGATTTGGACGAGTTGGTCGAAGTCGAAAAGCATTTGGAGAAGATAAAAGTCTTTGAGGTCAAATCTACGCGGAAGAAACTACCCTCAGACTTCGCCGGCTACTTCTTCGCGCTCACTGCGGCTGAAGTGCTCGTCGCACAGAGCTTGAAAAAGCAATTTGGTTTTGTGCTCGTAAATACCGGAACGCGCGAGCACCTGGAGATGAGCCTATCCGAAATCTTCGCCCGCGCGAAGGGAATCTATCCAACCTGGAGCATTTGCTTCTGAACTTCCGCAGATCCGGCGATTTGACCGCATGGACAACGATGTTCTCCTGTAAAACGTCATCGTGCTGAAACGCCGCTGACCGCGACTCAAAGACGTGAAGCCGCCGTAGCGACATCATGTCGAGGAACTGTTCGCGGAACGGACGAAAGTAAGGCCCGTTGCAAAAGCTGCGCGGACAGATCGCCACCATCTCGCCATGCTCGCTGAGAAGCTTGGCCGCAAGCGCAAGAAAACCTGTGTAGAGGTTGCTTGTCTCAACCCCTGCCTCGCGCAGCAGTCGGCGCGTGCGCGAGGCGCTGTTGATCTTGCGGTAGGGCGGGTTGAGAATCGCAGCGTTGAATGGCGTTTTGGATGCGCCGAACAAATCACCACGAACCAACGAAATCGCAGCCCCAATGAAATCCTCGTTGCGCAACTCCGCAGCGAACTGAATCCCGCTTCGCTCACACGCGGCTCGGCACGACCGCAAGGTACGATCAAGAGCCGGGACAATCGTTTCGTCAATTTCGTAGGCGGCGACTGAGATTCGCTGTGGCCGGCGTCTTTGTTCGCACACCGCCTTCACGAGGGCGGTGGTGAGCGCACCCTCTCCCGCGCCAGCGTCAAGCAGGCGAACTTCCAGCGGATGAGCTTGGAACAGCGATGCCATGAACGCCCCGATGCTTTCTGGCGTGAAGAATTGCCCCAACTCCTGTTTCCGCTCGGTGTCAACATCGGCAAACACCTTGGAACGTCGAAGCTCAAGGACAGCGGTTCGAGTTGATTCCAACGCCTGCATCGCTGGAGAGATTTTAGACGATTGGTTCTTTGAAGCAAGACTCGCTTTGCCTTGAAACATGTTACCCGTGTGCCGACTGCGCAGCCCCACCGTGTCCAGCAACACGCTCACGGCTGGTGTTCGTTGTGACGCTCAGCAAGGTCATGTTGGCCGGAACGAAAGCGGCGCGACATGACTTCGATAATTCCGCTCATGTTGGGGTTCTTCGGCAGACTATTGCCAACGATCTTGGGCTCGAACTCCACTTCCGTCAGCTCGGGCAGGTCAACCTTTTCGAGCGGGCGGAACACGCCGTCTTCGTAAACTGCGTGTATCGTTTTCATGCTCTCCTTTTACCATACCTGACGGCGGATTGCCACGCGATTTCCGGCGCGCTTTCGGTTGGCGCAAATTCTCTGGCCGAGTCCCACCTGCCCACTTTCCCACTTTCTCCCCTGCAGCCCAGACAGGCGAGGCGCGGTACACCCAAACATGCAATACCCACGCTGAGCATCGCTGTCATACTGGCTGGCAACGAGCGAATCGCAAATCGGAGTGAATCTATGGCCGTTAGAATTTCCGTGGTGGAAGAAAACGACGAATTACGCGCCAGTCTTGTCGCGCTGCTGAAGGGAGCGCCCGGCTTGCACTGCGTTGGGTCTCACGGCAACGCCAGGGAGGCTTTGCAAAAAATCCCATTGGAATATCCGGACGTGGTTCTCATGGACGTCCATCTTCAAGACATCAGCGGTGTCGAATGCATGACACGACTGAAAAGCCGGGTGCCCGGGTTGCGTATCCTGATGCTGGCGCGTTACGAACACAGCGATGCAGGCTTCGACTCGATTCGCGCTGGAGCGAGTGGCTATCTGTTGAAGCATGCGCCAGCCGGGGAGATGATTGAAGCAATCGAGCATGTGCATGCCGGCGGCGCGACGATGACGATGCGGATCGCGCGCAAGGTCATCGATCACGTGTGCAAAAAAGGAAAATCCAAAGGCCTCAAGCTGACGTCGCGGGAACAGGAGATCATTGAGTTAATCGGGAAAGGCTATTCACACAAGGAAATCGGCCAGCTTCTGGCCATGAGTGCCTCAACCGCGCGGGCGCGTCTGCAATCCGTTTACAACAAGCTCCAGGTGAAATCGCGCGCGCCACGTATTCTTAGATTTCATAAACGCCCAAGCGTATAACGGGTCGCATCTTGACACCTGCACGTTGGTAGCATCAGGCATCCTGCCTGACCTCGAGAGCGGCTTCCAGCCGCCCGGAAGAACACTGGCCTTTTCCGCGACCACACGTGCTTTTCTGAAGCCGCGCCTACTCCACCGGGCTGGAAGCCTCGGCTCTACGGCAGCCAAGGATGGCCGCCGCTACGGCCCCCGTACACCCAAAGATGTAATAGCGTGGTCGCGCGTTTCGTGTCAGGCTTCAAGAATGTTCAACCCATTCCCAAACTCATCGCGTCGGGCCGTGATTCTTCTCGCAACGATCCTGTGGCTGTTGAGCATCGCTCTTCCTGTGCCACTGAGTGCGCAGTTGCAAGCGCTGGTCGTGGCCAGCAACGGGCAGAACCCCATTCCTGCCGACGCCGCTGTGGCGGCGCGTTTGCAGACCCTTGGTTTTCAAGTGACCATTGTGGGCGCTCTGCAAAGCACCACCAACGACATCGAGGGCAAGCACCTGATCGTGACGCTCGCCTCCGTCCAATCCGCCGACCTGCGCGGCAAATTCTTTAACGCGCCTGTGCCCCTCATCAACAGCGAGCAGGCCGTCCTGGACAATGATTACCAGATGAGCAGCGGCGGGCGCGGCACGAGTGCAAGCCAGACCCAAATTGATATTGTCAATCCAGACCACCCTCTGGCCGCCGGCCTGTCGGGCAGGGTAACGGTCTTTGATCCGGCTCAGGGCCTCACTCGCGGCACTCCGCGGCCGGATACCTCAATCATCGTCGCTCGATCTCTGGACCAGCCTCTTCAATCCTGCATCTTTGCCTACGAGACAGGCGCCGAGATGTATAATCTGCTGGTTGCGCCCGCGCGCCGAGTCCATTTCATGCTCTCGGACGCCAGCTTCGTCGGCCTGAACGCCGAAGGATTGAGGCTCTTCGATGCGGCCGTCCGGTGGGCGGCCGACTTGCCTACCGTGGACGCCCCCCCGCGACTCACCGATATTTCGCCCGCAGATGGCTCCGTGTACCAGCCGGTCGGAGTTACCGTTGGATTTACGGCGACCACTCATCCTTCCAACACTATCCCGGCGACTCCCGCTGGGCTGCAGATGTTCCTGAATGGCGTGGACGTGTCCGCCGGGCTTAGCGTGAGCGGTAGCGCCTTCAATCGCGTCGTCACTTACACCAACGCCCTTGCCGTCAACACGCTCTATACCGTGAGAGTCGTGGTCAGGGACAATGCGAGCCGCGAATCGGTCCGAATCTGGAACTTCGATACGCTGAGCGCAGACTCGACACTCGCCATCGAAGCGGAGAATTTCAATTTCGACTTCGGCCAGTACATAAACAACCCTGTGATCAGCCTCGATCCATTGGAGCCCAACTCATACTTTGCCAAAGGCGCGGAGTCGGGTATCGCGGAAATAGATTTCGTTGAGTTGAGCCCGGAGACGCGCACGCCCCCCGAATGGCGATATGCGGGTGGCGCGGGCCTTCCGCAGACGGCGGAAAGCCAGGACATTGTCCGGCAAGCCTATCTCGATGCATCCGTTTCGGAGTACGACCTGGTCAACATTCTGGCGGGTGAATGGTGGAACTACACCCACGATTTCACCAACGCGAACTACCGGGTTTATCTCCGCGCGAAGTCTGCGGCCAATCAAACCGTCGAACTGCACCGGGTCACTGCTGATCCAACCCAACCCAACCAAACCACCGTGTTGCTCGGCAACTTCAATACCATAAGCGGCAACGGCTATTCCTTCATTCCGCTCACGGAACCGAATGGGGCCCAAATGATCCTCCATCTCTCCAGCGCCCAAACCTTGCGGTTAATGGCATTGAACGTAACCACCAATCTCAATCTTAACTATGTCATCCTTGTTCCCACGACGAATCAAGCCGCGGTGATCGGTCCGTACGTTCAAACCTTTTCCCCGGAAAATGGCTCACCGCTCGCCCGGCGAGATAGCATTTCAGCCACAATCAAAGATCGGGACACCGCCGTGAACACCAATTCCATCGAGTTGCTCGTCGATAATGTCCTCGTCGCCACCGGCCTGACGGTGACCGCCACATCAACCGGGGCCGATGTCAGCTACACGGTTTCGCCGCCGTTTGGCCCCAATTCCACGCACACGGTCCTGCTGCGATACATCGACAACATGGGAAACATGTTCTCTTATTCCTGGTCCTTCACTACCAGTCCCGACGCGCTTCCTGTCTTCACGGCGCCTCGTCTGGAGAGTGGCGAATTGAAGCTCCTGGTCGCCTTCGCCGAGCCGCTGGACCCGAGCACGGCGGGTGAGCTGAACAATTACAGTTCAAGCGGAGGCGTTGCGTTTAATGCCGTCGAATTGTTCGGGAATCGCGCCGTGCAACTGACCGGCACTCCCGTTCTTGACGGCCCAGCCTATCTTCTGACCGTCCGCAACCTCGAGGATACGATTGGCAACGTTGTTCCTGAGTCAACGATCTCGTACAGCATCGCGCCTTTCCTGCAGGATTCAAACGGGCTGGTGGTTCTTGAGTCGGAAAGCTACCACACCAACACATTCGGCACGGGAATCTACGATGGCCATGTATGGCGATTCGCCGTTGACGTTGCGGGGTACTCCGGTGGCGGATTCATGCACAACCCCGCTGGCTTCCCACTGGTTGCGGTATCAGACGTGGCATTTGCAGCCCGAATGGATTACCGGGTCCGATTCGGCCAACCCGGCACCTATAAAATGTGGATTCGTGGCACGGAACGTCCTGGCACCAAGGACTCTTGTCATTATGGGGTTGACGGCATCCACGTCGCCGCGGTGGGTGGCATCGCGGTAGGCCCTTTCAATTGGAGTGCCCAGCCTGAAGATGCGCCAACCACGGGGACCAACCGCTTCAACATCCCAGCCGCCGGAGATTACACCATCAATACCTGGGTGCGCGAAGATAACTTCGCCCTCGATAAAGTTGTGATCGTGCTGGAGTCCGCCAACTTCGATCCGGCCAGCGTGAATGCTGGATTGGGGCCGGACCAGTCATCGCGGGCCGTCTCCAACCAGCCGATTTTGCAATTCAGCCAACCAACAGCGTCCGAACTTACCTTTAATTGGACCGCGGCGGGCTTCCGTCTCCAGCAGACCACCAACATCGCCAACCCACAGTGGACCGAGGTGGTAAATGGCGATACACCTCCCGTCACTGTGACGGTGACAGGACAGCAGATGTTTTTCCGGTTAAGCAATTAACAGGTCTGCTTGCAGGTTTTTGGGCGAGGGCATCACGAGCTCCTCGACTTGGCGGATACCACATGGCCGTACGAGCGCCCCGTTCCCTAAGGCGTCACGACGCCAGGATCGAAGCGTTGCGCGAGCATGCCAACACCAACGAGTGGACTCACGCATCTTAGCATTGATAACCGCAGTAAAGCGTTCCTGTTTTCTGACTCAGAAAAGCCGCGGTGACGCCAACCAGCCAATGCAACGACTGCTATGAAAAGCTTACTCCCTAACGACTTTGCATGGTTGTGTTCAACAACCGTGGCGAGAAAACCAGGACGATCACTGCGCCCCATCAACTCTCCTCCATGTGCCAACCCGCGACCTTGCCATCCTCAAACCAAACGTAGGCATGCGGATAACTCCACGTTTCTCTGGCCCCAGCCTCAGTTACGGTCCGGCTCTTGCGCCGGGGGTTGCCCCAGGAAAGCGCCACAACCTCGACGGGCATACCCACACAAATCTTTTCCGCGAGCAGATTATGTCGGACATCGGCGGGCAGATCGGGATGAGCCGCTACGTATTCGGATCTGCGCTTCCTCAGCGCCTCTCCCTTAGCGGCCGCGCGTGCTTCGAGGTCTCGGAGGGCCTTAACTTCAGAGCGAGCCGCACGCTCATCCGCAAGCAGCTCCTGCTTGGTCCTCGACACACGCTTTGGAACTTCAACGACGCTCCCATCGCGAAGGTCAACCGAGGCCATGTCCTTTCGCATGCCATTGTCGTGAACCCACCACCAACTCTCGCTCCCATCGTAATGCGACACAATCCGCACCGGCTGAGGCGCGACGGCGCGCACCTCGTTACTCGTCATTCCAACCTGGATTTCGGAAATGTCATCAAAGGAAAAAGGCCGCCCCGTTGCGCAGCCGAAGAGCAGCGGGAGGGCGCAGAGCCAGACCATCAGCAAAATCTTATTCACATTGTTCATAAGCCCGGCCTTTGTCCTGCTACTGTCACGACCCAAGCTGAGCGACGGCGCCCACGAGGCGCACTGGTTGCACCAGGAGCGCGATGCCGCCCTTTGCTGCAGGCGCGGAAGTATCATCCTCGAAATAGAATAGCGACGGGATCGATCAGACTCAAGCATGATCGATATCACCGCCGGGACCGCCACCAATTCCGGCTCTTGCCCGACCGCATCGAGGCCGCCTTCGTACAGCACTCGAGACCGGTGCGACGGGTTCGCAAGCGCATTGTTCCACAGGAATCTCCGCGCTATGGTCGCGCGATCAGTCTCCGGGGCTATCTCGAACTCCAAGTCGGCTTCGACATCGCGGTAGAAACAATGCGTCGGCGATTCGGCGTGAACATGGAGCGCAGGCTGGCCGGTCACTTGCGCAAACAGGACATCCCCGCTTCGAGTGATTTTGATGGTGAAGCCGTCCGGCGAAGGGTAATCCCCGGCCAACCGGTCGAGCTGTGCCTCAGTGAGGTTCGCCGATCAAGGCACTGAGTCAAGAGCAGAAAACGTGAGGTTGACAGCATCGGGTTTCGACGCGTCGCAATGAGTGACGCGCCCCTTCCAGTGGAACTTTACCCCGTTGGCGGCCATCGCCGTGGCAATCGCTTGCGATACTTCGCCGTCGAGGAATGGAAAGCAACACATCGCGGCCATCGATGAGATGGACCTCCGCGCCCAGCGCAGCAAACGTGCATGCGTATTCGCTGCCGATTACGCCACCGCCCACGACGGCGAGCTTTTTCGGTAGGGCCTTGAGATGGAGTATTTCGTTCGAGTCATTCACCCTACTCGAAGGAAAACTCGGGCGGACGCAACGGTGCTGAGCCTGTCGCGATGAGAATTTTTTTGCCGCGCAACAGCGTCACCGTCCCATCAGCCGACTTTACCTGAATGGTGTGCGGGTCCACGAAACTCGCCGCGCCGTGAAATACCTCGACGCGGTGAGAGCGCAAGCGTTCCACGAGCCGACGATGTTTATCCGCCGTCACCCTTTTTTCGTGGTGCATGAGATCGGACACGGTCGCTTCGCGGCGGAGTGAAAGGTCCACGCCGAAAAGTCGGCGCGAACGCCAGCCCGAGAGGGCGAGGGCCGATTCACGCAGCGTCTTGCTGGGAATGGTGCCGGTGTTTATGCCCGCGCCGCCAATAACGCGGGTCTTTTCGACCAGCGCCACGTGTTTGCCGAACAACGCGGCGCCATTTGCCCCGCTGGTTCCGGCCGGACCGCCACCGGTTACCACAAGATCGAATTCCAAAGCGTTCATAATCTCCTTTCGTCCACAATCGAACGATTCGCGGGGGGCATCACCGCCGCGCGCTCGTGACGGAAGACGTTTGCCATCCCGCCCCCATCGCATTGATGAGCGAGACGCTCGCGGCGAGCTTTTGCCCGTTGAGCTGAACCACGTTCTGCTGGTGGGTCAACTCACTGGCTTGAGCGACGATAACGTCGAGGTATTGTTCCACACCAGCCTTGTAGCGGTTATTCGAGATGTCCAACGTGCGTTGCGCCGAGGCCAACGCGGCAGTCTCTTCGTCGAGTTGCTGTGCGAGCAGTCGTTGGGCGGCGAGTTGATCCTCCACGTCCTGAAACGCCGTGAGCACCGTCTGCCGATAGGCGGCGACCGTGCCGTCGTAAGCGGCACGAGCCGATGCGAGTTGCGCGCGATTGCGTCCGCCGGTGAAGATCGGCAATTGCATCGTCGGGCCGATGGCCCACAGATGGCTGGGCCAGGTGAACAAATCACTGGCACTGACGGATTCAAATCCGCCCGAGCCGTTGAGCAACACTTTTGGATAGAACGCCGCCTTGGCCACGCCGATGTTCGCATTTGCGGCGGCCATCCTGCTCTCCGAGGCAGAGATGTCCGGACGGCTCTCCAGCCATTCGCTTGTCTCGTCCATCGAACACGCCAACATCTGTTTTCTCGGCACGAGCGTGGAAAGCGGCGCGGCCACGGCCGTCATCGTTGCGACCGGGACGCAGACCTACTTCGGCAGGATGGCCAGCAGCCTGGCCGGCCCGCAGATCGAGACTGCCTTTGACAAAGGCGTCAAAATATGTCTGGTTGATGCTCTCGTTCATGCTGGTGATGGTGCCGATGGTTTTCTTCATCAACGGCCTCTTCAAACACAACTGGAAGGACTCGTCTAAGAAAGACCTTTGCACTGGCCATGCCACGAACTGCGAATGTTGAGTCGCAGCGTTTTGCAGCGGGATTCGGGCGAGATGAACAGCACTTAGAGAAACGGTTTACCACCTCGGCGGTAAACGGCTGACCTGCTGAGACGAGCGGAGCAAATCTTTTCAGGCTGCTGCCGCGCTTCGTTCCTGCCATTATCACGGCACAGCAAATGCACAGCTCTTCAAACGGACAACATGCAGCGGAAAGGACCAAGCAACCTCGCGTGCTGGCGAACGATATGAAATCTCCGTTCGGCATCCGGCTATGGCTGTTGATTGCTGCCCTGTTGATCGTGGCTGGCGGCATCATCTACGGACTTTCCTCGGCCTGGCAGCATATCCAACAACTTGAACAGAACCTGACCAGTTCGCGCGTCGAGAGCTTTCGGATTGCCGGTGAAGTCGAGCGCGGGCTGCTGAATCTGCACAACTCGATGCTGCGATTTGTGATGGTGAGAAATCCGCAACAATGGGCGCACTTCGAGAAGGTCAGCGGCGAGCTGGATCGCTGGATTGATCATCACGACCCCACCCACAATCCGAACTCGCCGCTGACGACCGAAAGCGAGCGCATGTTGCTCAAGGAACTGAATCGCGCCTATGACCAATACCTCCAGTCCGCGCGGTCGGTTTATTCGAACAATGTTCCCGCGCTGGTGGGTTCGAATCAATTGACGCAGCTCGATGCCTTCAATTCCAAGGTGCAACGGATGAGCGATCTGGCGCAGCAACTAGCCGACGCGCACCGCGGTGCTGAAGCTGGGTTTCTTGCGCAAGCCAACGCGTCTCTAGCCACGCTCCGAAACATCCTTGCCGGCAGTGTTGCGGTTCTGCTCGCGCTCGTGGCGGCGATGGGCTGGGTGATTTACCGGGACATGATCGCGCCCCTGCGGACGAAACTGGTGCAGAGCCAGACTTTGCTCGAAAAGCAGGAGAAACTCGCCACGCTCGGCACACTAGCGGCCGGGACGCGCACGAGATTCGCAATCCGCTCACGTCTCTCAAAGCGCGACTCTACACGCTGGAGAAACACCTGCAAAGCCTGCCTGCCGCGCGGAAGGACACCGACATCATCGGCGCGGAGATTTCGCGCCTTGAACGCATCGTACAGGACGTGCTGAGTTTTGCCCGGCCATCCGACCCAAGACTCGAAACAGTCGCCGCCGACACCATTCTGCGGGAGGTTCACGGATTGATGTCTCCCAACCTGGAGGGACGCAGCGTGCAATTGATAGTCGAATCCAGCCCGGAACTGCTGATCCGCGCCGACAGCGGTCACCTAAAGCAGGTGCTCATTAACCTGGTTCGCAACGCCGGTGAAGCTATTGACGGCGCAGGCGCCGTCACGCTGCGCGCGCGCGCGACCCGCGCCGCGCTCGGTGGGCGCGAAACCGATGTCGTAATTCTTGAAGTAAGCGACACCGGCAAAGGCATTCCGCCTGAAGTCGAAAAGCGTTTGTTCGACCCCTTCTTCAGCACGAAGGAAACTGGCACGGGCCTCGGCCTGCCGATTGCCGCCCGTATCGTGGAAAAACACGGCGGCTCGCTCCAGTATCAGACTCGCCCAGGCCATGGCACGACCTTCGGCGTTGTCCTGCCGCGCCAAATCAATGACACTGACAGCGGTGCAAAGCGCGACACCGACAGCAAATCTTCTTAAAAGCGGCGAGCCTGCTCCCGGGTTCGTCGCGAACCGCCTGACGGCCCGGCGGATCCTGTTCGCTTTTCTGGTCACCTTCGTTGCCGCGCGGCTGCTGGTGCTGCTCATCATGGCGCGTAAGCTTCCCGACTTTTTCCTCTATCTGGGCGGCACGCACGTCCATCACCTCAATTACGGCATCTTCCTGCTGGCCGCAGCGGGCGGCTACTTGTTGCTGAAACCCGCGCCGACCCGGCGTCTGGCGTGCTGGCTTTACGGCATCGGAATGGCGCTGACGTTCGATGAATTCGGGATGTGGCTGCACCTCGGCGGCAGCTACTGGCAGCGCGCCAGTTGGGACGCTGTAGCCGTCATCGCCTCCGGATTGGGGCTGTTTGCCTATGGGCCGGCATTGGCGCAATACCGCCCGCGACATTGGGTGACAGCGATTTTGCTCCTGGCGTTCGTGATAACCTTCTTCTACTTCTTGACACGCTCCCTTCAACACGTCGAACGGATCATGCTGCCTAAGCTCCAACGCATCGAACAACAAGGATCGCGATAACCGCGCTCATGCCCAAAGCTGCTCACATTCTGCTCATCGAAGACGACACCAGCCTCGCCACGAACCTGTGCGACGTGCTCACGGAGGACAACTTCAAAGTCACCGTCTGTAATCGGGGCGACGAGGGATTGCGCCGCGCCAACCAAGACGAGTGCGACGTGGTGTTGACCGACCTGCGTCTGCCGGGGCTCGGTGGCCTGGAACTCGTGAATCAACTTCACGAAACTCAGCCGCGCCTGCCCGTGGTTTTGATGACCGCGCACGGCACGATTGAAACGGCCATCGAAGCGACCAAACTCGGTGCGTATGATTACCTGCAAAAGCCGTTCGAGATGCGGGCTTTGCTCGCGTTGCTGCATCGCGCTGTGGAGGCGAGTCGCCTGATGCGCGACCCCGTGGCTCTGCCCGACGCGCCCACCGAGAGCCGCACTGCGCTGGTCGGCACAGGGCGCGCGATGCAGGAAGTATGCAAGGAAATCGGGCGCGTTGCCGCCAAGCCCGTCACTGTGCTCATTCGCGGCGAAACCGGAACGGGCAAGGAACTTATTGCCCGCGCCATTTATCAGCACAGCCCGCGCGCCAAAGCCCCGTTCATCGCGATCAATTGTGCCGCCATCCCGGAGAATTTGCTGGAAAGCGAACTGTTCGGTCACGAGCGTGGCGCGTTCACTGGTGCAGACCAGCGGCGCATCGGTCGCTTCGAGCAGGCAAACAAGGGCACGCTCTTCCTCGACGAAATTGGCGACCTGCCGCCCAACACGCAGGTGAAACTGTTGCGCGTGCTCCAACAGCAATCCTTCCAACGCGCGTCGGCGGTGCGGAAGTGATTTCGGTGGACGTGCGCGTCATCGCCGCCACCCATCGCAATCTGGAAGCAATGATTCGCGACGGAAAATTCCGCGAGGACCTCTTTCATCGCCTCAATGTGGTGTGCCTCCAACTCCCGCCCCTGCGCGAACGGCGCGAGGACATCCCCGTGTTGGTGCAACACTTTCTCCGCAAATACGCCGCTGACTTCAGCGTTGAAAGTCCGACGATTTCTTCCGACGCCCTCGCCCTGCTGCAAGCCGACTCGTGGCCGGGCAACGTCCGCGAACTGGAAAACATGACCCGCCGGCTGTTGCTCGCCGCGCGCGGACTCTCCATCAACGCCGACGCCGTCCGTCAGGCACTCGCCGCCCGCGAGACCGTCCCGACCGGTAACTCCTTCACCACCTACGCCAGCGACTTGCTGGCGCGCGCACAGAAAGGCGAGTTGCAGGATGCTCATGCCCAAATGCTCGCCGAGGCCGAGCGCGAAGTCCTGACGCAAGCCATCACGCTGGCTCAAGGCAATCAAGCGAAAGCCGCGCGTTGGCTGGGGTTGTCCCGATTCACCTTGCGCGAAAAACTGAAGCAGCTTGGTCTGCATCCAGACTCCACCGAAGCCAGCTCGGAAGCGGAAGGCTGAACCTTTCTGGCCAACTGTTCCATCCACGCTCCATGAGGACTGGCACTGATTGCGGCAATGCGGACTCGCCGCCTGGCAACTTCCATGACGAAGAACACGTGAAATCGAACCAAGCCCGTTAACGTCCAC
>Ga0137465_1000177_pt1 | contig 44409 bp, 49 predicted proteins | sample EasRivERMGT828_2_FD_104906 | JGI IMG/M metagenome (GOLD analysis project Ga0137465, IMG submission 104906) | Soil microbial communities from meander-bound floodplain in the East River, Colorado, USA - East River MetaG ERMGT828_2 | ecosystem: Environmental > Terrestrial > Soil > Floodplain ... | reverse complement strand
ATACGCTGAATACTCGGCCTCAAGGCAACAGGCGTTACAAAGATTATCACTCATTCACAAAGCTGCAACACGATGGTGGGCAAAGGTCATGCAGAAATGCGTGCCCATCTATGTTGATAGCCTGTTAGAAGATGAGCGATACACCGCACAGATTGGGCCGGGTGAGTTCTTAAACTTAACCATTCAAGCGGACGCGCAGAGTGGGCGCATTGGACACGTTGAGCCAAGTGCAGGCAATCAGCTTCCAATGTCATGGGGACAGCAGCGTGATATTATTATGGAGCTGTTGAAGATGGGCTCCGATGAAATCAATGCTGTTCTCTTTAGTCCTGAAAATACGCATATGCTTGTGAGGTTGAGTGGTCTGCCAGATTTGAAAATTCCAGGCGACGAGAGCCGAACCAAACAGTTTAGGGAAATTCTTCAGATTATTTCGTTGGGACAAGATAGTGATGATATGGGTCCGATTAGTGCAACGGGTGAAGTTGTTAGCCCCGTAAAGGTTGACCCAATTGTTGACGACCATGCGGTCGAAGCTCAGATTTGCAAGGCCTTCCTACAGGGAAGAGAAGGACAAGACCTTAAACTCAATAGTCCTAAGGTCTATTCGTTAATTCTTGCACATCATAATGAACATGTGCAAGCTATGAACTCCGGAGCGCGTACTCCAGCATTAGGTAATGCACAGTCTGGTCAACCAAGTTCAGGTTCACCAACACCGCCACCTAATGTGAATAGCCCAGCTCCGATGGAGCCGTAACAAATGGCACAGCCACCGATTGAAGATACACGTTCGAATGACTTAGCAATTCTTCGTGGCGACGACGACGAGCCTGCAAAGGCTGAAGTTGTTGAGGAAGTTGATTCTAAGGAAACTGAAGATTCAGAAGATGATGACGATATCATCTTAGATGACGAGGAAGAATCTAAGCCTGACGAGGAAGATGAGGATGACGAGGAGAAGGAATCAGAGGACGACGAGGAAGACGAAGAATCGGATGAGAAGATTGGCACTGGCTACGGTAAACCTACGTACAGACAGCTCGTCGCCAAGTATCCTAAACTCTTCAAAGACTTCCCAGGACTCAGGTCAACCTTCTTTCGTGAGCGAGACTATAGCAAACTCTTTCCCACTGTCGAAGACGCTAGGGAATCGTACGAGCAGCTGAATAAACTCAAAGCTGGGGAACAGCGTATTTCACAAGCAGACCCCGGAGATTTTATTGAATTGCTGGGCGAGTACGATGTTAACAAGCAGCGGAGTTTCATACAAAACTTCTTGCCCGCTTTGTTATCAAAGAATCGCCCGGCATTCCAAGCGGTAACTGAGCCTGTCATCAAGCACATGATTAAGAGTGCGTTTAATGATGGCAAGCGGAATGGGAACAACAATCTCATGAACTCTGCACTGAATGTTCACGAATGGATGTTCGGTGATGATAAGATTGATGCGCCTACTCCGCGGATTCAGCAGCCAACGAATGAACAGGACCCTGAGAAGGAACGACTCAGAGCAGAGAATCAGGAAATTCTGAGGGGGCAGCATCAGAATTTTGTTGATTCCATCTTAACGAACTCAAGCAAGACAATTACGAACATCGTTCAGAAGAACTTACCGGATGAAGTCAGTCCGTTCTTAGGTCGCTCGATTACGCGTGATGTTATGGACGAACTCGCAAGCGTCCTTCGAGATGACCCCGCTCATCGTTCCAATATGGAACGTTTGTTAAAGCAGGCAGCTTCAAATAGATATTCGACGGAGTGGAAGGACAGGGTAGCATCCGCGTATCTGTCACGCGCAAAGTTAGCACTCCCAACCATTATTAAGAAAGTTCGCTCCCAAGCTCTTAAAGGAACTAATCTCAAGGCTCGTCCTTCGGTACACAAGCGTGCGACTGGAACTGATTCAAAGGTTTCAGCACGCGCAAACAATGTGAACAAGGACGCAGTCACTGCGGTTAAGACCGGAAAGATGAAGGAGATTGACTTTCTCAACGGTTAATGATTTATTAGACCGGGAGAAAACGCGTGGCGACACCCCTGAATCCGCAGAACGTAGCTGATACACTTGCAATTCAGCTCGAAAAGATTGAGAAGAAGATTGAGGTCCTCTACGAGATTGAGGACACCTTCTATTCTCAGGTCGAAAAGAGCACCGATGCAGTTCCCGTTAACACTCGGGATATGAAGATTCCACTCCAGTTTGCACCGGGTGGATACTTTGGACAGTACAATCCTGACGGTGGCAATCTTGGACGTGGCTCTGGGCCACACTACGAGAATGCCGTCATTCCAATCGTCGATTTCCGTTATGCACTGGAATGGACGAAGAAGGCGGAATGGGCAACGCAGGGTGATGCAAAGGCTATCATCAGCGTGTTCAACAAGAACATGGCATCTGCAATGCCTCACTTCCGTGCGCACATGGATTCTATGTGCATGACGGGTGGAAACGGCGTTCTCGGAACCGTTACTGCTACGTCAAACGCAGGCGGCTTCGATACGATTGTTCTCGATGTTGACTTCGGTGTTAAGCTTTTGATGGAAGGTCAGAAGATTAACCTGTATTCGTCAGCATTAGCACAGAAGACGGTTCCGGGTGATGAGCCGGAGATTGTTTTCCGTGATGTCCCAACGAAGACCATTCGAGTCGCTACGATTCCGGGTGGTGTGGCTGTTGGCGATAAGATTGTGATTGAGGGCGTTTCGGGTGCGACTCCTATTTCGCTTCTGGGCGTGCCATACCACGTTTCAAACTCAACCGCAGGTACGTGGCTTGGTTTCACGCGCTCGACAACGCCTGCTATTCGCGCCTCAAGAGTTGATGCCGGTGGTTCTGGCTTATCTTTACCCTTCCCGCGACTGGCTCTCAATTTATTGGGGGACAGGAGCGGTTCGATGAAGAAGCCGAACATCAAGGCTTGGATGCATCCGGCTCAGGCTGCGGCTTATGAATCGCTCGGTATGCTCGTTACCACGATTGATAAGGATTCAGGCGGTTCTCAGGGAATGGATTTGTACTTCGGTGGAAACATGACGATGGCTGGTGTGCCTATCCAGCAGTCGTTCAAGTGGGATAAGCGCCGAATTGATTTCCTGAACATGGATTCTTGGGGACGTGCAGAACTCAAGAAGCCTGGTTTCTACACCTCCGACGGTCGAAAGATTTTCGAGGTTCGTGGTTTAGATGGCGGTGTGGCAGCTTCCACTTTGCTGTATCTTGTAGCTTCGTGGAACCTGTTCACAAGCAACCCACAGGAGAACGCGTACATCGATAACCTCGCGATTCCTGCTGGCTACGCTTAGTTAGTTATGGGGGAGGGGCTAACAACTCCTCCCTCATTTTCATAAAGATTACCGCCATGCCTAGCGATAACGATTACGATTATTTATATCAGGTTGGCGAGAACTCATACGCTACGCCGTGGAATATGCGTAGCTTGTTTGGTTTGCCCGAGCAGCCAAGAGCGTTAACATCGCAGGAAGAAGTAAATGTAACCGCGCCAATGCCGGGACCGAACGAACCTTATCCTCGGAATATGGCTAGCATTTATCTTGGTACGAATCAAGTACCACCAACGGGAACGTATACACCACCGCGCACAAGCAATCCAACAGTCGATAAAGAACTACAGCCTGCGTGGAATGAGTTCACTCAACGATATCCTTTTGCAAATAACTTCGTAAGCAATGTACGCTCGCAGCGTCTACCCGGTGTCACTCGTGGAATGCAAGTAGGTGGTACTACCTTTGTTGATGATAGTAAATTGGAACCATCTATGATTGCGGGTACGTTAGCGCATGAAACCGCACACGCTACGCAGAATCAACAATATCCAAATACCTTACCTAATGCACAACGCCACATGGGTGGCATCTTCACTCCTTATAGAGAACGACCCGGTGAGGCTACAGCATTTAAAACGCAAGAGAACGATACATATTTAAGATTTCTAGATAAAGCTAATGCTGAAAATGCAGAATATCACGCGCAAGCCGAGGCGGATTATAGGGCTGGTAAACGACCCAAGCCTTACTGGATGGACTGATGAACGATGTGTACATCAACAAGAAGCTCAAGTTATTGTTTGGTGAGTTAGACGGGAAGCAAACCTTTCGACTCGCACGAACAAATGAACTTGAGTATCGCCGCCTTGATAGTGGCGAGGTGGTTTTAGTACCACGTTACAATTATCTCAATGGCACCTTTTGGGTGATTGAGAGATTGATGCCAGTCAGCGGTCCCAACGCTGAGTTGTTACCGGGAGTCAAACTCTCGTACGAACCCATCTTCGTGTTCAAAAAGCCTGACAACAGGCCAATGATAGTAACAGAAGATGCCGTTCTCTCATTCGTACATATTCAACTGTTTGGTGAGAAGAAGAAACGCGACCTCGTGAAGGAAGAATTAGACCATTACGAGCGTCAAGTTGATTATCTCACCCAATTCTTGAATGACGAATGCTCAGTCATGTCGACGCAACTCCACATCGGAGAAGCCGTCGTTAATTCCAAGGAAAATACCAATGGCAGACGCGACATTAGTGTCCCTAGTCCCGAGGGAAATTCGGGAATTCAAGCCGGGTCTGACGGAACCACACGTAACGATTCCAGCAGCACCGTTGAATGATTTTGTTACCTTGCACATCAAGGATAACTCGTACGCGCTATACCTAGACAATGAGCGCGGCTCAAGACTTATTCCTGAGCCCGTATCTGTTTTCGCTGACGCAATTGTCAACGACTTCATCATTGCACAAATTGAGATTGACGCACCAACGAACTCATTTCCTGGATTGTTCTGGGTATACAACAAGCAGAGCCGCGATGATATCAAGAAGACGCATGGCGCTCTGCTCGCTCAGAACATTCAGAATCAGATTCGTTGGTTTCAGAGATTGGTACGTCGGGCAGATTCCGATTGGCAGATGTTCCATCAGCATAATGTTATTGCGGACGTCCAACGCCTAGCCGCACGACATTTAAACCTTGAACGTGAATGGGTACACGCTACCGTTGATATGGGAAACGATAGATGCCCAGCGTGTTCAAGTGTTCTGATGCGTCCTACCCCGGTTGTTTGTCCGACGTGCCAGTGTATTCTCGATAAGGAACGTTACGAGAAGTTGGCATTCGCCAAGTAAGGGATAAACTCATGTTAGCATCAGAAGTGATGGATAGAGCGCGTGTTCACCTGAACGATGCAGGTGGAGATTTATTCACCAACGATGTGCTCCTTCCCTTTCTGACATCAGCATGGGAAGAATTACAAAGCACCATGCAGGCGAATGGATTGCCGATTATGACGGAAACGTCAAGCGCAATCCTATTGCCTGCTGGTGTTATTTTTCTATCTACTGCCGCTGTCCCCCCAAACCCTACGTTACCACTTAATTTTCTTGAGCCCAAAGCTGTATATGAACGTACTCCCGGTTCTATGCAGTGGAGCGATATGGGTGAAGTGCATGGAATCATTGACAACACCATGCTACCGACGTTAGGAGTGTGGGAGTGGGATGGAGAAGGCATCAAATTCGTCGGTGCGAATCAAGACCGCGAGATTTTACTTCGCTATCTCAAAGGCTTGCCACAAATTACCTCAGCGAGTACAGACTTACCTATCACAGGCGCTAAACGATATCTCGCACTCAAGACAGCAGCGGAGGCAGCGGACGATATTGGACAGAATCGAGCCCGTTCTGATAGATTGGAAACGAAAGCGGAGTTTGAGATGAATCGTTTCTTAGCGATTCGTGTCAAGCTACAGCAGGACACCTCTGTAAGACGCAGAGGTTATCAAACGAAGGGGAGGGTAGGATGGTCATCACTGTTACCGTATTGAATCAGAAGAAGGTGCCCGGCGTAGGTTTGTTCACCACCGGGCGTATGAATTACAGCGGTGCGTATACTGCTGGTGGTGAATCAAGCGCCGGATTGTTAGCTGTGCTCGCAGGACATAATACGATTGATTCGATTGTGTTTGGGTCAACCTCAGGCTTGACGGCAGGATACGATGATGTTTCTAAGAAGGTTCGTATCTGGAGTAACGTTACAGGTACACCAACAGAATTAGCGGCGGGTAATAGCCCAGCTGCATCGAGCATTGGATTCACCGTCATCTCTAGGTAAGCTTAGATGAATCGAGACCACGCTCCAATCGTTATTGCCGAAACTCAGGGCCTGTTCGATAGGTCTGAGCTAAAGGATTCCGTTCCTGTTGACCATTTGTCAGTTGCGGAGAATATTGCGTACACGGAGCGTGGTTATCGTACCCGTTCGGGCAGCATCAAACTGCATCAGGTTATCGGTGGAGTGCGGAGATTCTGCTCGTACAAGAGATTAGATGAAGTGGCCCGTTTACTTATATTGAATGATTCGGGGCAACTGTATGATTCAACCGATTTAGCCGTACCGATTCTCAATATCGCATCGATGGTTGATTTTAGCGCCGCACAATACTACAATCGAATCTACATCACACCGCACGATAGAAACAAAGGCATCGAGAACGAATCGGTTTACGTATACGATGGAACAATTTGTAGGCAAGCAGGAGGTAGTGCGCCTGCTGGTTCAATAACGTGCGTCAATTCAGCGTTATCTGGCCATGTTGAACAAGGCACGCACTTATTTGCTGTCTCGTTTGAGACGGAATCTGGATACATTACGAAGCCGGGACCAGCTATTTATGGTAGCGTGCTTGCAGATGGCTCGCATGCTGTTGATATTTCTGGCATTCCTATTGGTCCTACTGGTACTGTTGCGCGTAGGATATTGGCTACTCGGCGTATCGCAGATTATAACTTAGGTCAAGATGGCTATATCTTCTACTTTGTTCCTTCAGGTCGCATCACGAATAACACTGCTACTACTGTTACAGTGGATTTTTACGATGCTGATTTGGTGCTCGAAGCAGACTACCTGTTCGACCAACTTAATGTTATCCCCGCAGGCGTGGGCATCGGTGTTTATCAGGATTCTCTGATTGTATGGGGCGAATTTAAGGAGCCAAGTGTCGTCAGAATTTCAAAGCAGGGCGACCCTGAAGGATTCGATGCGGTCGGTGGATACGTTACCGTAGCGCCGAATGAAGCGGGTGGGGTAAAGAATTGTGTGCAGTTTAGAGACTCTTTATATATCCTCAAGTCTCAGCGCACCTTTTCAACCTCGCGAGATTTAGTCAATCCTGACATGGCTATCTTCTGGCGTGTCATTTCGATTGACGAAGGCATCGGCACCGAATGCTTTAGCGCGGCGACTGTACTTGATACTGCTGGTCCGAACACGGATGCATACGTTATCGCGGCGCGCACGGGAATGTTCACGTTCAATGGCATTTATTCCCAGCCTGAATTCTCTTGGAAAATCGATAGGATGTGGCAGGCGCAGGACCAAGGTTCATTCGATGAAATTCAGTTGATTAACGATGTTGTTGGTTCTAGAATTTACGCATTGCTTGCTGATGGTCATATCTTAGTTGCAGACTACAAAAACGGTTTAGGCTACGCAAACATTCGTTGGTCGCATTGGTCCTTCCCTTGGCCCGTTACAGCAATTGGCATCGATGTTGACTCGGAACAAGGTGTTAATGTACTCGTCGCAGGAAATAGTATCATCTGGAAGTTAGACTTAGCTTACAAGTACGATGATATGAATGACGGCGACAATGCCATCAATACCATTGCCGAATACGCCGCTCAGAGCGTTGCTAATTACGGCTCTGTTACTCATTTTACTGCTGTTAGGGTGCGTGCGATTGGACAAGGGGATTTACTTCTATCCCTCAAAGGTATTGACGAAGCGACCCCAACAATGCTTCGGAGTCTTACGTTATCAGAGACACCCGGAAAGTACCACAATCGTCTTTGCAATCTGCGTAACGAGAAATGCGTTGTTAGACTAGAACTTGAGAATGCGGGTGATTGGCTCAACTTGTTGGAGTTAACTCTATTCGCATCCGAGATGTGGCTGGAGCGTCCCAGTGACACAACTTAATGAGAGTCAACTCTTTGAGCTTATTCAGTCCGTTCAACTCGAAGACCCTGTTCTCAAGGACCTCTTAAGAGAATTCGTTAAGCGGTTTCAGGTTGTCTCATTAGAGCTATTCGAACCTGAGGAACGACCTGAAATTGAAGACATCGTTGAGGAAATAACAGTTCCCAACGTTGAAATCTTCACGTATCGTTTAGTGCCATTAGGCATTAGATTCGAGTGGGAACGTCCTTCAGCTGATGCGTTTAGTTTTGAGATTCGTAAAGGTGTCGATTGGGAAACGGGCTCACGACAGATTGTTACGACAACGTTGTCAGCAATCTTAGAAGGTCAAGCCGTTGGCGACCATATGTATTGGATTCGCGCCTTCGGATTAGATGGTACGCCCTCTGAGTCAGCAACACCGCTGTTAGTTACGATACCGCCGTTAGGCGAAGTTGACCTCGATGGATACGTTGTTGACAATTTCGTGATGTTGCAGTGGACGAATCCTACTTCAGCATTTCAAATTGAATACTATATCGTATCGAAGAACGGTACGCAGGTTGGTGAGCAGCAGGGCACGTTCATCACGCTATTTGAAGATACGGGTGGAACGTATACGTATTCAGTCCGAGCGGTTGACATCTTTGGTAACGTTTCAAACGACGCGACCTTAGATTTATTAGTCTCTCAGCCGGCAGACTACGTACTATACGATATCTATACCGACGACTTCACGGGTACGAAAGTTAACGTATACCGCGATGCGACGTTACCTTCAATTTTTGCCTCGTTAAATCTGAACGAGACGTGGCAACAGTATGCTGATAACGGTTACGCCACGATGCAGGATGAGATTAACGATGGCTTGCCGTATTGGTTGCAGCCTACCTCACCGGGAGTAGGAAGCTATGAACGCGTGGCAGATTTCGGTACGATACTAGAAGGCATCATCTGCAACGTATCGTGGGCGTATCACGAGATTGTTCCATTTACGCAGGTGAAGTGTTTTCTCTCAACTTCGTTAGACGGAATTGCATACACCGCACCTGTCGAAACGAAATCGCTTTTCCTGCCACAGTTTCGATACGTGAAGGTTCGGTTTGAGTTCCTCGCTTTGAACTAGGAGATAACATGGCATTAAAGTGCTTTGGGCATCAAACAATTACAGTTAGTGCGACAGCGGGAACTTTAGACTCGGGCATCTATGGTGGTAAGAATGTTGTAGAAGCTTTAGTAACTGTTGAAGTCGCACCCGTTCGCGTTACGTTGCACGGCACGAATCCAAACGATGGTACGAAGCTTGGACATTTGTTTGCACTTGGCGCGGTGTTCAAGGTAGATGCGAATGATATCGCAAAGCTGCGTCACATTCAATCCGGTGCGACGCCTGCCGTGTTGAACATCTCATACTATAACAACGCGTAATGGGCGTCATTGTTATTTCCCCCGGTGGCTCGTTGGACTTGCAAACTATCGCCAAGTTGCTCACACCGGAGATGTTAGTTTGGGAACGCACGCCATCAACGGGCATCATGCGTATCGTTAGCAAAGCAAAAGTTGCTCGTTCGTTCAGTGGCATTGTGCATTCGCTTGACTTTGGCTCAGTCACAATGAGTCTTAGAATCAATGGCTCACCAATTCCTGGATTAACCAATTTGATTCCGGGAACCACGCCATTCCGAGCATTAGCATCTGGAGGGAATGTTCTTCCTGTAGACGGGATGCTTGAAATCGTCCTATCGAGAGTATCGTCTGCACGAGGACTTTCCCTCCAGTTTGAGTATGATTGGATTATCTAATGGCTGAAGCACTCTACCAGATGTATAACCTGCAATTAAGGTTAGACATCAAACATACCGTAGACGGTGGAAAGGTTAACGTTAACGCAGCAGACGTAGGTGGAACTGAAGTCTTCTTCAACAAACCGTTTAAGGACGTGGATTCCATTACCGTAACGTCGCAGGGTACAGTTGAGCAGAATGCAATCTACGACTTCGTAGACATTCCGAATCCCGTGAGCTTCAGGATTCTTCTGTTCAGTACCTCGGGCGCACGTGCGAGTGGAACCGTTTCATGGAAGGCCAGAGGCAAACTCTGATGAATGCAATGAACGAGCCGGTTCAGACTCAACTCACCATTGATGATATCAAAGGTGTTGTCGGTTCCATGGTGATTGATTCAATCATCAAGGAAAAGCGTATCGCGGAGTTAACCGCGGAAGTAGCTCAACTCAAGAAGGAGTTGGAGAATGTACACACTGAAAAGTGACCACGGCAAATTCGTATGTGCCGAGGACGGCGGGGCCAAACAAGGAACTATTGATGGGCGGCCCGCTGGTTTAATGACGGCGAATAGGGATAGTGCCGGTGCATGGGAAACATTTACGATTGAAAAGTCTGACGAACCAGAATTCTATGGAATCAAGTCTACTCATGGATTCTTCGCATGTTGTGAAGATGAAGGTAAGGCTGGATACGTAGCATTCAACCGTGAGGACTTAGGCCCGTGGGAAAAGTTCAAGCTCGTTGTCCAAGAAAATGGGAAGAAAATCTCATTTGAATCCTTGTGCCGACCGGGCTATTTCATTAAGGTATGGAACGATGGTCGTGTCGTTCTAGACCAGCCAATGTTTGAGGATAAGCCTTCTGAGACACCGGGCGGATACGAAACGTTTACGTGTGACCCACCCTTTAAGAGTGGTGTTGTTCCGGGTAAGTCAGTTATTCAAGGCCAGTTACGAATCGATTCAAATGGCTTTACTGATGACTCTGGCGCACGTATCCTTCCGATTGGGCTTCACGTTGGTGATTTGTTTTCCAAATTCGTCCGTGACCCATCGCACTCTGAACGTATTATTCAGCAGGCACGGGATGCGGGTTATTCGTACATTCATTTCTGGATGAACCTGGGAACACTTGGTGATTATTGGTCCGGTAGAGAATGCGGACCCGGATACACCGAAGATTTCTGGGGTCAATTGGGTAAGCTTGGGGATGTATTAGACACCTACGGAATGAAGGGTGGTTATAACCTCGGTGATTATGAGCTTTGGCCGAATGAGGACCACGGTTCATTCTTTGAGGAATTAGGGCGTCACTTAGCGCAGCGGGAACATTGCACTGCGGCGTACGTATTCGGTGGAAACGAAGCGTGGCAGACGGGTGCGGATAACAAGCAAGAGATTGAGCATGCTTTACAGAGATTCAAGGAATGTTGCTCGACCATTATTTGCACCACAACCGCACCGCCTAGTGAACATGAAAACGATATTGCTGAATGGTGTGGCGGAGACTTCTTTGCTATTCATGGGTATCGTGGTGGTGAGGACCACGACCGGATTCGCCACATCTTTAGTGTGCAATGGGAAGGTCATCCACCCAAGAAGTTTGGAATCCAAGATGAGTGGACTGGACCGGGCGACCAAGTTTCAGTAAAGCCAAACCATTGCTACGAGGGCCGCGACGTCGATTGTAATCACATGATTGCCGGTGCTGTTCAGTCTTTGAACAGTAATCAGGCATTCAATTACTTCTGCGGCGACGGTGTGAAATCGGATGGGGATATTACCCGTTGGCCCGGATTCTATGAGGTTCCCAAAGTTGCGCAGTGGATGCCACAGGATATCATGGCGTGGCCCACGGCGATTCACTTTGGGACTACTCAACCAGATAGAATCTTTGAACCGACTGCGGAAGATACCTTACGATTTGACCATCGAATTAACGGAGACGGTCGATTCTTTGGTGTGTTCTACGGTGACGAAGGTAACTTACGGGCTCGGTGTAAAAGAGCTTGTTTCATGTCCTTCATTGACTTTGCCGGTAATGTCAGTGAAGAACAGCAGTATGATTTGTCGCAAGAAGCACATTTGAATTTCGTGCGTTCACAGGGCGGACAGCCGGGTTATACTGCACAGTTTGTAATCGGACGATTGAGGTAACTTCTAATGGCGAATTGGGCGATTCCGCAGTTATCGGACCTGAAGATTGACGTACTTGACCAGCTCAAGTTGCGTGACGTTGATTCATATACGATGGCGGAATCGCCCATTAACCCGCCAGTTGGAGCGAAGCGTTGGAATACTTCACTCAATAAGTTTGAAGCGTGGAATGGCACCGCATGGATAACGATGGTCGTGTCGATTCAAGGCGGTGGTACGGGCGCGACCGATATCAATGGATTCCTGTCGAACTTCGGCCTTGGTTCGATGGCGTTGCAGAATTCAAACGCTGTTACCATTACTGGCGGAACGATTACAGGGCTTTCTGATTTACGCTCAGCAGGTAATGTATACTTTGCTGGTATTATCTCTGCTGGCTCCGGTATTATACCAATCACAAATTCTACTGGTAAACTTATCGAAACCTCGATTGATAACATCGCAAACATCGCACACATTAACGCAAACGAAATTATAAGTGCTGTGTGGACATTCGCTGCACAACCAAATGTTAATTCTATACTTGTATCAAGCAATTCACCAGCCGTTTGGTTCAATGATTCAGATGGTGTATCTGGTTCAAGAAATACCATCATTTTTGCGACAGCTGAATCGTTTTCGATTCGATTCTATGATGATGCATGGGGTACTAGCACACCATTACTCAGTGCTGGCCGTAGTGGTATAAATGTTGGTGGTGTTGATACAACCGGGCAGTGGAGGTTTAATTCTCAAGTAACTGTAGGCAGTGGTGCGTCTACGACTTCCTACATTCTTTTTAATGGAACATCGGCTTCGGGCAAGGGCCTTTTCATGCAGGCCGCTGGTGTTCATAATGGTGCCTTATTCGTTGCTGACGGTACTATGTTTCACGACGCCAATGCCCATCAATTTCGGTCTGCCGCTAATACTTTATATGCTAGTATAGATGCTACTGGTAAGCTCGCGGGCAATCATCTTCAAACTCTTACTGGAAATGTGTATGGCTCAACAGGCATACTGAATGCATATTTTGGTGCACACTCACAACTTTATGGTTCTAGTATCTATTTCTCTGCCGTAGGTGGCGCCTCACATTTCATGTATGTCACCTCAGCTGACTGTGTTGTAATGGCTCCTCAGCTTTCAGTTGGTGGAATTCCGGGCACCGGGCTAAGAATAATTAAGAACGGTGCAGGCGTTTTATTTTGTGGTGATTACTATAATTTTTACAATCTTGCCGGTACTGTTAATCTATGCGCATTAGATTCAGGTGGTACACTATTTCCCGTTGCTGGAGTTTCAGCGCCTAATGGGAGTGCCATTACGCCATCGTTTAGATTTTCAAATAGGGCTGATTCTGGTGCGTATTATAATCCAGGAAATCCAACTGTAGAATATGGTGCTAGATTTAATGATAGCGCTGGCCGTTCAGTGATGCGTGCATGGTCTGATAGGCCGCGCGTTGATTTTATAGTTGGCGGCACACTTGCATTGATTATTGACGCAGCGTATGTTTCTCCTGAAGTTGATGCAGTCGTTAATTCTGGACATCCAACAGCTAGATGGCTTTCAGTTTATGCATATTACGGAACAATTAACCAATCAGATATTCGTGCGAAATCGGTTGATGGTCCTATTCCAGATGCGCTAGATATTGTTGACTCTATTGAACCTATCATTGCATCGCTTAACCTCGACGAAGCGGGTCGTAAATTTCCTATGTTCTCTGCACAAGATGTGATGGAAAAACTTGATGGCAGATTAGGCACGAAAGTTGTGAATGATGAAAATCCTGAGTCACTCGGTATGTACTCGGACCGAATGATTCCGATGTTGTGGCAGGCAGTTCGGGTACTGCACGCTAAGGTCAAGGCGTTAGAGCCTTAGATTGGAAAATTAAAATGGCAGAAACATCAGTACAGCAAATGGCTTTAACGCGTGATACCGGTCCGGGTGGATTCATGGAGCGCGTGCAGGCTATGTTATGTTTCGTAGCTGGGACTATCCTTAGCGAAGCAGGTACGATAGCATATCATTCTAAGCGTGCAGAGTATGCTCAGAGGGTTGTTCAAAGCCCTTCATTTGCTGCGGCTCAAGCGGGACCGCAGGTAGTTATGGGAGTGAACATCGTGGCGAGCACAACCTACGATGAAGCAACGAAAACCTCAATATGTACCGCAGCGGACATTGATTTGCAGTCGCAGATTGTGACGTTGTGGAATTCGTTAGCTGGTATCGATACACCGAGCTAAGGAGATGGAAATGACTGTTGAAAGAGCCCTCGTGCTTCTGATTCTCGTCATTGTATTGCTCGTCATTCTGAGAGCTTTCCATCTGATTTGAGTTCGTGATGCGAATAAATGGGAAGGAACTTCCCGATACAGAACTCAGTACCGCCAGGATTCAACCGAGCGACATTCCTGAGATGAAGGGGATTTACGAAAAGAGAGACTTCGAATGGCAGGAACCAAGGTTGGATTTCGGTACTATTGTGGTTCGCCGTAATGGCGTTATGTTGGGCGCTGGTCATCTACATCCTATTGTTGAGTCTATCATGTTATTGGACCCAACGATATCGCGGCTCGATAGGATAATGGCCACCGACTTAATGATGCGTCAAGCCATACTCGATTCAAAGGGCTTGGGATTATCAGAGATTCACGCGTGGGTAAAGGAACCTGAATTCCTTAGATACCTGCAAAAGCGTTATGGGCACGAATTGCCCAGAGGTACTTCCTTAGTCCTGAGGATTTGACTATGGCTAAAGCGGATAAGAAAGAAACAAAGTCAGAAGTTAACACGGAGCAGACGCGTGTTAATACGCAGTTTGGTGCGTTAACGTCTGAGATGGATGCAAAGCGTAGAGAAAGGGATGAACAATCCAAGCGCGATAGGGCCGCATTAACGGGTACGTTAGAGGGAATGTCCGGCACATCTGGCGGATTGGACCCAACTGTTGTTGGAAACATTCGCGGATTGTATGGAGCCGTACAGGGCGGAAGTGCGAATGACCCGAATGCGGGTTCTTCAGGTTCTGGCGGTGGCGGAGGTTCTGATTCAGGTGGCGGTGGTACGCAAACTCCAGCCGCTGCACCTGTAGACCCATACGCAAAGCCATCTGAAACGTATGAAGAGTTTAGGAAAACGGGCGGCATCGAGATGGATAAGATGCGCACCCAGATTACTGACCTTGAGAAGATGGCTCAGACGGGTGCGATTGACCCGGCAATGAAGGATTCCGTCAACGAAACAATTCAGAAGCTCAAAGATTTTCAATTTGACCCAAAGGCGCAGGCTGCGATTCAAGGCCAAATTGACCAGCTTACTGAGATGGGTCGGACGGGTGGATATGACCCAGATAGACTTGCGCGAATCAATGCAGACATTGACAATTTAAGAACCTGGAGTCAGACCGGCGGCGTCGATGCTGATAGATTAAAGCAGCTTCGCGGTACGCAAGATTTCATGATGGGTGGTGGAATCTCTGCTGAAGATTTACAGCGATGGCGTGGGACAGGATTTGATGAGTTTGCTAAAACGGGCGGATGGTCTGATGCCGAACGTGCAGATTTCCGTGACCGTTCTACTAGCGGTATTCCTGCTGCGTATAAAACGCAGATGGATGAAGCGAATAGGCTTCGAAACATTCAGGGCGGTGGGGGCGGTGGTGGATTCTTAGCCGCGGCTGGTCAAGCGAATCGTCGTGGCATGCAGGATTTAGCTACTGCACGTCGAGATGCTGAAGTTGATTTAGGCTCGCAGGTTCGTACTGGTAGAAAATGGGGCATCGAAGGTTTAGCTAGTACTGAAAAGGATATTCAAGCACAGTATGGTTTGAATCGTGCCGCTGGTACGCAGGCTGGCAATGTTCTTGAGTTAGGTGTTGGTGCGAATAGAATTCAGGGATTGTCTAACGTTGCAGAGCGTCAGGCGAATCTTGAAAAGGATATTGCTGGTAACAAGATAAACGCTACGCAGCTTGCAGGTCAGCTCAATACTGACATGCAGAATTCGATTAACGATGCGTTTATTCGTTCGAAGCAGGGCGCTGGAACATTAGAAACAAACCTTGCGGACGCAATCGGAAAGAATCGAATTGCAGCGCAGAGTGCAGCGAGTGCGGCTGAAGCTAAAGCGCAGCAGCTTAGACAGGAAGGTCAGCTCGCTGGTGCAAAAGGTTTAACTGAGATTGCGGCTCAGAAAGCATTAGAAGCTGCACGAGCGCAGAGTAATGCTACTGCGTCACGTGCAGCAGATGAAGCAAACTCTCGTTTCTATGCACAATTCGTAGCGGGTAATGAGCGTTGGATTGGTGAACAGCAGCAGCAGGGTCAGCAGTACGCAACCAATCAGCAGCGTATGTTACTCGGTATGGATGAGAATCTTGATAGAGACCGATTCGGTATGGACCTTGGTAATTCGTGGGCTGCAAATAATCGAGGTCTATTGCAGACTGATGTTGCTAATAACGCTGCGGGTGGTAATAATTGGTTAGGCACAGCAAGTGGACTCGCGAGCGGATTAGGTAATATGTTTGGTGGCGGTGGTACACCAACTAGACAGGATTTAGCAGGAGCAAATCCGGGTTATGGTTCCGGTGGTGGCATCAATGATTATGGCTCTTCCGGCGGTTTAGGTGGAGCGTATAATCCTGGTTATGGTAATCCTCCCGGTGGCATGGGTGATAATCCGTACATTGGCGTTCCGAATGACCCAGGTGGCGGCGGTGGCAATTGGGGTCTTAACAACCCGGGCTATGGTAATCCTCCGTCGTATGAATGGTAACTATGTTCTATCTCGTAGGCTCTCGGTTCTACGGTACGCATCGTAGTGATTCCGATTGGGATTATCTCGGTGAGGAATGTATCGCGAATCGAGAGCTTTGCGAATCAATGGGACTTAGATTGGTACCATCGCCTGATACGGGTGGTACACATTACTGGGGATATCATCAAGGGCGCGTGTACGATATTCTATTGGTTGAGGACTTAGCTAATAGAATTCATGCCCGGAACGAAGTTGCTAAATTACCCAATGTAGCTAGCCTTACGAAAGCCGAAAGGCATAAGAAGGTACGGGAGATTATCAATGGCCTGGGATGATTATGATTACGGCGGTGATGTATGGGGACGTGGCAAAGCGTCTCAGTGGAATTTTCTGAATCCTCAGCAAGCTCAACCCGCTGGCCAATTTGGTCAGACTGGCCAAGCTGATTGGTCTAATCGATTCGGTGACTTTGGTACAGGTGCGACTACTGGATTAGGTGCATCGATTCAGAGTGCATTGCCGCAAGATGTTGCGATGCGCCGTCGGCAGGCACCGGAATATGATTACGCACCGATGCAGCGGTATGCTGAATACATGAAGTCTGAGCCCAAGCAGGAAGATTACAAGCCCGGTAAGTGGAATAAATTGTTCAACTCAATAGCCGCTGGTGTTGAAGGGTATACATCGAGGGATGTTGGCCGAGGGTTAAAGCTCGGTGAATATCTTAACGAGCGTCCGTATCAGCAGGCTCAGAACGAGTGGCAGAAGAAAGGTTCTCGTTACGAAGCCGATGTCAAGATTGCTGATGCTCGTCATCGCAATGCTGAGGCTGCGTATTCTCGTTCAGTTGATGACCGTCGTGCTGACGAAACTTTACAGCTTGCACGACAGAAGATTCAGCTCGATATCGATGCAGCTAAGGACCGTGGCTGGACGTTTGAAGATGGTCCTGATGGCAAACAAGTCGCTCGTCGTATTCGCGGCGGACAGGTTGAAGTATTGCCGACCGTTATTCCAAATGGCGATTTCACGGTTGATGAGAAGCGTGATAATCGTAGGGAAGATGTTGAGCGAGATATTCATCAGTTTGATACTCCATCGGGTGGGGCAAAACTCTCTGCTGAAACGTCACGAGCGAATGCAAGACTCGCTGCGGAGACGGCAAAGGGTTCGGCAAGTTATAAGGGTACGGATGCAGCAATCAATCCCAACCTGCCGGGCGATACGAGTACGCCACAGAAGTTGTTCTTAGCATTCCCTGAATTCAACGACCCGAAGATGTATTCTGTATCGGGTACGCGAATGTTAGTGGCTGATAGATATAAGAACATGACTCCTACACAGCAGGAGGATTTCTTAAAAGCTAAAGCCGCTCGACTCGGTATGCCGTATGAAGGTTTGATATCTCGCTTGAAAGATTTCAGAACGCGCTCCCGAGCGATGATGCTTCCTGAGGATGAATAACCATGCCTAGAGATTCCATGTGGGATTTGTTTGGTTTTAGCAATCTCGAAGGGGATAGCTATGGCCAGCAGGCATCGGATATTTATAACGATTTAAGCGCGGGTGGGCGCAAAGGAAAGAAAGCGACTGAAGGTTTAATTCAGCGCGGGACGAAATGGTTTGATGAGACGCTCGATTACTCTTGGCTCCCAAAGTATAAGGACACAGACTTAGCCAAGATGGAAGAAGTTGGATGGGGTGGAGGACCTGGATTAGGTTATCCTACAGCTGCGTTGACTCGTGGATTGTATGGTATAGCTGATATCGCAGGTGGTTCACCTTTCCGTGCAGCGACGACTGCGGCATCTTTGGGCACCGTTCCGCTTGCAAAGTTTGCATATCAGGGTCCAGAACTGTTAGCTAAGTATGGACCTAAGGTTGCAAAGTATGCACCAAAGGTGGCTGAGGGTGTGAAGAATATTGCGCGTGGTTTAGACTTTACGCAGGGCGCGCGCATGAGTGCTGAAACTTTAGAAGACCTGAAACAAGGTCGATATGGGAAAGCTGCGTTCGATGCGTTAGGCGCTGGTGCAAGTTTGTATGGTGCATCGGGCAAGCCTTATGATTACTTTGAGGGCTTGTACAAGAAAGATGCAGAGCGTAAGGTTCAAGAGCTGGCCGATGTTGAGATGAAAGCAAAGGGCTTCGACCCTGATGCAAAGCTTCCATTATCAAGCCGGCCGGTTGACATGCCGCCGCCTACAAAAGCTGTCGATGAAACAGGTGTTCAGCCTAGTTCACGAGAAGTTAAAGCACCGAAAGGTACGGACCCTAACAATCCATTCTGGACGCCTGCATTAGAGTCAAGTGAGAAGTTTGCCGTTAAGTCTGGTGGCGACGTTGAGTTAATGGCACAGGCTCGACGTGGTGGGCCTGTACGTGCAGACCAAGAATCATTAACTAGGCTACAGGGCGCTGTTGATAGGGTTGCTGAAGGGTTAAAAGACCTTACTCCTGAACAGCGTACAACTAAATCGAAAGCAAGTTTGTTTGCATTAGAATTAAATGAACGTGACTTAAGTCTTGCTCAGAGTCTAGGAATCATTGACCCCGATGTAGGCACCGCTGCGCGTGAAATTCGTAAGGGCTTCTCTAGCGTTCCTACGCAGATGAGCGCGCGGCCAGTCGATAGGGGAATTGGTTCGCAGATTACAGATGATGCTCCAGTTCCTATTAGAACCGACGTGCCTACTGCTCCAGCGGTAGCTATGGATGATTTAGGCCCGATTAAAGAAGGTGAGATGAATCCGAATGCATGGGAAGCATTACCGGATAGTCAGCAGCCACCTCCGCTTACACCAAGCGAACAGGCTAAATTACAGAATTTCGCAACTAATGCACCTTGGAATGAATCACCTGTTACTAACGCACAACTTCAAGCGACGAGTGAGAACGTTCAAGCGGGTAAGAATGTTGCTGCTGAAGCATTAGCTGCTCCCAAGATTATTGAGCACGTTGGTGACGACCCCGTTAAGATTAACGAAAAGACGTGGTATCATGGGACAGGCACAAAGGGCTTAACGCCTGAAACGCTTGACCCTTATCGTACTGAAATCGATGGGTTGTTTGGTTCAGGTGTATATCTTACCGATGCAGATAAGATATCGGAAGGGTATGCTGCGGCGAGAGGTAAGCGAACTAAGACACCAACGGTATATGAAGCTAAGGTAAACGTTGAGAAGGTTCTCGATTTAGAAAAGCCAATCACGCCAGAGGTGCGCTCAGCATTAGACAAGCAGGTAGAAGGCTTAGAATCCATTGGCTTTGAAATGGACTCAGTTAAAGCATTGCCAGAAGGCACGACAACCGAAGCGTATTGGCGTGCGATTGCGAATGAAGTATTTGAGCAGGGCGAAGGCTTGAACATCTCGAAGTCTGAATTGACTGAGACGTTCCATGATATGCGTTATGCGCTATCCGATTTAGGATACGATGCAATGACGCATACGGGTGGTAAGCGAACGGGTAAGGCACCGCATCAAGTCTTGATTATTCTTGACCCTGCGAACGAAGCTGGTAAGGGCAATAGAATAACTTCGTTTGGTGAGCGCGGTGCTGCACAAGTTGAAGAAGCATTGCCTGCATCAATTACTGGCGCAGCTGACGATTCGTTACCTGCTGGTTTAGTTCCTGAAACAACTACTGCAACGGGTACGCCGTTAAGGTCTGTAACGCAAGGTGTAGACCCAAGTGCATTACCTCCGGGTATCGCATCGACGGGTGAAACTATTCCAAGTGGGCGTCCTGTCGAACCTACGGCTGGTACGGGTGGAGCTGGAGGAACTGTACCGCCAGGTGGACGAGATGTATTGCCTCCGGGTGAATCGGGTGGTGACTTCGTACCTAAGAATCCTGAGCGATATCAGAATTCCATTCAGCAAGAAGAAGCGCATCGCGCATGGATGGAAGACATTCTTAAGAACGTGACGAAGAATGATGGCATCGACCCGGGAATGGCTATCGATAGGGCGAATCGACAGCTTGGTCCCGATGTAATGCGTAAGCTCAAGAAGATGGTTCAAGACCCGAATACTCCCGTTGAAATGCGCAATAGGATTGTTGCGCGTTTAAGGGATGAAGCGGGCTTAGGACCAAAGCCAATCGGAGCCATCGCTAAGTTTAAGAATGATATCTCGATGGCGATGCGTGAGGAATTCAAACGCATGGGTCCGGTGGGTAGAGAGATTGGCCAGCTCATTGAACGTACCAATACGGATGCGGCGCGTCGATTCAATCGCTATATCAATCCTGTCGTTGAAGATTTAGAACGACTGAAGAAAGACCCTAAAACGTTTGAGCAGATTGTTGATTACTTAGAAGGGAACAACGCGAACCCTACTGAGGAAGTAAGAGAAATTGGCGATAAGATGCGCGCCATCAATGATATGATTGGCGATGAGATGGTCAATGCGGGCTTGATTGAGAAGAAGCGCGCAAACTATTGGACGCATCGATATGAAGGCGTGCCAGACCAGACCTTGATTGATGCAATGAAGAAGCAAGGTTTACCTGACGATGTAATCAACAAGCGCATCAAAGATATTGCTGCGAGTCGCGAACGAAAGATTGGTGAGGAGTTCAGGCGCAACGACTTGAATGTTCCAGGTTATCGTAAGGACATGGACGTATTCGTTGACCATCTTCGCAATTCAGCTCGTCGTGTTGAGGAAGCGAATGCGTATGGAAAGCTAGACTTGCAGGATGAAACGTCTGCTATTTCCAAGCTCGTTGCAAAAGCTGAAGACCCCGAACGTGCTAGAAACCTTGCGCAACGTTCTATCAGAGGCGAAGCTGAAGGTGTATCGAGTCGTCAGAAATCGCTAGTTGGAGCCGCGAGGATATGGGCTACAGCATCGCAGCTTTCGCTAGCGGGAATTTCAAACATCAGCGGTGTCTTACCCATCGCAGTCAAGGGAAGACTAAGAGATGCAGGGCCTGCGTTATTGAAAGCATTCAAGGGTAACACGGACCCCGATGCTAAGTTCATGAATAACGTAGGGACGTTCCGCCAGTTCAGCGGTGGATTCGCTGAGACGTTAGGCGATAAGAACTTCCTGTACAAGGTGTTTGGAATTGAGGGTACACAAAACTACTTGAATAGAGTCGCCGGTGCGACAGGTAATTCATACGCTCGGATTTTGTTTGATGAACTGAAACGGAATCCTGCAAACAAGAAGGCGAGACGAGAACTTGAAGATTTAACCTTTACGTCGCCCGAGCAGCTCGTTCGGCAAACTGAACTGAGTCAAGACCAACTCGAACGTGCGATGATTCGCATGGCCGATTTAACTCAGGGCTCGATGGCAAACGTAAACTTGCCGCACGGATGGGTACGTAACGACATACTGAGAATTCCTCAAACGTTCATGCGTACCGCGTTCCAGACTACGAAGACGATGAAGGACGCGATTAAAGAGAATCCTACTAGAGCTGTCAAATTGGCAGCGATTGGTATGTCTCTGGGTGAATTGATTGGCGATACGAAAGAAGTAGTCAAGACGGGTGCGCAGGTTGGCACTAACTCAGCGCAGCAGATGTTGGGTATGACCGATGAAGATAAAGATTTCTTCACGGAATATAAGAACAACATTGGGCAGAGTGAGACGGTTGACCCTAGCGATAGGTTCGCGTTTACAAGGAAGTGGTTAGGTAAGGTAGACCCTCAGCTCGCAAAGAATGAAGGGATTGTACATGGGCTTGGCAACCTTGAGCAAGCATTTGCTCTCGGTATTCCAACCGATTACATGACTTCAATCGCTGAGAACTGGGACGACCCTGACCCCATCGAAGCTGCATTCAATATGATGCGGGGCACAAACTATGCGGTTGATGAAGCCGCTGGTATCGGTGGACTCGCCATCAACACATTACGAGGTAACTATCGAGACGTAGGGCGATGGGGATTACAACGGGTTCCGTACGTGGGCCGTGGTATTGCAAGGGAAGTGGAGACTACGGCACAGCAGAAACGGAAGAAAAAGGGAGGGCGTAGTTCCGTTGCTATACCGGGTGAGAAGTAGATAAAACTAAAGGGGCTGAGCTTGATAGCTTGGCCCCTTTTCTTTTGCAGTTCATTTAGTTGTACTTGAGTACGCGCGTTTCAGCCATTGTATTCTTACGATACTCTGCAATCACGTGGTCTTGAAGCGTGTAGTACGTCTCTCTATTCTCTTGTTCCTCACGTACCACGTTCGCCTCTTTCAGAGTATCCATTATTCGCGTCAACTCAAATGCATCTAAGTGTCGCCATAGTCGTCTTAACATCAAGATGCGTGGCATCGAAAACGATTCAGCCTTTAACAAAGCCTCAAACACAATCGCCGTTTGTTTAGCAATCGGTGTCGTGGTCGCGCCTGGAGAATTGTTCGTGACGACTTGTGCATTTGTCATGCATGACGCACATACTGATATCGATTCTTGAATGTCCTCAGTGGTTAGGAGTAGGTCTGTACCCCTTGCCATCGATATCAACATCGCCACCTTGAGAACGGTATCTGGAAACCGCATCGCGGTGCCTGTTGTATCGTCCTCGTTCGGTTCGTATTCCTGATACCATTCTTCATAGAAGTCTGCTCCCTCCGGTGTATACTGAAACTCACCTTTCAAGCACGAAATTGTCTTGAGGTATTCAGATAGTCCCTCGTAATCAATTGTATTCGCCGTCCGCCGTACCAGAGAATTCTTTCTATTTCGTTTGTTCTCAGACACCATAAGCGTACGAGCAATAAAACCACCCATAATATCACGCTGGCCAATGACAGCATGAAGATGGGTCTCGTTGCTAGCGCCAAGCATACTGAGGTACACATTGCGAAGGATAGATTTTCCGGACTTAAGCAAATTTGTATGAGTATCTTTGTATTGTGAGTCATATAAGTCCGTGAGAATTGTCAATGCTTGTTGGTCTTCTAAGATTGATTGACTAAACTCTCCGCTAACAATGAACGCTGTGGCGTCTTTGCTAACTGTTCCATCTTTATTCATTGTTTGATGCCCGAGGTTCTCAATGATTGCTTGGATGCTACTTCTCCCAGCGATAACCTTTGTAACGTTGAGGTCCGTAACTAACTTCTCAGCGACCTTGATTGGCAAACCTTTCTTGATACCAGATGGCCCGATGAGCATGATGTACACGTTTGGATATAACTTATATGCTCCCCCTCTGTCAAGGAACACGTTTCGTTTTACTATAGCAGACAACACTCCGAGCCCCGCGAAGTAAAAATAACGGCGCGGCGATTCTAAGTCTTGTGTTTGCGACATGAGCATATTCAGCCAACTCATGATTCCAGCTTATAGTCTCTCAAATCATGTAGGTTCTTCTCACCGATTTCAAACTCGGCAGGGATAATTAAAACACCCCGAGGAATCGAGCAACAAGCGAAGTCGATGGGCATCTCAAGTCCTTTCTTGAAAACGATAGCGTGTTCTCTTACCTCGTTTACAGGGATGAGCGCACCGATAGCATCATGCTTTTCCATCACGATACGGCAATCGGGTATCTCGTGCTTGATGTATAACATCGCACGCTTGACACAATCACCGACCGTAGATTGTGGAATGAAAGCGTATGCTTCTTTAAAAAGTTGGTCGCCCCATCTGCCGCCGAACGTTCTTTTGCGGCCGAACGGTGTTGTTAGTGTTCTTTCATTTGCAGCTAACGCATCTTGAACTGCTACATGGAAGACGCTTCTAATTTTAGGGTACGCTTTGTGGAATTTCTCCAGGATTTGGCCGGCTTTCCACTCGCTAACATGAAGGTCGATACCATATTTCTTCGCATCGGTATTGAACGTGAGCATCGCACGTCCTTTACCCATATCATAGCTCCCTGCATGTCTTGAAGTTTTTCCTAGGAATCTTTCAGGACTTCCTTTACGAACTACATAGTCTGCACCTAATGATAAAATGATTCGCGCTGTCTTAGCGTGCTTATCAATCTTACCATACTCTTCAAGTCCTTCGTAATCTTCGCATAACAAATCGACAACGCGCGCTTCGGCTTGAGATAAGTCGGCTTCAAGATATACATAACCCTTGTCAACTACGAACATCTTGAGAACATCCGCGCCCATCTCGGAATGCTTTGTTATGGTTTGAAATGCAAGTCCAATTGGCTCAGGGCGAGATGGAGGTTTAAGAGTTTGTGTTGAAGTTCTTCCGGTCTCAGTACCCACAATCTGATAACTTGTTCGGTACCGTCCATCATAGTCCGGGCAAGCCTCGATGTAAGTCCCGAGGGTTTTTCTAATAGTACGTCCTCTAAGAATCCTGTCAATGATAGGAATGCATTGAGGTTTCCTTTCTCCATGATTTGCTTGTAGTGCAACAAGAACTTCTTCTCCAGTTCCATCTCGGACAGGGAGTTTAAGTTCGTTGTAGATGAGCTGTCCAATTTGTTTGGGTGAGCTAACATTGATTTGATGTCCAATGAGATTCTCCAGTTCAAATTGGTTCTCCATCATGAGAACCTTATACTTTTCTTCTAACGCCGCTCGCACCTCAGTGTCACATAGAATGCCTTGCCGTTCGATGCCAAGGTAGAGCGCGTGAAGGTGATGGACAAAGTTATAATAGAACTCTCTAACACCAAAGTCTTCGAGTTCTTTGTCCAATGTCTCGAAAATCTCATAGTCTACTGCACAGTCCTTGCCATTGTACAGATACAACCTGTCTGCCGAATCCTTCTTAGGATTAAACTCCTTCCCTTCCAATTTGTAATAAGGTTCTCTGGTGTGAATCGATGCAAGGAAAGCTAAGCCCTTAGGTAATTCAGGATAGCGCGTATGCGCCATGAGCATCGTATCGGCATGGAAGTTTGGTATCTTGAATCCAAGTTGACTCAGCTTTCCTTCGTCAAACTTCCAGTTTTGACCGATGATACGCTTACTTCGCAATAGTATGTCGGCACATTTCCAAAATTCTGCAAGCTCACGTTGAGAGTAATTTCCAAACTTGACGCCCCAAAGTTCGTTGAAGAGAGGAATTGAGATAGCTTCATGTGAAGAAGTTGCGAATCCAATGCAGTTCGGAATTGACTTATAAGTCTCGATATCGCTTGCGGCGAGGGGCTTGACCTTCCATCGGTCAATATATCGATAGAGTTGTGCGCTATCCCGTATGACAACAAGATTTCTTTGTGGGGTTGGCTTGCCATCTATTTCTTGTACCAATCTTCGGATGTCGAATTCTGCAACGGAGCGGTCGATAGCGGAATCAGAACGGAGAATGTACGCGGGGTGGTAGGTTGGGATGACTCGCCTTTTAAGTCGTTCAGAGTGCAGAATACTTCCACGCCATTGAGTGATTCCACTATTTCCAGTGAGAGCTTGTAAGGCCACATTCCCAAGGGCGAGGATGATTTTAGGATTGATTGTCTTGATTTCTTCGAAGAGATATTCTTTATATCCATCATATCCTTTCGTTGCATGAATATCGTAGACCGTCTTGCCAGCTTTAATTACCTTCGGTGGTTCTGTCTTTACAACATTCGTTACCCAACATTCAGCTCGGGTTATACCCGCTTGTTGCAATAGTTGGTTCAATAGATAACCTGAAGGCCCAACGAATGGTTTGCCTGTTCGTTGTTCCTCAGCACCCGGTGCCTCACCAACGATAACGATATCGGCTGAAGCATTCCCTTCTCCTGGAACGTCGATTCTTAGTTCTACTTGACGTGTTTCCATGAGCACCTTCATAACATTTACATGCGACCAATATTTTCATTCGCGTAGACTTGTGCGCGTTCTTGGTCTTCAATACGGGCAAGCTCAGCTGCATTCTTAAAGATAATCATGCACGCTGGAACTCTTTTAACAGCACCATCCTCATTCACAAACTTGACGCGACCTTGAATTGGTCGAAGTGTTACCTTTCCATTACCAGTAGATGCGAATGCTTTGTTGAACCATTCAGTTGAGGTGTCCGATGGAAGGATGAGCACAATCAAATCGGCTCGTGCGCGCATTGATTTGGTAATGAGCAGTTCAGGAATCCCTTGCTTAATGGGTGGAGCTAGTACGATTAGTATCCTCCCTTCGTCGAGCTGATGGAATAAACATGCCGGTGCTAGGAGTTCGTTGTCGAATAGGAACTCCTTCTGTAGTTCCGCTCTTAACTTTTCTGGTAGGTTCATAGTGAATACCTTATGCACGAAAAGGATGCTCGATATTGAGTCGAGCATCCTGTTGTAACTTAGAAACCCTTCGTCTTGAGGAAGTCTGCAAGCGAAATGGTTTCACGATGCTTTGCGTACCATTCGTCTGTTGCTTCCTGAACACGAACTGCTAGGCTTGATTCCTCTGCATCCGAATCTTCATCATCTGAATCCTCTTCTTCATCTTCCGAATCGTCCTCTTCGTCATCTTCATCTGAATCCTCGACTTCGTCATCGGATTCATCTTCATCTTCTTCCTCGTCCTCGTCTACTTCCTCATCTTCGTCCTCGTTTGATTCTTCATCTTCCAATTCGATTGAAGAAGGAACGGCTTCGAGTTCCAATCCTAACAGCTCAGCGACTGCTTTCTTTTGTTCGTCCGTCAATACGTGTGTCGTCATTCGTCTGCTCCCTTAGTAATCTGTAACGGTGTTCTAGTTCGGATGCGGCAGCTTGCAATCGGATTGTAAAATCTTCCGCATCCTTTGCGAGTTCGCGCAGCTTACTAATGTGCTGCGCGATTGCAATCTTTAATCCGAGTTCGTTCATACTCTACTCAGTCAGTATAACCACGCTGGAGATTGATGAACTGTTCGATGGCAGGATTCTCGTCGAGCAGCTTAATCATCTTGGCGATACGGTCGGTTTCCTTATCGTACATTGCAAGCTGATTCGCAAGCTGAACGCGAATGGGTTGTTCCTTATGAACTAAGGCTCCCTGTGATGCATACGCACCACGTTCGATGCCCATGTAATCATTATCCATTTCATCTCCAACGAAATTGATGGTTGAACCGTTGCGTAGGTTCCATGTTTTCATAGCGATGGTGGTGCCCTCGGTCGGATTCGAACCGACACTTAATGGATTTTAAGTCCAGTGCCTCTGCCGATTGGGCTACGAGGGCATAAAGAATGGCTAGACTAGGGCCGATATGTTGCGCTATGAATGGGAGTCATAACGCAACACCCTAGTCTAACCAAAGTTTTACCTGCGCCTGCGAGCAATTGCTAACAAGTGCCCCGAATCTCCACCGCTCGGGGCCACACGGTCGAAAGAACTAATACTACTCAACCATGAAAATAGTATTAGCCCGGAGTTTCAAACTACGAGTTCGGCGACCAATCAATCGGGCGCCAACCGAGCACCTGATTGTTTGGCTTGTTGTTGTACGTTCCGGGGCCGAGGCAAACGAAAACATCCTTGCCCTTGAACTCTTCGAACCGAACGATACCACCGTCCTTGTCGAGATTGACTCCCATTGCATTCAGGAAATCAAACGCGAGCGATGGATACTCCTCCGGAAACGTCTGGTCGTGGACGAGTCCTTCGTATTCATTACCGGCTTCCTCAACCTTGACGGTAATGACGTGATTGATTGCTCCCGCACGCTTGTCGGACTTCGCAATCTTTTCCTGATAGTTCGTGATACGAACTGGAAGCCACGTCGGTGAATCAACGAGGCGAGTGCGCGAAATGTCTTCCTTCGAATACGTGAATGCCATTTCTCTTGCCTTCTTTCGTTCTCTTGCGGTTTCGTGTGGAGTTCTCAGTAGCCTAGCATCTCTAGCCCATGAGCCCATACGTTTTACTTTGGTGCTTGGTTGATAGGTACGACGTTTAATTTGCCTAGGTTCATCACCTCCTGAATAGATGGTTCGATAATCTCGAAGAAGTTTCGATTCGTGAAATCAATCTCTTTAGGCAGCTTGAGAGTGGTTCGTGCGAAATCTTCTCCAGAATTGACCGTGCGTGCAACGAATTGCGGTTTGTTACCCACCGAGCGTTGTTCGAAATGGTAAATCTCGTCAAAATAACCCGGGATACGCGCCGCTATTTTCTTTCCGCCGGTCAAGAGCTGTCTTGTTACTACACTTGAATCATCGTTGAGATTTGTTTTCTCAGTCTTGATGACGTGTGCGACAAGAATCTTGTACTTACATTTAATTTGCTGGAGGAACATGACTAACTCAGTCAACATAGCGGTCTCAGCATTGTAATCTTCGATGCTATTGACCGCGATGCCAGCAATCTTCTTTCCCTTACCATCCAAACCTTTTAGTCTAATGACGTGCTGCAACAAAAGGTCTGCACACGATGTAAGGGAATCAACAATCACTGTATCGTAAGGGAATCGTTTCATCTTGCTCAATTCGATGAACTCATCCCAACGTTTGTCGAACTTTGGATAATCCTCGCGCGTGTACGTATCGTACGATAAGTCACGCTTGCCACGTGGAAAGTGATACGCTGCAACCGAACGTATCCTACTCTCCATGTCAAACACATACGGGTTAGGAAAGGAAGCAGCGGCGATTGATTTGCCACTGCTTACCTCGCCTTTGAAGAGCATTAAGAATTCTTCTTTCGCTAATGCGTCTTCGATGTTGGGCATTTAAAAACTACCTTCCTCGATAGTCTTCTGCTCATGCGCAGATTCAAACATCGATAGCACGAGTGATTCCTTTTCTTTAGCTTCATCAACCTTTGGTGCAGGTGTAGGATTGAGTTCGTCGCGCAAACGATTCATCGTGGAGATGTTGATGTACGTGTTGTACTTCTCGTCTCGCATGTACAAAGAATCAATCGAGTCGATGTTCGCAACCTGGAGAATCTGATTCACGAGGTAGACCGCTGAACTGAGTTCGCATACGAGGTCGATGCTGATAACAATCTTCTGCTTCATTTTAATTGTCCTTTTCTGTTAGCACTTCGATGAGCTTACGTTGGGTTGCATCTTTAACGCTTTGATGCCACATATCAAAGTCGGTGTATTGTTCGAGCCAGTCGATGAACTCTTGTATCCTATCGCTCAAGAGTTTCATATCTTTATCCCTTTGCTTTCTTTACCACAGATGAGGCATTCGGTATAGAGTTTGTTGTCTAGTGTACGCCATGCCGTTTCAGGATGTCTGCAATAACATTGGAATCCGGCTTTGATGAATTGGTTAATGGTGTCGGATGCTCCTTTCGACAGTCGATGCAAATAGGATTCGTGCGCATCGATGCGTATTTGTCTATCACGAACTCGTGATTGCACGATGGGCATACTGATTCCTTTCCCATGATAAACTCAGGCATGATGTAATGGTTGCAATTTGATAGCATGCAACGATAAACATATGCAATCTTGAGCTTAACCTTTTTGTACTGGTGCGTGTGGGTTGCTCGCTTCCTGGGCATCGTTCGCTTCCTCAATTTGCCGTTCGTACTCGACAATAATCTTGTGCAGTACGGCCGCGGCGTCTAGTTTAATGTCTCGTGGTACATCTATCTCCATCACACGAGCCGAGCTGAAGAACGCTTCGAAGATTGATTGAATCACGTCAACGTGCGCTGGCTCAAGTGTGATGTGAATCGGCTTAGCGATGAGGTCGAATGGAATGTTTCGTTTTTGCATATTGCTTAGTCTCGGTTCAAAGGATTCCAAACGGGCACGACTTGGTAGTTGTTCGCAATCAAATAGGAACGATGAGAAGGTTCAGCGGAACAAAGGTTAATGAATCTGCATCCGCCATACATTCCACACGCTTCTCGATTCCTTCTAAAGTTTCCCTCGTGCATCATGTCTAGATGTCTGAGGATATCACGAATCGCATCGTTCTTCCATTCTTCGATTAAGCTTAACGGTTTCGTAACAACGATGCGTTCGAACGTACCTGTTTTTGATTTCACACCGATGCGATTGATAATCAAGTTGCGTGAGTTCAATGCCCACATGTAGCCATGAAACTGGTTGCTCATGATTGCTGGCTTGAAGTATGTGCCAAACGATTTATGGTCTACTGGAACTTGGTATGGCTTCCTCAATACAAGGTCCGTGATGCCCGTGTATAGGATATGAATCTCAGCATCTTCATACAGAGTTTTAGCGAACGTACTTTCCACCAATGGATTGTCGTTCGTATCTCGCTCAACAACCCAATCCTCTGTGATGTATTTCGCTTGGTACTGCCGATAGATGTCGATGAGCGCGTTGACTTGCGAATGGGAAAGCATTGTCTTAGCGGCTGCATAGCTTTCCATCCGAGTCGCAACGTTGTTTCGTAAAATGTTACTTGGCAGCTTATGAAACGTGGAGTAATGCTCGGCCATTGCTTCATGTAGAACGAGGCCGAGCTGAATTGATTCCATCGAATAGTCTCTTGGTTCGATGGAATCGATGAAACGATACGCGGCCTGTTGATTACACGTTTGAATACCGGCGAGCACCTGAGAATCGATGCTGATGACGAGCTTTTCTTTTCCATTTGTCGATGTGGAAGGTGAGTTAGTCAACGTAGATTCCTGTGATAGTTTGAAATGTGTCTCGATGCGTTGCGTATTCGTTACCGATGAAGCGTTTCCACACGCCATTTGATAACTGCATCAAGATGAGGAGAGTTGCGATTGGGTATCCTTTTTTGACTAGCTTGTTGAATGCGATGTGGTATGCAGGGAGCGTTGAAGTTTCAAAGACGTGCATGTAGAGTATCTCCACTGGGTCGTATTGCTTTGCACGTTTCTCAAACTTGAACGACCAAGGAATGTTTAAAGCGTAACGATGAATGACTTTATAATTAAGCATCGCTACGCTTAAAGTGTTGCACGCTTCAACGAATTCAATCTTCGGTGCCATCTGCTTTCGTTACCTGAAAATCTTTATCTTCAAGTTGAAAGAAAGGATTTGATGGTGCCCATGAGCCGCGCCAGCATCTAATTGCTTCTTCAACGTACTCAATTACTTCAAGTTCGGTAGACGTTTCCGGTGCGTTGATGGTTACTTTAACGCTAATCTTCATCGTCTGGCTCCACGAACATCTTGTCGAAACACTTTCCACATATGCCTGAGATGAGGAACTCACGTTGGTCCTCATTAACATTGGGTAAAGCATTTTGAATGAGCACGCCACGCTGCAAATTAAAAAGCTCCATTGGCTCGACCGTTACCACGATGTTACGCTTGCACGTGATGCAATTGCTTGAGAGTAAATACTTATTGGTCGCGTTGTCTTTGTAAATCTTTACGTTAATCATGCGCGCTTCCTGAGTTGGAGGATTTTCCTGGTCTTTGGGATGTAGCTCTCGGTCTTTATGTTGAAGACAAAAGCAAGTGCATTCGCAATGACGAAACTTCTTGAAACGTTATAGCGTGCGCATTCCTTTTCGATGGCGTGCTCGATTTCATCGATGACCTTTGTTCCGTACGGGCGTCGAGTGTATCCTTTGATTCTTTTCTGGATTTGCATTGTGTCCTTTTCTTTGGGTTTTCTGCGGTTGTGGTTTCTTACAGCTAAGTGAGGGGGGTGTAAAAATTACATAGGTATGGTGGGCTCTGCCAGATTTTACCATAGGTCGCCTAGCTACCACAAGAGGAAAATATGTCCAGAAAAGTGGACAGTCTACCTCGGGCTTGCAGGTCGAAGCTCAGGCTAACAGGGAGCGGACGCGCTCGGACGCAATAGGACGGGCTACAGGCCACGATACGGGCTCGGGCTAGCTCACCCTACGGGCTCAGGATGCCGGCCGTTCCTGCGGGCTCAGGTGTGGGTCGGACCCGATTAGAAACGACAAAGCCCGCAACCGATTAGTTATCGGCAGCGGGCTAGTTTGTTTGGGAGGCGCAAAACCTGGCGTTTGCTAGGTTAAAGATTTTAGATATCCTGCGCATTCTCTGTAGCGCAATAATTGCACGCAATCCACATTGCGCCAACGATATTGTTAACGTCCCTAGCGTACCAATCTGGACGATACAGAACCGTGACAGACAGACGACCACAGTGTGGGCAGAGCTTCATTTTCATTGTCTAAACCTTTCGATGTCGAGGACAAGGTGGAACGATGCGATGCTCAAAACCTGGAATTCGTGCCACGCACGCGAATGGTAGATGGTCGGCATTGAAATGGTCGATAGCCTCACACGTTCCGCTATCGTAGCACGGTATGGAATCGTGAGAATAGCAACGATGAAGCTTAGGTAGTGATTCATTCTAGAATCCTCGCGTATAGTCGCGCGCCTCGCCACGGTAGATAGTTGTCTTAGAGCCTAGCGTTGAAAGCTTTTGCACTTCGATGTTCGTGTATGGACGATAGAGTTTCCAGAACTTGAGAAATCCTTCCGTCCGCTCAATCTCGCCCGCGAACAAACAAACCATTTCGTCTTCATGCTCCATGTAGACGGCGAGCCTGTGCGATTCATTAACTTGAGTTTCATTCATCTTTAGCATCCTAGAGCGTTGACAGAGTGTAGACGAGCACGATAAGCAAAGCGAACGATGGAATGGTGTACTCAATTTCGTTTGTATAAATTGAGTACGCCACTATTGTAACCGTGCAAAGAATCGCGAGACGAATTAGAATGTCCATCGTTTACCTCCGCCCGCATAGATTGCCGATGCAAGCTCCTTCATCAAAGAAGACTCTTCCCAATTGTTCTCGTCGCGGTCGATAACGTTGCTAATCAAGGAACGCTTCTTTTCCACAAGCTCGGTTAACCATTCGTCAATCGTGCCGACCGATATCATATAGGTAACGTTGACGTGTTCCGCTGTCGAACCAAAGCGGGTAAAGCGTGTTTCGGCCTGCTCTTCATTCGCTGGATTCCATTGGCGCTCAAGCATGACCGCGTCTGAACAGAACTGCAGATTGAGCCCTTCGCCTGATGCAAGTGTAGATGCGATGAGAATCCTGGAGTTTGGGTCTTCCCTGAACTTGGTCACGACATCGGTACGCTGGTCGGCATCTAATGATGCCTTGAGGTGCAGGCATTCATTCCAACCGCCTTGCTTCGCCCACGTGTCGAGAACCTCCTTCAATGAATCAAGAGTTTCTTTGTGATGACCGAACACGACAATTTTCCTGTCGGTTGAAAGAAGAAAATCCGTGACGTGTTCGACGCAGGGACCGATTTTCGCCATGCCCGTGATACGACGCATGCGCGCAAAGAATCCGAGGATATTCGTATAGTCCGATGCGTTGGGCTCGCCGTCTTTGGAATCCATGAATTCATCGAATTCCCTTTGAATGTCGCCATACGCGCGGCGCAATTCTTTATTCTCCATTTCGGTGTTAAAGAAACCTCGACGGATGGTCGGCAATTCGGGTGCGACTTCTTCCCTTGTTCGTCTAATCATAATCCCATCCAAAGCATCGTAGAACTCCGGCTTCGCACGGATGATGTGATACTGGCCTTGCGCATCCGTCCAGAATTCGAAGTAACGACGCATCATGATGTACTTGCTCGGAAACTTGGTTGGAGCAATCATATTCAGAATAGGGAAGAATTCGTCTGCCTTATTCTTAATAGGCGTGCCCGACATGCCGATGATGTTCTGAATGCCGACTTTCTGTATCAAAAGTCTTACGGCGTTCGTACGCTTTGCGTCTTCATTCTTGATGTATTGGCATTCATCAAGCACGATTGTTTTGATATGCGCGAACTTCTTCGCTGCATCGTCCGAATTCATGCGGGCGAGCGTGTCGTAGGAAATGATATTCCAAGGGAATTTGAATACCTTTTCCTTCGATGAGTCAATCGTTTGAATCATGATGTCGTCGGTGACATCGAACAATTCAATTTCGTATTGCCGACGCAGGCCCGCCTTAACGAGAAACAAAACGGGAATAACTTCCGGATGCAGGAATAGGGCAACGTTCGTTTGAATCGTCTTCCCTAATCCCATTTCATCGGCGATGATGCATCGGAAGGATGTACGCTCGATGAATTCAATTCCCTGATACTGAAACGGAAATGGCTTCTTGCCAGTGCGCGTCGTGATATCGCGTGAGACGTACTTAACCTTGACGATGGAAGAGTGACCACATTCCAATTTGATTAGGAATGAGTCTTTGCTGAGTTGTGTCTTCTTCTTTTCAATCGCGGGTAGTCCGCAATACTTGCACAATTCGATAAGCTTTGCCATTGGTTGCTCCCTGAGTTGAAAGAACTACAAAGTCTAGAATTCTGGTAGAGCATCTAAAACCTGGAGAGTGTTAGATGCTCAGCCCGAACGCTAGCGTGCGATGCTAAGGTGCGGTGCGAACCGTCGATGGTAATGCTGTCGTGCATGTTGCGAACTCTAGCCCGTGAGCGCGGCAGTATTCGTGAATAGCATCGATGGATTCAAACAAGACGACTGAACAGCTTGAATTGCAGATTGGCGTGACACGCGCGCCATAATTGCATGACACCTGCACGAACATCGATGGAACGCAGGATGCGTGTTGCTCAGATTGGAACGTGCGATGCTTTGCTTCGAAGAATCCGATATACATTGTCTAATCCTCTGCTAAAACTTGGTCAGCGGCTGATGTGATGATACGTAGTGCATCGCTGTCTGCGGCAAGGGAACCGACAGGACCATATTTCGTGCTGTATCGGTACCCGATGTGATTGGCGATACTGCCAAGTATTCTGAGTGTTTCAAGCTTTGAAAGTAGCATTGTCTAATCCTTTTGAATGAACGATGCAGGAATGCGCCAAGCGAATTGAATGTTGCGACGCAGGCCAGACTGGAAAGCGTAAGGGCCGTCTGAGTGTACGCCGTTGCGAATGGCATAGATGTGACCACGGATGCAGATAATCACGTTATCGCATGGCAAAACTTCATGCGTCAAATTGATTAGGTCATCAATCTGACACAAGCCGAGTTTCCGATAGACGGGGAGCCAATCGGACGTATACGCGCCACAGTTATTCTTGCGACCTGCAGCCGCGAGAAACAAATAGCACATATCGTAATCGATGCCGGATGCTACGTGGAGCGCGCGAACGGTGCAGTCTCGTTTAAGATGCGATGCGCGCCCTTCGATGCCGTATGTTGACATTTTCTTTCCTAGGATTTTACCGGGCTTGAAAACCTGGCGTTCCAAGTGAATTGAAAGTTAATCTTTTGCTTTGAAGGCGTCCAGCATCGCTTGAATCGCTGGATTGGACTTGGCTGCGGCATTGAGCTTTGTCACCAGCCTATCCTCAATCTTAGGAGCGCGTGCTTTCGGAACGTACCCTTTTCGATTGAGGAGCGTATTGTGCAGGCGATTGTATGCCGTGCTTGAAACACCCTCGGGCACGCGCTCTATCAAAGTTTCCAATTCGTCGTTCGTCTTTTGCGACAAGCGGCGATGCATTTCTTCCGATGCCTTGTTCATTCTGAGCATCAGCTCGCGCGAGGCCTTTTGATAAGCGTCGATGCGATTAGAAATCTCGACGATAGACAATTCCTGGATGCTGGACAACTCATCCGTCTGTATCGCCCGAATTGTTTCTGAGTCGAATATCGTATCCATGTACCGGGTCTCCAATTCTTAATGCGTGATAACTAATCACGACGTGACGAAAGGCAAAGAATGTCCACTTCTGAGGACAAAGTGGGCGTAGAAGTATACCCTTTATACTACAGGATGCCGCTAGGACCTAACGTTATTCTCACTAGAGATACACTCGGGCTCAGGCGCGGCAAGTGCCACGTTCGCCTGCACTTGCGGGGATTGCGGGCTCAGGTACCCTTCCCCTGTCTACCCTGCTATAGACCCCGTATGTAAGTCTTACATAGGGTGTGTAAAGTTTACATGATTAGTTATTCCTTATTTCTATTATTCTTCTTATTAAAAAAAAAAAAATAAAAAAGAAAAGAATAAGAACAGCCACTAAACTAAAAGAATCCAAAATATTGGATGTCACCTTAGGAGGACATCGGGAGCCCGGTACGTATAGACGGGGAGGGGGAGTCAAGGCTTATCGTCAAGCTAAGTGCTTCGACTGCAAGGGCTTAGCGTTAAATGCCCTGCGTGGAAACGTAGTGCGCCTTGCGTGCTAGTTTAGTGAGCCCTTGGTGTTTCCTTGGTGTAGATGTAAGGTGTTTTGTGGAATTTCGGGCTGTGGCTACCACTAATAACTCATTCTCAACAGCTCAATCCAATAAGCCGAATTCTCGAGTTTCATAGTCCACCCAGAAACCTGGATTTTATGGTTCCGAATACCGCTTAATGGGTCCAATACTGCGCTCCCCTCAAAATTGGCGAACGCCAGGTTTACGGCATCCTGAAAATTTTAGGGCTCAGTACGTATCAATGCGCGTTCGGAAGGGCTCAGGGCGAGCGTATGTGAGCGTAGGGCTCAGGGTATGGCGGGAGGATACGTATAGACGCAGAAAAGCCCGGCACCATGTAGGCTACCGGGCTCAGGTACGGACCGAACGAACTAGATGCTAGGCTGCAGCATCGTTCTTCGCGAGTTCCAACAGCATATCGAGGTACGCGGGATTCTTCGCCACCTTGGCCTTGATGGTGTCGACGTCCAGCTTGAGCCCGCGCGCAACGCGAGCAATGACCTGAGCCATCTTCTTTTCAGGTCCAAGGATGGAATCGCGGACGTAATCCTTGCCCGCGTTCCTGATGCTGTCGTTGCGCGCACCAAGGGCAAACTTGGCGAGTTCAGCCTGCGACCCACCGAACAATGCGAGAATCGCCTCAAGCGGATTCTCCACGCCATCCGCGAGCGCGTACACCGTGACCTTGACTTCGCCCGACCGCTTGCTGTCCTTGTCGGACGCCACGACTGAGACAACTTCGGACGTCAGGTCCGCATGCGTGACTTCGGGCTGGTCGAGAATCCCGAAATCCTTGTGGTCGTCGAACTTGGTTGCTACACGTGCCATGTCTTTGCTCCCTGCTAGTGGCCGGTGAATCCGGCATACCTGCCTTTATACTCAGAACGCCCCTGCAGTGCAAGGACCAAATAGAAAAGGCCTACCGACGATTGGCAGGCCTTGTTCCGTTGCTCCCTGAGTTCGTGCTAGATGTCGTCCGCGTTCGCTTGCGCGCATTCGTCGCACGCTATCATCATCGCGCCTTGTTCATCACGCACGTCCCTAGCGTAGGCGTCGGGGCGATAGCGGACGGTTGTCTTAACTTTGTGACAATGCGGGCAAAGTGCTTGCTTTTCCATAATTCTATCCTTGGTAAGTTAAATCCAGGTTTCTGGATTAGTAGCCTTGAGCCACTATCCGGGCATTCATTCGGCGGGTATCGGCAAGGATGACCCGCAAGGCTCGCGCGAGGTACATAGCGCGAACGGCGCGCCTGAACTCCCTACGGCGTATAATGCGCTCCCGATTGGCTGCAATGGCCTTCCGGGTCTGCCAATCGGCAAGGCGTTCAAGGTGCGCGTTCAGGTAGTAGCGTTCCCTAGTGGTCATAGCCGTTCCATTCGTGGTCAAAGCTCGACTCCCGAACGTCTGAGCAAGTGTCGCACACGTCGAACTCACCCGAGGGCTGGTAGCAGTCGACGCAGAGTCGAATGGTTCCCTTGCCCCCGCATGCGTGACAGACGTTACGGGTATCGTCGGCTCCATTGGATGCGACAACTCCCGAGCCACAGCACACAGCACAATTCGTTTCCATTAGCGTAGGCTCGACTGGCGCAAGGCACGACGGCCATGGTTAGCGGCAAACATCGCATCCTCAACTACTAGCGCGACATAGAATGCCCATCGGTCAGGATGTACCTCGGCGAGGTATTCCAAGTGACGCACACACGCCTCGCCGTATAGGGCGGCGAGTTCGTGCTGCGTGGCGCGTGGTCCGTAGCTACCGTCTTTGTTAATCATTAGCAGGATGCTCCATTCGGGTAGAGATAACGCAAGGCGTAGCGTGCAGCGGTGCGAGTGGCGAATACAGCCGCTCGCGTAGCTGCGCCTGCGTGCGCGTCGTTTGTAGCGCGGAGGGCAGAGTCAATGAAACGGATGGCAGACTCACCGTATGTAACGGCGGCGCACTCAGGCAACGAACGTGAGACAAGCATTAGCGGGCTCCCTGAACTAGCAAACCATTGACATAGATGCACACCTGAACGCCATTGCACAGGACCTTAGCAGACGGCAGGGAAGCGGCGAGCGTATCGGCAGCGGCGAGCGTAGCGACGCGGTGCGTCGTGAATGGCTCAAAAGAGTAAGCCATCGCGGGAGTGCGGACAACATAGGTATCGGCTGCACACTTGGGCAAGGGATGTGAGGTAATGGTCATATGGTCAGAATATCAAACCACGGGACAGAGTCAAGGGAATAGAAACGATTCGAGCCCGAGGTACATGTTTATTTTCTCGCATGGCGAGCCCGAGGTACTCCCCCCATACCCTTACGCGCGTGAATTGCCCCAAAACCTGGACATTATATCATTCGATAGCATAGGGGCATGGGCGTCCGCAGCGGGTCCCCCAGCGCGCAAAGTTAAAGGCGCTCGACATCACTCTGCGATTGGGAAAATATAATTTTCAAAATAAATTGGGTCCCATAAAATAGGGTCCCATATTTTCAAATTAATTTAAAATTAAAATAATACATGGTAGCCAAGCACCTCTTGACCTCTATATATAGCGCGCACCGGACCCGAGCCTTGCACTTTTCCCCTTGACTGTCAAGTGCTAGATGTGGTACAACAAGGCGGTCAAGCCACTAGTTCAACATCAAGTGGCTACCACTTGGAATAAACGGGGAGGTGTACAATGCATTTCTTAAACAAGGAAACCTTAGCACACCACCTCGACCCGAAACATAATTATTTATTACGCACTGCGAACACTTTTGCCGATGCTTCAATCGAAGTCCAGGAATCGACGAGTGGAACGACGCTCGTTGTCCAAGCGAAGGAATCTATTGGTCGTGGCGCAAACACGAACATTCCAGATTTCCTCCGGACTACGATTGGTCTTTTGGCAGCAAGTGGTGAAGTAAAACAAACGGATATTGCTGAAGCGTTTCATGTTAGCAATTCCACCGTTTCTCAGGCGAAGAATGGTCGGACGGGCGATGGATACGTCATTCCTGAACTGAAAAGGGAAACAGATAAAACAAGGAACGCAACGCGAGACGACATCGAAAAGCTCGCACTATCCCGCACCTTAGCTACGCTTGGTATCTTGACGGAATCGGATATCGAATGTTTAGGTGCGAAGGATAAAGCCGACGTTGCTATGAAGCTTTCTAAGGTTGCTGATAACATGCGGCCTAAAGATGTTACTTCAGATAACCGCATTCAGGTGGTTATCAACGCACCGCCTGTGCGTGAGAAAGTTCATTACGACGTAGTTGAAGTTGGATAAGATTAACAAAGCTAGCGAACGCTTAAGGCAGGGCATCATAAAATGCTTCCGCGATATCCTCGCAAAGAGCACCCCATATGATGTAGCGTTCGTTAGCCCTTTTGGGGTGGGCACTTATTATTCAATCGATTCCGTAAACTAGACAATGGAAACGTTGGACTTAGGAACGGGCGCCAATCGAAAGAATCTCCCTTGTGCTTGCCCCATTTTCACATCTAAAGTTTGGGCAGTTTTAGTGAGGAAAATGTAGAACCACCCTAGAGTTTGCTCCCCTAGCGTGGTAAGAACATGCCCCTTAGACTAACTGCCCAATTCATATGGAAGATACGCTAACAAAGCCGCAAGTTGTTGAATGGACTCCTACACGTAAACAGGAGACATTCACAACGTTGCCAGATGATATCTTCGAAGTATTGTACGGCGGTGCCGCAGGTCCGGGTAAGACTGAAATCCTCTACATGTTGCCGTTGATTCGTCAGTGGCATCTGCACCCTCGATACAAAGGCCTCATTCTCAGAAGGACATTCCCTGAGTTAGAAGCTGAAATCATCATCCGTTCACGCCCTTGGTATGAATCAACGGGTGCGAAATACAATGAACAAAAGAAACGATGGACCTTTCCAGCCGGTGGATACCAGGCTTTTGGACACGCCGAACATGAAAAGGACATCACCAAGTACGATGGAGTCGAATACAACTACGTTGGTTGGGATGAGCTAACTCACTTCACCCAATATCAATACTTGTATTTGGTAGCTAGCCGAGTTCGGTCGTCAACGAAAGAACTACCAGCGATTACAAGGGCCGGTTCGAACCCCGGTAATATTGGACATACATGGGTCAGAAATAGATTTGTTGACCCTGCACGAGAAGGCTTAAAGATTATCGTTGATAGGAAGACCGGGCTCAAGCGGTTTTACCTACCAGCGCGGGTCGAAGATAATAAGCATCTTCTCGAAAACGACCCAACGTATGTTGCTAAGTTGGAGATGCTACCAACTGAAGCAGAGAAGCGGGCGAAGAAGTATGGAGATTGGTACACGTTCGAAGGACAGGTATTCAATTTCCGATTGGAGCCTTTGCCCGACGAACCTATTAACGCTCGTCACGTTATCGAACCTTTTGCCATCCCATTCTGGTGGCCTCGTGTCGCGGCTATCGATTGGGGCTTTGCAGCGCATGTATGGATTGGTTGGGCAGCAATTGCTCCCGATGGACGAGTTTATCTCTATCGTGAATATTTTCAAAAGCGGAAGATGATTGCGGAGTGGGCTTCTGAGTTTAAGAGATTATCAGCAAATGATAACCTTGAGACAGTTGCACTCGACCCCTCTGCATGGCAGAATCGTGGCGTTGAAACTATCGACCAGCAATTCACGCAGTATTCAGGCTACGTACCTGAACGTGCAATTAACGACCGAATTGGGGGCAAGCTTCTACTACACGATTATCTTAGGTGGACACCCAAACCAAAGTCTAGAGACATTGCTGGAGCTTTTAACTCAGAGCTCGCATCAAAGCTACTTAGAAACTATGGGCAGGACAAGTATAATGAATATGTGAAGTTCTTTGAGGAAGAGCCTGAAGAGACAAATCTTCCCCGACTTCAGATATTTGAGAATTGCCAAGCGGTCATCGATGCTATTCCGAATTGCGTGTACGACCCTGCGAATCCTGAGGACGTTAAAGAATTCGAGGGCGACGACCCATACGATGGCGTGAGATACCTTTTGCAGGCGTGCTCACGGTACAGGGATTCGAGCAACAGAGCAGCGAGACGTTTTGACCACATGGCACGGATGGAAAAGTTCTACGGCGAAGGACAGAAGCGTGGTGATATGACTCAGTTTTATATCCACGCACGCGATGCCGAGAGCAAAGTCGTTCCTTTTAGCGTTCGGCCGAGAAAACGATGATTCAAATTTGGTGGGCGCTGTTAAGATTCCTCAAGGTGATTTTTGTTCCACCTAAGTTCACTGAGCTAGAGGAATACTTAACTCGTCAGGTGAGCTTTCTTGAGTCACAACTTGCTAGGGAACGTGAGCGGTGCGATGAACTATCCCAACGTATAATGTTCCCTGATACGCCACAGATTGAAGAAATCCAACGTGGCCCGCATACGTTGGATGCACAAGTAACTAAAGAGCAAGCGGAGCGTAAACGGCTTTCTGACTTAAGTAAACTTCGATGGCAGGAACACATCGAACGTCAGGAAGCAAGAGCGGCCGAGTTAATGAAACTCGATGATGCTCGTGCAAAGGACGCACGTAATGAAACAGCAAGTGGACAATCGTCCTAATGGCAAGCCTTCAAAGCGCCTGAAAAAGGGTACGAAGGATGCCAAGGGTAAAATGACAGCGGCAGCATCGAGAGAAATGGGAAAGCTGAAGATGCCTGTCGAATCAATCCTTGGGCGAACGTCCAAGAAATCATTACGTAAGCCCGGCGTGTTTACCAAAGGAGCTTGACATGTACGATGTGAATGACATCTGCGGAATGGAAAATCGTAGGCAAGAGGTTGCAGTTCGCGCTGGCGTGGCTTTACGAGTTGCAAAGGCTGAACCGTCAATCTTCAAGGACATGCAGGTCAAGTTCTTTGAACAGATTGCTCCAGAGGTTATGAAGGAATTTGGTGAGAAGCTGCAGGATACCAAGTTTCCTGGATATAACTTCGGTGCAACGCTTCATGACGTTGCCAAGTTATCAGCAGAGCAGCAGGCAAGCGAGGAAGAGATTGCAGCGGAACTCGATAGGCTCGCAGCTGAATCTGCTGCAAACGAATTGCAGGTAACGCGTACTTCAACCGGACAGCCAAAGGTTGATGAATCTGGAAACGTCGTTCCTCCAATTCAGTCTGAAGTTCCTGAAGGTGAAGTTACGAAGAAGGTAGCTAAGCCAGTTGCTCCGGTTGTCGTTGTTAAGGACGAAAAGAAGGATAAGTAAATCATGGCCTCAGATTCTCGGGACGATGTGAAGGATGAAGTTGAAAAGGAACTCGGAACGAGTATCCTGAACATCGCCCGAGGATTCGAGCGTGAGCATGAACTCATCCGAGACGACCATCTTTTGTTAAAGAAGAAGGGTGAGTATTTCTTTCGTGGTCATCAGAGGCTTTATTATGACTACCAGGCTCGCGACTATCGTGCGTTCCACGAATCCCCAGATTACCAACCCGACGAAGACGAGCCGAATCGCGTTTTTAATGTTTATCGAGCGCATGGTGAAGCGGTTATTGCAGCCCTCACCATCGATGTCCCAGCGGTAAACTTTCTGCCCGATGATACAAAGAATGCGAACGACATCGACACTGCAAAGAATTACTCTGCAGCGTCTCTCCTTATTCAGCGGCATAACGATGTCGAGTTGCTCTACTCCTACGCAGTTTATCTTGCATGGGTTTCACCGCTCGTTGCTGCGTATCATTATCTAGATGCTGATAAGGAATACGGTACCGTTGCAACGCCTCAGTACAAAGATAAAACTGAGACACACATCAAGTGGGTATGTGGTCGATGCGATGCTAAACTTGATGATGCAGTCATCGTTTGTCCCGAGTGTAGTTCAGAAGACGTTAAGAAAGTAGAGACTGAAGAGAAAGTCTCCGCCTTCGTTGGGATGGAAGATGTTGCAAAGTCGAGAATCAAAATCAAGATTTATGGTGTGGACCATGTGAAGGTTTCACCATACGCGCGTACGCAGGGTGATACGCCTTATTTGATTTTAGAGTTCGATGAGCATGTCACGGAAGCAAGGGCAAGAACTGGCCGAAACATTGCAGGCCATTCCGATATCTCAAGCTACGAACGTTATTCCCGTGACCCACAAGGCTATGAGAATGACGACGCCAATCGCGTCACTACTCAGTGCGTATGGCTTCGACCATGTGCTTATTATTACGATTCGGTCGAACTCGGCAAGGAGCTTGAAAAGAAATTCCCCGATGGACTATACGCCGAAATCATCGGTGAAGAAGTCATCGAAGTCCGGAATGAAAAGTTAGATGACGTCTGGACAATTTGGGAATCCCCGGTTAGTTCGCATCTGCACATGAATCCTATTGGTCAGCCATTGTTTGACCCACAGGAAGTGCAGAATGATATTGTGAACTTAACAGTCGATACGATGGGGCAGGCGATACCTGAGACGTTTGCTGACCCTCAAGTATTAGATTTCGACCAGTATTCAAAAACCAGGCGAAAGCCAGGAATGGTGACGCAGGCCAAAGCATTAGCTGGCCGTGCGATGGGTGAGGGGTTCTTTACTACTCGAACCGCCACGTTATCACAGGAAATTGATAAGTTCGATAGTAAGGTTCAGCAGTATGCGCAGCTCTTAGTCGGTGCATTCCCTTCAATTTACGGTGGAACGATTCAGGGTGGTTCGAAAACATACGCTGAATACTCGGCCTCAAGGCAACAGGCGTTACAAAGATTATCACTCATTCACAAAGCTGCAACACGATGGTGGGCAAAGGTCATGCAGAAATGCGTGCCCATCTATGTTGATAGCCT
>Ga0137465_1000176_pt1 | contig 44660 bp, 50 predicted proteins | sample EasRivERMGT828_2_FD_104906 | JGI IMG/M metagenome (GOLD analysis project Ga0137465, IMG submission 104906) | Soil microbial communities from meander-bound floodplain in the East River, Colorado, USA - East River MetaG ERMGT828_2 | ecosystem: Environmental > Terrestrial > Soil > Floodplain ... | reverse complement strand
TGGCTATCAAGTACAATCCCCGCTTCTACCCTGAAGATAATGAAAATCCAATTCGTACAGGCATAGAGAACTTCTTCAAGAAGTTTGAGATGTTTCGAGGGAATACTGATCCCGAAGAGGCAGAAGCTCCTCCACCTGGATTGTCTAGAGATGAGAAGATTGGTCCTAATGGGATGATGAGCCAATCTGTTGAGAAGACGACTCAAGTCGCCCCGAAACCGATGAATCCATCTATCAAACAGACAACAAGAATCGATCCAATAGCCAGAGGAACTGTATCAAGTCCAAGTAGATTCAAGGGCGGTGGCGAAGAAGGATCTCCTGTCGATTTTCTAAGTGGCATGAACTCCTTTGGAGATGATGCTGATCTATCTGAGGATAATGTCTATTCTCAGGATTTAGATGAGACTGAGACACTTGACGCAGATGATGATGCGGCAGGGATGATCCCTTCGGGATCGTATAATAGCCCTCAATCAGATCAGGATCAGGATCAGGATCAAGATCAATCGGATCCTTTCAGCATGATGATGGATGATAAAGAATCTCCATCTATCTCAGAATATCGTGAGCATCTCGGTAGAATGCCGCAGCGTCAAGATCCAGGCCTGAAAAATAAGATTCTAGCTGCAATTGCGGGGATTGGAGTTGGAATAAAGAACCCTGCTGCAGGGGCCGCGACTACTTTGGGATTGCTTGATAGACCACATGAAATGTCCCTTCGCGATTGGCAACAAAAGGGCGCCGGTTTGAAGGATATCGCAGGATTGGATGTCGCATCTGAGAATCGTAGGATGCAGAATATTCTCAGAGCTTTGACTTACAAGGGGACTCAAGATTATCGAGCAGGAATGCAGAGAGATCGCGCTGCTACACGAGAAGATCGAAGAAGAGCAGGAGAAAGTCTTGCAGATTATCGTGCTCGTACACTTGGAATTGCAGAAAGAAATGCTGCTACTGCTGAAAGAAGGGCTGGTACAGCAGCAGGACGCGCGGGATTAGTTAGGAGACATACGACAGCGGATCAAGAACGAGCCACTAAGATGGCTGAAGCTAAAGTTCTTAAGAAGTTCCCTGAGTTTAATGATTTCTGGACTACTAGTGGTGGATATAAGGTATTAAGGCCAGAAATCAAGAATAGGACAGAAGGAGCAAAAATAAAAGGTAGCGGACAGTCGATGCTCCAAGCGTGGGATAACTTCCAGAGAATCGTCGAAGCTGAATCTAAGAGAATCCTGAAAGAGTCCGATCCTTCTCGTGAACCGTATGTTTCTGATCGAGACGAGGACTGACAAATGGCTGATTTCTGGGATATCCTAAACAAGCTCAATCTCTACAAAAGATCAGTCGGTCCTGAAGGATATGATGAGTCTATCTTTAAGAATCTTCTAAAACCACCTGATCCTGTCGCAGAATTCGCAGAAGAGACTTCTCAAGCGATAAGAGAACATGGTACTGGAGACATAGATAGAATGTCTCCAGAAAGAGCTTATGCCGAATCTCTTATGCGGGATGTAGGCTCTACAGGGACTGAAGTTCTTGCCAACTTTGCCAGTCCTGTCGGGGCACTTTTCGGTACGTCTAGCGTTGGAAGGGGATTAATCCAGCACGCTGCTAAAAAGTATGGGATTCAATCCCTTGGCCCTTCTTTACTTAAAGATCTATCTAGGGCAAAAGCTGCCGAGGCGATTGGTGGGGCTGGATTTGCTGGACAGGCTGGACATAGCCTAGTCGAAAAGTATCCTGAATTTGCGGATGTCTCCGACGGTAGAAGTTGGGAAGAAGCACTTGGCGATATCTCTCCCGAAATAGTACAAATGGGCCTCGGTGGTTTGCCTGCTATGGGATATGCAGGAAGAGGACCAAGAATCAATCTGCCTGGATTTGGTAGATCTCAAAGAGTTCCAGGAACTGGAACTTCGACAGCAATTCAAAGGACAGAGCAGCCGTATCAAGTTGGATCTCAGGCGATTATGCGGAGATCTGATTTTGATCCGCAAGCTCCGCAAGCTCCAATTCCCCCTGAAGTTGATGCTAAGATTGAGATTCCACCAGATTTAACTCCCCCGCCTAATGCCCGTCAAGCTAGATTTAAGGAAAATCTTCCTGATTGGACTCCAGAGGGAGAGAGATCTGTAGTCGCGAATGTCCCAGAATTAAGAAGTGAGAATGTCACAACTTGGGATGCTCCTGAGTATCCTGGTCATGCTTGGGTTAAAGATAATACGAGAGGCCATGTATTCTTAGTTCTTAAATCAGAATTGACTGATCCTGCGATTAATGTAGAAGTTCTTAATCCAACACAACCAGAAATCCCTCGATCTGAAGTCCCGCAGATTACGGTTCCTGATCCGATTACTTCGTCAGATCCTCGGACTCGCACCGCGACGGCAACAAAGACGGAAACTCGTGGCGCGTCGATGTTTGACGAAAATCCTTTGGAAGTCAAGACTCCTGATGAGCTTGCTACAAGAGAGCCTTTAGGTCCTATAAATTCTGCTATTAGAGAAAGACTTAAGAGTGCTGGTCTGGAGAATGACTCCGTCGATAATCTTATTAATGGCCTCTTAAATGCACAATCTCCTGAAGAGATTCATATCTATGTAGTTGGGCTTCAAAAACAAGGAATTACTAGAAAAGAAATAGATGACATGGTTAAGGAGGGACTTCCTTTAGGGGAAGAAGAACCTTGGCCCCAACCAGATCCTGGAGATCCTGATGCTCTTCAAGATCAGCCCCCTCAAAGATATATCGATAACTATACTGAGGGAGATGAAGAAGAAATTCCTGATGCGATAGAGAGTTGGAGTAAACTATCTCCTCCCCAGAAGGCACGAATTAGACAGGCTGATAGGATTCAAGATCCAGACGCTTATCAAAAGGAACTAGAAGATACAGTTTGGGACGAAGTCCTTATCGATCCTGAAGAAGCTCGATCTGCTAGAGAAGATTATAGGAAGTTTATCGGACAAGAAGCGCCTGGGCCAGACGAAGGGGATATATATCAACCTTCAGAAGCCGAGCGTGAAGCTCAAGAAAGATGGGATACTCAAAGAGAGTCTTTCGGATATAATCGTGATGATCCTGATTGGACTCCAGAGCAAGAAGAAGAGTATAAATCTACTTTCAGATATAAGACCCCTTTACCTTCAGAAAAGACAGTTGGAGATCTAGATCTTGATGAAGGATGGAAGAGTATCGATCAATTAGTCTCAGACTCTTTCAACAAACTTCGGACTCCAGAAGAGACAAACAATCCTCCGCAAGTCGAAATTACCAATATGCCTCCTGGTAATTTCGAGGATTTGATTCGGGAATTTGAGTGGCTTAATCATCTACAGGAAAATACTCCAGAGCAGCGTCGAAGGATGGATGAGATCAAGAGGATCGCTGATAATATAGACTACGGTATACTTGAGTCTAATCCGCGTGCGAATGATCTTGTTCGGAGATTGCGTGGAGAATTCGTTAAGGGTGATCTTAAAGATGTAGAGCCTGTAGGTCGTGTTTTGCGTGGGGAAGATGAGATAACTTCAGATGAAGATTTAAAGGCTGATGCTGCTAAGCAACTGACAGACATCAATAGGAGATTTACGACATCGCCTCGTGAGACAGGCGAACTTTTGATGTCGAGTTCAAAACCACCACGAGTCGAAATCACCGAGATGCCATCTCAGGATCTTGATGAGTTACGTAGAGAATATCAAGGTCTTGAATATCTAGTAAAATCTGGAAGAGGCACTCCCGAACATCAACGTAGGATGAGAGAAATAGAGGATCTAACCGGTAATATCGATTCTGCTGTCCTTGGATCAGATATAGGTGCTAAGAGTACATATGATCTTCTAGGAAAAGGCGGACTTACTCCTAAAGTTCGACTGAAGATGGACTCAGTTGGTAGAGTCTTGGAAGGTAAAGAAGAGTTAAGATACCCTGGACAGATTAAAGACGAGCTTAATGAAGAATTAGGCGATAAGTTCGATACATTCGCTACTTCCCCACGTAAGACGGGGGAACCGTTAATGTCTCGTGAACCACCCGACGCGAAAATCGAAATCCCTTCTGAGGAGATTCCTGAAGTTCAGTTGGAATCTAAAGGGCCATCGAAATCCTTCAAGAAAGGAGATACTGTAGCTTTTACTCTTAATGGAAAGCGAGAAATAGGAGAAATTACAGGATTTCCAAACACACAGGATGCCTCTGTAAAAATTCCTAATAGCGGCGGTTTTATAATCCCAATCTCTGATCTGTCTCCTACAAAATCAGCCACTCCAACATCCCTAAAATGGAAGATGGGAGATACGATTACATCTGTCTCTGCTGGAGGTAAGTTAAAGGGCAAAGTAATAATGATTAATTCATCTGGAGATGCTCGAATCCAGATGGCAAATGGTAGTGAAAAATGGGTTGCTCCTAATACTGTAACCCATGTAGAGCCTAAAAAGGATAAATCCCTAACCCAAACCTTGACAGACTTCATCATGGGAGAGTCTGAAGAACTTCCTGATTTTGGAAGTAAGCCTTCATCTATTCCTGGAAAAACCATGAATGATCTAGGATATTCTCCAGAAGGAGTTAGAGAAGGTAGGCTGCAAATTGATGAGTCTGTCAAGTTACAAGGAGAAGCGGCTAAATTATGGGGAGGAGATCCAAACGATAAGTTTATCGTAGTTAAAGCAGAGAAAAAGGCCGATGGAACATTTGCATACCTACTTGAATCCGAAAAGAATGGTATGCAAGATTGGGTTGATGCAGAGGATATCGTCCTTTATGATCCTTTTGATGAGCCTGAGCTGATTGATGATGATATCAGCGTCATCGATCCGGACGATGTCGTAGATGCAAATGTCCTCTCTACAGCTACAGCCCCAAGGCTTTCTAAATCTACGAGGCCAAAAGCTCATTGGGTTGATAAACCTTTAGACTTTATAGACTTTAAAGTTGGAGAGACAATAGAGGAACGTGGAAGTTTCGATACTTATACGATAACCAAGATCAATTCTGATGGATCTCTTACGGCTAGAGAAGGAATTGGACCTTCTTTTGGAGATCAAAAAATCTTCAAGAGTGCGAAAGAGGGAGATGAATTTTGGCTTTCTACAGAGACTAAGGATGCAAGAAAAGCTGCGGAAGCAGAGTATTCCAGAAGTTTAGAGGCAGCTAAAGACGAAGGTATAGCTTTAGATCCTACTACAGAGCAGATTACAGAAGGAACTTCTTTTGTCCAGGGGAGTTCAGATCCTCGAATACTGAGACAGATGGCTCTTACTCTTTATAAGGAAGATCTAGGGAGAGTAATTGCTAAGGAATCTGTACAGAATTCAGTCGATGCTCTGCCAGGAGATGGAAGAGTTCATACCCATGTTGATACTAGAGATAATATAGTTACAACTCGGGATACTGGAATAGGAATGTCTCCGCAGGTTCTTTCGGTTGCATTTCTAAATCCAGGGAAGAGTTTTAAACCAGGTGGGACTCGTGGCGGTTTCGGTGTCGCAACGATCGCGATGCTTGGAAATTCCCAACATATCTACGTCGAAACGGTATCGGTAGTCAGCGGCCAAAAGGTCCGATCAGTATTAGAAGGGCCAGGGACTTCGTGGTTAGCAAGAAATGATGGTGCGAATCTCAAGGATGCTGGACTAAAATTGACGACGCAGATTGTAGACTCTGATACTCCAACTGGAACCATTACAAGATACAAGATCAGACCTGATAGATCACTTGATGCCCATGAATCAAGACAGTTTGCTGATAAATTTAGTAGTTATTCTATACTTCCTGGTAAGGAAGTAGTCATCAAGGTTAATGATGATACTTATCTTACAGAAGATAATAAGGCGACTACTACTAGTATCTTTAAGAAGAGTGTACCTGGGGCTGATATAGAGGTATTTAGGGGAGGTGGCGATCTTCATCTATCTAGTAGCATACACTTTGCAGTAAATAATGATGGTATGTACCAACTTGCTAGTAGTACATTTTTGATGGATTCTGTCAAAGTACCTGGCAAGGTAATTGTCGATGTCAAGCCGACAGTTGATACAGAAAATATCAACTATCCATTTACTCCAAATAGAGAAGCATTAAGAGGGGAAGCGGAAAAAGAAGTACAGAGATTCATGGAAAGGGAACTAGCAGCTTCTCTATTAGCTGCTAGAAAAGCTGAATACATCAGAGTCTTCAATTCCGGTGTCGATATTCCTGGGACTGGGACTAGAATTTTAGAGACTACTGGAAGCTATCCAGCAGATAAGATGTCTGCAATAGCTAATGATCCAGATATTCAAGAATTAACTGCCATCTTCAAGATGGGTCATGACGATATCAGAGATTACTTAAAGAAGATCCCTATACTTAAGAATATAGGAAAGCAAATATTCTACGGTCTTGGAATATCTGATGAGTGGTTTGGAGTTCATGTTCCAGGTAAATGGTTTAGAGAGGCTGCCGGTGTAGCCGACGCCCCGAACCAAAATCTCCTAGATCCATTTCTCACGATGGCGCGATTTAAGCGAGATGGAGATTATCTATTCCCTGGGCAAGATCCAATTGAAGCAGCCAACAAGGATATGTGGCACACGATAGTTCACGAACTTCTCCACGAACATGCACCAAATCATGGAGAAGGAATGACAAGTGCCCTAACAAATTGGATGGGTCCTGCAATGGAATATGCAGCGATGCTTACCAATGAATCCCTGAGACTTCTTAAGAAGACTGATAAAAATGGAAGAACTTTTGCAGATCGTCTTTATGACATAAATAAAGACTTCATGGCGAAGAAGTCGGGAACTGATAAGATCAAAGACATTGCGATAAAGGTGGGTGAAGAAGATGCCGCTAGACTCAGTGCTGGCAGATCTGTATCTGAGGATGCTCCTCTCCAATCAAAGTTTTCCGGATCATCAGGAGGCGATTCTGAGAGCGGCGGAGAACGCGGGATTGGATCGACAGGAACTTCTGGAAAAGGTGAAGGAAGCGAACCCTCGTTATCAAGCTTTTCTAAAGGGCAACTCGACAGGCTCAAAACCAACAAAGATGTCCAATACTACGACGCCGAGACAAAACTCGAGAATACCGACAGTAACGATCCCGAATATGGAAGAATAAAGGAGGAATACGAAGATCTAAAGCGGCAAAAGGGACTAATTGATGCTGAGCGTAATCGTCGTAAAGCCGCAGGAGAAGATGTAAATGTCACTGACGAATCAGATCCACAAGCAGATCCAAGAGTTGCCGATGCGCAGGCTCTCGTACAATTAGCAGCAATTGTACGCGGACAAGCTGGTGGACGGGGAGGAAATGTAAGGGGTGGCGGTGGTATTAATTTACCGACTCCTATCGGCCCCGCGGCAAATGCATCGGGAGATCCTGTAAAGTATGTAAGTAAGTGGTATCGCGCTACGATGCCGATGGAAGATGTATTACGAAAAGCATCTCCACGTCGGGCTGATGCTGCGAGAGCATTTAGAGACGATCATACTTATATGCTCTCCAAGTTTGTGGGATTACGTAGGAAACTGTCGAATCCTCTGACTCCACGAGAAAAGTTGGATGTTGTAAATGTCCTTGATGGCCGCGCCCCGCTTTCCACATTGACAAGTCGAGAAGCGATCAGAGCATTTCATGGAATGCGAGCGATTCTGGATTGGATTCAGAATGAGGCTGCGACATACGGCGTCTCTACAGGAAGACTAAATAATTACTTCCCACACATGGCTAAGGATGGATGGTGGGACGATCAGCCTGTAGATTTGAATCCATATACAGGATATAGACAGCCGAATATCGAACGACACCGCATGAATCGGCGCTTCCCTCATCGGAAAGATCTCTATGTCCTAGACGATTATATCGTTGATACGACACGTCGGATATCGGAAGCCAAGCATCTCGGAAAAAATCTCGAGAAAGTTCTCTTTACTTCAGGCGGCCAAGTTGAGAATACGAAGGCAGGAAAAACTATCGAGAAGTATTTCGATATAATTACGGGACGAGATGCTTCTAAGCATGGCGAAGTGTATGATGCATTTAGCAAGATGATGCATCTTGAGGCTCTTGCTGATCTTGGTTTCTCGTCTCCCTTGCAGCTTGGACAAATCGTGCATACTGCTGCATATGGCGGTGTGACGAATGCGATCAGATCCTTCGCAGATACTTTCTCCAAGTTCCATAAGCTAGTCGCACCTGATTTCTTCGGATATTCTAAGGAAGAAATCGACGCGACAATCTCAGGAGCCACTGCACCGTCGATAATGCATGAGAGACAGCGAGAAAGTGCGATGTCTCGTGGTGGTTATCTGCATGGAATTCCAACTTTAGATAAGTCGATGCGCGTGCAAGCGAATCAGGTTGGGAGAAAGGTTCTTGAATCGGCTCTTGCTTCTCCAACGTCACTTTTAGGACGATACTCACGATGGGAAGCAGAGAAAGATCTTCGGCGCCTCGGATTAGATCCAAATGCGCTTCGACGAATGCCGATTGAAAGAGCAATGGCAGAAGTCGGTAGAGTAATGGCGAATAAGACCAACTTCTTGACTGATCCTCTATCGATGCCTGCTTGGTCTAAATCTCCTGTTGGAAGACTTTTCTGGCAGTTTAAGAACTTCGCATACAAACAGGCGGGATTCGCACGGGATATCGTGGTACTTGCTGCAAAGGGCGATCCAATCCCACTTATGAGGATCTTGATGCTGGCCCCGTTTGTCGGAGAAGCTATCAACGATATCCGAGCCTTCTTGCGTGGGGAGGGAATCATCTCGGGAATCGAAGACTTCGATGATAAGACTGTTTATCAGAAGTTTGTGGCTGCCGCGAGAAATAAGAGGATTCCTACCGATGCGCCGATTTGGCGTGCGCTTCAGAATACATTGACTACCGGCGGAATCGGTTGGTTCCAGGAATACGCTGATGATCTGACACAGAAGAAACTTCCTGTTTCCTCTGGAATCGGACCTGTACCGACTACGCTATTAGAAGGTGGTCGGAAATTGTGGGATGTAGGTCAGGCAGGCAGGGAATATGCAGCCGGAGAAACTGGAGATTTGTCGGATATCGAAGGTGCATCTAGAAAGTTTGGGAGATTCATCTTAAAGAAGCAACCAGTTCCCGGTACGCAGAAGCTTCCAGATATCTTCCTTCCTGAAGAAGAGGAAGTTAATGTCCGAGGCCCACAAATGTTCCGAGAACCCCGAGAACCACGCGAACGAAGGGAGAGATAATGCCATTGAAGAAGGGTAAGTCTAGAAAGACTGTCGCATCGAATATCAAGGAATTGATGGGATCTGGAAGACCGAAAAAGCAGGCAGTTGCGATCTCTTTATCTGAAGCGGGGATGTCCCGTGGAATGGGCAAGATGAAATGATTACTTAACTTTCTTCCTCTTGAATTCTAGGTACTTCTCTACGAATTCAGACTTGAGATTGTAGACTATCTCATTGTTCTTGTGATGAATCTCAAGAATCTTCGACTGTTCAAGTGTCTGCACGACTCGATCCAAATCAAAGTGATCCACATCACCCCAGACTCTTCTTAAAAGTGTATGCCTCGGCATTGTCATCTTTTCTGCAGCCATCAAAAGTTCTATGACGAGAGCGGTCTGAGGCGCCAACTGACTTTTTCCCGTTCCTAATGTCATTTTGGTGACATTGGTCGAGAAAGTTAGACACGCTTCGATCGCTTGTTTGACATCGCTTTCGATGAGTTCAAGTGTTGATCCACGAGAGAGACTAAGTAGCATTGCAATTTTAAGAACATGATCGTGTAGTCGGTTTGCAATACCGGTTTTATCTTCTCTCTCCGTCTCCTCGTTGAATTCCGCATACCATTCTTCATAATACTTCTTCGCCTCGGAACTGTATTTGAAGGGCCCACTTAGCTTCGTTAGCCCTTTTAGATAATCAACCAAAACCGGAAAGTCAATCATCTTTGACGGTGGTTCCGTCAAGGGATTGATTCGGGATTTCTTGTTCTCAGATATGACTAATGTCCGAGCGATAAATCCACCTTCGATATCTCTCTGGCTAATTTTATCTTTAAAATGACTTGGATTCGTAGCCCCGAGCATCGTGATATTGATGTCCTTTAGTTTCTCTTTCCCGCTCTTTAACGTATTGTCCCAATCGGCATTGTAATGTCCATCGTAGAGATCTGTCAGAATCGTGAGTGCGGCAGGATCGTCGATTACAAGGTTTGAAAACTCCCCAGAAGCCAGGAAGCCCGCAGAATCCGCAATTGGCTTTCCATCAACATGATAGGCTCGAGAGAGTTCTTGGATAATAGCCTGTATAGAGTTTCTTCCTGCAATAACACGAGTATTTCCAACTTTCTGGACGAGTGTTTTAGCAAGCGAAACGGGAAAGGTTTTACGTAATCCCGATTTTGCGACCAAAAGTACGTAGATATTTGGGTATAACTTATAATAGAATTTGTCGAGATAGACCTTGTTCTTGACGACGGAAGAAATAACTGTGAGTCCAGACCAGAATATAAATGACTTAGGAGTTTCGGATTCATCAGTCCCTTTCATAAGATCGGCTAGCCAATTCATGCTGCGATCCTCTTCTGCTTCTTGAGATTCTTGTAGTCATAACCGACTTCGATATCGCACGGTATCGTCAACTTCCCACATGGGATTGAGCATTTCGAGAAATCTAATGGAATCTCCATCTCTTTCCTGATGATTGCAGATGCTTCATCTATCCTTTCAATTGGAACTTGAGTCAGCCAAGCATCGTGCGCATCTACGATGAAGATTATCCACGGGGCTTGCTCTGCAATCCTAAATGCAGCTAGTAGGATATGATCGTGTACTGACGAGGATGGGATATATGCGTAGGCTTCTCGGAAAAGATCATCCCCCCACCTGTCGAAAAACTGTCTCTCTCGTCCGTAAGCGTTAGTTAGAATGCGACGGTTATTCTGAAGTATACCCTGAATCGAGGGATGATACACTCCCTGTACATTCGGAGTATGATTGTGGAAGGTATCGAGAATCTGACCGGCGCGAAATTCTGAGATTGAAACGATTTTTCCGACACTGTCCCTGACATTGAACTTGTAGGCGTCGGTATTGATCGTGTTCATTAGGCGGCGCTTTTTCGCACCGTAAAGGCCAGCGTATCTGGCCGTCTTTCCAATGAATCTCTCGGCTCCGATAATGTCTTTGGGATCTTTGTTGAAACACCATCCCGAGGTTACGTTGTGGATGTCTCCTTCCTCGAAAAGTTTGAGAGTCCTTTCATCTCGCGACAGTAAAGCTACAATTCTAGCTTCAGCCTGAGAGCAATCAGCCTGCAAAAAGGCATACCCCTCGTCAGGGATACAAATCGATCTGACTTCAGGTCCGATTTCTCCATGTTTGGTTAATGTCTGAAAGGCCCAACCTACTCCCGGCTTTTTGATCGGTCTAACCGGCGCCTTAAGTTTCTGATTAGAAGATCGAGCAGACTCAGTACCGGCAATATTATATATGGTACGCATCCTACCGTCAAAATCAGGAGGAGCGTTGAGATAGGTCGATTTCGTCTTTCGTACCTTTCTAGTTTCGAGAACCAGATGGACCAACTCTTTAGCAGTTTCCGTCTTGCAATGATTGCCACGTAAAGCCACGAGCGTATCTTCATCGCAGCTTCCTCTTGCAGGCAATTTAAGAAATTCGAACATGAGCCACGGGACATCCTTTATCGAGAAGACATTGATATCCCGCCCGGCTAGCTCTTTTATTCTGGCTTGATTTTTGGCTTGCCAGTCTGTATAGATTCGGATAAGATCTGATCTCCTTTTTTCATCAGTTCTGAATCCGACTCTATCAAGCTTAAGATAAAAATCATGTGCTCGGTTTGGGATATAGCGGTAGAAATCCCAGAGTCCACGTTCTGTAAGCTCTCCCTCAAGGATTTCAGAGAGTTCCTTTGTAACTGCAGCGTCTCGTGCATTGTAGATAAGTACCTGCTCGGGATTGTCTTTCTTCGGGTCATATTCTTTTAGCTCATCCTTGTAATAAGGTTCATCTGTATAGACTGAAGTGAGAAACTGTAGAGATTTAGGAAATTCAGGATGAAGGGTATGGCCCATCAGGGAGGTGTCGCAGTAGATCGAATCCTTCATCCTAAAGCCTAGAATCGTCTGGATCTTGTCCATGTCAAATTTAATGTTCTGACCGATCCACTCGATATCCTGACGAGCAAAGAATAATGCGAGGATATCCCAGAACTGTTGTATATATACATCTGAGATTCTACGATGATCCTCCCAAAAATTCTGAAGCGGTACTGAAACAGCTTCCTCTCTCCTGAATGAGAGGCCCACGCAAGTCGGGATGCCATGAATAACCTCCAAATCTACACTGCACTTTTTTAGATCTTTGTTTTGGGAGAGATACATCAGCAATTCGGTAGGAGTACGGAGATATCTTAAAGATCTCCGAGGCACAACGTAATCGGAAAACTCCGACTGGGCCAAAGCCCGTTTGAAATCGAGAGAGATTACCCTTTTCCAGAAGTACGGGAAGGCACCTTTTTCACCATCGCCTTTTTGCTTGTAGAGCGCCGCTGGATGTAACGTCGCCACAACTTTCGGATATCCTCTTTTTGTTGTGAGGATAGAGCCTCGCCAGTTAAGTATTGAATCGTGTCCTGTAAGTGTCCTAAGCGCAACTCCCCCAAGTGCAAGGATGCAATTAGGTTTAATAGCGTCGATTTCGTCCCAAAGAAGCGTCTCGCATTCTTCGAGCGTGTGCCCTGTTTCATGAAATCTTTTAACCTGATTGTCGGGAGGTCGATACTTGTAAACGTTGGTTTTCCAGACCTCACGAAGCGATCGTTTGTGTTCGTTGAATATCTTTTCGACATCTTCTCCCGTCGGGCCAACGAGGACTTCGCCACGTAATTCCTCCATTTCCCCTGGCGCTTCTCCAACCACCATCAATTTGCATGAGATGGGACCGGATCCAAGGATCATCTTCGATGTCATCTCTCAACCTTTTTCCGAATGGAATGCAAGGCATCTCTAAGTTCTCTGATCTTTATCGAAGGATCTTCACGAAGCGCACGGCCAAGATTCAGATAATCGGAAACCATTGCTATGCTGATGTTGAGATCTTCTGCAGTCTCTTTTATGCCCCATCCATTTTTCTCACTACTCGCAGTCGGCCTACCAACCGATACCTTACCGAACTTTTCTTGCTGGGCCTCGTGAAATTCTAAAATGTGCCTAGCACACTCGACCCAATGCGCACGGAATGCGAGAGATCGTAGCGCCTTTTCTCGACTTTCCATTGTTTCCCTTTGTCATGTATCTCCAATCTGATTCTCGCCTCATTTGGCGGTTTGTATCATTCGAAGAATGGCCCCGGTGGGATTCGAACCCACACTTCGCAGATTTTAAGTCCGCTGTCTCTGCCAATTGGACTACGGGGCCACTGTTTTCATCTAACGATCAATCTCGATCTTCCAGCTTGGTAACAGCGACATCCACCAATTCAACTTTATGGGTTAACTTCGCGACGAAATACGCGGCACGATTCTTCTTCGACATAGATTTTGCAGCGACGAGCGCGGAGTCGAGAGAATTGTGGACGACTCTCTGAGTTGCATACGCTCCGAGATTCGTATCGTGCGGATCGGCAATGACAATGTACTTGTTCACTTTCTTCTCTCTCCCTCTTGCCTCTTCAATTGATTGATTCACATCAAAGATCTCATCTCGAATGTTGCTCATTTCAAAGTATTCCCTTCCATCGTCTGATTCAGGCAAGCTTTCCACCGTGGCGGTGGGGACGGGTCGCATTGTATTCCAGTTTTCTCTTTACTTCTTCTTCAAGATCGATTCTGAGTAGAAATGAATAATGTCCGATGCGGATTAGAATGTCTGCGAATTCGCTAGCGATTCCTTGTGGTTTTCCTGTCTCATCAGTCCAAGAAATCGCTTCGCCCTTTCGATAGCATTCAAGAGCCTCGGAAGCTTCTGAATGAATCAACGCAATCATCTCAGGAATTGGGACTTCTCGCTCAGTCCATCCTGATTTCTTAGCCTGCTCGTAGGACTGTTCAACTAAATCTCTAATTGTCATTGGTAGTGCCCTATCTATGTCTGAAAGAAGTAGACATCGTTTCATCTCGATCTCCAAAAAGAGGGGCTTTTTGCCGTTACCCTTTCGATATGAGTTGACTGCTGGCGCATTAGCTCATATCCAAGGAAGCACCCCATCGAGCTTGATCGACTATTATCCAACGATCACTGATCCTCTCCTATTTACACGTCAGATTTCGGCTCGTCATCGTCGTCGTCTTCTTCGACTTCATCGGAATCGGAATCGGAATCGATCTCTTCGTCATCGTCCTCTTCCTCTTCCTCATCCTCTTCGTCTTCGTCGATTCCATCATCGTCGGAATCTTCAAGATCTTCCTCATCGTCGAAGAGATCTTCGTCTTCCTTTTCGTTCACTTCGTCGGGGATCTTGATATCGTCGGTCACTTTTCTCTCCTATCTTTATCTAGATTCCCGGTTACTCAGCCGAAACAGGACGATAGTCCTGAATCTTGTTGGTCATACGGGACTCGAAAGGCTCGTTCGTAACCATGACATAGCACTTCTTTCCCTTGAAGCGCGCCGGTTCCAAATCGAGACTTCCACCTTTCGGATCCATCTTCAATCCGAATGCGCCAAGGAAAGACTTCCAAAGCCCCGGCGCCTTTTCGGAAAGCCAAATGCGGATCGGCACGTTGGAGAACTTCGCGTCTCCACCCTCGTTATTGTGGATCTTGAAATCCACGATCGTGTTCATCGAATCGCCAGCCTTCGACGATTTGTCGAACATGTTTGTGATCTCGACCAAATACCATCCGGGAGTGACGAGCGTACCGCGGAGGATATCCTCTTCCGACCAGCTGATTGTAGGCATACTCTCTTTTTTCCTTTGTTTGTTTGTGTTTGGTTGGTTCTTTATTTCTTTCTTTTATACGATAGAGACTCCTTTCTCTTTCAAGAACCCGTGTAGAAGTGGGAAGAAATCCTTGTTCCTCCATTCGAATCTGAGAGGTAGCGGGAGCGCAGTCTTCCCGAGATTCACGCCATCATCTGACGTGACGACAAATCTCTGGGAAGGCTTCGAAGGATCGACATCGACTTCCGTATAGAAAGTGTAGATCTCATTGAAGTAATTCGGGATAATCGATTCGACTTTCGGACCGTATGCGACGAGAGATTTGAATCGCTTGCCTTTATCTTTATCGCTGATAGATGTCCTTTCTACGGGGTGAGCCGTGACGATTACAGTACCGGGATATACCTTTAGCGCATCAAGAATCTGCGAGAAGAGAATCGTTTCGGTATTGATCTCATCCCACGTTGTCACTGGTAATCCCGCTACCAATTTCCCTTTCGCACCTTCTAGACCTTTCACCTTCAATTGATAGTTGATGCATGAGATTGAAAGGGAGGTGCAGGAATCGAGAAGGATGCAGGAATACTTTGGATTCTTTTGAAGCTCATCCATCTTTGCTCGGAAAGCCTGGAAGTTTCCCGCACCGAACGTATCGTATTCGATATCCGCGTCGGGATACATGAACTTGACAGGATTCATTCTCCCATCGAAATCCATCACATACATCTTTGCGCCTTGCGGTAGCAACTTATGAAACGACGCAGCCGCCACGGTCTTTCCGGAACCGTTTGTCCCTACGAAAAGGAACATGTTCCGACCTGACAGATTGATGTCTTTTGTCGAAGGCATTCTATCTCCTGTTATTTGACTGGCTATTTGACGAGCACGATGACGAAGAATACGAGAATCGCCACGGTTACGATCGTGATGATTGTGTATTCGAGAATCTCTGAAAGCTTATCGATCATTCGCGTTGGTATCCACCGTGAGATCGTAGACTCTGACATGATATCCTTGATCTTGCATGTTATGGGCATACAATCTTGCAGTATCTCCATTATGAAGGAAGACACACTCTGGAATTTCAATCGAACTCTTCCAGATTATTACAGCAAATGAGAAATCCATTTCACCCTTTCATCGAATTGATCGCCGCGAGTATCGCGTCTTGGTCAACCTGAGAAACTGTCTCCACGTGGATATTCTTTTTCGCTCGGCATCCACATGTTGGACGCTTTTGACGGTGCTTCTTTGTCAAAGTAAATTCTCGACCGCATCCCCAACATACGGTTAACTTACCAAAGCCGAGCTTCCTTTGGATGTAGTGCGAGCAATCGGGAAACGCGCATCGGAAAACGTGGAAGTTGTTTCCCTTTCCAAGGATGATGAACTCGTACTTATGAACGTGATTCTTTGCGGGCATTTTTATCTCTTTCATTCATCCGACGCGCAATTGCATTTGCCTGTCGAATGCTCTTGAAAACCCCCTCTTTGAAAGTTCCAGTGATACGATCAATGAGATCGTCTTCCCTTTCATAATGAAGGACTCGATGCTTCTTCATTAAGGGACAAAAGACGACTCGATAGATCACTTCTCTTCCTTCTCCAGAAAAGTCTCGATAGCTTCCTCATGACAAGGCTTATGACAAACCTTCTTTCCTGCGAGCAAATCGCAGAAGGTTTCATCTTGACAATCTTGACACATACCTGAGATCGTATACTCTTTCTCAGAGAGTTGATCTCTAAATCCAGTAATTTCTTTGGGACATACAGAGCAGATCATTCATCACCAAAGACATCGAAATTCGTCGGAGCCGCGATATACAATTGAGATTTCTTCCAAGCTCGTGCTGATTCACTTGATTCGCAGATTGGACGGTAATCACAAAACTTACACGAGGAAGGATTCGGGATGAAATTCTTTTCGACTTGATCCTTCTTCGCCTTGGCTAGAAGTTTGATGGCCCACTTTCGAAGGATATTGTCGCGAAACTCCTCGATCTGTCCTGGCATATACGATACGCTAATCCTACGGAACTCTGGAGACTTCTGGAATCCAATCTCGTTGATTGTGACGGTGGTACATCCAGTCACCATCGCATAGATTCGAAGTTGATTCGAGAGTGAAGTGTAGTATCCCTTCTTTGTCACACTCTTATGATCCACGATAAGGATCTCGCCGGAAATCGTTTCGGGAACCCAATCGATTCTTCCCTCTACGAGTACCTTATCCTCATCGTCTTCATACGCCACGAATGAGAAAGGCTGCTCTACTGCGATTGTCTTGTAGGATTCTCCTGCATAGAACATCGCATACTTCCTGTAAACTTCGACTGTCTCTCGAATGAGATCGGTATTGTTGATTGCAAGTTGTGTCTTATTTACTGCCATGAGTCCAGCTTGCGCGCAGACATTCTCTACGAGTTCGAGATATGGGATAGCGCCTGCATGATTCTCTTGATTGTTCTTGATGTAGTTGTAATGTGCTTCGAGAAGTAAATGAATCAAAGTGCCACGGTCGAGATAGACTGGTCTTTCGACAAGTCCCAACCCTTCTACCTTTGCATAGTAGTGGGATAGTTCGCAACTTTGGAATCGTGTCAGTGAGCTAGCGGAAGTTGTAAGTATCACGGTAATCCTTTCAGTTGTGAGAGAGACGATAAGGCGAGGCGCATGCGTAACTGACATCTTCTGATTGATAGTCTCCTGCATTCAACATCGCCTCGGCAACTGCATCCAAATGCTCTTTGTCTGGTGCTAAAATCAGAGTGGACAAGATACGATTTCGAACTCGAATATGTATGACATACGAATTATGAAAGATAGCCATCGGCTTGACTGAGATTGCTCGATCGTATTTCTTTGGAAGATACTGATCAGAGAAAGACATCGACTTTGGCTTGCTCATAGGACGATATACCTTGCCGCTGCTACTGGCAGCGTCATTAGTAAGACTAATTTGAAAACTTTAATAGCGAGACGGAGAAAGTTATAAGAGCGATCATACAGAAGGGAATCGGTATCGGTATAAAGACCGTAATCATGATATCGATTCCCCCACAACTTTATCATTTTACTTCCCGAGATCTCCAAGAACCTTTTCCTTGAATTCGATTTCCGCCTCGGACGGGACGACAACGATCTCGATTTCTTCGTCAGCCTTTAAAGGTTGAGACGTACCCTCTACCCTACGACGCCGGGCAGCCTCTACTAAAGATGCGCGTCCAGATGAATAGTTAGACAACTGTTGGAAAGCGATTTGCGTCTTTGATCGTGGCCTAGTGGGTCTCATTTTTCTCCTCTTCCTTATAAGCTTCTAAAAGAGATTCGAGATGCGCGTCGGATCTCTCGTGACAAGCGTCTTTACCGCAGACATACCACGATTCGATCTTGTGGGATATCTTAGTCATTGGATCTTGATCTCTGTGACAGAACTTGCAGATCACAATCATCTTGAATTTTCTATGTCCCTTATCACCGATCTGATTGTATCTTTCACTTCGGATATCGTCGCTTCCTGATGCTTGATTGTACTTTGCTGTTCTAGCGCGATATCCAAAAGAATCTTGCAACGTTCTCTCCACGCTTTCTCCACCGGATGCGCCCCAGTTGGCACGGGATATAGGAGAAGTTGGACCCACGATTCATCTTTGATATCGTCTAGAGTCATTTGATTGTGCCAAGTTTGTCTTCCTCATCTTGCTCGCGCATATCCTGACTGAATTTGAGGAAGTTGATACCGTCGTCATACGAATCCTGTCGATATTCGGGACGGGAAGCTCTCACTACTTTGAAAGCAGCAAGAAGGAGCGCAGCGAGTTCGTCGGGAACGAATTGACCGACAAGCGATTTGTCTCTCAGCGCTTCGGCAAGCCAATGGTAACGATTGGAAAGGACAGCTTCAAAGGCTAAACCAATTGACTGATGCGACAATCGGACATCACCGTAAAAATCGCTACGATCCTTTACGATTTCTCCACGGCGACTTTCAGAATCTCTACGCGCGTCGGGATCTTCTGAAGGGAAAGCAGTATCGACGATACGATTTTGCTCGGCGATACAATCCTTGCAGGTTACGAGTACGGGATTTGTAGTGATTTTGTCGAATTGATTCTTGACACCACAAAGTGTCTTACCGTGGCGATTCGTTACGAGATGGGCCACAGTTTCTTCGCGAGGCGCCACGATCATCGGATCAAAGATCTTGCAGAAGCAACCATGAACTGTACATGAAGTATCTCTCTTGCTCTTGCGATTCACATGATGATCTTCGGGATGCAGACAGTTTGTACACTTTCTCACTTCACCCTCCTAATCTGATTCATCATTCTCTCTGTCTTAAACTGAGATTCCCATTTACGCTCTCGCTCGGCCCATCTCGCGGCTTTCTCTCTTTCGATTTCTGTCAGACGGGATTGCGCCTCGAAAGATGCAAGCGAACGAACGAGCGGCCAATTAGGACTGACAGTCATTATCATGCGGTTCTCCGAAAAGAGAGAACCTTTCCTGATCTCATTCCAAGTCTAGAGATCATTCGGTTCATTCGGTACTCGAAACGATGGAGATACTGTTTCCTATCGTAGGAAGATCGCATCTCAAACTTTCGACACCATTGATAGCAAGCGCCACAAAGACCGCGGCACTTTTCAGTCATTCCACAGTTGTCAGTCGAGCAGACTCCCCTGGTTTTTTTCGACACGTTACTTAACCTCCAAAGCGATCTTTGATCCGCACTTGTTGCAGGTGTAGATATCCACGTTGGGATAAACTCTCCTACCAAATTCATCTACTCGACTCGCACCTGTCAATGAACAGGTCATTGGAGATTCCACGAATGCATTGTCGGGATCTTCGCAAAGACAGTATGGAACAGCCATCACTTTGTCTCCCACTCTTGAAGATAATAGGCTATTAGATATAGCAAAGCTGCTGCGAATGCTACTCTAGCTAGCTCTTCATGAAAGAGATATTGCGCAAGTCCCCATGAAAGAGTTGATGTAAAGCAGAAAGCTAGAAAGATGAGCATCTCTTTCACTTTGTCTCACTCTCAGTTACGGGTAGGGGATGATCGGGAGACTCAGTGTAATCCACTTCCACCGAAAGAACCTTGAAGGAATCACAGTACATTGCTTCCTCTGCGAGATCGATTCGACCTTCCTCGACTTCTTTCTTATACGCTTCCTGAAATTGCTCGGGAGTCATATCAGGATTCTCCTCGGCAAAGACAAGCTTTCGCTTCCATCCATCACCGTTGAATGTCAGTTCGACTGTGATTCTCTCGGTCACTTCGTCTCCTTCTTTTTTGTTAGCACGATGAAACAGCCCAAACAAATCCTCTTGCCTTCAAACATCACGGTAGTCATGAAACCGATATCGAAATGACACCGCGCACATTCATCTCTCGGCTCACGTTCATTTGGCTCGAACATTTCGAATCTCCTGTCTTTTCGAACAAGTTTTCTTGTGTTGATGCGGTTGATTGTGACATTCAGAACAAACTCTATGAGGAAGATAGGGAAACGTACAAGTACAATGATCTAAGGCTTCAGGAATATCCCAAGCCTGCTCGACAATGCAATTCGGACTATGACGAATGTAAGTATCCTTCATCGAAACCTCTGTGAAGGGTTCCGGATTCTTGCGCTCTCCGCGGAAAAAACAGGAGATGTAAAAACCACGGAAAGGGACGCACCGGAACCCTTCACGGAGGCGTCGAAACCTCCGTTGCTTTGTATCTACCCGCGATAAGTCATTATCTTATTCCTTTCTCCCTTTGACACGGCAAACAGAACGAACTTTTCGGTGTCCGACAGTCGCTTCCTTTCAAAGCGCCCCGGAGAATCTGCGCCCAACGCACGCGGCGACACTTGAAACACGCGATCTTTTTCATCAGTATCCGCCTTTTTCTGCTTGATCGGCGCAAAAATCGCACTGATATCCAAGCGAGACATCTTTCGGAGTCAATCGATTCTCTCGCTTACAAGTAGGACACGGTAGATTTCTCGGATTGTCTTTCGTTGCTGCTCTCAAGGCGGAACGTCCGCCAGGATCAGCGAAATCGCTACGATCCTCATCATCGTCGTACATTTCAATCTCCTGTCTTTCAAAAAAGATCTACAGCCCCATCCACGCTGTAGACAATCTCGGGCATCCACTCACTTTCAGCCGCCGAGTCTTTTACGTTGACTTCAATCACACGCGCCAAGCCTTTCGGCCACGCGATGCGAGCAATTCAGCCATTTCCCGCACGAGAGATTGCTCGTCGAAATTCAATTGACGATGATCCATCGTGCGCGTGAACATCTCACGCTTTCTGCCGACGATTTCATTGAAGTAATCATCGACACTTTCGAGAATGCTGAGATACGCAACGTCTACATACTCTGCAACGGATCCCGGACGCGTAAAGCGACCTTCAGACTGTTCCTCATTGACTGAATTCCACTGTCTTTCGACAATCAGACAGTCACTGCAAAACTGCCAGTTCTTGCCTTCACCGCTTGCCAACGTGGAAGCGATTAAGACTCGGCAGTCAGGGTCATTTTTGAAGGTCTGTTCCTTGTTCCAATTCGCCTGATCGCCGCTCTGAAGTCGAACGACTTTCACCTTTTTGATCTCGTCACTGTCGGATTGCTTGATCTCGAAGTTGATTAGATCCTCGATCATTGCGCCGACATCTTTGTGGTGGTGAAAGACAACGATTTTGCGAGGCGTAGATTCGAGGAAAGTCATAACGTGGTCTACAGCGTCGCCGGTTTTCGCGGCCCCGGCGATATGACGAAGCTTGGCAATGTATGCCAGCATGTTCATCATATTTTTGTCGGTTACGCCGCCGTCCTCATCGAATTCCTCGACAAATTGCTTCATTACGACACGATACTTTGTCTGCGCCTCGCCCGCTTCGAAATTGGTTGTCTTGTAGGTCCGGCGGATTTTCGGCAAATCAGGAAGAACCTTTTCCCGCGTCCTACGGATGATGAAATCCGCAGTGTAGTTTTCGAAATCCTTCACGCGATAAGACTTGATTCCACCGACTCGGGTCTTGTAACCGTCATTGTAAACGTCCACCCAATTTCGGTAGAAGCTGACGAGTGAAGGAAACTTACCGGGCTGAATCATGTTGAGGATTGTGAAGTATTCCCCAGCATGATTCTTGATCGGCGTACCGGACAAAGCGATAATGTGCTTTGCTTTGCTCGCAAGCTTTCTCACAGCGTGAGTCCGCTTGGCCTCGGGGTTTTTCAGATGTTGGCACTCATCGATGATTAGACACTGAAAAGGAAGCGCATCGATCTTTTCCGGAGTGTCCATCCACTTCGCTTCGCGGAGCGTATCCATCGAAACGATTACCACTTTGAAAATGTCCCAAAGCGGCATTTCCTTCGAAGAGCCGATAATCTGCGCGGCGTATCCTGTCCATTCGATTAGCTCATGGAGCCACTGTGTCTTCAACTGTGAACGAACTACGATCAGACACGGTAGGAGCAAACCCGAATGCTTCAGGATTGCGAGCAAGGCTTGAATCGTCTTTCCGAGGCCCATTTCATCTGCGATTAGGCACCGGAAATTACTCATTTCCTGAAACTTCAAACCATCAAGCTGATAGCCGTAGGGTTTGTGATGCTGATTGAGAGACTCGATTTTCTCGTAATCTCCCGCTGAGAGGAAATGAGTTTTCTCGGAGTAGGAATGACCGCATTCCAACTCGATTACCTTCTCAGTGTCGAAAAGGTATGAGGATTTCTCCACGGCAGGCTTGCCGCAGTAGCGGCAAATCTTTGAGACTTTTGTGCCCTTAACGTTGGGCATCTGGATTGTGGCGGACATTGTCTTACTTGTAGACCGCGCGGAGCTTCGCGATTTCGTTCAGCTTGCCGAAAGAGACAAACTCATACCTCGCAAGCACCCAACCGGCAACGCCGTCGTAATAGAAAAGAATCGCCTCGTCTGCACCATACAGAAGGTACAGATTGTCAAGCTCGAAAAACTCTAACATTGTCTGATCTCCCGTTTTTTATGCTGAAGTAGCATAAAAGGAATCGCTGCGCCGGAGCGTAGCGAAACCTTCGATTCTACTTCGATTCCTCGATTACTTCGAAGATTCCAGCTTTCGCTTCGTCGATTAATCGACGCGCCTCGACTGGCCGCCAAAGCTTGCAATCGCAAGGATCACCGGAATTCTTTCCGAAACAGCTTGCGATATGTACTAGTTCAGAATGCCCGCATACACAAAGCATATGCGGTGTGCGTCGGATAGGACCGTTTGACATTTCTCTATCTCCCTTTTTTATCGAGACTACTTAGCGGAAGCCGCCGATTTCGCAAGCGCCAAAGCTACCAATTCGAGCGCGTCGCACACTTCGCAAGTGACACCGTCTTTTACAACCTTCATTTCGACATTGTGGGTTGGGCAAAGTGTCGCGGGCTTTTTCGGAGCGTACTTTTCGCGGAATTCGGTGATGCTGATTCCGAGCGCGCTAGCTGCCGTTTGCTCCGCTTCTGAAACCGTAATCTTTTCGGTCTGATTCTTGCGCGCCGCAGACTTGAAAGATGCGTCCTTTTCGCGAAGCCGCTTCTTTTCCTCATTCGAAACCGCTTTGAGATCATTCTCGATATCGGCATCGATGCTGATGAGTCGCACCGCACCGGCAAGCTGCACCTTGCGAAGCTTCGCGCGATACTCGATTTTCTGATCGGTAGTCATAGACTGCCAATCAGTCTTATCGTTGAAAACCGCTCGATATTCCTCGGCGGACATTTCGCCTCCGAATACCAGACCCGGTACTGTGGATTCCATTAGAATTTTCTCCCGTTCTTTGATTGTGTGCCACAAACTGCATTCATCTTCCCAGACTCCCGAATGATGCGAACATTCGGTAGCGTGAATGACGCATCCGAGGATAGCGTAGTATTCGATTTCTCTGATATGCATTGCAGCGAGCGGAGCGAGCCTGATTTCCATAGAAAAAAAGATAGCTGAAGCATTCGGATATTGAGAGGATACTGCGCGGTTTCCATCCGGTTTCCGGCCTGTTTCCGCGCTAGGTCTATCCCGGCATCCTCAAGTAAACAAAGGACTTCCCGCGATTCGACGCGCGAAGGGGAGAGACGCATACCGACAAGGTAGGCCCGGCGGCCCCCCTTGTCAAGTGGTAAGATTACCACACCCTGTCCGAATCTCGGATTTATTTCTATTTTCTCTTTTCTTATTCTTTCTTCTTTTTTTTATTTTTTTTTTTTAAGATGAAGAGTTAAAGGTAGGGGGAGGGAGAAAGGGGGACGGCAGGGGTGCCTTTCAATGGGGACAGTCTCTAGGTCTGCTCGCAACGGCTCGCAACCTACTGATAGAGAGCGATTTAGCGGAATAGACCTAGCGAAGAAACCGAGCGGAAACCTAACGGAAACCTAACGGAACCCGAAAGATTCCCGGAAATTTAGGTGGGTTGAATCGTAGCGTCCCAGGATCGGACGGTTTCCTCGGAAAGAATAACCGAAAAGAATGAATATATCGTATACAATATACAACCGATTCCCGGCTGGCTCGTGGTGCTTCCTGCAATTGCTCTGTGGCGCTTCAGAATGCCCTAGGAATCGATCCGGCGATTTCGGCGGGCTAGGATACGTCGAAAAAACCGACGCGTCCTAGGGGTTAGAACAATATACTTTATATTGTATACAATCTCTAGCTGGCGCTGAGAGAAACAATATATTGCATATTGTATATTGTATACAATCCGAAATACGGAAAAAAAAGGCTCGCGGTTTCCCGCGAGCCTTTCGAGAGTTTTGCGGAGAGTTACGCCGCGGCGGATTCGGAGTGAGTCGCGGTCGGATCCTTCAGCAGCTTGACCGCGATCAGCAATTCGGCCTTTGTGAGATCCTTGCCGTCGATTGGCGAGAATCCACGCGAAGCGAAGTAAGTCGGCAGAGCTGCGCAGAGATCTCGCGCGGCCTTTTTCACGAGCTTGTCCGGGTCAGCTTGCTGGGCCACGTACACCGGCCCCAACTTGGCTTCGATGAATTTCAGCAAACCGTCCTTCGAACCCTTGAAAGTGGACAGAAGCGAATCCATGCTCCTGTCTTTGAATTCCAAGCGGACGCGCTTTTCGCCCGCCTTTTTCGTTCCGGCAGGGTACAAATCCTCTTTGACGTTGAAACCGTCGAAGCTGATCTCGATCGTCTTTTTCCGCATTTCGCTTTTTCTCCCGTCGCCCTTTGTTCCGGCGACCTACTGACAATCTAGGCCGCGCTAGCTGAATGTCAAGCGATCCGGCGTCTTTCTTTTCGGGTCCGCCGTCCGGCAACCGGACGTGGGCGCAACGGCGCGACGGTCGATTGGATTCGGCGAGCGTTGGGATTCGGAATGATGATTCGGGATCATTCGGGATTCCGTACCGTTTCGAATCGAATCGAAACCACAACCAAAATGCAAGAGTCTCATCCAACGGGACCGGGGGAGACTGTCTATCAAATGTATAAATGATTGAAACTTATTCATTAAATAAATAGGGTCCCATAAATTACTTTAATGATGAACAATTAAACTCCTTGACTTCCTTGCTCGTCAGTCGTACCTTGTCCTTAGCGGCAGCCGTAACTCTTCACGTATCTTTTCGATTGTCAGGAGGAATTGTATGAGATTTAGAGTCTCATCCGTGGCGCTTCTTATCTTTCTGATATCGAGCCTCTCTTTCGCTCAGTCGGGGCAGCAATACAGTACATCGATCTCGGCCACTTCCACAAACACTTCTGTCTCTTTCGGGTTCAATGCGACATCGATCGTCCTGAAAAACGATGGGGCCGCGTCTGCTTTCGTCAATTTCTCGAGTCCTACGGCTACCGTTTCTAATTTCGAGTTGAAAGTCGGAGAGACACTTTCAGTCTCAATCGACAAAGACAACAATTCTGGATGGACAGGTTTCGGAATCATCTGCGCCCCGGCTACTACGGCTACGGTTCGTATCTTAGCCTTGAAAAATGCGTAGATGATGGGATTGGATAAAGCATTCTTAAAGGGAATGCTCGGCGCTTTGATAGGAGCCTTAATCTTTCTCGTCGGATACACGATGTATCAAGATCATAAAGTCTTATGGGAAATCGTGAAGGTTTTAAATCAGAATCAACCGAAGGCGGTACAAAGTGAAAGTCAGAAGTAATCTAATCGGCTTTCTCATCGGTTTAATCGTATCTGCTCCTTTTGTAAACGCAGAAATACAACTTGCAAGTGCGGGGGGAATTTCTCTAGGTAATCCTGTCACAGGTGGAACTGCGAATCGTATCCTTTTTACCGGACCGACTGGACTGTTAACTGATGATCCTTTCCTGACAACTGATACAAGCGCCGCTGGTACTAATACATTTATCTTTAGACGTAATTCTACAGCTGGTACAAAGGCATTAGATATAAATGTCCCTGCAGGAAACACTGTCTCTAGTCAATGGGGAATCAACTTAATAGCTACTGGAAATACTAGCACTGGCGCTGTAATTGGAATACAAAGTCAAGGATCAGCAGCAGGGGCTGCTGCTCAAAGCTATGGAATAATTGGATCGGGTGCAGTAGGTACTACCAATAAAATCTTGATTGGTGTTCATGGACAGACAACTTGTAGCAATAGCTGCAGTATCACAACTAATAAAAACTTAGCAGTATGGGGGCGTGCTCTTTCTACTTCAAACACTTTACTAGATATTGGAGTGATTGGATCTTCTAGGGATGGATCCACTCATGCGGTTGGAGTTCTTGCCTTAGCTGGAGATAATTCAACCCCCTGGAATTTAACTCCTGGTCTAGCTGCTCTTGTTGCTGACAATCAAGCTACAACCCATGCAATCGCACGCTTCAAAGATAATAGTACTGACGTCGTTGTAATTCCTAATGGTGGTGGAATTCAATATATCGCAGGAACAGAACCAACCTGCGATGCTACAACTGCCGGTTTAGTAATGTTTGTCGCTGGTACTCCTGATACCTTTAGAGTTTGTGCGAAAGACGCTGGATCAGTTTACGGTTGGCGGACACTCATTTAAGGAGCGTGTGATGAAGAAGTTTCTGTTTGCCTTTATCTTGCTCCTTGGAGCGCAGAGCGCGGCAACGCAGGAGACATATACTCTCAACGCATCCGCTCCACAAGTCTCTAGACTGAATGTCGTAGTTAATTCAGTCAATGATAGAACTTGTATCAATTTCAATCAAGCATCAGGATGCACACAAGCTCAAGCATGTACAGCAGCAGGTATTTCCTCATCCTGTACAGCGGCACAGGCTCGTACAGCAAATGCGAGAATCTTTCCTTTGACGCAGGCAGGTCGAGAAGAATATATCACTTTTAATCTCGTAGCTACACAGGTTCAAAGCTATTTCGAGGCTACAATAGATTACAATCATAATAAGTATTGCACTTGGTTCCGAGCGCAGACCGTGACTGTCAAAAACGCTGAATGCAGTAAGAGCGGCGCCCCGACCGATTGCGAGCTTTGTCGATAAGGAGGACAAGATGCAAATCTATCTGTCGCTTCTGATTTGTATACTCGGCTTAGCATTCTATTGGTTTGCAGATCCTCCTGCAAAGGCTGCTGAGATTGGCAAGTTAGCTTTCTTCGCAGGTCTGTTTGTCTTCCTTCTACAATTCGGTGGCTCAGCTAGCATCAAGTGATTAGGATTTGTCTCTACGTTGTTTTGCTAATATCCCTGACCGGCTGCGCGATAGCGATTTGCCGAGAGATACCGAAACCCTTACCGACTCCGGAGATTGTGGAATGACTGATGATTTGAAGGCTCTTGATAAGGAAATGGAAAATCCTTCGATTGATTCACGAGCAGTCGCAGCGCCACGATTCGAACTTCCTCCTGAACTTATCAACGGTATTATAGAAAAGTTACTCGCTGCACTTATCGAAAGAATCCTCGCTTATTTCCAGCCGGATCCGAAACCTCCCGCAGTAATCAATCCTCCACCGATTATCGTTGCGCCTCCGCCAGGAATTGATCCTGGGCCTCCCGGTGGTCCGCCTACATTAGTTTATGAACAGTGGATTCGTGCAGGTATCCACGTTGTTTATCATAATTGGTTTAAAGGTGATTCTGCACAAGGAGTTCCTGAAGGTGAATCTACTCCGCATGAAACGGAAATGATTCGTCAAGGTTTGATGGGATTTCCTCCTGCGGCTAATGTCCGAATCAGCGCGGATCCGATGCCGACTAACTGTATCGAGTTTCCTTTTCCCAAGATCCATGTCATTCGTAAGAATGAAGAGACTGGACTTGAAGAGGAAGTTGTTCTTACGAAGGAAAATCCTCAACCTGAATCTTGGGTAATCATCCAGGGTGGACAGACTGCGGGTGGTGATTATATTCGAAGTAACGGTCATTTCCCGATTCTCGTATTCGATGCACCTTCTGTCCGTTCCAGTATCCGAATCTGGTTCGAGGCGTCGAACGGTGCGAGATCTAACGATTTCGGAATGCCGTGGGCGATTCGTGGAGATGGACGATCTCCTGCCTTAATGACTACATCTGCATCTAGAAAAGCTGAGCCATTTCCTGATGATGAGCCGCAGGAATTGCAGTATCGTATCCGATAGATGAAACCGTGGCCTGCGATCTTCTTGACTTTTGCCTTTTGGGTCAAGCAGTATTGGAATAAGCAACCAGTTTTCTGGGCTTTGATAATCATGTTGGGAATAGCAGCATTAGCCGCGATGATCGTTGGGTTTTCGACACCAAGACAATTACCGATAAGTCCAGAACCAATCGACGCTACGCCGTATCCAGATCAAACGCCGTGTCCGCCGCCTTGGAAAGTTTGCTAGGAGATAAAGGGATGACTACCGAAAAGAAGACCTTCGACGAGATTCAGGCTGAAGAGGCTGCTGAGAAGGCAAAGAAATCTGAAGCTGCTGCAGAAAAGAAAGCTGATGCAGACGAGAAGGCTGCCGAAAAGAAGGCTGAAGCGGAAGCCGCGAAGCCGAAGAAGGAAAAGAAGAAGCTGTCTGTCGATGCAATCGGTTTGAAGCAGCATATCACAGGATTAAGCAACATCAAGGATTGTGTCCGATATCTCGTGATCTACGTTCTCGATCATCCTGCTGAGGCGGAAGCGATTCGTGATAATGTTGATGAATTAGCCGCTGCGGTTGCGACTGGCGTTCAGGGACAGTCGAACGTTCCGGCGACGTAGATTGGAAATAACCGAGGCGTTTGCGCCGACGTTAAATGAAGTTGGCGCAAGTGAAGTTGAAGTAGGAGACAAACAGATGGAACTTACAGACGAAGAAGCGGAAAATCGTCTGAATCGTGAGGACAATCTCGTCAACATGCTTGTCCAGCATCGGACAATGCATGAAAATCAAGGTCGGAAACCGGGAGATGTAGCCATCCCAAAAGAGTTGAAGGCTCTGATCGGGATGACTGCGGATGAGTCTACGCAGAAGGAAATAGCTGAAAGCTTTGGCGTCAGCCAAATGACCGTTTCAAACATTGAAAGAGGAAAGACTTCCGCAAGGAAGGCTGATGAAAAGCTCATCGACATTGCCGAGCAAAGACGTAAGACTTCGTCTGAGAAAGCGTTAGACAATCTTATGGATTTGCTCGGTCGTGTTCCCGAGGCGGCGAAAACTGCGACAAAGTTGCGTGACATTTCTGCTGCTGCGAAAGATATGGCTGCCGTGCATGAGAAAGTTTCGGGTAGACATGGAAGCGGTCAGGATGTAAAGGTTTTAATCTATGCGCCTCGACTCGCATCAGAACGTGATTACGGTGTAATCGAAGTGGAAGCTCAGATTATCGATTAACCGAGGCCCGTGGGCCAACGTGAAATAAGATAGATGTCAGAAGAAACTCCAACACGCGAATGGCGACCGAATCCAGGTCCGCAAGAAAAGTTTCTCGCTCTGCCGGACTCCATTTTCGAGGGATTCTACGGGGGAGCCGCGGGTGGTGGGAAGAGCGATGCTCTTCTTATGTTACCACTAGTCAGAGGTTTCTACAAGAACCCAGCATTCAAGGGAATTATCTTCAGAAGGACATTCCCGCAGTTAGAAGAAAGTCTAATCTTAAGAAGCAAAACCCAAATCGGCGTACAGGGACCAAGCTACTACGATTTCGGCGGAAAGTATAACGATCAGAAACACGTCTGGACATTTCCAAGCGGCGCCACGATGCGCTTTTCCTACATGGATCGTGATGAAGATGCACTCGATCATAAATCGGCGGAGTATAATTATGCCGCCTTTGATGAGCTTACTACATTCACCGAATTCATGTACACTTACCTTACATCCCGAGTCCGATCTTCCGATCCAATGCTTCCGGCGATTATCCGAAGCGCCTCGAATCCTGGAGATATCGGACATTTATGGGTTAGACAGCGATTCGTTGAGCCGCATAAATTCGGTTATAAGATCATTCATGCGAAATTACCAAATTCAGAGATTATCAAGCGGATCTTCATCCCAGCGAAGCTATCTGACAACCCGCACCTGAATGAAGCAGATCCGAATTATACGAATCGTCTCGAACTTCTACCGGAAGCTGAGCGAAAAGCGCTAAAAGAAGGAGATTGGTGGACTTTCTCGGGACAGTACTTCACCGAGTTTCGATCTATCCACTTTCCATCGGAACCTGACAATGCTCTCCATGTCTGTGATGATTTTGATGTCCCGAGTTACTGGCCGAAAATTATCTCCATTGACTGGGGATTCGATCATAAGAATGCAGTTTATTGGATCTCTGTTTCTCCTGATGAGCGAGCTTTTGTTTATCGTGAGTTGGTTTGCCGCAAAACCTTGATCTCAGACTGGGCACCGCAAGCTGCGCGATTGAGTCAATTCGATGGGAATATCGTAGCGTTTATCATTGACCCTTCTTCGAAACAGGAAAGAGGTCAAGAGGAAACGATAAAAGAGCAAGTCTCTAGATACACGGGATGGGACTTGGAAGATGCCGACAATTCCCGTCGATCAGGATGGATGCTTATTCGAGATTTCCTGCGATGGAGACAGAAGTCTAAACGGTACGTTCCAAAGGAAGGATACTCTCAGGAAAGAGAGCAGTGGATCCTCCGAATCCGAGGCGAAAAAGAGCGAGACGACTATCTACGTCTATTTCAGCCTGAAAAAGAAGAGACAAATCTCCCTCGATTACAAATATTCAAGTCATGTACTGACCTCATCAACACGATCCCGCTTGCGGTTCATGCTGAGCGAGATCCAGAGGATATTGAGAAATTCACCGGAGACGATCCGCTTGATTCAATTCGATATGGAATCAAAGCAGTCCATCGCTACCTTGAAGAATCGAAAGCTGAACATAAGAAAATCCAAGAAAAGGCGGCGATTCTTGAGAGCTTCCGAGTAACTCAGGACGCTACAAGTTTCTACGCCAAGATGAGACGATACGAGGCTAATTCGAAGGTCGTTCCCATTCAATTGCATAGGAGACATGGTTACTATGGCATACGAAAAATGTCTAGTCGAAGGCTCCAAAGTTAAGCCACATCAAAAGCATGATCCGCAATACTCCTGCTCAGATGTCTCAAAGATGGAAATCCTTTCTGGACATCATGCAGATGGATGTGCCCACGTTGGCTACATCAACGCGAAAGTTTGTGGGTGTAATCCTCAACCCGACCAGGAACTTCCTGAAAATCCTGCAAAGCCTTCTCAGCCGATCTTTGAGAATCGTCCTCGTCCCGATCATGAGTTGCCGGAAACTCCTGACCCGAAATCCGGAAAGAAACCTAACCCTGGAGTACGTTGATTTCCTGAAAAATCAACTTCAGTTGATGACTCAGGAGAGGGATTTGTATCGGAAAGCGTACTTGACACTGGAAAATCTGGAAAGTCCTAACCCTCCAGACTTTTCAAGTCTGAACCTTGTAGCAGGATTCGAGCCGTGGAGTGTAAAGAAGCGTAAGATCGAGGCGATGCGGCGAAAAGCTGCTAAAGAAAAGCTGAATGACTCCGATTCCTCCGATTCCTGAAGAAATCGATCCGATGGAGATGATGGCTGAAATGCAGCCAGAGATTCCTGAAATCCCTGAAAATCAGGCGATCGATTTGACAGATCCTGAATCGCAGGATCCAAATCAGTCAGACATTGACCAATTAGCCGGAAATGTCAAGAGCTTGATCGATATGATTGAGCATCGGGAGGTGGAAGTTCGTCGATTCAAGACTGCGGTGTGGCGTCGTAATGAGTTGATGTATCGTGGCATTCAAAGATTGTTCTGGGATGAAGGTTCTACCTCGTATCGTTCAGCTTCCAGTCTCACGTCGCAAGAGATGGAAAGCTTGAACATGGAGAATGAGAAACTTGACGGTATCATAAATATCGTCAAGGCTCATGTCGATTCGATTGTCGGTGCTTTGTCGAGTGCCATTCCGACAACTCGATTCTTTCCGAGAGACGCAGACGATCCATCAGATTTGATGACTGCACGAGCCTTCACAAAAGTTGCGGATTTCGTCGAAAAGACGAATCTCGCACCGATGCTCTTGATCGAGGCTCTTCACATTTTATCGACCGAGGACTTTGTCGCTGGGTTCGTGCATTGGAAGAAGAGTGAAAAGTACGGTACGTATCCTGTCGAGAAATATCGTACCGAAATGTCTACCGAAACTTATCACATCTGTCCGGGTTGTGGTTCGATGATGGATCCAATAGATCCAATGTCTCAGGATCCGATGAATCCGGGTCAGTACTGCGAAACTTGTGGGGAAAATGTACAACCGGAACCAATCGAGCAGCAGCAAGAAGTGGTGGTTTTGGACAGGGTTGATGAAGAGCATAAAGGCCGAGTCATTATAGAATTGTATGGGCCTCGCCACGTTACGGTTCCGCTTGGATGCCGTAGACTTCCAGATACTCCTTTTCTGTCGTTAGAACAGGAAGTCCATCTCTCAGTTCTAAGAAGTCTATATCCAAAGTTGGATTTGAAGACAGTGGCGGGAGACATTTACGAGAACAATGCATGGGCACGCATTCCAGTCGAGTATGAAAGTCAACCGACATTCTACGTCACGGTAAAGCATACCTGGCTTCGTGAGTGTGCGTATCATATGCTGATGGATAAGGATAAGGAAGCTGAGTTGAAGCGTCTTTATCCAAAGGGATTATGCGCTGTCATAATCGAGAATCAAGTCGCTGAAATCTATGGTGATGAAATCGAGGATCATTGGGTCTTGTCTCGTAACCCAATGTCCCGATTCATCCATTCCGATCCCGTGGCTAACACGATAATCCCGGTACAGGAAATGTACACGGATTTGAACGATCTCACGATGGATACGATTCGCCACGGTATCCCTGAAACTTTCGCAGATACGAATGCAGTCGATTTCAATGTCTACAAGAATCATCAATCGATGCCCGGTACTTTGCTTCCCGCAAAGGCGAAGCCTGGGATGGGATTAGATAGCAGCTTCTTCACGATGAAGACTGCAAGTTTGAGTCGAGAAGTCGAATTCTACATGCGTGAATTGAAGGAAGCTGCGCAATTCGTTTCAGGTGCTTTCCCTTCAGTTTACGGTGGCCCCGGTGCTGGTGGCGGGACGGCCTCCGAATACGAAATGTCTCGCAATCAAGCCTTGCAGCGTTTATCAATCTTATGGAAGATGGTAAATGCGTGGTGGCCGCAAGTCATGACGATTGCGACCAAAATGTTTAAAGAGAATCTGCAATACGATGAGAATTTCGTAAAGAAGGATGGAGACGGTTTCGTAAATGTCTGGCTCCGTCGCTCTGAGATGGAAGGAAACATCGCAGATATCGAGCCTGAATTGTCTGAACAGTTCCCTGCATCGTGGGCACAGAAGAAAGCTGCGATTCAGGAACTTATCTCATCGCAGAATCAGGCTCTACTTGGTACAGTCTTCCATCCGACAAACATGGAATTCGTCTATCAGACACTCGGTTTGGAAGATTTGAAGATTCCCGGTAAGGCAGATCGAGATAAGCAATTGACAGAAATCTCGATGCTTGTCAAATCGGGGCCAAATCCAGACGGCAGTCCTACGATACCTGTCGATACAGAGTTGGACGATCACGATATCCACGGCCAGACGATTCGTGATTGGTTGATTTCCGATACAGGGATTGATGCCAGAGTAAATAACCCTGAAGGTTGGAATAACGTTTACATCCACATGCAAGCGCATGCGATGATTAAACAGCAGCAAATGATGCAGCAACAAATGGCTGCCGAAGCTCAAGCTGCTGCTGGACAGAAAACAAAAGGAAACGGAAAAGCTCCGAGTGCCTCACCACAGGTGAACGCACCGGAAGAAATGCCTGGAGGGCAAAATGCCGGATGAAATCGCAGGAAGTACAGGCGGCGCCTCAGAACTTGAACAGGATTTAGAGATCCTGAATTCGGAACCTGAACCCGAATCTGAGAAAGAAATAGACGATGCAATCGATGACACTTCTGAAACTTTACCTGAACCGGAGTCAGATGACGAAGAAATCGAAGAGCCGATTGAAGAAGGCGAAGAAAAAGCTACCAGGGATGCCGAAAAAGAAGCCGAAGAAGTCGCGAAGCTCGACTTACGCGGAAAAGAACTCGTCGCGAAAATCAACAAGATCTCTCCGCGTCTCCTGAAAGAAGCTCCTGAGCTTCGTGGTGTAATTTTCAGGGATCACGAGTATGCCAAACTTTTCCCGACGGTTGACGATGCGAAAGAAGCTTCTGGCCGATTACAAACGATGGATCAGTTTGAGCGATCTCTTATGGCTGGAGATTCCAATTTGGTCCTCTCTGCGCTCTCTCAGTCAGATCCAAAATCCTATGAGAAATTCGCGACCAACTTCCTTCCGACGCTTTTCAAAGGGGATAAGCAGACTTACATCAAAGTAACTCTCCCGCTTGTCAAGAACATTCTTCGCTCGGCGATGGCTGATGGCGATAGAATGGGTGGAGATTTCGGTAAGAATCTCGCGAATGCAGGGAAGGTAATCGCAAAGCATTTATTCGACAGTTACAGCGTACCGGACGATCCGAGGCCCACGCAAAATCCAGATCAGCAGAGATTCGAGCAAGAGAGACAGAACTTTTACCAAGCCCGATATCAGGAATTCGACACGGGCACGAAAATCACTGCGCTGACAAAGTTCGAAGGCGATGTCAAGGAGTCTCTAAAAAACTACAGACTCACTGATTTCGTAAAAGACGCTTTGATCCACAAGATCATCAAAGAAACCAACGAAACACTTGGCAAGGACGCGAATCATGTTGCGTTAATGAATTCGCTTTGGGGCCGAGCCAAGAAATCAGGACTGTCGGAAACTGCAAAATCCCAGATTATCTCCGCGTACCTGGGTCGCGTTAAAACGGTTATGCCGGGCATCCGGGCAAAGTTGCTAAGAGAGGCTTTGACTGGAAAGTCGCAACCATCTGGAAATGGAAACCCAAAAAACCGAATCACGCCGTCTAGGACCAATCAAGAATCGAAAGTTGTGTCTGGCCGTAATGTAGATCCAAAGAGTATTGACTACCGTAAGACATCCGATATGGATATACTGAACGGTAAAGTCACACTTCGAAAGAGATAGATCGCGAAGGCGATCTGGGAGAAAAAGAAATCATGGCTGTCACAGAGGCGCAAGTCGCAGCTGCTGAACTTGAGAAAGTTAGGACTAAACTTCCTACCCTTTTCGATAGAGATGGGCTTTTCTACGCTGATATCCTGAAGCGGGATGTCGAAGTCGTTTCGAATATCAGTATGAGAATCCCGTTAGAGATTCGGCCCGGTGGTCGATTTGGACATTACAATCCAGAAGGTGGATCTCTGGGTCGTGGTGATGGGCCAGTCCTTGAAAAGGGTTTACTGCCTACTGCACACTTAAAGTATGGCGTTGAGTATAACCATCTGACGGAAATCGCGACTGATGATCGTCGAAAGTCTGTCGTGAATTACGTTAAGAGAACCGTTGCGAAGTCGATGGCTGAATTCCGTCGTCAGGTCGATTCTCTTTGCATGACCGGCGGTGATGGAGTTTTGGCTACGATTTCTGGCGTTTCTACTTCCGGTGGTAAGGATACGTATACTTGCGCCGCGGCAGGTGATGGATTCGGCGTTCGTCTGTTGCGTTTCGGTTCTTTCTACAGCGTTTATAACTCTACTCTAACAACTCGAAAGGTATTCTCTACGCTGGGAACCGTTAATGACGAAGGTCCGATTGATCTTTACGAGTTGCAGGATAAGCGTGTTCGATTCAATGCAACTGTTGCGGCGCCTGCGATTGCTGGCGATAAGATCGTGGTTTCTGGTTTAACTGCGACTCCTCCAGTTTCGATCCTTGGTGTGCCGTATCATCACAACAATGCATCATCTGGCACGTGGTTGGGATTAGATCGTGGTGCGAATCCTGAGATTCGTGCGAATCGCGTTACGGCTTCGTCCAGTTTGGCCTTAACACATCCGAGACTGGCGCTGAATAAGATCGGGGATCGAATCGGTATCGATCACGGTATGAAATGCGTCGCATGGATGCATCCTTGCCAAGCGCAAGCTTACGAAGAGCTTGGACAATTGGCTGTGATGATTAACAAGCAGGCGAAAGAAGAGTCGCTGAATCTGTATTTCAACGACAACATGATGATGGCCGGCGCGCCTGTCAAGCAATCGTATTCGTGGGATAAGACACGAATCGATTTCATTGTTGGGGAAGTCTGGGGTCGTGGCGTTATGGAGGAACCCGACTTCTACAAGAATCCATCCGGTGGATATACGTTTGAGGCTCGTTCTGCTTCAGATGGTGGAGTTGCCGCGGCGAATATGTTCTATATCACCGCGAGCTTCAACATCTTTGTGGACAATCCGGCGGCTTGCTCGTATATCTCCGGATTAACAGTTCCCTCGGGCTATTAATCAATAGCTCGAAGCGGAGCGCGGTGAGAGAGGGTTTGCCGGTTTTCCCCAAAAAACCGGCGCTTTGATTTCGATTTCGATATCATGGAAAATATCAAACTCATCAATAAGAGACTGATCGAAGAGTACGGTACAGGGATCTATATCTCTAAGACAGGGGAAACGATTCCTGACGCGCGACCGAAGTTCCGAGTCGTGTGGGCTGACGAACAATTCGAAATGCGCCGCGGTACGTTCAATATCTTCAGCGGAAAGATCTTTTTGCGTACAGAAGTCGGAATCAAGAAGGTTCGAAAGTATTCGTATATCAACGAAAGATGGATTCTCGAGAAGTTAGTCTTTTCTCCTACTGAAGAACTTCCAGAATCTGAGAAGGGACACTATGAGATCGTCTGGAATTTTGAATCGAAAGATGGTAAGTACCTCAAGCCTATTTGGATTGCCATAAATCTCCTTGTCCAAACGTTGCTCGGCAGATCGAAGTGGCACAAGGGGCAAAAAGAAATCAATGCAGAGGAGGCTGAAAAGTTCAAGAAGGAAATCGCTGAATTCGAGGAGCAATTAGATATCTCTACACCGATGCAAACGCAGTTTAGACACGGTGAAGCTGTAATCATTCACCGAGATAATGAGAAATAAGATGGGTAAGACTACAGTCGTTTCGATTTTCCCGTTCGATGTCAATGAGGAGAAACCCGGTGTTTATCCTGGCAGATTCCTTATACCAAAAGCTATCAACGACAAACCGCAGACTCTACAAGTGGCCGATGGGTTTACATTCTATTATGACATCGACGCAAAAGCCATCAAAGTTCCAATTCTTGCTGAGTCTCTTGCGCAATCAATTGTCTACGACTTCTGTTCCTCCTTCATGTCCTACACCCCCGATGCGGGTCCAGGGCTTTTCTGGGTGGAAGGAGCTTTTACAGAACAGGAAATCATAGATAGATTTGCTGATAAGATTATCGAAGCACGAAATCGACAGACTGAATGGTTCCGTCGAATTTGTCGCCTCGCGGATGACGATTGGGCACGTTACGGTGTGCATAAGGCGATCTCAGATTTGCAGAGATTTGCTGCGGATTATCTGAAGTATGATCGTCCTTGGGCGAGACAAATCGAGCAGGCTAGAATGGTTTCCTGCCCTGCGTGTAGACAGACGATTCCTGATGATGCAATGATTTGTGCTCAGTGTCGAACAATCGTAAAGCCTGAAGAGTATAAGGCTCGAGGATTCAAGCAGGTCTGATTTTCCAAAGAGAGAAGAATGCCAATCCTGATATCAGCCTGCATCACCGAGGCGCAATCGCTTCTGAATGATATCTCTGGGGATATCTATACATCGAATGCGCTTCTCCCTTTCGCGAAAAAGTCTTTTCGCGAATTGATGACTCGGTTGATAAAGGAGGGGATGCCTTATCCGACGAAAACCAACTTCGATACGATTCCTGCATCTGCTGTGGTTGGAATTCCTTATCAAATCACCGATATAATCCAGCCGATTTCGATGTGGGAAAAGGCGTCTGGAGATGCTGACGAGTTTTATGTCCCAATGGTGGAGCGTGAAACTTTACCGAATACCGTATTAGACGCTACGCTTAAATATTGGTCATGGCGTGGGGGATCAATATTTCTCATCGGGGCCACGGCGGATCGTGTCGTAAAGACGTATTACAAATACCTTCCAGAAGTGGACGATGCAGAATTCGATATCAGTCTGATCGCAAATTCTCAGACATTCCTCGCGTCTCGAATCGCGTCGATTGCAGCGTTTGTAGTCGGTGCGAATAAAGAGAGATCTGAGGCGCTTGCAGCGGATGCAAAAGACGCTCTCGAAGAACTTGTCACAACGCAAGTAAAGCAACGTCAAAACCTTCCGGTGAGAAGGTTAGGCTATCGGAGACGTAGAACAACTAACTGGTTTCAGTGAAACCTGGGCTTCGGCCTGTTAGGATAAAGAGATGCTTGGAAGATCGATTTGGAGTCAATTAACTGAGAGAGTCAAGAACGGTATCTATGATTTCTCAGTTGTCGTTCCGATTACGTCAGCACAAATTAAGGCTCTCAGGGCTACACCGATCACGTTAGCTCCAGCACCGGGAGTTGGATTCATCAATGAGTTTCTCGGTGCGATGTTGCTGCTGGATTACGGCGGATCCAACGCTTTCGTGGATTCTGCCAATAATCTCGCAGTGCGCCTCGGAGATGGTACAGGAGTGATTGTTTCAGAAGCTATCGAGACTACAGGCGTTCTCGATCAGACTGCGGATACAATTACGACTGCACGGGCTAAGATCGATGCGATTGTCTCGAAGGCAAATGGTGAAGATAAGGCTCTTGTTCTTCATAATACAGGGGCTGGAGAAATCACCGGAAATGCAGCCGGCGACAATATCGTCCGCGTCAGAATGACTTTCCGAGTTCATTCGACTGGATTCTGAGATCGAGCAGTGGGAAGGGGACACGCTCCGATAGTCATACAGGAATTCAACGGTCTATTTGATCGTGGATCGGATGATGTAGTTCCGATCGATCATTTTAGAGAAGGTTTGAATTTCCGATTCACTCAATTGGGAGTGAATACCCGTGGAGGGATCTCGGAACTTACCGATTTTCCAACACCTATCAAGCGTGTCCACCTTTACACTCGAATCGGAGAAGCTCAGCGCCTCCTGATTCTAAATGATAACAATCAACTCTTTGATAGCGTCCAAAGTCTCACAGTTCCTATCAAAGATTTCAATCCTCTAGAAGTAATAGACTTCTCGGTCGTCAGTCTCTTTAATCGTGCCTACATCTCGATACATGATAGAATCTCTGGCCTAGCCAATGAATTCATCTATGTCTGGGATGGGACGAATTTCAGAAAAGCTGGCGGTGCTGCGCCTACAGTAGCATTAGCAGCGGCTACATCTGCAACGGCAGGAAACGTCGAAGTCGGCCTACATTTGATAAGGTATGCTTACGAGACTGACTCAGGATTTATTACTCTGGGTTCTCCTTCTATTTCTTATACTGCTCCGGGTAATAAGAAAATCGACCTTTCGGCAGTTGCGGTCGGTCCTACCGGAACCGCTGCGAGGCACATTCTCGCGACGAAAGTCATCGTTGGATATTCAGGCAGAGAAGATGACTACGAATTCTTCTTCGTCCCGGAAGGAAAAATCGACAATAACACTGCGACAACAATTGCAGTTAGTTTCTTTGATAATGACCTTCTATCTTCTGCTGATTATCTACTGGACCAACTAACTGAAATCCCGACTGGATGCTGTCTTACTTCATATCAGGGATCTTTGGTTGTGGGAGGGGAATTTGATAAAGAAAGTGTCGTCAGAATTTCTCGCCCAGGTGAACCGGAGTCGTTTTCGTCTGTTGACGGGTTCGTACTCGTCAATCCCGGTGATGCAGGAGAGGGGGTTAAAGCGGCTATCGAATACCGCGATCTTCTTCATATTTTCAAGTCTCAGCGCACTTATGTTACGCGAAACAATGGCAACTCCCCTGCTACGTGGGATGTTAATCTTGTTGATAACGGCATTGGTACTGAATGCTTCGGAACCTCCATTGTCCTTGATTCTCTTGGTAATACGCAAGATAGATTTATCATCGCTGATACCTCCGGTCTCTTAGGATATATCGGATCTTTCGGTGATAAGCCTTTATCTTGGAAGATTTATGATATCTGGAATCGAATCAATCGTCAATATTTCACGCAAATTCAAGTCTATATCGATCCGACGGACAAAGTCATTTATATCAATGTCCCACTAGACGATGCGACCGAACCAAATTATGTCTTAATTGGAGATTATAAGAATGGTCTATCTCCTGAGACGATTCGATGGGGACTTGATACTTATTCGAAGAAACCTACATCGATCTTTATCCGGTCAGTAAGAGCGATGGATGATCTTGTTCCCCGTTTGGAGTTTGGATCATCCGATGGTAACACTTATGTCCTACTTCCTGATAATCTAAGTGATGATGGCTCTATAATTTTATCTTACGTCAAGACTGCCCTTCTTTACAACTCTCCAGAAGGTCGAATTTGTCACTTCGCTAAGATCCAGTTTAGAGTTACTGGGGCTGGAAATCTCTTAATCACGATAAATGGACAAGATGGAGTCCTTCCTGCAACGATAAATCCATTGGCACTTTCGACGGCTCCAGGTAGAGATCTATTCAGACTTCTGAACCTGACAAATGAGAAGATGGCTGTCCAGATCGGGACGAATGCTGTCAATCATGGCTGGTATCTGAACCGTATCATCGTACATGCTCAGGAGATTTGGGAGGAGCGTCCACATTGAGTAGCGCCAACCCTGAAATCCTGATTCTTGGTCGTCAAATAAGCGATCCAAAGCTCTATCAAGCTTTCAAGGAAGTCAACGATAAGCTCGAACTCATTCTTAAATCGTTTGTCTTCAGTGAAGATGGACGCATCGGATTTGGATTCCATCCAGCGTTTTCCGCGATGTTAGATTTGAACTCTACAGCAGCTAACGATCCACGGAAAAAGACTGGCTTCGGTTTGAATAATGTGACTCTCTCAGATAAGCTCAACATCAACATGCCCGCGAAGGGGCTGCTTTTATACGATGCATCGAACAATGTCTTATCCTACTACAACGGTCAAAATTGGGTCAATATCGGTCAGTCTCTTTCTGCATCTGGGACAGTTGGATCTTCAGCTGGAATAGAGACAACATTAATCGAGACAGTTCTACCTGCGTCATTTCTCAGGAATGACGGAGATTCTTTCACCTTCGTCTTCATGGGATACAACACCCTTAGCGGCAATAACAAGACTTGGAGAGTCCGCCTCGGAGCTTCGAGAATCTTCGAAGTTTCTGGAATTTGGGATAATGAATCCATTTGGGGATTTGGAACTTGTCTCCGTACAGGTCCAACTTCTCAGCAATCTGGTGGATTTGCTATGCATGGAACCGCAGGTGCCACAGGTGGTGGAATTGCGTCTATCCCGTTCCTGACTACCGAAATCATGGCTAATGAATTGACCTTGAAATTAACCGGCCTAGGCGCCTCAAATAATGACTGCGTCGGATACAGTCTCCGAGCGACTCTAAATTAAGGAAAAAGAAATGGCTCGACGATTTGACGAAATGGGCTTCAATGATTTTGATCGCTCTGGATTTAATTTCGGTGGATCTCCACCTTCTCCGCCAGATGAAAACATGCCAATATCTCCTTGGCCTGGAGTACCAGTTGGAAATCCACCAACTCCAAATCCAGTTTTAATTCCTCCATTTGGACCTGGAGATGGAGATGTAAGCGGTGGTGGGGGTGGTGGATATAATCCTGATCCTACTGGTGGAGGAGATGTAAGAGGACCGAAACCTTTCAATCCAGGTGGTCCTCCATCAATTGGCGGTCCAATTACTCTTCCTCATAATCCTGGATTTGAACCTCCAGAAGATGTCCCATCAGAACCGACAGGGCCACCTCCAACTTCTTTTAATCCGCCAAGTTCCGCTCCTAGATTTAATAGTGGTGGGGCATATGCGGGGCCTGCAAACAATACGGTTGTATCTCCTCCACCTACTGGACCATTTAATCAACCTCCATCAGGCAGACCGAATGTCGGATCGTATCGAGCTTATCGACCAAATCTAAAAACGAGGAATGATGCATTTCTTCGCGGGAATAGAGTTGGTGGGATGGTTCCTGATCCAGCATTCATGAATCCGACAGATACAGGGTACGGTGGACTTCGTGTCGGTGGATATAACGATCCTTCGAATCCTCTTCTAGATGAAAATCAGAGACGAAGGAGACAGAACGATCCGAATGCTGGCGCTTTCGGTTTGGGATTAGGAGGCTAAAATGCCAACTAGAAATCCTGGCCCTCCGCCACCGATGCCGCCGCATGGATCTGCGGATCCAGATTCGCCTAATTATAATCCTGAACGCGCTCGTATGCAGGATGAAATGGGGATGGAAGCTTGGGATAAATTAACCCAAGATTGGCAAAGATGGGCCGCGCAGGAAGACGAATATATCGGTGATGCAATCGCGGAAGGGATGCGAATTGAAGACATTCCTTCTCCCTGGAATCCCAATGAAAGATATGAAAATGTTCATGAAAAGGGTAAGAATGTCTTCGACAGATATGGAGAAGACAGACAAGCCCAGATTCAGAGAGATGCTCTAAATAGATTAGTAAGAGCGGGACATTTAACGTGGGATCCGAATATCGGTCTTTACCGCTCCGGTGGAATCGGAGAAATGCGATACGGTGAAGATTATCGCAATGAAGCAGGTCAGAGAGTTGGATCTGGATCTACTGCACAAGCAAGAAATTATGGTGGGACTGCTACAACCCCGCAGATTTTCGGAACTGGGACTGCATACGGTGGACAAGCAACTGCGCCTCCGCCTGCTGCGCCACCTGCAAATACTCCAACGGGAAACGCAGCGGATAGACCATATTTAAATACCCCAAATTCAGCGTATGATCGTGGATGGTCACGATATTTAGGCCACGGTGGATCTAGTCCTTCTACAAGAAGGCCCGTTTCATCGACAAGTCCCTTTGGAGATGTACGTCAAGGTGGCGTAACTGATCCAAATAATCCTTTTTACAGCTTGCCAGGAAGAACAACTGGATACATTCCTGGATTATCTCCGACTCAGTGAGGATGGGATATGGGCCTTTTTAGTTGGCTTGGTAAGAGCAAAGAATCTAAGCAGATAAACGCCGATCTTCTTCGTCAGCAAGATGAGGAACGTCGTCAACGTGACTCTCTTATTGATAAATACTCCGACATGGGCAATCAAGCCTATGACAGATCATCGAATCTTTATAACGAATCTCTAAATAATTATCGAGATATCCTTGGTAAGATGGATGATCCTTCTGGGGCTTCTTCTACTTTTGAAGAGCTTTCTCGAACTGGCGGATACAGTCCAGAGGATATCGCTGAGCTTGAAGGAAATATCGGAGATTACAAGCGATACGCATCTGGCGCTGATATCTCTGAGCAAGATCGCGCTCGAATGCGAGGCGCTGGTGTTTACGACGAATTCGCCAAGACAGGTGGATTCGATGAAGGACAAATGCAGAATTTCCGAGCGCGTGGCACCTCGGGAACTGCATCTGTCTTTGACGCATTAAAAAACCGTCTGTCTCAGCAGAATGCCGCACAGGGTGGATATAGTCCTGGATATGAGTCTGGAAATAGGGCATTAGCTAGAGATAAGAGCAGAGAAATTCAGGCAGCGAATACGAATACAGAAGGTATGCTTCAAGATATGATTCGCAAGAATCGTATGGCTGGAGCAGAAGGCGCAGAAAGAAGCGAAGGCACACTTCAAAACCTCCTTGCAAAGAAGTTCATGGAAGGAATGGGCGGCGCCACGAATACGAGATTCGGTCTTAACGAAAGCATCGCCAAGAATCGACTCGCCGGTGCTGGCGGATTGGAAAATACGAATCAGTCTAGATTAGCAGCTGTCAATTCGATGGCTGCTTTGCGTGGTCAGACTCCTGGAGAAGTTGCTTCTTACAATACGAGTCTGAATCAGGCTGCGGGACAAGGATCTGCTGCGAATGCCAATATCCTACAGCAAAGGGCTGGATATAATCCTAATGTAAGTGGATTAGAGAAGGTTGGAAACTTCGTCAGTAGCGTAGCTGGGCCTGTCGCTGCTGCGTTTATAAATCCAACTTCCGCTTTTGGCAGTGTTGTCAAAAAGTTTAAGCCCGGCAAAGACGCCGATGAGACTTAATCTCTCTAGACTTGAAAGATAAATAGAATGGCTATCAAGTACAATCCCCGCTTCTACCCTGAAGATAATGAAAATCCAATTCGTACAGGCATAGAGAACTTCTTCAAGAAGTTTGAGATGTTTCGAGGGAATACTGATCCCGAAGAGGCAG
>Ga0137465_1000174_pt1 | contig 45753 bp, 28 predicted proteins | sample EasRivERMGT828_2_FD_104906 | JGI IMG/M metagenome (GOLD analysis project Ga0137465, IMG submission 104906) | Soil microbial communities from meander-bound floodplain in the East River, Colorado, USA - East River MetaG ERMGT828_2 | ecosystem: Environmental > Terrestrial > Soil > Floodplain ... | reverse complement strand
ATCCGGCCTTACCTGCGGAAGAAGCGATTATTTTCAAATCGTTTGAAACCGTTTTCGCTCGTTACTCTTTTGCTAGCTTGGACTTTCCCAGTTTTTGAAAATCCTTAACCGGACACTAGTGGGTCCGACCCCGAATTCCCTCTCTGTGTCTCTGCGCCCTGTGGTTAATCCTGCTTCGCCGTGCTCTCGGCCGACGCCTGCTGCTTCGCCAGCGCAGCCTCGAACGTCTTTTCGAACTGGTCCACGTGAGCTTGATAACCCTGCGGGTCGACGAACGGATTCGGCTCTCCCGGCTTTCGCGCGTCCAGCCTGGGATACTTCTCCGCGAGGCCATAAAACGACGCGTGCGAGCTCAGGAAAACTTCGGCGGGCAGCGCGCGGGCCTTCTTGTACGTGGACCGCATGTCTTCGACGATTCCCGGATAATCCTTGTTTCCGACGTACTGGAGGAACTGTCCGTTCAGGCTGCATTCGACAAGCGCTCGATACGTTTTGCCGTCCTCTTTAAGATCCATGCTCCACGCGAGGCATCCCTTTGTATGACCGGGCAGCAGGTGCGCCTTCAGCGTTGTGCCGCCGAGCGTGACCGTATCGCCCTCGTCCACGATCCGGTCGATGGGATGTTCCTTCCCTCCAGGACGGAATTCCTTCACTGCCGGAACCTCCAGCCGCCCGACCACAACCTGAGCGCCGGTTAATTCCTTCACGAGCGCGTCTCCTTCCACGTGATCGGGGTGCGCGTGACCGCTGATCAGGATCTTGACGTCGCTGAACTTGAACCCGAGTTTTTCAATGTTCGCGCGTATCACCGGCACCGATGACTCATAGTTGCTGTTCATCAGGATGTGACCCTGCGGCGTCGTGATCAGGAAAGAAGCCAGCTCTTTCGTTCCCACGTAGTAGACGTTGTCCATCACCTTGTGAGCCGGGAACGGATCGTTCCACCCAGCGGGCTGAGAAAACAATGCAACCGGAAACAGGACGAAAATGAAGATTAGCAAACGAAGTCTGCTCATAATGCCGACGACTATACTTGATCCCGCCAGCCCTTCCCTCTATGATTTGCCCGCGGTGCAAGCCGCATCCGGGTCCGCGGGAAGGGTTGAACCCACTTGTCTGGCGAATTGCATCTCTCGAACCTTTATGCAGCCGGTATTGCGGACCTTCGGCGATAACGCATGGAGGTTTGAATGCCACAACTGCCCGAATACCCCAACTTTGATCATCTGAAGAAGCAGGCAAAGGATCTGCTCCGCCTGTATCAGTCCAACGATCCCTCCGCGCTCGAGCGCTTTCGCAACGCGTTGCCTGCAGCTGCAGGCAAAGACGATGCGGCGATCGCCGCGATGGACCTGAAGCTTCACGACGCGCAGTCGTGTATCGCGCGGGAATATGGTTTGCCGTCGTGGCAGAACCTGCGGAACTACGTCGACTGGCTCAACAGCAGGCGCTCAACGGATCGGCGGGACGTCATCGCGCTCTGGTTGCATAAGGCATACGGCCACGACTCGGAGCATGCGGATCCATCGTATGCAGCGAAGCAGCTACAGGAGATTCCAGATTTCGTTCAGGGAGATCTCTTTCTCGCGTGCACCATCGGCGACGAAGAAACGGTCCGACGAGCCATCGCAGCCGATCGATCCTGTGTGAATCGCCTTCGCAGGAACTGGCGATGTCCGGGGTGCAAAAAGTACCTGGATCTGCCGCCGCTGTTGGCGGTCACGCACTCCACGCTGCTGCGTCTTCCGGAATATCGCGATCGACTGCGTCGTTGCGCGCGACTGCTTCTGGAGGCGGGCGCGAACCCCGACCAATCCTGGAGAGACAGAGATGCCGATCATTCCCAGAGCGCGCTGTATGGAGCGGCCGGCAAGAATCACGATGCCGAACTGACGCGGATGCTCCTTGAAGCGGGAGCAAATCCCAACGACGGAGAGTCGATCTATCACGCCATGGAAACGCAGGATCCCGCCTGTGCGCGTCTGCTTCTGGAGGCCGGAGCGAAGGTTGAGGGCTCCAATGCGCTTCACCACGTACTGGACTGGGATGGACTTCACATGTTGCATTTGTTGCTCTCCTACACTAAGGACGCGAACGATACTGGAAGCGGGCTGGGTCATCCATTGATCTGGGCGATCCGCCGGCGTCGTTCGCTCGCGCATATCCAGGCGCTGCTCGAGGCCGGCGCCGATCCGCACGCGACGACAAAAGACGGAATCAGCGCATACCGGTTCGCGCTTCAAACCGGCTTGACCGACGTTGCGGACGCGCTTCGCCGAGCGGGCGCGCACGAGACTATTTCCATTGAAGACGAGTTTGTCGCTGCCTGCGCGCGCGCGGACGAGGCAGGTGCGCGCGCGATCCTCGACCGTCATCCGGACATTTTCGGTCGTTTGTCCGAGGCTCAACTGCGTCAACTGCCGAATCTGATGGAAGTGCGTAATCTGCCTGCTGTTCGATTGATGGTGGAGATCGGTTGGCCCATCGCGGTTCGTGGCGGAGACTGGGGCGCTTCCGTTCTGAGTCTCGCGGTATATCAAGGCGATCCCGAATGGACGCGATTCTTTCTCCAACACGGGGCTCGCTGGACCGAGGAGCACAACTACGGCAACGTCCGAGGCATTCTCGGATGGGCATCGCGATATCAACCGCCCGGTCCGGACTGGGTCGGTTGTGCGCGCGCTCTCGTGGAATACGGCATGCCCATCCCGGAATCCGGCAGCGAATACTCCGAAGAAGTCGCCGCATATTTTGCATCGGTACGAAAAATGGGGTCGTAGCCCTATTTACCTATTTTTGCCGCACGGATCTTCTGCACTGAAACATCTCGGCGGCAAAAATAGGTAAATAGGGCTACGACCCCATTTTTCCGGACTCTCGTTAACCGATGGCGGGTGACCACGTATTCGGGAGAGGAGGCTCTCTCATGAAATTCAGGCTGCTTGCAATAGTCACTCTCCTCTTTGGGTCCGCCGCGACACTGTTCGGGCAGGATCTCGAGGGCACGTGGCAGGGCACACTGAAAACACCCGCCGCTCAATTGCGCGTTGTCCTCAAGATCATTAAAGCTGCCGACGGCAAATTCGAGGGGCAGATTTTCTCGATCGATCAAGGTGCTCAACCCAGGACGGCGAACCTGATCTCGCTGGATGGGCGTACCGTGAAATTCAAGGTGGATGCGTTAAGCTCCACCTACGAAGGAACTTTCGCAGCGGACGGGAACGCCATTAACGGCACGATGACGCAGGCGACCTCCTCGGCAATGCCGCTCAACCTGGTTCGCGCGACTCCTCAAACCGCCTGGGCCATTCCCGAGCCGTCGGCGCCGCCCAAACCGATGGACCCGGCCGCGGATCCCGGAATCGAAGTGGCCACGATCAAGCTGAGCCCGCTCGAAGGTCGAGGGCGTGGCATCGGCATCGAGGGAGCGACATTGAGGATCCGCAACTACACCCTGCTCAATGCCATCACTTTTGCTTACGACGTACATGAACGGCAGGTTTCCGGAGGTCCGGACTGGATGACGAGCGAAAGGTACGAGATCGTGATCAAGCCCGACATCCCGGGCCAGCCCAACGGCCGTCAGGTGAGGCGCTTGATTCAGAAGGTTCTTACCGAGCGGTTCCAACTCCAGTTTCACAGCGAAAAGCGTGAGATCTCCGTTTACGCCATCACGCAGCCCGCAAACACAAAGCACAAGATGACGGAGGCCGCCCCGGGCCAAAACCTTCCGGGTCTCCGATTTCCCCGCGCCGGTCTGCTTCCGGCGCGCAACGCCACCATGTCAGAGCTTGCTCTGGCCCTGCAGGGAGCCGTCCTGGATCGTCCGGTCCTCAATCAAACGAAGATTGAAGGCCGATACGACTTTACGCTCGACTGGACTCCCGATGAATTCCAGTTCGCCAGCTTCGGTCCGCCGCAGCAGTTACCAGATACCGGAAAACCCAGCATCTTCCAGGCATTCCAGGATCAGCTCGGCCTGAAGCTCGAATCCACCAAAGCGCCTGCCGACGTTGTCGTCGTCGATAAAGCCGAGAAGCCCTCCGAGAATTAACTACTCGCGACCTTCTTTGTTGTGGACATCCGACACCAGTGGCGCTACCTTGTTGTCGAAAGTCGACACTAAGGGTTGCTTGAGATGTTGTGGAAAGACATTGTTCTCCGATTGCGTGCTTTGTTCTTTCGCCGGCAGGCCGAGCAGGACCTCCAGGACGAACTGCAGTTTCATCTCGAAATGCAGGCGCGAAAGAACCCCGACTCGGCCGAAGCTCAGCGTCAGGCGCGCGTTAAATTCGGCAGCGTTGATCGCGTGGCGGAAGAGATGCGCGATGCGAGAGGCATATCCTTGATCGAGAGCGTCGCAAGAGACGTGCGCTTCGCGGCTCGCATGTTGCGCAAGTCACCCGGCTTTACCGCTGTTGCCGTGATCACGCTCGCATTGAGCATCGGCGCAAATGCCGTCGTCTTCGGCATATTGAATGCATTGATCCTGCGTCCGTTGAATGTGCCCCGGGCCGCGAGCCTTTATGAAGTCGAACGCAACGGCTGGGGCTTCCTGTCATATCCCAACTACGTTGATGTGCGCGACCGTAACCGCAGCTTCGAGGATCTTGCAGCATTCGCTGTGGCAACAGTGGCTGTGGACACCGGCGCCGGCCCCTCGCCCGTCTGGGGCTATGCGGTCAGCGGCAATTACTTCGATGCATTGGATATTCAGCCTCGGCTCGGCCGGCTGTTCCATCCATCGGATGAACGGGGTCCAAACAGCGCTCCATATATCGTCCTGACTCATGGATATTGGCAGAGCCGTTTTCAGGGAGATCCGGGCGTCGTGGGCCGCGTGATACGGGTGAACAAGCATCCGTTCACCGTCGTCGGTGTCACTCCTCCGGAATTCCAGGGGACGATACTGCTTTTCTCGCCGTCCTTTTTTATTCCGATGGTGAATGCCGAACAATTGACTGGAGACAATTTCCTCCAGGACCGGCGGAACTACTGGGGTGTGATGGGAACAGTTGGACATCTGAGGCCGGGAATCACTGCGGAACAAGCAACCGCAGATCTGGACTCGATCGGTTCCTGGCTCGCCGTGACCTATCCCAAAGACAATGGCTCGTCGAAGTTTTCGCTGAATCGTCCCGGGCTTCTCAGCCTTAATAGTGAAATCGGCGCGTTCGTTGCTGGACTGATGCTCCTTGCAACGTTGATCCTTCTGGCTGCATGCGCGAACCTGGGCGGCCTGTTCGCGGCGCGCGCCGCGGATCGCGCGCGGGAGGTTGCTCTGCGGCTGGCGCTCGGAGCGACTCGCGGCCGGATTCTGCAGCAACTTTTCACCGAGGCCGTGCTGATTTCAATTGTGGGCGGCGTCATCGGGCTGTTCGCGGGCATCGAACTGTTGCGTGCGCTCAGTTCGTGGCAGCCGGTTTCCCGGTTTCAGAGTTTCTACCTGCCTGTGACTCCGGATGGAAGCGTCTATGTGGTAGCCCTGCTGCTGGCCGTCGTGAGCGGGTTTCTCTTTGGCGCCGTGCCTGTAAGACAGGTTCTTCGCACCGAACCTTATCAGATCGTCAAGTCCGGCTCACTCTCGAGGATTGGACGCCGCATGACCGCCCGCGACCTGTTGCTTGCGGCGCAGGTTGCGATTTGCGCGGTGCTGGTCACTTCCTCGCTCGTTGCGGTCCGCGGACTGATACTTTCGTTGCACAGCGATTTAGGTTTTGACACGAAGAACGCCATGATGATCGAGGCCGATCTCGGCATGGCCGGTTATCGCGGTAACGACGTGCCAGACATACAAAGGCGCATCGTCGACAAGATACAGTCCGTTCCAGGCGTGACGTCTGTCGGGTTGGTCAACTATCCACCGATGGCTTTGGGACCTGACGTCACGAGCGTCTTTACCGACGAACAGACAGATCTGCAGGCGGCAAATGCCGCCGCCTCGCCCATTCAGTACCGGATTTCTCCCGACTACTTCCGTGCTGCCGGCACCGTGTTGCTTTCGGGCAGGTCATTCACTTCGCATGACGACAAAACCGCGGCGCGGGTGGCCGTGATCAACCAGGAGTTTGCGCGAAGGGTCTTTGGCGCTCGGGAGTCGATAGCCGATGTATTAGGCAGGCATTTCAAAATGCTTGATGGAAATCGGATCGAGGTGGTGGGCATTGTTCAGGACGGCAAGTATTTCCAAATTGCAGAGGATCAGCGGCCGGCGGTTTTTCTACCGATTCTGCAATCGCCGACACCCGGGACCTGGCTCGTGGTGCGCTCCGGCAGAGATCCGCAGCAGTTGACGGCAGATCTCGAAAGCGCCCGGCGAGAGATCGACGAGGGACTTCCCTTCCGTGTCGAAACCTGGACTCGGGAGCTGGAACCCAACCTGTTTCCTTCACGCGTGGCAGCGATGGCGCTTGGTGTTCTTGGCGTGATGGCCGCGATGCTTTCGATCACCGGCATCTTCGGGATGGCTGCCTACTCGGTCAGCAGGCGGATGAAGGAACTCGGAATCCGCTCGGCGCTTGGCGCGACGCGGAAGGAAGTGTTGCAGGCGGCACTGGGACGTCCATTCAAATTTCTGGTCATCGGCTCGGCCGCAGGATTGGTCATGGGGATTCTCGCGACTCGAGTGCTGGCAATGATCGTGTACCAGGCAACACCGCGTGATCCGATCGTGTTGGGCGGAGCCGTCGCGGCGATGTTCCTGCTCGGCCTGCTGGCAACGTGGATTCCGGCGCGAAGAGCGCTCTCGATTGATCCGCTGATCCTGCTGCGGGAGGAGTGAACATGATGGAGAAGATGAAACTCCGAGTCTGGCCGGGCATCGTGGGCGCGGCCATGATCGTGATCGGCCTGTCCCTTGGACTCTTTCTTCCGTTGACGATGGAGGACCCGAGGTTGATCGGAATTATTGCCTCGGTGGCCGGCACGCTCGTGGTCTTTGTATGGTGGTTGTTCTTCAGCCGGGCGCGATGGTCCGAGCGCCTCGGCGCGATGGCACTGCTGATCGCCGCGTGGTTTGCGATGCGGCCGCTGCTGGACCCATCGATCATCGGCGGCGCGATGGGCAACCTTCCGGTTTTCGCCTTCCCGGTCTTCGCTGCCGCGCTTGCCATCTGGGCAGCGGCAACGCAGAACCTCTCCAACGGAAGCCGGCGCGTGTCGATTATTGCGGCGATGCTGGCTGCGGCCGGACTCTGCACCATGGTCAGAACCGCGGGCATCCATTACGGTTTCGACCTGCACTGGAGGTGGACGCCGACTCCGGAAGAACGGCTGCTTGCTCGAGCGAGCGACGAGCCGATACCAGCGACAACCGAAGTCCTCACAGCAGCCCCTGCCGCCAAACCCGTCACAGACTTCATCGCAGGTCCAGTACCCGATACAACGCCGCGAAAACCTGCCGATTGGCCCGGCTTTCGCGGACCGCATCGCGACGGCGTCGTTCACGATGTGCGAATCGAAACGGACTGGACGAAATCGCCGCCGGTGGAACTCTGGCGCCGGCCGGTCGGCCCCGGCTGGTCCTCGTTCGCCGTCGACGGAGATCTGATCTATACGCAGGAGCAGCGCGGCAATGACGAGATCGTTGCAAGTTACCGGCTGAGCACCGGCCAACCCGTGTGGCGACACCGCGACGCGGTCCGTTTCTACGAATCGAACGGGGGCCCCGGACCACGCGGAACGCCGACGCTCGGCAACGGGCGCGTCTACGCATTCGGTGCAACCGGAACCCTGAGCGCGCTCGACGCCGCAACCGGCGCCGTCATCTGGTCGCGCAATGCGGCGGCCGACACGAAGGTCGAAGTTCCGATGTGGGGCTTCTCGAGTTCACCGCTGACGATCGACGATCTCGTGATCATTGCGACCGGCGGAAAACTGGCTGCATATGACGTCACAAACGGCAAATCACGGTGGGTCGGTCCGGATGGGGGTTTCAGTTACAGCTCGCCTCACCTGGTGACACTCGGAGGCGTCCCGCAGGTTGTAATGCTGAATGGAACATCGGCATCGAGTTTCGCTCCATCCACCGGAACACTGCTGTGGCAGCACGCATGGGAGGGCGGCGCAATCGTGCAGCCTGCCGTCACCGCCGACGGCGACGTTCTGATCAACAGCATCAGCTTCACGGGAGGACAAGGCATACGCCGTCTCGCGATTGCTCAAAAGTCCGGCTCGTGGACGGTCGAGGAGCGATGGACATCGACCGGACTCAAGCCGTACTTCAATGACTATGTCGTTCACAACGGCCATGCATTCGGTTTCGACGGCAGCATCCTGTCGTGTATCGAGCTGGCGGACGGCAAACGAAAGTGGAAAGGCGGACGGTACGGCAGCGGCCAGCTGGTGCTGCTCGCCGATCAGGATGTGCTGCTCGTCCTCTCGGATCTCGGCGAACTGGCGCTGGTCAGTGCGACACCCGGCGAGTTCAAAGAGATCGCGCGCTTCAAGGCGATCGAGGGCAAAACCTGGAACCACCCGGTTCTGGTGCGCGACATCCTTCTTGTGCGCAACGGCGAGGAGATGGCGGCATTCCGGTTGGCCAAAGCCAACTGATACGGGCTGTTGCCTTGTCGCGATCGTTTGCGCCATGATGACCGCTCGATTTCATGCACACGATCGGTCAGTACACGATTATTTCCAGGATCGGCGAAGGCGGAATGGGCGAGGTCTATCGCGCGCGCGATCCAAGACTGGATCGCGAGGTCGCAATCAAGATCCTGCCTGCAAGCTTCGCCAGTGATGCCGAACGGCTGAAGCGATTCGAGCAGGAAGCGCGCGCCACCTCCGCGCTGAATCATCCGAACATTCTCACCATTTACGATATCGGCTCGCATGAAGGCGCGCCGTACATCGTCGCGGAGTTGCTGGAAGGCAACGAACTTCGCGAAGTGCTTCAAAACGGCCCTTTGCCTCAACGTCAGGCTATCGACTATGCGGAACAGGTCGCGCTGGGCATGGCTGCCGCGCACGACAAAGGAATCCTCCACCGGGATCTGAAACCGGAAAATCTTTTCGTCACAACCGATGGACGCGTCAAGATCCTCGACTTCGGTCTCGCGAAGCTGCATCCGCAACGGAGCCAGACGACGAGTTCGGAGATGGAGACGAACAAACAGCTGACGGATCCCGGCACGGTTCTGGGCACCGTCGGGTACATGTCGCCCGAGCAGGTGCGCGGGCATGACGTGGATCATCGTTCCGATATCTTTTCGTTCGGCTCGGTTCTTTACGAGATGCTCAGCGGCCGCCGCGCCTTCCACAGCGAAACAACCGCCGAAACAATGACGGCGATTCTCCGCGAAGAGCCGCAGGAGCTGAGCGATGCCGTCGTGAAGATCAGCACGCCGCTGGAAAAGATCGTGCAGCGCTGCCTGCAGAAGAAACCCGATCATCGATTTCGTTCCGCGCACGATCTCGCCTTTGCGCTTGAAGCGTTATCCACGCCTTCAGGGTCGCGGTTGGAAGCGCCGGCTGTGGCGGCAACCGCAACGGCGCGACCTTCCCGGAATACTGTGGCATGGGTCATTGCAGCGGTGTGTCTGCTTGCCCTGCTCGCATCGCTTCCCTTTTCCATCGCTTACTTCCGCAGAACGGGAACGGCATCGCCGCAGCCAATCGTTCGTTACGACATTACGACGCCAGAGAAGACATCTCTCACGATCATCCGATGGCCTGCGGTCACGATGTCACGCGACGGATCGACCGTGGCTTTTGTCGCCACGACGGATGGCGTCAGCCGGCTTTACATCCGCAGGCGGGACGATCCCGAACCGCGCCGGCTTGCTGGAACAGAAGGAGCGGCGGATCCGGCTTTCTCGCCAAACGGCAAGTGGATCGCCTTCGTGGCGGACTACACGCTCAAGAAAGTCTCGCTCGATGGACCGGTCATCGCGCTGGCCAAGGTCGACGATGCGCGGGGCTTGAGCTGGGCCGACGACGACACTCTGGTCTATTCGCCGGAACCCGCCGATGGACTCTTCAGAATTTCCGCAAATGGCGGCGACACACCGGTTCAGGTCTCGAAGCTGGATGCGGCAAAGAACGAGCGCACTCATCGATGGCCACAGGTTTTGCCAACCGGCAAGGCCGTGATCTTTACGGTCGGCACGAACGATAGTCCCGATAGTTACGAGCGCTCGAACATTGAAGCGGCCGTGTTCGCCGCAAACGAACGCCGCGTCATTCTGCAAGGCGCCAGCATGGCCCGCTATGTTCCCTCAGGACATCTGGTTTTCGCGCGCGGCGGCGGGCTTTATGCCGTGTCGTTCAATGCGGAGACCTTGAGCACCAGCGGAACACCTCAGCTCATTCTGCAAGGCGTCTCCGGAGATGAAACAACCGGGGCCGCGCATTTCACCATCGGCGATGACGGTACGCTGGCTTACATCCCCGGCGGGACGGGCGCCAATCAACGCCGCATCGCGTGGGCGGATCGCGGCGGAAGGCTCGAGCCGATTGCCATACCGACGGCGCAATACAACGACCTGCGCATCTCGCCGGACGGTTCACGAATGGCCGTGCTGACGGGTTCCAGCGGCAGCGGTGATGTCTGGGTTTATGACCTCGCCCGGTTGACGTCCACGCGGCTGACCTTCAATCTGTCGAACGCCGCGCCGGTCTGGTCTGCCGACGGCCGGAGCGTCTTTTATTCAGAAATCCGGCCCAGCGGATCCGTTCTGATGCAGCGGCCGGCAGATGGAAGCCGCGACGCGCAACCTGTAACCTCGGTCGAGAACACCGCCTACCTCAAAGCGATCAATCGTGACGGAACCTCCGCCATATTTGATTATCAGATGAACACCAATCGGGGAGACATCGTGCAGGTGGCGATGAAGAAGGATGCGGAACTCGTCCGGCTGGTCGGCACTCCTTTTAATGAATACGCCGCGGCACTCTCTCCGGACGGCCAATGGCTTGCCTATCAGTCGAACGAAAGCGGCCGGCCCGAAATCTACGTTCGTGATTTATCTCAGGCAGGCGCGCGTTTTCCGATTTCAACAGATGGCGGCGAGGAGCCACGCTGGTCGGCGGACGGGCGCGAGTTGTACTACCGGGATAATGCTTCGCTTTTCAGCGTGTCGATCGAGTCGCGTCCCGCTTTCCGCGCCGGCAAACCGCAGGCCTTGTTCAGCGGCGCTTACGATCTTCGATCCAACAGCGGCGTAAGCTACGACGTCGATCCAAAGACCGGAAAGTTCATCATGATCAGGGCGGCGGACGAAAGTACTCTGCCGACCAGCATTCGCGTGGTGCTCAACTGGTCCGAAGAACTTCGACGCGCCGCCCCTGCCCGCTGAACTCTACTTGGCCGGGGCGCCGGCGCGCGCGCAATCGGGTGCGTTGCCCTGACCTGCGATCGTCCCGAAATCCCAGTGCTCATCGGCCTTGCCGTCGACGAAGCGCCACATGTCAAACCACGTGGTGGTGTACGTCTTTCCGGGGTTGCGCGGATCGGCGCATTCGCGAACGATTCCGACTGTAACCAAATCGCCCTCAGCAACTACCGAGACAACCTTCGTCGCCCAGCTCTTGCGATCCGGGATCGGTCTCGGCTTGGCCATCTTGCCGAAAAAGTCCATGACGGTTTGCCGTCCATTTGCGCAGCACGGATTGTGCTGAATGTATTTTTCGGTAAGCCATTTCGGGGCTTCGTCCCAATGACCGGCTTCAAGAAGGTCTCGGACGATGTGCATCGTGGCCTGCTTGTTGGTATTCAACTTGGGATCCTTGCTCGTAAACAGAGATTCCGGATCCGGCGATCCAACGACCGGGTCCTGCGCCATCAGGAAAGCGGCGCTCAACATCGCGGCAGCCGATGCCATAACAAGAATTGTGAGACGTAGCTTCATGGACGTTCTTCCTCCAAAAAATTGATAAACGACGTGTGGCCTTTTGAACCGACGGAATCATAATACGTTCTCCAGCGAGGTTGAATCATGTTCAACGACATACGGTATGCCATCCGCACCATGTTTCAGAACAAGGGCTGGACAGCGGTCGTGTTGCTGTCGCTCGCGCTCGGCATTGGATCCAACACGGCGCTCTTCAGTCTCATCGACGCTGCATTCCTGAAACAGCTGCCCGTGAAGCAGGCCGGTGATCTTGTCCTTTTCGAATGGTCATCCGGTGGCAAATGGCCAGTGGCAACGATCGTGAACAGTACCCGGCGCGATCCCGCGACGAACGGTGTATCCAGCTGGTCCTTTTCATACGACACCTACCAGAAATTTCGTGACAGCAGCAAAACGCTCTCGGCGCTGGTTGCCTTTTGTCAGACTCTCGGCAATCTCGACATCGACGGATACGCGGAATCCGCAACCGGCCAGCTGGTGTCCGCAAACTATTTCAACGAACTCGGCGTTTCGGCGGCGCGCGGGCGCACGTTCGCGGACTTCGACGACACGCCTTCCGCCGAGCCGGCGGTTGTCATCAGTGATCGATTCTGGCAGCGGCGTTTCGGATCCGATCCGAACATCATCGGGCGGAAGTTCAGACTGAACGGCGTAATCACCACGATCATCGGTGTAACCGAGCCCGGATTCGAAGGCGCGCTGGGATTTGGCCGATCGGCGGACTTTTCACTTCCTCTCTCGAGAGCGCCGAGAAACTATCTGGACCGGCCATCGAATTGGTGGATCGTCATGCTGGGCAGAGTCCGGCCGGGCATGGATCGACGTCAGGTCCATGCGGAGCTCGAACGCGTGTTTCAGGCAAGCGCCCTCGAAACGTACGCCGGCTACTATGCGGGACTGCCCGCAAACTCTCCGACGCGCGCGCTTCTTTCAGAGCGTCCGGACACGCCACAGCTTCGAGTCGTCGCGGGCGGACGCGGACTGACGAAAACGGTTGATGATGCTTCAAACCTGTTTTTCTCGCTGATCGCCATCTTTGCTTTCCTCCTGCTCCTGGTGTGGCTCAACGTCGTGAATCTTCTTCTCGCGCGCTCCGCGACGCGCCGGCAGGAGATCGGGGTCCGTCTCGCGATTGGAGCCGGCCGCCTGCGCCTTGTTCGGCAGCTTCTCACAGAAGGTCTGGTGATGGCCGGCATTGCCGGCTTGATGGGATTCGCATGCGCCTACTGGGGAAAGGATCTGCTGGCGGCATTCCTTCCTCAGTTCGCTGTACTCGATCTCAGCGTCGATCATCGTGTGCTCGCATTTACAGCCGGCGTTGCACTGATTACGGGGACGCTCTTCGGACTTGCTCCAGCGCTGCGCCTGCGCGATCTGCAGCTTCATTCGACGATAAAGGAAATGGGCCGCGGGATTCATGGATCCCGTTCAAGGACGTCGCAGGCAGTGCTGATCGTGCAAGTCTCGGCATTGGTCGTTCTACTCATCGGCGCCGGGCTTTTCTTTACGACGCTTCGGAATCTCCGGAATGTCGATGTTGGATTCAGCACCGACAATTTGCTCATGTCACCGGTCATCGTCCTGCGCCTTGCCGGCTACAACGACGCGCGTATCACTCAGCTTCATGACCGGTTGCTCGAACGCGTTCAGAGCATCCCAGGCGTGGCCGCCGCCGCAACTTCTTATTTGCCGATGGTCCGGACCAACGTCAACGTCCGCGGCACAATGCGGGTCATCCGAACCGGACTGCGAACGCATACGGGTTGGGTCGATGCTGAAACGGTGAGTTCGTCGTATTTCGACACGCTGGGCGTTTCCGTAATCCGAGGCCGGAGTTTCGGGCCCGGAGATCACGCAACATCGCCGCAGGTGGCGGTGATCAACGAGACGCTGGCTCGCCAATCCTTTCCTAACGCGGATCCTGTGGGCACACGGTACCTGAACCTGAACCAGGAACCTGTCGAGATCATTGGCGTCATCAAAGACGTGAAACATGAAATACGCGGCGCCGCTCCGGCCGTCTACACGTTGATCTCACAGAGCGGGGCGCCGTACGCCTGCTATTTCTATGTGCGCGCGGCGGGAGATCCGGCGGCGATTGGCGCAGCAATTCGGGACGCCATGCGCGAGATCGAGCCGGCTCTGTCGGTCTCGGACTTCAAGACGCTTGACGCCTCGATTCAGGAAGGACTCGCATCCGAACACATTCTGGCGAGCGCTTCGAGTTTCTTTTCCGGCGCCGCGCTGCTTTTGGCCGCGATCGGCCTCTATGGCGTGATGTCGTTCAGCGTGACGCAACGAACCGGAGAGATCGGCATTCGGATGGCCCTTGGCGCCGCTCGCTCGAATGTCGCATGGCTGGTCCTGCGCGAGAGCGTTGTTCTGACGCTGATCGGATCCGCAATCGGGCTCGCGGCATCCCTGGCAATGACCCGGCTGCTCACGAGTCTGTTGTTCGGTGTTGAACCCACCGATCCGTGGTCCATGTCCGTCGCCGTTGCCCTGATGGTTGTGGTCGCCGCGCTGGCGGGCTACATTCCTGCGCGACGAGCGTCAAGAATCGACCCGATGGTTGCTCTCCGACATGAATGAACCTATCGGCCCGTAGTGGGTCAATTTTAAATTCGCGCGGAAATTTCAAATCGACCCACCCCACCGGTCCATCATTCTTGTCGCGCTCCGTCGAAACGTCATATCCTGCTCGGGCCTTCAGTACTCGAGTGCCAAGGAGATCCCTCATGAACAATCGTTCGGTGTTAGCCATTCTTTCAGGACTTCTGGTGTGCTTCATGCTCGCCGGTCTGCCCGCCGTTTCGGCGCAGTCAGGAGGTAACTACAAGGTCGATGCGAACTGGGCTCAACTGCCGCAGGGAACGACCTGGAACGGTTCGACCTCCTGGATCACGGCGGATGGCAAGGGGAACGTTCTGGTTCTGGTCCGCACGGCGCCGTATTTTCGATGGTTCACACGCGACGGCAAATTCGTGAAGGCCGTCGGAGACGATGGCCTGTTTCAGAACGCGCACAGCGTGACGATCGACTCACAAGGCTTCCTTTGGGTGACCGACGCTGCGGACCACCTCGTTCAGAAGTTCAGCCAGGACGGACGCCTTCTCATGACTCTGGGAAAGAAAGGCGTCACAGGCGACAACACATCGCGCGATTCATTCAACCAGCCGAATCACGTGGCGGTCGCTCCGAACGGCGACATCTACGTTTCGGATGGTTATCAGAATTCACGCGTCGTGCACTTCTCGAGTAACGGACAGTTCATTCGAATCATCGGCGGCGTGAAGGGCGGGCAACCGGGACAGCTTCAACTGCCGCACGGTGTAGCCCTGGACTCAAAGGGCCGGATCCTCGTCAACGACAGCGACAACCAGCGCGTCTCGATCTTCGACAAGGACGGCAAATTCATCGAGACCTGGCCCTTTCCTTCGCGCGGCGGAATCCAGGTCGCCGCGGACGACACCGTTTATATCAGCGACGTGAACGCCGGTATCGTCAACATCGTGAAGGATGGAAAAAAGATCGACAGCGTTTCCGCCGATCGGGCTCACGGAATGGGTGTTGATACGGACGGCTCGATCTACGCATCCGGCGCATCACGCATGACAGTCATGAAAATCACCAGGCCGCGCTAACGCTGGAGGACAATATGACGATTACTGGACGCCTTCTCATCATCACTGTGGTCATAACGCTGACGACGATGGCCGCGCAAGCACAGGTGCCGCCGGATATCGCGGCGCAGTTGAGGCAAATCGGGACAGGTGTGTGCGTCCCGGAAACGACTCGGATTTACGCGCCGCTGCAGCCGAAGACGACGGCCGGAATCACGATCGTCCGCGACATTTCGTATGCGCCCGATCCGCGCACGGTCATGGATGTCTTCGCTGCTGAGAAAGGCGGCGGCAATCGTCCTGTGTTGGTTTACGTTTCCGGCGGTGGCGGGGACAAGCGTGTCGGTGGCCCCGACGGCGAACCGTTTTACGACAACATCATGTTGTGGGCCGTGAAGAACGGCATGACCGGCGTGAACATGCAGCGGCGTGGCGGGCTGGGCGGAGGCGGGCTTGCATGGGACGAGCCTGCAAAGGATATCGGACGCGTGGTGGAATGGGTTCGCACCAATATCAAGAAGTACAAAGGTAATCCGAATCGTATCTTTCTTTGGGCGGACTCCGCGGGCAACGGCCCGGTCAGCACGTATGCCGCTCATCCGGAAATACACGGCGCCAACGGCGCTGCAGTGAAAGGCATCGTTCTGATGTCTCCTCCAAACTTCAATATCCTGCCCGAAACAGTTCCGGCGCCGGCGCGGGGCGGCGCGGACACGTCCGGGCGTGGAGCACTCAGCACAACGTGCGGTCGTCCTCCGGGTGAAGGCAGGGGCGGAGCGGGACGCGGTGGAGCGCCGGGCGGCGCCGGCCGAGGAGGTCCCGGCGGAGGCGCGCCTGCGCCCGTAGATGCTGCGACGCAACTTGCGCGATCGAATCTTCCCGGACTTGCAACGGGAAAAATCAAAGTCTTCCTGGGATGGGGCGAAATCGATTCGGCCAATATCTGGGTCTTCGACGAAGCTCTCAAGAACGCGCTCTGCAAGGCCGGCCGCTGCCCGACGACTGCAATCTTCAAAGATCACAGTCACGCTTCGCTGGTCTTCTCTCCCAACACCGCTGACGACTCGGTCACCGGACCGATACTGAAGTGGATCAAGAGCGTGAAGTAGCGCGGACCTACCAGGAAGCATCGAGCACTACGACCGTCCAACCGCTGCGCGTCTCCGAGCGGACATGCCGCATTCCGAGACTGCGATACGTCTCGACCACCTCGGACTCGAGTGACCACGGAATGCCGGAAAGAATCAACCGGCCGCGGTGCGCCACGCGTCGAACGAGAACCGGCGCCATTTCGATCAGTGGAGCGGCGAGCACGTTCGCGACGACGAGAGGCCAGATGCCGGTCACAGCATCGGGGCCGCCAGTCATGAACTGCACACGGTCCTCGAGGTTGTTTAGCCGCGCATTCCTGGCCGCGACGTCCACCGCATCGCTGTCGATATCGAGACCAATCGCCCGCGGCACACCCATCATCAGAGCCGCCAACGCAAGCACGCCGGATCCGGTGCCGACGTCGAGGACGCTGTCCGGAAGTTCGATCGCGACCGCTTCTTCGAGAGCTTCGACGCACAGTGCCGTGGTCGGATGGTGTCCGGTTCCAAAGGCAGTGGAATCGGAAAGAAGGAGCGAAATACCCTCGATGCGAATTGCGCGCGGAGTCAGCAGCCAGACCGAGTCGTTATCCCGCGCAGTAGCAGGCGACACCGTGACGTCAGCCACGCGCAATGCGCCTGCCACGGTTTCCGGCGTCACACCATCTGGAATGATTGCCGCAAGCCCGCCGCCAATTTGCTCGATATCGAGCGCACCCAACTGCACGAGTTTGTCGAATGCGTCGTCAGGCGCTGTCGGAATGTCGATGCGATAAGGCATGGTTAGGCTGTGAAGTCCTGGTAGGCATATTCCCCGCCTTGGCCAAGGCGGGGAATACGCTGACCGATACTCTATCTGCCGACCTCGACGTAATCATCCGATGTTCGCTCGAAATGTGATAGCTTCCACCGCGAATCCCTCTTTATGGAACTGCATCACATCCGGCTGATCGGCTTTGCTGCGGGCGTTGTCATCGTTGGCCTGCAGACGTTTCTGATAGGCAGGCAGTGGCGCAAGGCGCAAGGCGTCGAGCGCAGGAAAATCCTCGAATGTGGTCTGTTCTGCTTCATTACGATGTTGTGGCAGTTCGGCAACCTGGCGGACGAAGCAGCCCTCGCATTGAATTTCGCGGAGGACAACAGCCTCTTCAGGATCACGTTCTTCATACGGCGAACAGCCCTCTATCTGTTGCCGCTATCCCTATCGTACCTGTCGCCCCTGTTTGCCGGCCACTCGCCCGGAACGGAATGGCTGTCGCGTTTCGGCCGCTGGCTTCGTTTCGGATTGTGGCCATGGTCGGTGGCGCTGCTGTCGTTCCAGATTGGCTGGCTTTTCGGATGGGCCGACGATGCCTGGTTCATGACATTCACCAGCAGGTGGTCGGTGCGTTTGATTCCGGTCTTCTTCGTCATTTTTACGATTCAGAGTTTTCGTCAGATGCGGGAGAGCATCGCAGGGAAGCAGAGTGAATTGAAGAAGGCAAATGTCGTTGGATTGATTTCCTGCCTGGCAGGAATAACAGCAATTGTCGGCGCCGATTGGCTCGACAACTCTGCTTATGTGCGTCTGGCGGTCATGGCGACGTTGACCACCTTCGCGATCGCCGTCGCTTACCGCCAATATCACTTCCCGTTCATGGACACATTCATCCGTCATGCAACGCCGGGCGTACTTCTGCTGGCGGCCCTTGTGGGCGGTGTCGCTGCGGGATTGAAGTGGTTTCATCCGGACACGCTGCCGTTGTGGTTTGTGATCCTCTCGATTTCTCTGCTGTACCTCAAAGGACCATTTGAGCGATGGGTGGAACGCACCCTGATGGGCTTTGACGAATCCGTCGAGAGTCAGGGAAACCGGATCGGAACCTCGATCCGGAGCCTTGTCCGCCGCGAACAATTCAGCGATTGGGTTTCGGAGGTCCTGCCGCCGGAAATGAAAGCGAAGTGGGCGCAGTTCGACGCCTCGCCTCGCATGGACGCCGTTTCAGTATTCGAAGTCCCGGGCTCCGAGCCGATGTGGCTCTCGTTCGGACCGCGAATCGACGGCCGCGCTTACATGAGCCGTCAGCTTCGCCTGGGTCAGACAGCGGCGCTGCAACTCGCGGCACAATATGAGCGCGTCACCCGCGAAGAGTTCGAACGGCGGCAACTGATCAGCCAGCACGAATTGCGCGAACTGAGTTCGCGCGCGCAGATCCGCGCGCTCCAGGCTCAGATCCGGCCCCACTTTCTGTTCAACACGCTGAATGTGCTCTCGAACCTGATTCACACGGATCCACGAAAAGCCGAAGACCTGACCGAGGAACTGGCCATGGTGTTCCGCTACACGCTCGAGGCGACGCGGATGGAGTGGGTCCCGTTGGAAGACGAAGTTCGCTTCGTGACGTCGTACCTGCGGATCGAAAAGGCGCGCTTTGAAGGACGGCTCAGTTACTTCATCGACCTGGAACCGCAGGCAAGGCCCGTTCGAATTCCACCGATGATTCTGCAACCACTCGTGGAAAACGCAGTACGGCACGGGATCGCTTCCAGAATCGAAGGCGGTGTGGTGCGGATCAGCGCGAAATCCTCCAACGGCCGTTTGGAGCTCGTCGTCGAGGACAGCGGTTCGGGTCTGAAGACCGGAGAAAACCCGGATCGGCACGGGATCGGGCTGAAAAACGTACGAGATCGCTTGAAGCACATCTACCGTGATGAGGCCATGCTGCAGCTCAATGCCGTCGATAAGATCGGTACGCGCGTGACACTGACATTGCCTGAGTTCTCGGCGGAGTTTTCGGAGATCCAGGCGTGAGACGAAGCGCCGTTATCGTTGACGACGAACCTCAGGCTTTGCAGAAACTGCATCGCCTGCTCGGAGAACACGAAGACCACATCCAGATCGTCGGCGAAGCGTCCGACGGACTGGCGGCCGTCGAAGCCATCGAACGCTTTAACCCGGAGGTCGTGTTTCTCGACATCGAGATGCCCGGCTTGAGCGGCTTCGGCGTCCTGGATTCTATTCCGCCGGAGCACTGGCCGATGGTCGTGTTCACGACCGCCTTCGAGCATTACGCCATCCGGGCGTTTGAAGTACACGCCGTCGATTACCTTCTGAAGCCGATCAATCGCGAACGGCTGGCGGAGTGCGTCGCGCGTCTCGATGGAACGCCGGCGCAGGCTCAGCGGGGGCAGCTTGACGAAGCGCGGCGACAGCGCAAGCTGGAGAGAATTCTCGTGCGGCGCGCTTCGAAACTGGTCGTCATTCCTGTGGAGGACGTCGCGGTCTTCGAATCCGAGGACAAGCTCGTATATGTGCGCACGGCCGAGGGCCGTTTCGTTCTGAACATGTCGATGAAGGAAATCGAGGATCGAGTCAACGGCGACGTGTTCTGCCGGGTCCACAAACAGGCCATCGTCCGGCTTTCGCTCGTCCGCGAGATCCATGCGCTCCCAGGTGGTCAGTATCTGGCGAAGTTATGCGACGGATATGAAGTCCAGGTCGGCAGAAACTACGCCCACGAATTCCGGTCACGTTTCGGCTGAAGGATTTTCCAGGCGGCACTGTTGCTGTATGCTCAGGAAACAACGAGGCACAATGCAGTGTTTTTGAGATTCGGCCTGTGGGTACTTCCGCTCCTGTTGCTATTCCCTGAGCCAGGCTTACCGGCTCCTGCGCCCCGACGAGTGTTGTTACTGCACTCGCTCGAGCACGAGTCTGCTCCGTTTTCGGTCTTCGAAGAGGTCTTCCGCAGGCACATCGGGAAAGAGTCGCCCGAGGGCGTGCAGTTCTACGAAGTATCCCTGCAAAGCGGTGAAGGCGCCGATCAGGAATCCGTGCTGGGTTACGCCCTGTCGCGGTTTGGGAAACAGGCACCGGATCTCATCGTGCCAATCGGAGGACTGGCCGCGAAGTTCGCGGTAGTAAACCGGCCACGACTCTTTCCATCAACACCGATGCTGTTGGCGGCCGTGGATGACCGCCATTTAGAAAACGCCGTTCTGACCGACAACGACACGGTTTTGGCAGTGAGGCATGTTCCAGCGCACGTAGTTGAAAACATCCTGAGTATCCTTCCGGAAACCACAAATATCTTCGTTGTGCTCGGCCATTCTGAATTGGAACGATTCTGGCGCACTGCTATCGAGCGGGATCTGGAGCGCTTTCGGAACCGCTTAACATTGACGTGGGGGAACGATCTTTCTTTTCCGGAAATCTTAAAGCGGAGTGCAGCGCTGCCGGCGCGTTCGGCGATTTTCTATGCTCTGATGTCCGTCGACGCGGCCGGTGTTGCTCAAACCGAGAAAGATGCATTGGCGGACATTCACTCTGTTGCGAACGCTCCTCTATTTGGAACGCAAAGCACTCAAATGGGCGACGGAATAGTCGGCGGGCCGCTGATGTCCATGGATGATTTGGGCCGCAGCGCGGCTCAGGTTGCCCTGCGGATTCTCAATGGTGAATCGCCGGGAAAAATCAAAACTCAACCGCAGACCCCGGGTTCCCCATCGTTCGACTGGCGCGAGTTGCGCCGGTGGAACATTGACGAGAACCGTTTGCCGCCCGACAGCGTCTTGCTTTTTCGCGAGCCGACACTCTGGCAACGCTACAAATGGTACGTGGTCGCGAGCGTCGCTGTTTGTATCGCGCAGCTGTTGCTGATCTTTGCGTTGTTCACAAATCTGGCCAAACGCCGGCGCGCCGAGGAAGTGGCTCGCGGTTTGGGGAGACAGTTGTTGCAGGCGGAGGAAGGTGAGCGCGCAAGGGTCGCCCGTGAGTTGCACGACGACATCACTCAACGTCTGGCTCGGCTCGCTATCGATACAAGCGGTCTCCCCTCCGAACAGAATCAAGCGGCGCGGGACACAATGACGCGCGGAGTGCGCGACGAACTCGTGCGGTTGAGTGAAGACGTACATGCGCTTGCGTATAAAATGCACCCCGCTTTACTGCAGCGACTCGGTCTGGCTAATTCGCTCAGGGCCGAATGCGATCGATTCTCGCGGCAGGAATCCATTGACGTCAGCCTGAAGCTCGAAAAGATACCTGAGCAGATTCCTCACGATACCGCGCTCTGTCTGGTGCGAGTCACTCAGGAAGCGCTGACCAATGTGGGCCGCCACGCTCAGTCGAAAACTGCGGAAGTCTCCCTGCGAATGGCGTCGAAGGGATTGGAATTGACGGTCACCGACACTGGCGTCGGTTTCAATGGCGGCAAGAAGTCCCCACTGTGCCTCGGCGTCGCGAGCATGCAGGAGCGTGTTCGCCTGCTGAAAGGTAAATTGACTGTTAATGGCAGAGCGGATCAGGGCACGATGGTCCGGGCCTGGGTGCCCTTTGAAAAGAACGGCGTAAAGTGAGCCAAGCCTCTTCACCATCGGAAAAGCCCATAAGGCGAGCTCGCGTGCTGATTGCTGACGATCACCCGTCCGTTAGCGAGGCTCTAAAACGAATCCTGTGCGCCGAATTTGAAGTCGTCGGCGCGGTCGAAGACGGAGTCTCTCTGCTTCGCGCGGTTGCAGAACTTGCTCCGGACGTCATTGTGGTGGACGTTTCAATGCCCGAACTGGACGGTTTCAGCGCGTTGCAGCGGCTGAAAAGCAACGGCTCTGACGTGAAGGTCATCTTAATAAGCGCATTCCACGAGCCCTCATTCGTCAGAATCGCACTGGAGTGGGGCGCCTCCGGTTTTGTGTTGAAGCACTCGGCATTTGATGAACTGATTCCGGCTGTCCGCGCGGCCCTCGACGGCCGGATCTACAGTTCCTCATTCCTCAAGAACAAACAGGCGGACAGTCCTCACCTCTAGTGAAACTTTACGTGGCGTTTCACTTCATCGAATCTGAAAGAACGAATCAGGCGTCCCCCCGCTCTTCACGCCGCTCTGGCGCTGCATCAGGAGTTGCGGCTGCCCAGCGAAAAAGATGTAGCGGTTCAGAGAACCAGCTTTGATCCCTTTCCTGGTCGGCCCTGGACTTCCCAGGACCAACGCGTTACTCCGAGGATACGCATACGGGTCGCGCGGCCGATCGGCCGGAACCCGAGCAGTTGGGTTGTCGCCAGAAGCATGGGTGCATTGTTCACCCTGACGCTGCTCATCTGTGCGCTGAAACCCCTGGCCTGACTTTCGGCGAGTGACTGAGCCAGAAGAGCGATCCCGATCCCTCGGCCGCGCGCATCAGGAGCTTCCCGGAGATAGATTCCCCAGCACGCCCGTCGTGCGGGCTCGACGACGACTTCGCCGGGTTCTCCCGTGGCCGAAACAATGCTGAGTCCGACGATCCTTCGACCCTGCACGGCGACATCGGCCCTGGCGCCTGTGCTGAGCCACAGGTCGACTTTGCTTCCGGCGTTCCGTGCCAGGTACAGAGGCCAGAGTTCCTCAAGGGCGTCCCGATCGGTTGGGGAATACGTACGAAGTTCGACATCCGGAGGGATGGGAACGTGAATGGGCGCGGGATTGGCGAGCGGCCTTTCCAGCAGCACGTACTCCGCGGGTGGAGTGAAAAGAGCCGCCAGCCAGGGCCAGACCAATCGCAACACCGCCCAAGTCGTGGCACGCAGCGGGCCGCGTCCGGCAAACTCATTTTCGAGCAACTCGATGCGGTGTCCGAGCGGAGGAAACGCGTGAGCGGCAATGGCAGGTCGAGGTGTCGCGGAATTCACTCGTGGAGAGTTTTCGACAAGGGCTGCTATCTCGCGCAGTTTGAGCGCCGGCTGGGCAATCTGCACTTTTTCGGCGATCTCCACGTGATAAGCCGCCTCGAGAGCGGTAATCAGGTTGATGATCGCGAGCGAATCCAGGCCAACTTCGGCGAGTGTGGCGTCCGGCAGGATCGGGCGATCGCTGCCCAGGAGAAGGTCTTTGCGCAGGATACGCTGGATTTCGTTTACAACTTCAGCGCTCACAGCGAAAGGTCCTCCGGCCGAAGACGCACTTTCCCCGACGCGGTGCGGGGAAGCTCCTCACGAATCTCAATCCGGCGAGGCACTTTGTAGCGGGCGAGAGAAGAGCGGCACAGAGCGACGAGCGCCGTTTCGTCCACCGGCGTACGAAGGGCGACGACGGCGTAAGGCACCTGTTCGCCACGCCCGTCGGGCACTCCGATCACGGCGGCTTCGCGCACGGCCGGGTGCCGTTCCAGCACCGCCACGATCTCAGCCGGCGATACCTTCAACCCTCCGACATTGATCATGAAATCACGCCGGCCGGTTACCGTCAGGAAGCCGGCTTCGTCCAGACTCCCCGTGTCGCCCATCCAATAGGCGCCTTCGCGAAACGGCGTCGTGCCTGCCGGCGCGCCGAGGATGTAGCCGCGCGCGACCGCGGCGCTTGAAACGACCACTTCTCCCTCCTCGCCCGGGGGAAGCAGCGAGCCGTCATCGCCGCGGATCGTCACTTTGACGCCGGGCATTGGGCGGCCGACCGATGACGGGAGCCGCAAGACTTCGGAAGGAATATGTGTCGTGACCGCGCCGGTTTCGGAACTCCCATAGTGTTGGCAGATGGGGGTGCCAAAACGCTCGTGGAACTTCTGAATGACATCCGGACTCAGGGGCGCCGTACACGAAAGCAGCCACTGGGTCGGCGCGAGGCTCGGAACAGTCGTCAACAGCGTCGAAAGAAGCAGCCGGTACTGCGCCGGCACACCGAGAAACATTTTGACGTCGCCCGACGCGAGCGCTGCAATCGTGCGCCTCGGCACGAAGGGTTCGGCCAGCATCAAAGTTGTGCCTGCAAAAACGGTTTGAAGCGCTCCCAAATCAAATCCGTAGCTGTGCACCATCGGAACTTCGGCGAGGATGCGTTCACCTGGACGGAGATCGAATGTCGCCGCAACATTCTCCGCCTCCGCGATCACGTTCCGTGCTGTCAAAGCGATACCCTTCGGCTCAGCCGTCGATCCCGAGCTGAACTTGAGTACGGCGGCATCGCCGAGGGCGGAAGCATCTCCGGATGACCCCGAAAAATGAAAAACCAAACCGGAGTCCTCGAAGGAGCTGGTAATCGGCAGGGAGCCGCCGATTTTGGCTGCGAGTGCAACGTCCGTCACGATGCATCCAATTCCTGTTCCAGTGACCACGGATTGCATTTCGGCAGGTCCGTACTGAGGCGAGATCAGCGCTACGGTGGCGTTCAGCCGGCAAAGCGCGAGAAACGTCGCGACGAACCGGCCGGTGTTCGGAACAGCGAGACCGATCACCGCGCCCTCCCGGACACCTGCGGCCGTCAGCCGGGACGCAAGACGGTCCGCCTCGCTCCAAAGCGAGTCGAAGTTCCAGTCGCCGTCCGCGGCAGAAACGGCAACGCGACTACCAAGCTCAGAGGTTCGGCTGCGAAATGTGTCCCAGAGCAAAGAAGTCATCTTTTCATGGTTCAAGCGGACCTGTCGCCGCGATCACGGCGTCAATCAGGTCGTTTGAGCGCATCATCTCCTTGATGCTTGCGACATCGATGTAGACCACACGGTCCTCCTCGGCGAAGGACACCTTCTTCCGGATCTGCTTGTATGCGGCTTCGACGCCTCCGACGGGTGTGAGCGGTTTGTGAAAGTCCAGGGCCTGGGCCGCGCACAGAAATTCCATCGCGACGACATTTTCTGCGTTTGTCACGATCTGTCCAAGCTTTCTAGCGGCAATCGTTCCCATGCTGACGTGATCTTCCTTGTCGGCCGCTGTGGGAATGCTGTCAACGCTGGCTGGGTGCGACAGGATCTTGTTTTCGCTGACCAGAGACGCCGACGCGATCTGCACAATCATCATTCCGGAATTGAAGCCGCCCTTCCTGGCAAGGAACGCGGGAAGGCCGCTGGCGGCGGGATTGGTCAGCTGGTCCACGCGGCACTGCGAGATGGACGCGATCACGCTGACGCCGATTCCCAGAAAATCCAGCACGAATGCGACGGGCTGGCCATGGAAGTTTCCGCAACTGACAATCTGGCCGGACTCCTCCAGGACGATCGGGTTGTCGGTCGTCGAGTTCGCTTCGGTTTCCAGGACTCCAATCGCGTAGCTCAGAGTGTCCCTGACCGCGCCATGAACCTGAGGCATGCACCGGAGGCTGTAAACGTCCTGGACTCGACCTCGCGCGGCGTAGCCCTGTCCGAGAGGAGAATCATCGCCGAGGATTTTCATCAGATTCCTGGCTGTTCTCGACTGTCCCGGGTGGGGCCGAACGCGGCTGATGTTGGGATGGAAGGCATTCCGGGTGCCCCGAAGCGCCTCGAGACTCATCGCTCCCGCCACGTCGGCCAGTAAGCAGAGCCGACGCGCTTCGTAGGCTCTCAGGAGACCGATGGCGGTCATGACCTGGCATCCGTTGATGAGCGAAAGGCCTTCCTTGATCTCGAGTGTCAGCGGTTGGATACGCGCTCTTGCCAGAACTTCCTGCGCAGGCGCGCGGCGGCCTTCATAAAACACGTCCCCTTCGCCGATGAGCGCCAGCCCGACGTGCGCGAGCGGGGCAAGATCGCCGCTTGCCCCCACACTGCCCTGTTGAGGTACAACGGGCGTGATCCCTTTGTTGAGAAACTCCAGGAGCTTGTCGACGATGTCCACCCGCACGCCGCTCTGCCCGCGCGCGAGCATACTTGCGCGCAACAGCAGGATGGCGCGCGTTTCGGGTACCGTGAAACAGTCGCCGATTCCCCCGCAATGCGAACGGATCAGATTTGTTTGAAGCTGCTTCAGGTCGGCTTCGGAAACGCGCACCGAGCTGAAGGGCCCAAAACCTGTGTTCACACCGTAAACGGCTTCTCCTCGCGATGCGAATTCCACGAGAAAACGCCGGCTGGAATCCGTTTTTTGCCGCGCGGAGTTCGCGAGCGAGACGCTCCCGTTTTTATATGCAACGTCCCACACGGAATCCATCGTCAAGTTTTCGCCAGTGATCTCTAAAGTCATAACGAATAGAGGGTGGTCGGGTTTGGCCTTGCATATGGAATCGCAAGTCTTTCGATCATCGTGATGCTCGCCGCACACAGCCGGATGCTGGGAACTATCGCGCAGTCGTGCCGGCGGGTGCAGGCGTGCTCTACTCGTATCTTTTCGTTTTGCTGACGACTGAAGATCACGCCCCTGCCGGTGGGATCGATCGGATTGTTTGTGATCCTTGATGCGTTCATGTTCCTTTTCGAAGTCAGGGATATCTTCAAGTATTTTACCGCCACTCCGCGCACCTGCGGGACTCCGGAGACAGGTTGCGGATCGAGCATGCCGTTTTTGATGATGCGAAACCGGCCGGCTCTAACGAGCATGTCGCCATTCGGGAGGAACGCGAGACTCAACGGATTTCGTCCGCCCTGTTGTGCACGGAGGCCTGCGACAAGGGCGAATACCACCCCGAGGACAATCGAAAAGTGTCTGATCATGGCTCGGTATTGTAGGACCACTAACCGCCGAAGTCATACGCCGAGATGCGCAAACCCATCACCGTGCCGTTATACGCGTGGCTGGCGAACTTTAACACGCCGCTGTGTCGGGCAGGGTGGCTTTTGGGCCGAATGCCGGACGCCGCGTCACCCGAATCGGGGATCAGGTCGATCCCGAGAGCATGGATGCTCTGGCCAGTCCACGCTGCGCCAGCGTCGCAGGCTTCAGCCTGCATGGCAACACTTCCGTTCCCGCACAAAACCGCCGTCGGCTGGAGCGCCTGTGCCGGTATTGCGCCCGGCCTTGGGCCAAAGCCCCGGCGGGAGGGGGAGCGCAAAAACCGCAACCTGGCTCGCCTTATGTAGCGTTCGTCTCTATTTTTGGGCGCTTCATCCAAATTCAATTGGGCTTTTCATCGGACGATATAGGCTTCCGCCCGGGATATAAATCCAACGATAAAGAAGGATGGGAGACATGAGAGGAACCTGCATCGCAATCGTGTTAATCGGCTCGCTGTGTTTTGCAGCTGCTGCATTCGGGCAAGGGGGAATCAACGCGACTCTGAGCGGAACAGTGTCGGATCCTACGGGCGCTTTGATCCCAGGAGTCGAGGTAACGGCGAAGAACGTCGGCACGGGAGTCGCATCGTCGACACTCACCAATGAAAGCGGCACGTACCGGTTCCCGAGTCTTCAGCCGGGATCCTATGAGACAACAGCTATTCTCACAGGCTTTCAAACTCAAACATTCCGATTGAGTCTGGGTACTGCTCAGGATATCCGGCAGAACTTTACGCTGCAGGTTGGAAACGTCGCCCAAACAGTGGAAGTGACCGTGGCAGCCGATGCGCTGCTGACGTCGTCGACGGCGTCGATCGGCACCGTGCTTCGGGCAAATCAGATTGTCGATCTGCCGCTGGTCGGCCGCAATGTGATCGACCTGGTCAGCACGATGCCGGGCGTGATCGGAAACGGCACCGCGAGCACCGCCTTTGGGGGAATCACTGCGAACGCCTCGGGCAATGTCGGCATGTCGATGGACGGCGTGACGATGAATACGCAGCGGTATACACAAGGTCTGACGACGTCATTCTTCATCAACCCCGACCTGGTCGATGAAATGCGCGTTGTTGTCGCCCCTGTCGACGTCGAAGGACGCGGAGCGGCCCAGATCCAGATGCGCGGTAGAACTGGAACGAATCAGTTTCGCGGCGCCGCGACATGGAACGTTCGAAACTCGAAGTTGAATGCCGCTTCCTGGAACGACAACAGGCTCGGGACGAACCCGATCTGGTTCAACCGGCATCAGTCGACAGCCAGCCTGGGTGGTCCCGTCATCAAGAACAAGACATTTTTCTTCGCCCTCTACGATCGGCAGGACCAGGTTCAGAAACAAAGCACGGATGCGCTGGCGCTGACTCCTCTCGCGCGGCAGGGCATATTCAGATTCTTTCCCGGCGTGAACAACGGAAACGCCGACGTCACTCCAAGCGGTGCGGGCGCCGCTCGCATCGCGCCTGTCGTCGACAAACTGGGAAATCCGCTAAGCCAGGCGCAAGTGGGAGCAACCGGCCCGCTGACGAGTTTCAGTGTGTTCGGCGATTCCCTGAATCCTGGAGATCCGGTCCGGAGGGCAATGGATCCTACGGGCTATGTCGCGAAGCTTATTGCCGCCATGCCGCAGGCCAACGCCTACGATGGAGCAACTGCGATTGGAGGCGTGTCCGTCGATGGACTGAATACGGGAGTTCATCGATGGGTGCGTCGCACCGTCGGAGGCAACGCAGGCGGAAACGGTGGAGTCATCGAGGCGTACAACCGCAACCAGGTCAATATCCGGATCGATCACCATTTCAGCCAAAAGCACCGATTGAGCGGAACGTGGGTCCGCGAAAGCCACTATACCGACAACAACGATTTGTCACCGTGGCCGACGGGATACAACGGCGAGATTCGTGAAGAACCCCGAGTGTATACGTTGAATTTGACGTCCACCCTCACGCCAAACCTGTTGAATGAGTTCCGTTACAGTTACCGCCTTAATAAACTGCGTTGGAACCCCGCTATCGAGACGGCCGCGGTCAAGGAAAAGGCGCTCGAGTACATGCCGGTCATCAATGGATATCCCATCTATGTTCGTCCGGTCATGTTCCCCAACCACGTGCTCGGGTCTCACGGTCACATTGGTCATGACAGCCCATTGACAACATATACCGACACGATCAGTTGGACGCGTGGCGCCCACGCCTTCAAAGCAGGTGTTGAGTTCCGATTTGGCCGCACCGACGGGTATCAGCCGGCGCCGGTCACCGCACCGAACCTTGGTCTTATCCCGGTGGCCGTTGGGGGCGCCGGCAATGTCGGCGTCACCGGCATCAACCAGGTTGCCAACCTGCTGACGAATAACATCACGCACGCGCAAAACTTATTGCTGTTTCTAACGGGATCGGTGGCTAGCGTGACCCAGCGAGTTGAGACATGGGAACCAACCGACACCCAGTTCCTGGACTATAGAGACTCTTACAATCACCCGGGCCAGCCTGCAGGAACGGCCGGTAAGATCCGCAAGGTAAACCAAAACGAATTCAACTGGTTCGTTAAAGACGACTGGAAGGTCCGGCCGAATTTCACTCTGAATCTCGGGGTTCGCTGGGATCTCTTCCGCGTGCCGTTCGTCCAAAGCGGGACCGGCGAATACTGGACGCGGGGTCCCATTGAGGGCAATACCGGTTTCTTTGGTATCTCAGGTCGCTCGTTCGGTGAAGCATTCCATAACGGTGGACAGACAAAGGGGACGGCGACGGCGATCAGTCTGATCGGAACGGGCTCGAAATATCCGAACCTGGGAATGTGGCCGAGCGACCGAAACAATTTTGCGCCCGCGATCGGTTTTGCATGGTCTCCGGGTTTTGGCGGCAAAGACAAGACGACCATTCGCGGCGGCTATCAGATCGCGTATTTGCTGCCGGGCAACAGCCTGTCGTGGGTCGATCTGGACAACCGGACGTTGCCGGGCAACGAATACGCCGCCAATGACACAGGCGGAGCGACGTACAGGGACCTGACAAGTTTGCGCTTCCCGCTGGCCTTCCCGTCCAGCATTCCGGACCAGGTCATTCTGCCGCTCACGGATCGTTCGACGGCACAGAATTTCTTTTCGCCGGATTACGTATCGCCTTACGTGCAAACCTTCACGGCTGGTTTGACCCGGTCGCTGCCGGGTAACCTGTTACTCGACGTGAAGTATCTCGGCACTCGCGGCATTCAGCTCCACTCCACGATCAATTACAACGAGCCTGATTTCCGGAACAATGGCCTGATGCAGGCGTTGACCCTCACACGGTCCGGCGGGAACGCGACGATGTTCGATCAAATGTTCAACGGCCTGAATTTCGGCGCCGGCATCGGCGTCGTCGGCCGCGATGTCACAGGGTCGGAAGCCCTGCGGCGACACGCGTCGTTCCGGGCGGACATCGCCAACGGCAATTTCCGGGCTGTGGCAAACACACTGAACACAGCCAATATCGGCGTCACCATCCCGGCAGGCCAGACCATAGCAGGCGCGACGATGCGGTCCAGCGGTTTGTTCCCGGAGAACTTCATCACCGCTAATCCACAGTTTGGGGCCATGGAGATGCGCGACAACTCCGACAACTCCACCTACCACTCGATGCAAACCCAGCTGACCATGCGGCCGAGACACGGAATCACCTATCAAGCCACGTGGACGTGGAGCAAGGGAACCGGAACGGCGCCCGCTACCGGTGACGGCGGCGGCACCACCGCAACCTACCGGGATTTCCTGAACCGCCACGCGGACTACACCGTTGCGAGTTTTCACCGCACGCACAACTTCCGCGGTTATGCCACATTCGAACTTCCGTTCGGACCAGGTCGTCTGCTGGGATCGGGCGCCACGGGCGTTGTGGCGCGCATGATTGAAGGCTGGCAACTCGGCACGGTCTTCGATTTCTCCACTGGATCGCCCTTGAACGTCAGTGCCACCACGACAATCAATCGTTCGGGAACGCCGGATATCGTCGGAGACTTCCCGCGGAACGGAAAGGTCACCTGGGGCGAGCCGTTCGGGAATTTCTTCTCGCAGCAACTGTACCGAGTCACCGATCCCAGCTGTGCCGGTGTTGCGTCCAATCTGACGGCATTCTGCAGCAATACGGCGATCGCGACCGATGCCGCAGGGCAGAACATCATTCTGCGGAATGCGGCGCCCGGTCAGTTGGGCACGCTGGGGTTGTATCCGATTTATGGGCCCGGCAGCTGGAGCTTCGATGCTAACTTGCAGAAGAAAGTCCGGATCGGCGAAGGGCGCAACGTCGCAATCCGTCTTGATGCGCGCAATCTCCTCAATCACCCGACACCGGGGAATCCAAACCTGAACATCAATACCGGCACGTTCGGTCAGATCACGACCAAGACCGGAAGCCGAGCACTTGCCGGCCAGATCCGGTTGGAGTTCTAGGAGAGTTTGATGAATCGTCGTGAGTTTCTGGCGGGCGCGATGGCCAGCCCGCTCGCTGTTCTTCCCGCCAGTTCAACTCCGCAGCGGACTGCTGCGCCGCCAAACATCGTGTTCATCATGGCGGACGACCTCGGTTACGCGGACGTCTCGTGCTACGGGCGTCGCGACTACACCACACCGAACATCGATAGTCTCGCAAAGCAAGGCATGATGTTCATGCAGGCTTACGCGAACTCCGCGGTCTGCTCAGCGACACGCACTGCCCTCATCACCGGCCGGTATCAATATCGATTACCGGTCGGTCTGGAAGAACCGGTCGGCGCCAACTCACCTCGCACGCCCGGCCTTCCGCCGGACCATCCGACGCTGCCGTCACAGTTGAAGAAAGCCGGTTATGCAACTGCACTCCTTGGCAAGTGGCACCTCGGATACCTGCCGAAGTTCGGTCCGCTCCAAAGCGGATATGAGCGCTTCTGGGGATTCCGCAGCGGCGGCGTCGATTACTACACGCACAAGTCCGCTGTCGGCCCGAATGCAGCGGACGATCTTTGGGACGGCGACATGCCGGTTCAACAGTCCGGATATCTCACAAACCTTCTCGGAGACCGCGCCGTCGCGGCGATCAAGGAATACACTTCAGCGCGGCGGCCGTTTCTGATCAGTCTTCATTTCAACGCGCCGCACTGGCCGTGGGAAGGTCCGGATGACGAAGCCGAGGCGCGCCGGATTCGAGCCCTCACTCACTACGACGGCGGGAATCTGAAGACTTATGCGCGGATGGTGCAACAACTGGATCTGCAGATCGGAAGGGTGCTTCAGGCACTCGCTTCCGGCGGAGTCGCCAACAACACGATCGTCATCTTTACGAGCGACAACGGCGGCGAGCGCTTCTCCGATACGTGGCCGTTCAGCGGCAAGAAGACGGAATTGCTCGAGGGAGGCCTGCGTGTTCCTGCGATAGTGCGCTGGCCGGGAACTGTTGCGGCAGGCAGCCGGTCGCCACAGGTTGCCATCTCGATGGACTGGCTCCCTACCCTCCTCGAAGCCGCCGGAACCCGGCCCGATCCGGCATATCCTCCAGACGGCATGAGTTTGATTCCCGCATTAAAAAACAGCGGCACGCCGGCCTCGAGAAAGTTGTTCTGGAGATATCGGGCGAACAGTCAACGCGCGATGCGCGACGGCGACATGAAATGGCTCGAGATCGCCGGCAACACGTACCTCTTCAATGTCGTTGAAGACCCGATGGAGCGCGCCAATCTGAAGACGTTGCAGCCGGAAGTGTTTCAGCGTCTCGCCGCGCAGTTTGCCGACTGGAACGGCGCCATGCTTCCGGAAAATCCCGATTCGAATTCCGGCGCGTTTTTCGGAGATCAGATGGTCGATCGTTACGGGAACCGGCGGCCTGCCCGATAAATTCCGGGACGGTTGCGTCGTTTCCCTAATTCTTGAAGAGCCCGAATTAGGGAAACGACGCAACCGTCCCGGAATTTGTTTCGGTACACTGAACCGATGAATTCGCCGAACACCGCGCCCTCCACCCGCTATCTCCCGCCGATGCTGCTTCTCTTCATCGGTTCCGGCTGCGCGGCGCTGATCTACGAGATCGTCTGGTTCCAGGTTTTGCAGCTGGTCGTCGGCGCGTCGGCGGTATCGCTTGCGGTATTGCTCGGAACCTTCATGGGCGGAATGTTCGCCGGTTCGCTTCTCCTCCCGCGATATGTCTCGCCGGCGGAGCACCCGCTGCGAGTGTATGCGAAGCTCGAGGCGCTGATCGGCATCACCGGCGCGCTTCTCATCGTGCTGATGCCTCTCGTGAGCCGGCTCTACACCGCCGTGGACGGCGGCGGCACGTTGAGCATCGGGCTCCGCGCGATCGTCAGCGCCATACTGCTCCTTCCGCCGACCATGTTGATGGGCGCGACGCTGCCGGCGATTTCGCGTTACGTCGAGGCAACACCTTCGGGAGTCGCGTGGCTCGGGTTCTTTTACGGCGGCAACATTCTTGGCGCCGTGATCGGTTGTCTCGCCGCCGGTTTCTATCTGTTGCGAGTGTACGACCTCACGACTGCGTCGCTGGTGGCGGTCGCGCTTAACGCGATCGTCGCAATTGTCAGCTTCCTGCTCTCGAAATCTGCGCCGTATACGGCGACCGGCAGCGGCAAAGACAGCGCACCGACGGCGCTTCAAGGTGGGAGGTCATGGGAGCCGGGCGGCATCTATCTCGCGATTGCGCTCTCCGGCCTGACGGCGCTTGGCGCGGAGGTGGTGTGGACACGCCTGCTGTCGCTGCTGTTCGGCGCGACGACGTACGCGTTCTCCGTTATCCTGGCGGTGTTCCTGATCGGACTCGGCATCGGCAGCGCGATCGGATCGGCGATCGCCGCGACCGCGGGCAACGCGCGCGTTACTCTCGGCTGGGTGCAACTCTTCGTCGCATTCGCGATTGCCTACGGCGCGTGGATGGCGGGGCAGCAGATACCGTACTGGCCCATCTACCCGTCGCTTGCGCAGAACCCGTGGTTCAACTTCCAGGTCGACTTCGCGCGCGCGCTGTTCACGATGTTTCCGGCCGCGGTGCTCTGGGGAGCCAGCTTCCCGCTGGCGGTTGCTGCGGCAGCGCGTCCCGGCGACGATGCCGGATCGACGGTTGGCCGGGTGTACGCGGCCAACACGCTCGGCGCCATTGCCGGCTCGGTGCTCACCGGCCTCGTGCTCGTCCCTGTGATGGGTACGCACGGAGCGCAGCGAATCTTTATCGTTGTCGCCGTGATTTCAGCGGCCGTCGCACTCGTGCCGTCTTTCCGGACCGCGGCTGTGGGCTCAGCCGGCATAGTTGCGTTCAGCGTCCTGGTGCTCGGCGCAATCTGGGCCGCAGCTAACGTGCAGCCCGTCCCGGCCGGACTTGTGGCCTGGGGCCGCTTGCTCGCATGGCACGGCCGGCCGAATGCGCTGTATGTGGGCGAAGGCATCAACTCGTCGATCGCCGTAACCGAGGAAGCAAACGGCTGGCGTAATTTCCACGTGAGCGGCAAAGTCGAAGCCTCCACCGAACCGCAGGACATGCGTCTTCAGCGGCTGCTCGGCCACCTGTCGGCACTGATGCACGAGAAGGGACCGAAAAACGTGCTCGTGGTCGGCTTCGGCGCCGGCGCAACGGCCGGCGCGATCAGCATCCATCCCACTGTGGAGCGGATGGTGATCTGCGAGCTGGAGCCGCTCATCCCGAAGGTCGTCTCCACCTACTTCGGCCACGTGAACTACGACGTGGCGGCAAATCCGAAGGTGCAGATCGTGTACGACGATGCGCGCCACTATGTCCTGACGACACGTGAGAAATTCGACCTGATCACTTCGGACCCGATCCATCCGTGGGTAAAGGGCGCGGCCACGCTGTACACAAAAGAGTATTTCGAACACGTGAAGGCGCACCTCAACCCGGGCGGCGTCGTGACACAGTGGGTGCCGCTTTACGAAAGCACCGAGGACGCCGTGCGAAGCGAGATCGCAACATTCCTGCAGGTATTCCCGAACGGCACTGTCTGGCGGAATGACGACGGCATGGGCCGCGGGTACGATACCGTCCTCGTCGGCCGGCTGGAGGAGACACCGATCGATGTCGACGCGTGGCAGGCGAAAATCGACAGCTCCTCGTACGCAGCGGTGAAAGCGTCGCTCGCGGATGTCGGTTACTCCACGATCTTCGACGTCCTGCAGACATACTCGGGGCGCGGCAGCGACCTCGGCCCGTGGATCGCCGGAGCGGTGATCAACACGGACAAGAACATGCGGCTGCAGTACCTCGCAGGATTCGGCTTCAACAACAACTCCGGCACGGAGATCCGCGACTCCATGCTGCAATACCTGCGATTCCCGACCGAGTTATTCATCGGCCACGCCTCGAGTATCGAGTTCCTTCGCGCTGCCATGACAAAAAGATACTGACCACGCCTTCGGCGTGATAAATGCGCAGCCCGAAAGGGCTGCAGGGAGCTTAGCCGGGTGTGGAGCGTAGCGACACGCCCGGTTACGTAACCCAGAATCTCCGTCGACTCAAAAAGCTGCTTCATTCGCGGCATCCAGCCACAGTTCACCGGTTCCGCCGCGCCGTTCGCCGAAAGCCTGATGCAGCCCTGATCCCAAACCGGTAAATGTGATCTCGTAAACAAATCGAAAGGACCTTATGAGCATTGCAAAGATCGGTCTTGGAATTGTGTTGAGCGCGACCGCGCTTTTCGGTCAAAACCCACCACGCCCGGCGTTTGAAGTGGCCTCGATTCGGCCATCGCCCGGCACGCCGCCTCAAGGAGTCGCTGCCGGCGTACGCATCAACGGCGCCCAAATCCGCACGTCTTTTCTCACGGTGAAGGATTACCTCGGGATGGCATATGGGCTGAAGGTGTACCAGATCTCTGGTCCGGACTGGATCGGAACCGATCGCTTTGACATTGCCGCGACGTTGCCGCAGGGCTCTCTGCCCGCGCAAGTCCTCGATATGATGCAGACGCTTCTCGAAGAGCGTTTCCAGATGAAGTTTCATCGAGAGAAAAAGGAATTTCCGGTTTACGCGCTCGTCGTTGCAAAAGTCGGATTCCAGATGAAGGAAGCCGAGCCCCTGCCGGAGAAGCCGGACGCACGGGCAACTCAAGAGTTCACGGGAGCCGGATCCAATCAGGGCATTTCAATGAATCTGGGCCCGGGGTCTTCGTTCACTTTTTCCAACAATAAATTCGAGGCGAAGCGAATCAACATGCCGAACCTCGCCGGGACACTGGAACGGTTCCTCGACCGCCCGGTAGTCGACATGACCGACGCCAAAGCAAGTTACGACTTTTCCATCGACGTGACGCCGGAGGATTATCGCGCCATGTTGATTCGATCCGCCGTCCTCGCGGGCGTCATCCTTCCTCCGGAAGCTCTTCGAGTACTGGACGGGGCATCATCGCCGGGATCGCTCTTCGACGGTTTGGAAAAGCTGGGCCTCAGACTGGAGGCTCGCAAGTCTCCACTGGATGTGCTCGTCATCGATGGCGTGCAACGGACACCGACGGAAAACTGATCCGGCGATCCTTCACTCGTGCCGCAGCGCCTGCATCGGAGGCATAGTTAACCTATGCCTCCGAATCATGGGCCTGGCGATGTCAGGATTCAAATGAAATTTTGGTAAGCCCGCTATTTCGAATTACAATCCTCGGCAACTGGAACCCTAAAAATTCACTTCGAGATCAGGACTGGTGCGGTATGGCGTGTTCGCTTTTCTGGGCAGGTGCCGGATTCCACAACCGCTTTCATGGTTGCGATAGTTCCGTGCCGTCGTGCGGGACTGAACGTCTCGGCGTCCGAGGGTCTGCGTTTCTTAACCACTGCAAGACACAAGGGAGGGAAAACTTTATGTGGGGTGTTGCTCGCATTGTTGCAGGAGGACTGCTGCTTTTCATCTTAGCCACGGAGAGTTCCGCGCAAGTGAGCGCAAGCATCGGTGGGACCGTTTCGGATCCCACGGGCGCGCTTATTCCGGGCGTGGAGGTGACCGCGACTAACGTCAACACGGGAATCGCCACGGTGCAGCTGACCAATGAAGCCGGCGCCTATCAGATCCCCAGCCTGCAGCCTGGAACGTATCGGCTGGCAGCGTCGCTGCCGGGGTTTCAGGGGGCGACACGGGAAAACATCCAGCTGAGCCAGGGCCAGCAGGTGCGGTTCAACTTCTCGCTGCAAGTCGGTACGGTCGCCACTGCGGTGGAGGTTCTTACCGACTCTGCGACCTCTTTAGCGACGACGACCGCTTCAGTCGGCGACGTCCTTCCCGACACGGAAGTGCGCAGCCTTCCGCTCGCATCACGCAACGTGATCGACTTGGCGTTCGTTTCCGCCGGCATCGTCGGCGAGAATTTCGGCGGCGCCCGCATGAGTCAGATCAACACAACCCGCGACGGTCTGCCCACCGCCGACGGCCGGTACCTGGACTGGAATGGCGCATATTCCGGGACGTTCACGAGCCCCGACCTGGTAGAAGAGGTTCAGGTAAATGTCACCAGCGTCGACGCGGCTGTCGGTCGCGGCTCCGGACAGGTGCGGCTGCAGACCCGGTCGGGCGGCAACGAATTTCACGGCGCCCTCTTCCATTCCAACCAGAATTCGAGGCTCGCCGCCAACAACTGGTTTCAGAATCTGGTTGGAACACCCAAGGATTACGTTAACCGGAATCAGTTCGGCGGCCGTGTGGGCGGGCCGATCATCCAGAACAAGGCATTTTTCTTCTTCCTGTACGACGGGCAGCGCTACCTCTCGAAGCAAGAGACTGTCGGGACCGTGATGACGGACGAAGCGCGCCAGGGCATCTTCCGGTATTTGACGGCAGGCGCAACCGGCGCCGCAGGCGGGACAAGCCGCCGGAACGGTCATGCGTTTGCCACGACGCCCTCGGTCAATCTGCAGGGGAACGTGCTCGGCGCGGATCCCGCCACGGGCGCTCCGTTGTTTTTGAATTCGTTCAACGTCTTCAGCGATGTGAGGGATCCATTCCGCACCCGGATCGATCCGGTCTGGATCGGTCCGCAGTATCTGCCGCGAATGCCGCGGCCCAACGACTGGACCGTCGGCGATGGCTTGAACACGGCAGGCATTCGCTGGCAACGGCGCATCGCCGGAGAGGACGGCGCTACCGGCGACACTCAGACGACGAACCGGAATCAGTACAACGTGCGTTTCGATTATCAGCTCAACAACAGCAACAAAGTTTCTTTCTCATACACGAAGGAAAAGAACTGGGGCGTCACAGGACAGACCGGCCTGCCGGACTGGCCCGGCGGGTACTTCGGCGAGATCCGGCGCGATCCGGACTTTTCCACCGCGTCCTGGACCTCCACGATTTCACCGACCGTTGTGAATGAATTCCGTTGGGGCCGGAAAGTGGATAGTTGGCTGGGCATGCAGCCGACGGACCTGAACTGCTGTCAAGGTGGCGTCTTCGACGCCGGCAAACTCACTCCGCTCGCCAAGGAAGCGTTCGACGCGTTTCCTCAAATCGACGGACACCGATTTGCAATCCTTCAGAACGTCGCTATAGGAGGCGACTTCGCGAGGGTGAGGCAGAACCCGAGATTCAACTCGAGCCCGCTGATGCAATTCGCCGACACACTGAGCTGGACCCGTGGCAGCCATTCGTTCCAGAGCGGCTTCGAGGCGACATACTCCAGCAGCGGACAATTCGACGCCATCAACAGCCGTGCCACCGCGAACCTGGGCATCGGAACCGTGCCCATTTCGGGCATCACGACCACAAATTTCAGGGGTCTCAATACGAACGACATCACCCTGGCGCAGGACCTGCTGGCCAACCTCGCCGGCTCGATTGACACACTCGCGCAGGACTTCTTTCTCCTCACGCCGGACCAGAAGGACTTCGTAGGATTCCAGAACGGTGGGGTCCTGAAAGAAAGGACCTATCATCAGAACGACTATGCCGGCTTCTTCAAGGACAGCTGGAAGGTGACGTCCAACCTCACTTTGAACCTGGGCGTGCGCTACGACATATACGGCACGCCCTATGACAGCACCGGAATGGGTGTGAAGCCGATAGGCGGTCAGGCAGGGCTGTTCGGAAGTTCCGGAAAGGACTTCGGCGCCCGGTTCAATCCTGGAGCAACCGGCGGGTCGCCGACGATTATCGGGTTTGCAGGAAAGCATTCGCCCGATCCGGGCACGCTGATCTACAACAACGACTTTAACAACATCGCCCCCTCGTTCGGTTTCAGTTGGAACGTCCCGTGGTTTACGCGCTCAACGGTCGCACGCGGCGGCTACGGCGTCAACTACACGGGGGCGCCCACCTTCCTGCAGTATTCCGCCATTATCGGCGGTGCGCCGGGATCATCACTGTCGATCTCGCAGGCGCCCGGAGTACTGACTCCGACGCAATACCTGGACATTGGATCGGCCGTGAAGGCGTTCCCGTTGCCCACGGGCGGCATCCGGCCTCTGGAGCCGGTCCCGGTAACGAACCGCGTCACCGGGTTGCAGGGATTTGCCGACAACCGTGTGGTTCCCTACGTACAGAACTGGAACCTGTCGGTCCAGCATGAGCTCGTCAGGAACCTGACAATGGAGGTCCGCTATGTCGGCAGCAAAGGGACCAAGCTGCGGTCCGCCAAAGAACTCAACACGATCAATATTTTCGAAAACGGAATTCTGGATGCGTTCAACATCACGCGAGCCGGAAACAACGCGCCGTTGTTCGACGCGATGCTCAACGGCATCACGATCGGTTCGATTACCGTTGGACGCAACGGCAGCGGCTCGGAAGCGCTGCGGCAATTCGCGACGACCAACCAATGGATTGCCAACGGCGAGGCCGCGTCCCTGGCGAACTTTTTGAACAATTCCTCCACTGGGACGGGCGAAGCCGGCGGATTGCTGCGCCGGAACCGATTCCCGGAGAACTTCATCGTCGTCAATCCACAGTTCGGCTCGCTCCAGCTTCATGGAAACGACGACAACTCGACCTATCATTCCCTGCAGACCTCCGTAAGAAAACGTTTGTCCCGAGGCCTCAGCGGGGAGGTCAACTACACCTGGGCGAGGTCCATTGGCAACTCCGCAGCCGGCAACGCCAATACGGGCGACACGACCACCAGCGAACGCGATCCACGGAGCAGGCAGCTGCAGAAGGGCCTCGTGACTTTCCATCGCACGAATGGGTTCAAAGGGCACGGCACATGGGAGCTGCCGTTCGGACCCAACCGGCGGCTGCTGGCCAGCGCTCCGGGCTGGGTTCACCGGATCGTTGAAGGCTGGAACTTTTCGGGAATCCTGTCCTGGAACTCCGGCCAGCCGCTGAGTATTACCTCGACACGGCGGACCCTGGACAGCCGCGGCAATATCAATACTCCGGATTTGGTCGGCGTGTTGCCGGCCGGTCTCGGAAAGGTGCGGAAGGGCGATGCGTTCGTCGAATTCTTCGAAGGGCTTTCGACGGCGCGCGCGCCTTTGCCGAACTTTGGCGGAAATACGACGGTGGCCGGCCGCTTCACTAATCAGGTCGTTGTGAACAGTGCGGGAAACGTCATTCTTCAGAACCCGGATCCGGGTAAGACGGGAACCCTCGGATTGACGCTGGCCGGCGTTGAAGGACCGGCCCGCTTCGGCCTCGACATGGCGATGCAAAAGCGGACACGGCTGACCGAGGGAACGACGTTCACTATCCGCGCCGACGCGGTGAATGTGCTGAACAGGCCGATATGGAACAACCCGAACACCGATATCAATTCGGCCACTTTCGGCCGTATCACCGGCGCCGGAGGAACACGGACCATCACAATCAACGCACGGGTGGATTTCTAGAGGTCACATGTAGTCGTTGGCCGAGCAGGCGGGCGCCGGGGCTTGCGACTCGCACTTCGATGCTTCTCGAAGCTGCGGCTCCCGGTTCCCCGGAGGCTGGATAGTAGCCCATTGTATATTCCTGGTGTAATTCTCCGAGCAACGCCTCGGCCAGGCCGCGCAGGTCATATTCTTTGCCTGTATAAAGTCGAATGAGCCGCCCGCTGCCCGCGCTGGTGAGCCGGCTGAGCATATATTCGTAGATGTGGTATTTCGGTCGTTTGCGAGTCCGCGGGTCGTTATCATCGTCGTCGATGCCGATCGCGTAGATCAGAACATCTGAGCTCGCGAGGAACGCTTCGATTTGAGCGGCCTTCATTTTTTACTTCTGCTATCGAAGCCATCGGTCAACGTCAACCGACAGTGTGTACCGTCGTTCCTGCGTCGCTGGAGATGTGGACAACATCAGCAGCAGGGCTGTAATCAGTAGCATCTTGGATTTTCATCACTTCGGGAGTTCCTTCAGTGCTTGCGATGCGGCGTCGAGGTCCTGGTGGCAACGATGGACCCAGTCCGTACCCCAGAAGAAATTGCAGCTTGTCTCGGCGCGCAGCAGTCGCCACTGGGCCTGCTCGAATCTGTGCCAGAATTCCGCGCTCTGTTCGCCAGCCAACAGGGCTTCTTCACGGGCTGCACGGCACGCGCGGCTCGTCTCAGCAACGCGTTGGAGTGCCTCTTTCTGGGTATGGGATCCTATCCACTGCATTAATCCGAGACCATGATGCCAGCCGGTATTCCACGCTCCCGCACGTATGTGCACACGACCGTGCGCGCCGAATTGATTCAGATAGTCATCGATGAAGATCGGCCGTATCTCCGTCTTGCCGCGCCGGACCCATTCCAGCAGGGGCCGGTAGAGGACGCCCCAGAAGTTTCCTTTGTCCGATACGTTCCGGAACCATCCGCCATTTTCTCCATCGGTGCATGTCGTGACGAGCGGTGGGAAGCTGCAATGCTTTGTCCGCTGGTGTACCTCCCACATGAACCACCCGTGATCGGCGCCCGCTTCCTGCGCGTCCGACAATTCCCGGTCCCTTACAACAACGATGATTTCCTCCCCCGCGTATTCGGCGATATGCGGCCGAAACCTCACCTCTTCCCAGCCCATGGGCGTCAGCGGTTCGACGTGTTCGCTATCCACCAGGACATATCGGCAGCCCAGGCGTTTCAGCCACGGAATCATCTCCATGCAAAAGCCCATTTCCGGCGGCCAGAACCCGGAGAACTGATCTCGCCAGAACAGATGCCGCGCAATGCCACGCCATCGCATAAGCTGTTCCTCCCAATCGTCCTCAGGTATGAGAGGCAGCACCGGGTGATAGTATGCGGTGCCCAAAACCTCAAACACCTTCCGGTTCTGGAGGTGCCACAGCAGGTCGCCGCACTTCACAATTCCGTAAACACGTTCCTGAAAGCCTGGACTCGAAAGCGTCTCCAGCAGCGTGCCCGATAGCGACACGTGAACGCGTGCGATATCTTCGTAAGCCCAGATAGAACGCGGCATGCGGTCCAGCGCGAGGAGGATCTCCTTTGCCTCCCACTCGTGGTTGTCCAGCAGATGCTCGAGGTTTCCAGCCGGTTGGTGAAAGTTCAGCACCAGCGCGTGAAAAATATTGCTCATAGGCTGGTGCTCCTTGATCCAGGGCTAAAAATCGTATTCAAGGATGTCGTTGGTGCGCCGGGAGAGTTCGCGAGCGTAGTCGGTCCAGAGGCCTGAGCCCCAGTAGCGATAACAGCTCGTCTGCATGGTGAGCAGGTGAAACAGCGCATTACGGTAGCGCGGCTCCGATGTGGAAACTCCCGCGGTTTTCTCCGCAAAGCGGGCGCTGACCTGATCCATTGGACCAAGCACGTCGGCGTAGCCCCGCACCCACGAGATATCGTTCGTCCAGCTTCCCCCTTCCATGCTGAAGCGGTTGTCCTCCTTCCGTAGTTGCCGGATGACGTTCTCAAGCGCTTCCGGGCCGGCGCCCGGGGCGATCCGGCTCCAGATGCGTTTCTGAGATATCGGTTGAATCGTTGGAAGGTCGTCCTCCCGGATGCCGTGCGTGTCCAGATACTCCAGGTATTCGGTGACGTTTAAGACCGGCGTATCCGATGCCGAAGCCTCACGCATGACCTCGAAGAACTTCGATGGGAACTCGTTCATCATGACGCCGCCGTTTTCTCCGTCGGCAATTTGGGTGACCAATGGAGCAACAGATTTGCCGATCTGAAACCGGGGGAGCCCTTTTGCCTCGTAGTAAGGCTGCATCTGCGCAACGAGTTTGGTATCGCTGCCCTGCGTCTTGATGATTGCGGTTATCGTCAGAGTCTCCCCGCGGGAGTTTCGCGCCACAAGCCGGTGCGGTATATGCGGCTGGCGAATTCCGGAGCCGTCCTCAACGCGCTCGACCGTGTGTTCCTGCACGAGGACCCAGCGGTAACCACTATCCTTGAGGGTGCGCACGAACTCGTAGAAGACGTCGGGGTGGTTGGGCAGAGCCATCTCCGGCGGAGAGAATCCGCGGACGCGTCTGAGCGCGTCGAGGCCGAAGATCGCCGCGAAATGATGCCGCCAGGCGAAAACATGCAGCCGGAAATCCTGTACTGGAGTGGACGGAGCGACCGCGTGGCCCCAGGCGGTGCCGAGCCACTCGATTGAGTTCGCGTAAGCGGGATCAAGCGTAATCCGCTTCAAATTATCGAAGACGTCGTCCAGACCCATCGCGCGGAGTCCATGGAGGAGGCTTCCCGAATAATCCAGCATCACGCGAGGCTGTTTGCCTTCCTGAACGAGCTGCGGAATGAACTCTCCCATGCGCTTATAGCACCAGTGAAAGACGCCTGCGTTGTGGTTATCGCCGATGCCTGGGTTGTCCATCATGTGCTTCAGATTGCTGATTACAGCCGCCGTACGCAGGTCGCTTCCTCCCGCCGGGATCAACGGCTGATGCATGTGCAAAGCAATCGCAAATGCGCTCTGAATGCGGGCTGAATCAATTCCGGATTGGCGGAGACCTCGTGTCGCTGGCCGCGTCGTCGTTTCGGAAATGATCCTTTCCGAGCCGCAGATGTTGGGCAACCCATCGATGTATTCGGGCAGAGTTTGAGACGTCATCGTTCTTTAATTTGTTTCCTGTGATGCGGCCGCAACAACTCTTACCGCCGCGGCCTGTGGCACGTACATTTCGTCGACATATTGCTTCACCATACGGCGTGCAGAGAACTGCGGCGCGACAGTCTTTATGGCGTGCTTGACCATGGCTATCCATCGAGACGGTACGCCGTGCCGGTCGCGCTCATAGAAAGCAGGAACAACCTGCTCCTCCAGGAGCCGATACAGGCTTTCGGCGTCCGCGTCGTCGCCGGAGTCCTCAGCGGGGCCAATGCGCCAGCCATTGGAACCGCTATAGGCCTCCGACCACCAGCCATCGGCAATGCTCAGGTGAAGCACACCATTGAGAGATGCCTTCATGCCGCTGGTTCCGCAGGCTTCGAGAGGTTGGCGCGGATTGTTGAGCCACACGTCGCAACCATGCACGAGGAAGTGCGCCACGTGCATGTCGTAGTCATGAACGAACGCAATCCTCCCCGCGAACCGGGAATCGCGGGCGCGCTGGTAAATGCGCTGAATACTTTCTTTGCCCTGGCGGTCGTCAGGGTGCGCCTTCCCTGCGAAAACGATCTGAACCGCCTGCCGCGAATGGTTCAAAAGCTGTGCGAGCCGGTCCTCATCCTGAAAAATCAGCTCGGGCCGTTTGTATTCGGTGAAGCGGCGTCCAAACCCGATGGTGAGCGCGGAAGGATCCAGAAGCGTGCCGTCGGCCGCGAGTTGTCCGTCGCTGGTGCGTCCCACGATCCAGCGCAGGCGGGCATGCTCGCGCACAAACTCGACGAGGAACGACCTCAGCGACTGACGCACCTGCCATAGCTCCCCATCGGGAATGTCGAACACCTGTTCCCAAAGGTTGGGATCGTCATGCCGGGTCTTCCAGTCCGCACCCAGGTAGCGCTCAAAAAGGGCATCCATGGCGGGTGCGATCCAGGTGGGAACGTGAACGCCATTCGTGATGAAACGCAAGGTTTGCCCGGCGCCGGGCAGGATCGGATTGAAGATGCGGCGCGTCACTTCGTGGTGAACCCGGCTTACCGCATTGGCCGACCCGGAGCCCCGCAGAGCGAGGGCTGTCAAATTGAAGCGCGCACCATTCCCGTCGTCATGAACGGCCAGATCAAGCAGCAAATCACGCGGTATATCGAGACGGCCCCAGAACCCGGATAGCTGGGCCTCAACCGCATCCATAGAAAACGTATCGTGTCCCGCGGGAACGGGAGTGTGGGTAGTGAAGATCGTCGTCGCGCGAACCGTTCGCAGAGCCGTCTCCAGGCTTTCGCCGGATTCCAGCAACTCGCGAACACGTTCGACCACGACAAACGCCGCGTGACCTTCGTTCAGATGCCAGATCGTGGGGCTGCACCCGAGCGCTCGCAAGGCGCGGACGCCGCCGATACCGAGAATCATCTCCTGCCGAAGGCGCGTTTCCCGCTCGCCGTCATATAGCGTGACTGAAAGATCGCGCGCCCAGGGCGGATTCTCATTCACGTCGGTATCGAGCAGATAAAGCCGAGTGCGACCCATCTTCAAGAGCCACACAGCCACATGGACAACCTTACCAGCCAGAGGCACCGGAACGCTGCAGGGTTGGCCGGTAGCGCTTAGTGCGCGCTCGAGCGATGTTTCTCCAATGGAGAAGCGGTCGTATGATTCGACCTGCAGGCCTTCGCTGGATATCGTCTGGCGGAAATAGCCCGAGGCATACCGGAAACCGACGCCGACAAGCGGAACACCCAGGTCGCTCGCCTCTTTGCAATGGTCTCCGGCCAGTACGCCCAACCCGCCTGCGTACAGTGGCACGGATTGATGCACTGCGAACTCCGCCGAAAAATATGCAATCGTAATACCAGTCAGTCCCGGATATGACTGTGCCCACCAGGTT
>Ga0137465_1000173_pt1 | contig 45858 bp, 49 predicted proteins | sample EasRivERMGT828_2_FD_104906 | JGI IMG/M metagenome (GOLD analysis project Ga0137465, IMG submission 104906) | Soil microbial communities from meander-bound floodplain in the East River, Colorado, USA - East River MetaG ERMGT828_2 | ecosystem: Environmental > Terrestrial > Soil > Floodplain ... | reverse complement strand
GGCGACGCGGCCGGCGCCGCGGCCCGCGGCGCGCGAGGCGGGCCAGGCGGCGGTGCGCTCGTCGGTCCGCCCGGCGGTCCGCTAGGCGGTCGGCTCGGCGGTCGGCTCGGCGGTCGACTCGGCGGTCGGCTCGGCGGTCCGCTCGGCGGTCCGCTCGGCGGTCGACTCGGCGGTCGGCTCGGCGGTCCGCTCGGCGGTCCACTCGGCGGTCGACTCGGCGGTCGGCTCGGCGGTCCGCTCGGCGGTCGGCTCGGCGGGTTACAACGCCTCCTATTACTTATGGGGCGGTTCCCTGTGGGCAGCTTACGCGGCGTGGGCGGATTACTTCAACGAGGTTCTCGGCATCGCGATCGATCGCCACTACCTCGACACCATTGAAAGCTGCGGCTACTACTGGACGCTCGATAGCGTGTGCTTCGCCAGCGAACGCCCGTCAGCCATTCGACGCAACGCAGCCGGGCAACTGCACTGTGAAGACGATCTTGCGATCGCCTACCCGAGCGGCTGGGGCCTGTATCGCCTGAACGGCGTCACGGTGCCCGAGTGGCTGGTGAAAACACCGGCCGCCAAGCTCGACGCCGGGAGGCTCCTGAAGGAAGACAACGCCGAAGTGCGCCGCGAGCTGGTGCGCAAGGTCGGCATCGAGCGGGTGTGCGCGGAGCTCGGCGCCAAGCCCATCGATCGCCAGGGCGACTACGAGCTGCTGATGCTCAACCTGCGCGACGGCCGGCATCGGCCGTATTTGAAAATGCGAAATCCGAGTCTGGGGGTTTTCCACGTTGAAGGCGTGCACCCCGACTGCAAGACCGTCCAGGACGCGATCAACTGGCGCGCGGCGCAAGTGCTGCGCGGCGTTCGCTCGACAAACTGGAACCCCAGCCAACTCACGTAAACCAACAGATCAGGAGACTCCATGGACAAGCGCGCGAACCAGCTGCAACAAGGCGATGTGCTCATCACCAAGATTAACGCGATGCCGATCGGCGGCAAGCCCGTGAAGCCGGCGGCGCGCGGCTTCGTGATCGCCGAGGGTGAGGCCACCGGCCACGCGCACACCCTCGAGCCCGGCGCCGTCGTGGCTATAACGGTCGACGAAGAAGGCGTCATCTACGCGCAGATCGCGCGCCAGGTGAACCTGCTCCACGAAGAGCACAACCCCGTCTCGCTCGATCCGGGCGTGTATCGCTTCGGCCGCGTCCAGGAATACGACCACTTCAGCGAAGAAGCGCGATCGGTCGCCGACTAGCAACATCTCCGGGGCTTGCCGCCGTTGCACCATCACGGCCATCGACGCGCTGAGCTGAAGCGGTGGATAACACCCGGCGCGGCGGCAGGCTCGGCCCCCGGATCTTAAGAGTTGATCGCGGCGCCGGACCGCCGGCAGTTTCGAGCGCATCGGATCGGAGCATCGCTAGTCACATGGCGATGGAAATCACCGATCAGGATCAGGCTGGTGAAGGTGAACTTCACCGCCGCGATCGCAAGTCCTCGACGGGCTGGCGCGTGTGGCCGCTGAAAGGCGATCCACGCGCCTGGGTAGCGCGAACGGCGTCCACGGTGCAAGGCCGAAGACGTAAGGAGATCGACCCTCGTGCCGACCCGTCGAGTGTTGAGAGTTCAGAGTTGACAGTTTCGAGCGAGAGGTTTCATGGCGCGCATTCGCACGATCAAGCCGGCGTTCTTCACGAGCGAGGACACGTGTCGCCTGTCACCATTGACGCGGCTGTTGTTCGTCGGGCTCTGGACCGAAGCCGACCGCGAGGGCCGGCTCCATGATCGGCCTGGTCAACTCAAGCATCGCTTACTACCAGGTGACGACTGCGAGATCGACGAACTCCTACAGGAGTTGCACTCGGCTGGTCGCATCCGGCGCTATCGCATTGGCGGAACACCGGTGATCGAAATCACTAAGTTTGCCGCGCACCAGAAGCCACACCCAAAGGAAGCGCCGTCAATTATTCCGGCGTTTGGGTCCGACGCCATCGAGATCAAGGCACGGCCGCAGCACGTCTATTTCATCCACAGCGCGTCTCAGCACCGAATTAAGATCGGCGTCTCGTCGGTGCCGCGGCACCGTATGTCGACCCTCCAAACGTCATTTTCGGACCCCCTAACACTACTCGGCGCCTGCGAGGGCGGAATCGAGCTCGAGTCCAGGCTTCATGACGAGTTGGCGTCATTCCGCAGGCAAGGCGAATGGTTCGACGACTGCCCCGAAGTGCGCGCTGTCGTCCAAAGACAAACCCAAACATGGCAGAGCCCGGAAAAGGGTATCGACCTTCCCGTCGAGAACCCGTCGAGTCCCGCTAGGAATGGATCTGGAGATCTTGGATCTGGAGTACAGGAAGGGAAGGGAAGGGAACCGACGCCCTCTCCTGTTCAGAAGTTTCCCCTGAAACCGCTGATCGCGAAACGGAACCTCCACGCGGCGTACGAACATCCTCGATTCGACGTCCCGCAGCGGTGGCACGACGACCAGACCCGCGCCCTGGCCGGCGGCGAGGCGCGCTTAATGAAGTTCTATCGTTGGCTGGGCGATCGCGTCGAGCGGACGGGCGAGGACACCGCGCCGCGCTTCAAATGGCTCGACGACAGCCTGGCTGTGTGGCTGGCCGAGTCGGCAGCGCCGCAGTTCATGGACGTGGACGATCCGAACCATCCGCACAACCGGCGACTCGCCGAGATGGCCGCGCGAGGCGTGCGGTGACGGAGCGCACCCTGCCGCATTCGCTCGACGCCGAGCGGTCCGTGCTCGGCGCGATCCTGATCGAAAACGCCGCGCTCAACGAGGCGGCCGTGGTGCTCACCGACCGGGCGTTCTACCGCGACGCGCACGGGATCATTTTCAAGCGCATGCTCGGGCTGTCCGAGCGCCACGAACCGATCGACCTGGTGGCGGTCAAGGAAGAACTCGACCGGCATGGCGAACTCGAGCAGGTCGGCGGCGCGGCCTACGTCGCCGCGCTCGTGGACGGGGTGCCGCGCTCGACCAACGTCGAGTATTACGCCCGCGTCGTGCGCGAAAAGCACACGCTTCGGCAGCTGATTTTCGCGGGCAACCGGATCCTCGCCGACGCCTACGCCGGCACGGACGACGCCGACCAGGTGCTCGATCGCGCCGAGCAGACGGTCATGGACGTCGGCAAAGCGTCCGTCACGGGCGACTTCGTCCTGGCCGATGACTGGATGAAAGACACGCACGTGCAGATCGCCAAGGCCGCGGAAACGAAGCGCGCCGTCACCGGCGTGCCGAGCGGCATCGAGAAGCTCGACATCTGGACGCGCGGCTGGCAACCCTCCGACTTGATTTACCTGGGCGCCCGGCCGTCGGCCGGCAAGACCGCGATGGCGTTGCAGTTGGCGCTCACGGCCTCCCTCCATGTGATGACCGGGTTCGTCTCGATGGAAATGTCCCGGCGCGTGCTGGGCATGCGCGCCGTGGCGCTGGAAGCGGGGGTCGATGCCTTTCGATTGATGACCGGGAGCCTGAGTGACTTCGAACTCCAGCGCGCCGGCAAGGCCCTGGGGGACATCAGCGGCCGGCGCTTCGCGATCGATGACGCTTCCGGGGCCACGGCGACACAACTCCGGGCGAAGGTCCGCCGGCTCGCCTCGCGCCATGGGCTCGGGATCGTGTTCGTGGACTACATGCAGCTGCTGCATGAATCCGGCGACCAGGAAAACCGCAACCAGGAACTGTCGAAAATTTCAGCCGGGCTCAAGGCCCTCGCCCGCGAGCTCGACATGCCGGTGTTCGTGCTGTCGCAGTTGTCGCGCCAGTCGGCGAAGGAGAACGCGGTGCCGCAGGCCCACAGCTTGCGCGATTCCGGCTCGCTCGAGCAGGACGCGGATGTCGTGCTGCTGCTGCATCGGCCGCAACAGAACGCGACGTCTGGCAAGTTCGAGGACGGCGAGGAAGCGCAGCTCATCATCGCCAAGCAGCGCAACGGGCCGACCGGGATGATCCGGTTGCAGTGGATCGGCGCGCAGATGCGCTTCGGGCAAGTGGCCGACGACACGCCGGCGCCGAAGCAGGAGGCCCTGTTGTGACGTCGCAGCACATTCTCTTGATTGTCGATCGCCTCGAATTTTCCGCGGATCGGATGAAGGACTTGCTGCGGCCAGCCGAGAGCCTGTCGGACCAACGAGAGTATTTCGCGATGTGGTGGGCTCGGCGTGCAGGGCACTACGCTAACCAGTTACTCGACCTCGCCGAGAAAGGCGAGTGCGCGAAATGAACGGCCGCCCCGAACAGCAGGTGAGACTCTTCGACGCCAAGCCGTACGTTGGCCCGAAGACGACGCCCGCCTATCAAAAGGAATGGCGGCTGAAGAACCCGGAGCGCGTGAAGCAGTACGAGGACGCGCGCCGCGGCAAGCGCCGCAAATACAAGAACGAGTGGGCCAAGCGCAACCCCGCGCGGATAGCGGCGAGCGAGATGCGCCGCGTGCTGAAACGGTATGGTCTAACCGTCGACGGATACAACCAACTCGTTACCGGACAAAAAGGCCTCTGCGCCGTTTGTCAACGCCCACCAGACGTTCGCAGAAGCCCTAAAGGCAAGCCCTACTGGCGACTCGTCGTTGACCATTGCCACGCCACGGGAAAGGTCCGCGCACTCCTCTGTTCAAGTTGCAACGGCCTACTCGGTCTGGCGCGCGACAGCATCAACGTTTTAGAGCAGGCCATTGAATACATCCGGAGGCACCAATGAGCCGGCCGGAGATCAAATTTACAGTATGGGGAACGGCGCGGCCGAAAGGCTCGGCCCGTGCGTTCGTGCCGAAAGGCTGGACGCGCCCGATCATCACCAGCGACAACCAGGGCCTCAAGGCGTGGGAAGACACGATCCGCGCCACCCTGCAGGACGTGATGAACACCACGCCGGCGGGCATTCGCGGCGAGATCTTCGACGCGCCGGTCGCGCTGATGCTGATCTTTCATCTCCCGCGGCCGAAGGCGGCGAAGCACCTCCGGTATTCCACGAAGAAGCCCGATCTCGACAAGCTCGTGCGCGGGGCGATTGACGCCATGAACGGGATCCTCTTCCACGATGACGCGCAAGTCGTCGCCATCAGCGCGCGCAAGCTCTACGCCGACGGCGGCGCCAGGCTGGACGTGACGGCCGAAGCGTGGGTGGAGCCGACGTATCGAAAACCCCCGAAGGAAATCGGCGGCCTATTCAAGGAGCAGGCGGATGCCTCAGAGACTGTTTAGCACGGGCAAGATCGGAATCTTCTGCGACACGTATACGCCGGGCGTCGAGAAGCGCAAGGGCGAGGTCGTGAAAATCATGACGGGCACGTTTCGCGTGCAGCCGTTCGACGCCAAGCTGGCGACGTCGATCGATGACGGGCTGAACGACAACAGCGGCGTGCGCGCGGCGCTGTTCAAGTTGAACCACCCGGACCCGAAGCCGCATCTCGATCGCGTGAACTTCACCCTGGCCTGCCCGCGGCAGAACCTGATCATCTTCGCGTCACCCGATACCGACACCTCCCGCGTCGGGTTCCTGCAGGTGAAGATCACCGGCATCTACGCCAGGACCCAGAAGGACGTCGACGGCTATGCCCTGGTCTTCCAGGGCAGCTTCGGCCCGCTCGGGCGCACCGAGCTCGAGTATCTCCACGCCTGGCACCGGACCCAGCGCTTCGTCACGTTCGAAGAAGCGGAGCCGAGCCTTGAACTGGAAGACGTCGACGACGAAGGCGCCGACGAGCACGCGCCGGCGCCGCGGCCCAAGCCGATGTGGGACGAGGCCGACGATCAGCTCGTGGAGACCACCGGCCTGACCGACAAGCAGGCGGCGGCCAAGGCCAAGGACGTGCGTGAGAAAGCGCATCGCTATCCGAAGAAGGCGAAGAAGGCCAAGAAAGGCCGCGGCCGGTGACCAAGCGCCGGATCGCGTTGGAGCCGCGCAAGTACTGGACGGACGCCGAGAAGGCGGTCCTCCGGGCGCGGGCCGCGCCTGCCCTGTATGCGGCGCTGCACGCGTTGATTGCGGTCACGCAACAGCGTGATAACCCCTTCGATAAAGGCGTCAGTAGCGCTGCGCCAGAAGTAATCGCGGCCCTCGCTGCCCTCGCCTTGGCGGACGGGAAGACGGAGAAATGAGGACGACACAAAGCCCCGGCATTCTTCGTGAGCGTGCCGAAGCGTTATGGGAGGAACTCGGCGGCGATCTTTGTATCTGCCAGCGTTCCGACGTGCCGCATTGGTGTGAGAACTGTCAGCGGCGGATCGACACGATTCTCGCCGCGTTTCACCGGGCCGGCGCGGACGGTCGATCCGGTCAGGGGGAGACACCACCATGAACTTCTGGAGTCCCTGCCTGTTTTCGCACAGTCGCGACTGGACGTACATCCGCGTCGGCGGGCAACTCACGAGGGCCTGCCAGCGTTGTTTGCAGCCCGTTGGGGCCATCTTAGTCAATTCCGAGTCCCAGGCCATCGTGCCGGCGAAGGTGCCGCCCATCGTCCCGCTGCGAGCCGTGAAGGCCAAGCGGAAGAAGTCGCCGTCGAAGAGTCTACGTTTCCCTCGGAGGTTGGCATGACGAGTGATCCCCCCCTCCCGAACATGGCCGATGCCGCCGAAATGCTCTGGGTCGTGCTCGCCAACGTGAGCGGTGGCGACTGGACGCAGCAAACGCCAGAGTGGCAAGAGGCCGCGGCCCGCTGGAGAGATAACTACTTCGCCGCGCGCTCCTCGGATGCACCGAACACCGACGCCAATTGCGACATGGGAGCCGATCAAAGTCAGGTCGTCGACAAGGCCATCCTTGCGCGACGCGACATTCACAATCAGATCGTCTCGCGCATCGCCGAACTGAAAGGCCACGCGTGAAGACGTTGACCAAACTCACCCTCAAGGAGCGCCGTTTCGTTGACGCGTACTTGGGCAGCGCGGCCGGCAACGGCACCAAGGCGATCGTGGCCTCGGGTTACTCGACCACGAAAAACGCCAAGAGCGCCGGCGTGATGGCGACGAAATTGTTAGCGAAAGATAGGATTCGCGCCGAAATTAAGCGGCGAGTGAACCGGGAGACGCAAGCCAGCATCCTCACGGCGGAACAGCGCGACGCCATTCTGTCGACGATCGCCAGCGGGAACAGGGAAGCCAGCAACGCGCGCATCCGAGCGATCGCGGAACTGAACAAGTGTGGCGGCCGGCACTCGATCAAGCACGTCGTGGATCTGAACTTCGACCCGATGAAGTATCTCGCGGAAAAGACACCCGAATAAGAGAAGAGGTAGAACGAATGGCGGTCCCAGAGTTCACCCACGTCGACGTTACGCAGCTTTTGAAGATTCAAGAGGAGATCCGCCAACTGCTCCGCCAGTACGCGGATCGCACCCCGGCCATTGTGCCCGCCGTGGCGCTCATCCGTGTCGCCAAGGTGCTGCTCGATGTCTATCCGGAGCACGATCGGCAGGTGACGCTGACCGACATCATCATTCCGTTTCTCCGGGGGGAAGCGCAGCAACCGAGCAAGCGGAAGAAGTCCAACCTCATCTTACCGCCCGGGTTTTCGTTGAATTGACATGACCGAAGACGAGCGGGTCTCCGCCACGCTGCGCCGCTGGAAGGAGCATCCCGAGCAGTTCGTCGCGGAGGAGTTTCAGGCGACCCCGGAGGCGTGGCAACTGGACGCCCTCCAGGCGTTCCCAAACGTCGATCGCTTGGCGCTCAAAGCCTGTAAGGGTCCTGGCAAAACATGCGTGCTGGCGTGGCTGATCTGGAACTTCCTCGCCACTCGGCCGAACTGTCGGATCGGCGTGACGTCGATCACTGGTGACAACCTATCGAGCGCCCTCTGGCCCGAGCTGGCGAAATGGCAGCAGCGATCCGAATACCTCTCCTCGCAGTTCACGTGGACGAAGACGCAAATCTTCAGTAACCAGTATCCAGGCACGTGGTGGGCGCAGGCGCGGTCTTGGCCGCGCTCGGCGAACTCGGAGCAGCAGGCGCACACCCTCGCCGGCCTGCACGAAGACTACGCGATGGGCGTGCTCGACGAGAGCAGCGAGATCCCCCAAGCCGTGATGGCGACTGTCGAAGCGGTGCTCGGCTCCGGCATCGAAACCAAGGTGCTCCAAGCGGGCAACCCGACGCGGCTCGATGGCCCGCTCTATCGCGCCTGCACGCAGGAGCGGCATCTCTGGCACGTGGTGACGATCACCGGCGACCCCGATGACCCGAAACGATCGACGCGCGTCAACCTTGAGTGGGCACGGCAGCAAATCGCGACGTACGGGGCGGACAATCCGTGGGTGCTCGTAAATGTGTACGGCCGCTTCCCTCCGCAGTCGATCGATTCGCTGTTGGGCGTGGATGATGTCGAGCAAGCGATGGCGCGGCAACTCAAGCCGTCCGCCTATGAATGGGCGCAGAAACGGCTCGGCATTGACGTTGCCAGATTCGGGAACGATCGAACGGTTGTCTTCCCGCGGCAGGGGCTCGTCAGTTTCAAGCCGGTGGTCATGCGTCACCCGCGCGACTCCGCCGTCAGCGTGGACATTGCCAACCAGGTGATGGCCTCGAAACTGCGCTGGGGCTCTGAGTTGGAATTCTTCGACGCGACCGGGGGATGGGCGGCCGGTGCCGTGGACTTCATGCGCGCGAACGGGCTCGGCCCGATCAATGTCCAGTTCGCCGCGCCGGCCATCGATCCCCGGTACGCCAATCGTCGGGCTGAAATCTGGTTTGCCATGAGCGAATGGGTGAAGGGCGGCGGCGTGCTGCCCCAAGGGCTGACGGATCTGCCGGCCGAGCTGACGACACCGACCTACACGTTCCAGAAAGGGAAGTTCCTGATCGAAGAGAAGGATCAGATCAAAGCGCGGCTGGGCCGATCGTGTGACTTGGCCGATGCGCTGGCGCTGACCTTTGGGTTGCCCGATATGCCGGGGCAGATCGCGGGACTGCCGCACTCCCGGACGAGCGGGACGCGCGGACGAGCCGTGACGCAAGATGATGTCGACGCGGATTCGTGAGCAATTAGGTGTCAAGGAAAAAATGCGGTTTCCTTTGGTGCGCTTCCGCGCGCAACCGACACTCTACCGACACCATACCGACACCCAACCGGCGCGCAACTGTATTTCACGAAGCCAAACGTAACCAGACGGAATTGGTTGGGTGAAAACAGGGCATAGCATTGCCGAAACGCTAACCGACAGGAAGGGACAAACACATGGCACGCACACCGAGGTCTCCGAAGGTTCGGCTCGAAGTGAGCGAAGAGATCATCAGTAAGAGTTTGGCGCGAGATTCAACGCACTGCATGATCGCCGAAACGCTGAAGGCGGCAATGCCGGAGGCCACGGGTATTTCGGTAGACCTGTCGACGATTCGGTTTACAGACCCCAAGAAGGGGCTCAGGTTCACGTATCTGACCCCGCGCATCGCGCAGGTTCAGTTGGTCAATTTCGATCAGGGAAGGAAGCCGGAGCCGTTCAGTTTTGTGTTGCGCGGCGCACACATCACACGCAAAGGGCATGGACGCAAGTCGAAGGAAATGTCTGACAAGGAACGCACGCAACGTTCAGAGGCCGGGCGGAAACTGAACGAGAGCTTGGCCCGAACCAAACTGGTTCGTGCTGACGCCCAGAGCGGCGCCGTGCCCGATCGCGTTGGTGGTCAGACTCCTCCGCTCCAGCGAAGTCCCGACGGATTACCGTTCACTCGTCGGCGCGCGTTTGGATTGCGTGGCTTGGAGTACTAGCGTGGACAACTCAAAGGTCTTGCCGTTCGTGGATCGAGACCGCCTGAATCAGCAACTCGACGAGGAGATTGTTGACCGCGAGCGCGCCGTTGAACTGGAGGCGCTCGCGGACGAAAGGCTTCAGGAATTGGAGTGGTCGGGACCGCGCTCACATGGATCACGCAGAGCGCTGGGAGCCCATTGAGTGAGGCGAACACGAACGACCTACTCGAGATGCTCGACGAATGATCCGCCCCGCGACTGAAGCCGACACTCCACGCCTCGTCGAGATGACGACGCGGTTCTTGGAGACGACGCCCTACGGGACGATGTTCCAGGCCGATCCGGCGCAGATCGCCAAGCTCGTGGCGCTCGTGCTGAAGCACGGCGTCATTTTGTTGGCGGACGTGCCGCCCGTCGTCGGCATGATCGCCCTCGCGGCCCTCCCGCACCCGCTTTCAGGCCACATTTACGCCGATGAGCAGGTCTGGTGGGTGGAGCCCGAGCACCGGAAGGGCACCATTGGACCTCGGCTGTTGATGGCCGCCGAAGCATGGGCAAGGCAGCACGGCTGTCAAAGCGTCAAAATGGTGGCGCAGGCTGGTAGTTCGGTGGGTTGCCACTACCGCAGGTTGGGGTATCAGGAGGTCGAAACCGCATTCGTCAAAAAATTGGCGTAGTATAGCGTCACGATGTTGACGCTCTGAATGGGCCTATTCACCGGCCTGGCGATCGGCGCGCTCGCGGCAGCCAACGTAGTCCAAGGGCTCCGGAAGAAGAAGAACAGCCTCGCGACCGACCAACCGCTGGCCCCGGCTCCAGTTGAAGCCCTCGCCCCCCCCAAGCCCCCGACCACCCTACCCGGTGCGGATGAAGCCGCCGCCCAGACCGCTGCGCTGAAGCAACGCAAGCGGGCCGCCCAAGGCTCCCTGCTCACCAAACCGATCGCGCCCAAGTCGAACGTGAAGCCGATGGCGCCACGTCTCGCGCCCAAGTCGTTGATTGGGTACGCGTAATGCGCGAATACGCCTTCGGCGGCGACGTTGCGGCCAAGCGGGATCGCTACATGAACCTCGCGGCCACCCTGTGGAGCGAACGGCAATCGGGCTTCGATGCCCACTGGCAGGAACTCGACGAATATCTCCTTCCCCGTCGCACCCGATGGTGGGCTGGCGACAAGAACCGCGGCGACAAGCGCAACCAGAAGATCATCAACTCGACCGGGCGCTTTGCGGTGAGGACGCTCGCCAGTGGCCTCCATGCCGGGCTGACCTCACCCGCGAGGCCGTGGTTCAAGCTGACCACACCCGATCCCGACCTGGCGAAGTTTGCGCCGGTCAAAGCCTGGCTGCATGAAGTCACGCAGCGCGTCTCGACGGTGTTCGCGCAGACGAATCTCTACAACGTCTTCCCGATCATCTACGGCGATATTGGCGTCTTCGGGACGGCGGCGTGTGCGCTGCTCGAAGACAGCAAAGACTTGTTCCGCTGTTACCCGTTTGCGCTCGGGAGCTTTGCGATCGGGCTGAACACCCGTGGCCTCGTGTCGACGTTCGTCCGTGAATACAACCTCACGGTTCGGCAAGTCGTCGAGGAGTTCGCCGTGCAACCGAACGGCCGCGACATCGATTGGTCGGGCATCTCCTCGATCGTGCAACGCGCCTGGATGAACGGCCAGTATCAAGATGCCGTGACGGTCTGCTGGATCATCACGCCGAACCAAGAGGCCGATCCGCGCAAGCTCCTGCCGAAGTACCGACCCTTTGCCAGTTGCTGGTACGAGAAGGGCTCGACCGAAAAGAAGTTCCTGCGTGAAAGCGGCTTCCAGACCTTCCCCGTCATGTGCCCGCGCTGGGACATCACCGAGGGGGACAGTTACGGCACCGACTCGCCCGGCATGACCGCGCTCGGTGACGTGAAGCAACTGCAGGTGATGGAGAAAAAGAAGGCGCAAGCGATCGCGAAGATGGTCGACCCGCCCTTGACTGGCCCGACCGCGCTGATGACGCAGAAGACAAGCCTCCTCTCGGGCGACGTCACGTATGTGGACGATCAGCACAGGCAGCTCCGCTCGATCCACGACGTCAACCTGCGCGTCGATCATCTGGCCGCCGACATCAGCAGCGTTGAGTACCGCATTCAGCGCGCGTGTTACGAGGATCTCTTCCTGATGCTGGCGCGCTCGGATCCCAACGCCGGATCGCAACGCCCGACCGCGCGCGAAGTCGAGGAGCGCCACGAAGAGAAGCTGATCGCGCTCGGGCCGGTGCTCGAACGCACCAACGACGAACTCCTCGATCCGATCGTTGATCGCGTCTTCGATCTGATGGACAACGCGGGGTTGATTCCCCCGGCGCCGGAACAACTCCAAGGGATTGACCTCAAGGTCGAATACATCTCGATCCTCGCGCAGGCGCAGAAGCTCGTCGGCGTCGTGGGGCTCGATCGCTTCATGCAGAACATGCTGACGATCGCGCCCATCTCGCCGGGCATCCTGTTCAAGGTCAACACCAACCGCGTCGCGGATGTCTACGGCGATCTGCTGGGCATCGATCCGAACATCCTCCGATCGGACGAAGAAGCAGACGGGTTGGCCGCGGAACAGGCGAAGGCCCAACAGGCGCAAGCGGAAGCCGAGCAGGCCGCGAAGTTGGGCAGCGCCGTCAAGGATGCTGGCACGACGCCGATGGACGGTGACACGGCCTTGACCCGGTTGGCGCAGAGTGCCGCGGCGGGTGCCGCATGACCCAGCGCGCCCTTGTGCGGAATGCCGCCTCACATCGCCAGATCACGCACGCCGAGCGGAAGGCCAAGGATCAGCGCGCGCGCGAACTCGCGGATCTCAAGGCCGTGCTCGACACGGAACCAGGCCGTCGGTTCCTGTTGGCCCTGATGAATAAGTGCGGCGTCGGGCGATCGGTGCTGAACGACAACGTGATCACGATGGCTGCCGCGGTCGGACAACAGGACGTTGGGCACTACTTGCGCGAACGGATCGCCGAGGTCGACCCGTTGATGTTGGTAACGATGCTGCGCGAGGAACAGCTCGCGCGCGACCGCGAGAACCGAGAACTGGACGCCGTGCACACGACCGGCGACGAGGAGATTCCTGATGGCGACGACGGCAACTGACACGACGGCCACCGACAAAGCCGCAACCGATCAAGCGGCCGCGGACAAAGCGACGAGCGATCAGGCCGCCGCAGACAAGGCCGTCGCCGATAAAACAGCGGCCGATAAAGCCGCGAGTGACAAGGCCGCCGCCGACAACACGGCAGCGGATGCAGCAGCAGCCGGTAAGAAGCCCGAGGGCGGCGAGGCCGCCAAGGACGGCGACAAGACAGGCACGGAGGGCGCTCCCGACAAGTATGCGCTGACACCGCCGAAGGACGGGCTGATCGATGCGAGCGACCTCACGACGATCGAGAAGATCGCGCGCGAGCACAACCTCTCGAACGAGGCGGCGCAGACGCTCCTCGAACAGGAGAACGCCCGACGCATCGAGCAGAGCCAAACCCTCGCGGCGCAGTTAACGGCCGATGCGGAGTACGGCGGCGACAAGCTCCCCGAAACGCAGCGGTTGGCGCGGTCGATCATCGACCTCGTCAGGCCCGAAGGCCATCCACGACGTGCCGCATTTCAGCGCATCTTGGATCAATCCGGGTATGGCAATCACATCGAGATCGCGAGCTTCCTCGCGGATCTCGGCAAGAAGGCGGCGGACGATACGACGGTGTTGGGTGGCGGGGGCGGGGGCAGAGACAAGCCCATCGCGAATCGCATGTACCCCAACATGAAGTAGGCCCGCCGTTCGCGGGGTGGAAGTATGCGTGTAGTGGTAATGCTGGTGCTCACGGCGGTCTGCGTGGCGCTCTTTGGCGTCGACGTCGGCGCTGTCTCCCAGGCCAGTCGTGGGCCGGATCTGCCGGCGTGGCTGGCCGACCCGACGCTGATTCTCGTGTTCGGCGCGGCGCTCTCGACGGGTGCGTTGACCTTAGCGGATTGGGCGAAACGGCTCGACCCAACCGGCAAGGTCTCGGACATCGTCGAGCTGCTCTCGCAGAGCAATGAACTCCTGACGGACATGGCGTGGATCGAAGGCAACCTGCCGACCGGACACCGGACCACCGTGCGGACCGGACTGCCGGCGGTCGCGTGGCGCTTGATCAATGCGGGCGTGGTCCCGAGCAAGTCGACCACGGCGCAGATCGACGAGCAAGCAGGCATCTTGGAAGCGTGGAGCGAAGTGGATGTCGCGCTCGCCAAACTGAACGGAAACACCGCGGCGTTCCGGCTCTCGGAAGCGCGCGCCTTCATCGAAGCCATGAATCAGGAGATGGCGCAGACCTTGATCTACGGCAATGGCGGGCTGGCCCCGGAAGAGTTCACCGGCCTGGCGCCGCGCTACTCGCTGCTCTCCGCCGGCAACGGTGGCAACATCATCGACTCCCTGGGGGTCGATGCGGCCGACTCGACAAGCATCTGGCTCGTGGCCTGGGGTGAGGAGACGGTGCACGGCATTTTCCCGAAGGGGAGCCAGGCCGGGCTCGAACACAACGACTACGGCGAGCAGACCATTCAGGTCACGGCCGGCGTGGCCGGGACACGGATGCGCGCGTTGCAGGAGCGCTGGGTGTGGAATGCCGGCATTGCGCTGAAGGACTGGCGCTATGTCGTCCGCATCGCGAACATCGACGTGAGCACGCTGTCCTCGACGGTGCCCACGCTGGTCGACTTCATGGAAACGGCGCTCGAGCTGCTCCCCAACGGCCTCGGCCGGCCGGTGTTCTACATGAACCGGACGATCCGTCGCATCTTGCGCCGGCAGGAGCGTGCGCAAGTCTCGGTCGGCGGCGGGCTCACCTACGAGAACGTCGACGGCAAGCGCGTCTATGACTTCGGCGGGGTGCCGGTGCGGCTCCTCGACGCCATCCTCAACACGGAAGCCCGCGTCGTTTAAACGCAGAAAGGGAAGGGTTCACGATATGTATCTCGATGCTTTCCTGCGTGTCAGTAACGCGCAGGCGTTCGGAGCCGCCGCCGTCTCGACGGACTCCATCGATCTCGGCAACGTCACGCCCAAGCGGCGCATCGGCACGGGCGAAGCGATGGGCTTCGGCTTTGCAGTCACGACCGCGGGCACCGTCGCCGCCACGCTGTTGGAGGTCATCTCCGCGACGGACGCGGCGCTCACCGCCGGCATTCTCGTCCACGCCTCGCGGTCGATTCCGCTGGCGGAGACGACCATCGGCTCCTTGCATTGGGTTGGCCTGCCGATGGGCCATCCGACGCAGCGCTATCTCGGCGTGCGCGCGACCACGGCGGGCGGGACCATCTCGCTCACCGCCTGGCTGACCGCGCATGACCTGTTCTCGATCGCGATGCAGTCCTACGCGAAGGGCTTCGTGAGCTAGACCCGGATTGCCCGTCTCGCGGCGGCGCTCAATATCGAGTGCTGGCCGCGACACGGGCCGCTTCTGTCTGTCTGAGGTACCTCATGTCGAAGAAGAAACCGGCCGCGGCTCCGCGCCCCTTTGCCCCGGAGGTGCCGGGGCCAACGCCCGAAGGGCGCATCGCCGCGGCGCCGCCGGCCCCGGCCACGAAACCGCCGCGCGCCAGGCCTCGCCGGTCGACCGACGAAGGTCCGCCGCGTGAGCTCGGCCCGCTGATCACCGTGCGCGCGCTCAAGACCGGCTTCGTCGATAACGTCCGCCGCCGCGAAGGCGACGTGTTCGATGTCCACGAAGTCGAATTCTCCGAGAACTGGATGGTGGTGGTCGATGGCGACACGCCACGCCAGACCACAGGGCCGGCGGCGGCGCTCAAGCGCATCCATGACGAGACGATCGCCGGGCGGCTGGGAACACCCGCGACCGACCCGCTCGGCGTGAACAGCACGACGTCTCGGGCCTGATCGCTGGAGGATACGAACACAACCGACAGCGATTATGCGCAGGGCGCTCCATGGCAAAGACCAAATACCTGGAATATGGGATCTACCTGACCGACCGCGTCGCCGTGACGGCGTTGCAGGTGACGTATCCCAATGGCATCCGGGTCGCGCCCGCGACGGCCGCGGTGACGTATGCCGCCCCGCTCCAAGAATTCCTGACACCGTTCTCGGCCCCGTGCGTGCGCTCGCCGTGGTTCTGGTCTGGAGTGGACGAGAATTACCCGCGCGATCAGGACAGCTTTACGCGGAAGATCGGCGGCTGGTTCGGCCTGCCGTTCCTGTTCGGCACCAACACCCTGCATATCTGGGTCGGGCTGTTCGAGCTGGCGCCGGAGAGCACCGGGTCTATTGACGGCGTGCCGACCGAAGTGGTCGCGATTGCGACGCGGCGCTGGGTGGACGGCTTCGAGCTGCCGCAATTCGGGGAAGGGGGGTCGGGCACCGCGAAGCAGGCCGTCTCGAAAGACGCCTCACGGCATCCGGACGGGTTTGGGTTTGCGTTCCGGGGCGATACCGGCGCCATTACGCACGCGAGCGCGGAGTTCGGCGCCATTAGCACCGTCTCGCATTGGGATCGATTCTATGTCCGCATCAGGAAGGCGCCCACGGCGGCGGCGCGGTTGTGGATCGCACTGGGCGGCAACCAGGGCGTTGAACTGCAACTGACGGTCGGGCTGGCGCTCGCGATTTCGAATGTCGTCTCGGGGGCGTCGGTGCTCCTCACCACGACGAGTGTGGCGCTGGTGCTCAATGAGTGGACGCGCGTCGACATCGTCTTGAGTTACGCGACTGGCGCGGGCGGCGCGGGCGCCTACGTCAAGGTCTATTTCAACGGCGTGAGTGTGGGGGTCGTGTCCGCGTTCCCCGCGTTGGGGCTCGGCACGGTCGGCGGGCATGTGGACTCACGGCTCGGGAGCGCGGCGGCGGCCGATTACGAGGCCGACTTTGATGACTGGATCGGATCGGCGGAACCGAACAAAGAGACGGCGGCGCCGTTCCGCTACGTCGGGGTGGACTGGCTGAACGGGTCCAAGGTGCAGCGGTTGCGCGCAACCGCGTTCGGCGCCGGTCACGATGCGGTCAACTGGACGAATCAGAATTACTCGCTCCTGAACCAGCTCGCCGAAGCGCCCTCGAATGGGATGGTGAGCACGACGGCGGCGGCGGCGATCGTGGTCGAGACGGACGCCGCGGCGAAGATTGACGCCCAGGCCAACGCGCTCGGCATCGTCGCGCTGGTCGTCGGGGTGTATCACAACGCGGTCGGGCTCGGCCAAGCGTCGGTCGGGTTCATGCTACCCGGCGAGCCGCTGGATCTGCTCGTGCAGGCGTCCGATAGCGGGGCGGATTGGGATCACCATCTGTATCACCCTGGCGGCGAGACCGTGGCGCTGACACCCGTGGCCCCGCTGACGTTGCACTACTTGAAAGACAACGATGCCACGAGCGACACGGTGTATCAACTGAACGCCTGCGCCGAAGTCCTGGGGATCTTCGGCGCGGAAGATGTCGCGCCCGGCGCCGTGGTGCCGTCGACGATTCCGCCGCGGTCCCTCGGGGCGCACAATAACCCCTACCCCGAGTCGCCGTGGGCGCGGCTGCTGACGGCGGCCGGGCCGTATGTGATTCACTCCGGCACCATCGTCGAGACCGGTGCCGGGCAGGACATCTTCTTCCGGGTGCCGGTGCATTGGTTCTACTTCCGGCGCGTGCTCAGCACGACCGATGATCCGGTGCTGTGGATGGCGGCGAATCTCGGGGGACACACGACGTCCCTTGACGCGGCGCCGATCAACGTGCCAGTGCAGGCCCTGATCGATCCGGCCTTCGTGGGGGCGGGGGCGGAGGACGATCAGGAGCAACGCACGATTGTGCGGATTGGCGCGGGTCTCGCGGCGGCCACGTATCAATACGTGGCGGTCTGCGACCCGGCGGGCCGGTTCCTGTTGACCGGCGGGCTGGCGCACGGCGGGGCCGATGCGCCCAATACCGACGCGCTCCCGAATGCCGACTTTGCGCCCGAGGCGGGCTTTTTCCAGTGGGAGGATTACGCGGGCGGGGGCGGGGTGCCAGCCGGGTATTACAAAGGCCCGGGCCATGCGGCGAATGCGACCTCCATCCTCACGGGCGCGGAGGTCGCTGAGTTCCTGTCGTGGAGTGCGGGGGCACTGGCGCCGCTCGATGCGTCGACCGTTGGCGCGCGCGTCACGGTGGGTTATGGCCTCTGGCGCCGGGACGATGGCAGCGGCGATGCCGGGATTCCCAAGGTTGTGCAGATCGGCAGCTACATCGGCGACGGCACGGCCTCCCGAACGGTGACGTTTGGGCCGACCCTCGTCCGTCCGCTCTGGGTGATGGTCGTGCCGCACAACGCCGCCGCGATCGTGCGTGACCCTGGACACCTGACGACCAAAAGTTGTCCGTGGAACGGGACGGAGAACACCGCGACCGGCATCACCGCCGGCGGAATTGACAGCTTCAGCGTCGGGTCGGTCCTGAACGCCAACGGCATCGTCTACGACTGGTTCGTCTTACCCGGCGGCGTCACGGCCTGCAATGGCGGGTTCTCGTGCGATGGGGAATTTCTCCCGGTCGATCCGGAGACCCCCGAGGAACTCTGCGACGACCCCGAGGCCACAAACTTCGGCGAGCTGGGCGTGTGTGTGTTCGACGGGGAGGTACCGGAGACGACCTGCACCGATCCGCTGGCGACCAACTACGGCGGGCTGCTGCCCTGCGTGTATGACACCGGCCCGCCCCCGCCCGGGGAGTGTGTCGACGGCGTCACGGAATCGACCTGTATCACCGAGACGACGAACCTCGTGAATCTCGCGCTGTTTGAAATCGGCGTCTCGGAGATGCTGACCAACTACTGCACGCAGCTCACCCGCGAGGCCGTGATCGCGCGGACGGTGTTCAATGCGACGGTGCGAACGGTGCTCCATGCCTACCCGTGGCCGTTCGCGACAAAGTACGCCGTCCTCGTGTTGGCGACGAACCAGCCGACCCATGCCGATTGGACCTACGCCTATCGCGTGCCGGAGGACTGTGTCTTCCCGCGCCGGCTGGTCGTGTCGCGAGGGACCGCGAAAGATCCGGAGCCCCCGGCCTTCATGTTGTCGAGCGAAGCGGGTGGCGGGCTGTTGTTCACCAATCAAGCGTCTGCGGTCCTCGAATACACCTGTCGGCCGACGTGTGTCGCGGTTCTTGGGGATGCGCTGTTTATCGAAACGCTGAAGTGGAAACTCGGTGCGGTGCTGGCGCCACCGTTGACCCGGATGGACGCACCCGCGGCGCGCTGCCAGGCCGAGTATGTGAAATGCCTCGAGCTGGCGAACGCGATCAAGAAGCCGGGCGTGCCGGGCGTGCGGACGGCGCTGCCGTTAGTTGGTGATGAGTCCGCGGCCTGCAGTGCGGCCAATGTGCAAGTCGTGAATCGCGGACTCTTGCGGATCGGCTGTCCCACGATCGCCAATCTCTCGACCGATCAAAGCCCGCCCGCCGTGCTGGCGAATCTGATCCTCGAAGACGAGATCCGCGCGACGCTCCGCGATTACCCGTGGAAGTTCGCCAAACGGTACAACGCGGCCTTGACGGTTGTCGCTGGCACGTCCACCGTGGCGGCCAATCCCGACTGGCAATACACCTACCGGCTGCCGACCGATTACGTGATGGTCCGCCGGTTGGTCGCGGAGGGCACCGGCCGAAAGTTTGAAGACAGCCCGCCGCCGTGGGAAGTCGGCACCGATGTCACGGGCGATCTGCTGATGACCGCCGTGGTCGATCCGAACCTCGAATACACGGCCCGCATTCCCTGCGTCGTGGAGAAGGGTGACGACCTCTTCCGCGATGCGCTGGCCTGGCGCATTGCCGCCGCCTTGGCGCCGTCGCTGGCGCAAGTCGATCCGGCGCAGCCGGAACAGGTCGGCCGCGGGCCGGATGCCCCGCCGGACCCACGACAGCGCATCAGCCACAAGCCGAACCAGGCGCAGATGCGCGCGCAGGCGACGCAGTTCGCGCACGCGATGTATCGCACCGTGCTCCGGCGCGCGCAGATTCAGGACGCCAACGAGGCCGAACCGGAAGATCCGCCCGACGCCGAATGGATTCGCGCTCGGGGGTAAGCCATGCCCGAGAGCGTCATTCAGCGATCGATGTCGGCCGGCGAGCTTGCCCCGGTCCTGCACGCGCGGGCCGATCACGAAAAATACACATCAGGGTTGAAGACGTGCCGCAACTTCATGGTGCTCCGACATGGCGCGGTCGCCAATCGTCCCGGTTTCCGCTTTGTTGCCGAGTGCAAGACGACAAGCGCGAACGTGCGACTCCTGCGTTACGTCTCCGAGAACCCGAACGAGAGCATCCTGATCGAAGCGGGCGTCAACTACTTCCGGTTCTACTTGAACGGCGCGCTGGTGAGTCTCGCGGGCGCGGCCACGGCCTGGAGCGGCGCGACGGCGTATGTCGAAGGCGATCTGGTCTCACGGCTCGGCGTCAATTACTACTGTGTTCTGGCCCACACGAATCAGCAACCGCCAAACGCGACCTATTGGCATCCGCTGACCGGGTTGATCTACGAGATCCCCTCGCCCTATACGACCGGCGGATTGTTCAATTGGGTGCAGAGCGGCAACGTGATCACGCTCACGCACCGCTTACACGACCCGCGCGAATTGATTTACTTCGGGCTGACGAACTGGGTGCTCCGGCTGGCGACCACGGAGCCGGCCCAACCGGCGCCGCTGAACGTGGCGGCCACGGCCGGCGCCGCGGGCGCGCGCACCTACACCTACCTCGTGACGGCGGCGGCAGCGGAGACCTACGAGGAATCGCTCCCGAGCACGGCCTTTGTGCTGGCGTCCACCGCGGCGCCGACGCCGGATCTGCCGAACGTCGTGACTTGGGATGCGGTGATCGCGCCCGTGGACGAACCCGCTGAATGGTACGTCTACCTCGACCCCTACGGGAACGGGACGTTTGGATTCATCGGCACGGCGAGTGATGAGACCTTCAACGATGTCGGGTTCGTGCCGGATTTCGCGATTACGTCCCCGCTGCCGCGGACCCCGTTCGTGAGCGCGGAGACGCGCCCGCATGTCGCGACCTACTACCAGCAACGCCGGTTCTTCGCGGGCAGCACGGCAACGCCGGAGACGATTGAAGGGTCGCGGACGGGCTTCCCCAACAACTTCGGCATCAGTTCCCCGTTGCAGGATGACGACGCGCTCTCGTTCCGTATCTCGGGCGATCAGCATCATCCGGTGCGGCACATGCTGGGGCTGAAGACGCTGCTCGTGTTGACCGACGGCGGCGGGTGGACGGTGGGCCAACCGAAGATCGCGCTCACGCCCTCAAACCTGCCGGCGGATCAGGAGACCTACGTCGGCGCGGCGCCGGATGTTCGGCCCGTCGTGATCGGGAACTCGGTCATTTACCTGCAGTCGCGCGGCAGCATCATCCGTGATCTGCGCTTCGAGATTGAGGTTGAAGGCTTGGCCGGGCGCGACCTCACGGTATTCGCCGCGCACCTGTTCGATGGGCATGAGATCGACCGGATGGACTACCAGCAAACGCCCCACTCGGTCGTGTGGGCCATTCGCGATGACGGCGTACTGCTCGGGCTCACCTACCTGCGTGAACAGGACATCTGGGGCTGGCACCGCCACGACACCGACGGGTTCTTCGAGCAAATCTGCGTCGTGCCGGAAGGGTCTGAAGATGCCGTCTACGTGATCGTGATGCGGACGATCGGCGGGTCGAACAAGCGGTATATCGAACGGCTGGCGACCCGCGAGATTACGAGCTTCGATGTCGATAGCTTCTTCGTCGATAGCGGGCTGAGTTACAGCGGCGCTCCGGCGTCGAGCTTCGGCGGGCTCACCCATCTCGAAGGGGAAAGCGTCGTCGGGTTGGCGGACGGGGAGCCTGTCGGGCCGTTCACGGTCGCGGGCGGATCGGTGTCGCTGGGTGCCGCCGCAAGCAATGTGCATATCGGCCTGCCGATTCCCTCCGCGGACTTTGAAACGCTCAACCTCGATGTCGGGGGCAGCGCGATCCGGGACAAGAAGAAGCGCGTCGGTAGTCTCACCGTGATCGTCGACAAGTCGAGCCGCGTGTTTTTGGCGGGGCCGGATACGACGCATCTAACGCGCTACGAACTGAGTCAACTCTCAGGCGCGGCGGTGGACGAGCACACCGGCCATGTCGAGATGACGCTGAGTGCCACCTGGAATGAGCACGGCAGGGTATTTATTCGGCAAGACAAACCTTTGCCCCTCACGGTGCTCGGCGTGCTTCCGAATCTAGTAATCGGCGGATAGGAGCGCAATGAGCCGACCGCATCACATGACGCCGGGCAGCATCAATCGCGGGACGTTGCGCGATCGGTTTTATGCGCGCGCCACTGTGCGGGACGGCTGTTGGGGCTGGCGTGGACACGTTGGCGTGAAGGGCTACACAACGATGCAAGTCGGAGGGCGTCCTCTTCGCGGACATCGTGTGTCATGGGAGGTTCATCACGGCCCCATTCCTGACGGGCTGAACGTGCTGCATCGGTGCGACAACCCGGCATGTGTGAACCCGGATCATCTGTTTCTCGGTACGCACGCCGACAACGTGCACGACATGGTCAACAAGGGCCGACTCGTGGTCTCGCGTGGCGAAGACTCAGGTGGCGCAAAACTCACCGCCGCTGACGTGTTAGCCATTCGTGCTCACAGTGGGCATCGGGGGCACGGCGTTGCCCTCGCGCGCCGGTATGGTGTCAGCCCTGCATTGATCTCGATGGTTCGATCGGGTCGGATTTGGACTCACGTACAGGGGGCGGCCTAAATGGCGGCCTTCACCGCGACCATGCTCGCGTTAGCGGTGGGAGGGGCGGCGCTGAACGCGGTCGGCTCGATCAAGGCGGGCAATGCCGCGAAGCGCGCCGGGCAGGCCCAGCAGGACGCAGCCAACGACGCCGGGGATCTCGCCGATTACAACGCGCAAGTGGCCGACCTCCAGGCCCAAGACGCGATCGCCCGCGGGGCCGATGAGGAGCACCGTTTCCGCACGCGCGTACGTGGGGCCATCGGAGCACAGCGGGCCGGGTTCGCGGCCAGCAATATCGACGTGGGCTACGGCTCGGCGGTGGATGTGCAGGCGGATGCCGCGTATCTGGGCGAGCTCGACGCGCTGACCATCAAAACCAACGCCGCGCGTGAAGCGTGGGGGTACGAAGTGCAGGGCGAGGATCTGCGCCGTCGCGGCCAGATCGCCCGCAAGGAAGGCAAATACGCCCTCGAATCAGGCAAGGCGTATCAAACGGCGTCACGCTATCAGGCCGCGGGCTCGATCCTCGGGACCGGCGCCTCACTCCTTGAAGCGCGCTACGGGGGGAGGAAGTAACCCATGCCCGTGGTCCGCTCCCAGCGTGAAGTCAGCCAGGCGCCGATTCCCGGCGTGCGGAAGACGGCTGCGGAAACGGCGCTCTCCAGCGGGGCGGGACTGGCGCACGCGCAGGCGAACACGGCCGAGACGATCGCCAGCGTCGGCGGACTGGTCGCGCGGATCGGCGCGTCGAAGTATGCCCAGATCCAACAGGAGGAGCGCGACAAGGCCGATCAGATTGCGGCCCTCGCGATGGACAACGCCTTCGCCAAATGGGAAGCGTCGGCGCTCTACGATCCCCAGAATGGCGCGCTGACCAAGCAGGGCAAGGACGCGCTCCCGCTGCCGGAACAGACCGCCGAGGCGTTCACGAAAATCTCGGGCGAGATTGAAGCGACCGCGAGCACTGATCGCCAGCGCGCCCATTTCCAGACGATCAAGCTGCGGCGCCAGCAGGGGCTCGACCTCACGATCCGCCGGCACGTCTTCGGGGAGATGCAAGCCTACGGACGCGAAGAACTCGCGGGCACGCTGGAGAACGCCCGCAACGAAGCCGGCGCGGCGGCGCTCGACCCCGAACAAAGCGCGGCCGCGATCGACCGTGGCGTGTCGGCGCTCAACGTGATGGCGCCGAAGCTCGGGCTCGGCCCGGAGGCACTCCAAAAGCAACGGCTCGCGTTTACGTCTGGCGCCCATAGCGACATCATCGAGCGGCTGCTCGCCAACAACAAGGATAGGGCGGCGCGGGTCTACTTCGAGGAACTCCCGAAGGGGCAACTGACGAGCGACGCGCAGGCCCGCGTCGAGAAGGCGATCGAGGTCGGCTCGCTCCGGGGCGAGTCTCAGCGCCAGGCGGATGTCATTCTCGCCGCCGGCGGCACCTTGACCGAACAACGCGCCAAGGTGAAAGGCATCACCGATCCGGAACTGCGGGACGCGGTGCAGCAGCGCATCGAGCATGAAGCGGTCATCCGCGATCGCGAGGAGCGCGAGGCCGAACAATCGACGATGCGGAGCGCCTACGACATCCTCGACAAAACGGCCAACGTGAACCGCATTCCGCCGGCGACGTGGTCGCAGTTCGACGGCGGCACCCGCTCCGCGATGCGCTCGTATGCCGAACACAAGGCCAAGGGCACGCCGGTGCAGACCGACCTGCCGACGTATTACGGACTTGTCCAGAAAGCGATGGACAGCCCGGAGGCGTTCGCGACGACGAACCTGTTGAAGTACCGCGCCCAGCTCGATGAAGTCGAGTTCAAGCAACTCGCGGGCCTGCAGCTGAACATCGTCAACGGCAACAAGAACGCGGCCGAGAAGGATCTCGGCGGGTTGCGGACCAACCTGCAAATCATCAACGACTCGCTCGTGCAATACGGCATCACGCCGGACGGGGCGAAGCAGACCAAGGAAGAAGCCGACGCCGTCGCGACCTTGCGGCGGATGCTCGACACGGCCGTCGAAGTCGAGAGCCAACGCACTGGCAAGAAACCCGACAACATCTTCATCCAGCGCGAGGCCGATCGGATCTTGTCGCAATCGGTGACGACGCCGGGCTCGTGGTGGAACATCTGGCCGGGCGGCAAGTCGGTCAGCGACGTCACAACGCGGTTAATCGATACCAAGGCCGCGGACATTCCGCCGACCGAGCGCCAGCAGGTCGAGGCCGCGCTCCGCGCCCGTCAGCAGCCGGTGAGTGATGCGACCGTGCTCGACCTCTGGCTCCGGACGAAGACGCGCACGGGGGGCCAGTAGTGGCCGGCAACATCTACGACGACGCGCTCGAGGAACTGGAGACCGAGCAGGCGCCGCCAGCCGCCAACCCGTTCGACGACACGCTCCGCTTGGACGAGACGGCCGGCAAGCAACGGCTCCGCGGCGCGATGGTGCAGGCGGCCGAGACAACGCCGGATCGTGCCGCCGATGTGCGCCGATTGTCTGCCCGTACCGGCGTCGCGCCAGAGGCCATCGAACGCGACTACGACACGTTCAGCAAGCGCGGCACGGTGGATGCCGTGCCCTATCAACAGATTCAGGCGGAGACGCCGAAGCTCGCCGCATGGCTCGAGAAGCCAGAGAACGCCAAACTCGCGTCGGACGACATCGAACCGCTGCGGGTGCTGGCGAAGACGCTCGACGTCGGCACCAATGCCCTCCGGGCGCTCGCCGCGGGACCACTGGCGCAGTTCACGGTCGGCGCGTGGGATACCGCGGCCACCGCAGCGGAATGGCTCGGCGCGGATTCGCTCGCCGGCTGGTTCACGAAGGCGTCAGTCTCTGCCGCGCGCGATGCCGAGTATGCCCGCGGCGCGCAAGCCAGAGCCGGGCCGAACGAACGAGCCTTCTACAGCGGGTTCGAGTCGGTCGGCGGCATGGCACCGGGCGCGCTCTTGGGGGGGTTGTCGGGGAGCGCGAACGCGATGCTCACCGTCATGGGCATCCAGAGCGGCGGCACGGCCGCGCAGCAGGCGCGTAAAGGCGGGGCTGGGCTTGTCCAGGCGACCGGGTTCGGCGCGCTGCAGGGCACCGTCGAGGCGTTGACCGAGAAGATTCCGGCGGCGTGGTTCTTCGCGGATCTGGCGAAGGGCTCGCCGTTCTACAAGATCCTCCTCCATCAACTGGCGTCCGAACTGCCGGGCGAACAGGTCGCGACGCATGTGCAGGACTTCAACGAGTGGGCCATTCTGCACCCCGATCAATCGCCCAACGCCTACCTTGAGAGCCGGCCCGCCGCGTTCATGCAAACGCTGATCGCGTCGGTGACGATGGTCGGCACGATGGCGACGGCCGGCAAGGTCGCGCAGAGTCTCGCGGGTGACGGCGGGCGGGCGAAGCGGGCCGAATTAGATCAGGAGTTTTTCAAGGAACTGGCTTCCGGCGTGAAGGGTTCGAAGACGTTCGAGCGGTCGCCCGAAGGTGTCCAGGCGCTCGTGGCCGACCTCACCAAAGACGGCCCGATCGCCAACGTCTACGCCCCCGTCGACACGTTTGAAACCTACTGGCAGGACAAGGAACTAGAGACCCCGCACGGCACGATCAAAGGTGCGGCGGCGATTGCCGGCGAGCTGACAGGGCGGGCAGATGCGCTGGAGGAGGCGCGTCGGTCGGGAGTAGACCTCGAGATTCCCACCGCGGTCTACGCCGTGCAGCTCGCCGGCACTCCGCATCACGCGTTCATGGCAGAGGAGCTTCGGCTCGGCTCCCCCGATCGGATGAATGCGCGGGAACTGACGGCCTTCCGTGAGGCGGAAACGGCCAAGGCGGATGAACCGACCACCGAGGAACTGCCGGCACCCAACCCGATCCGGCAAGAGATCATCCGGAAGATCCAGGCGGCGGTGGCGGGCACCAAGATCAAACTCCCGCCCGGCGCGATCGAGGGCTACGCCGACGTGTTCGAAGCGTTGACGGCGACGTTCGAACGGGAGGGGCTGGACCCCGTTGAGACGTTGCAGCGGTATGGGTTGCTCGTCACCGGGCCGCAGGAGGGCCACCCAACCGCGCCACAGGCCGCAGGAGCCGCGATCGCCAGCCCTGCCCCGGTGGCCCAAGCGTCGCCCCCGGTGCCCCTGAAGGAGCGCATTGCGGCGCTGCGGGCTGAGCAGGACGCCATCCAGATCGCCAAGCTCAAAACGAACATGCGCGCGGTGACGCGGATGTCCGAGACGGACCCGTTTACCGGCCTCGCGAACCTTCGGGCGCTCAACAAGGCCCTCCCGAAAGCCGAAGCGGACCCCGACACGCAGGTCATTGCGTTCGACGCGAACAATTTCGGTCACGTCAACAAAACCGAGGGCGACCCGGCGGGCGATGCCGTGATCCTGCAGATCGCAGAGGCCATCCAGCAGGCCGCCAAGCAATTTGGCGTCGGGGAACGGGTGTTCCGCCGGCGTGAAGGCGGGGATGAGTTTGTCGTGCTGGCACCGAAGGCGCTCGGCGATCAGATCCAGCGGCGGGCGGCGACGATCTTTGGGCGCCGACCCGTCAAAACAATGGCCGGCGAGACGGTGTTCATCAGCCTGACCGGGACGTCCGGAAACACGTTCACCGAGGCGGACTCGATCCTCCAGGCCGCGAAGACGGCGGCGAAGGCGCTTGACACGAGCGGACTTAGTGGACAGACTGAGGGCGCTCCAGATGCCGCAGCCGAACCTCTCCCGAGTCGACGAGCTGATCAAGGCGGGTTGTCCCAAGGGCAGCGCGTTCCGGCAAGCGATCCGGGAACAAACCAGCAAGCCGGCGACAAGCACCTCGCCCGCGTCTTCGACGCCCTCCTCGCCAGCGCCCGCGCCCTCGACCCCGCAGTAGTCCAAGCCGCGCTCCAGGCGGAATTCGACTATCGGCTCGAGTTGTGGCTCGACCGTCAAACCCTCGAAGTCGAGAGCGGCCAGAATCAACATCTCATCCTCAAGGCGATCGCCCGACTTGGCGGCATTGCCATCAGCGCGGACACCGCTGGCGAACTCCGCGACCTGCAAGGGCGGTTCGGCACCGTCGTCGGCGTGCCCAGCGTGCGCGGCGTGTTCCGGACCAAGAACCTTGGCGGATCGGCCAACAAGAAACTCGCCGGGCACGGCATCGACGTCATGCTGCAGATGCTGCAGGGCGATCCGCAATTCGCGTATTTGGCATCAATCGACCAACTCCGAGACGTCCTCGATGAAGTCTCCCGACATGGCGCGTCCACCGTCTCGAATACGGAACTGCCCGGCACCGAGGAGTTGCGCGACGTCGGCATTCGACAGGACCGCTCGTGGTGGACCGATGCCTGGCGGACCGTCACCGAGCCAAACGAGAACCCGGACGACCTCACGGCTGACGCCACCGGTGTCGCTGACTTTGACGTCTCGACGCTCGATCAAGTCGTCACGCTATTCCAGGACGCGCCCGAGGAACCAACTGCGGCCTACGTCGGTGAACAAGAGGACGGCGCGGGTGGGAGCGTGTCGCTCTACACCATCACCGGCGGGCCCCGGCATCAGTCGACCGTCACCGAGGAGACGCTCACCGCGCTCGGCATCGCGACCCCGGCCAAGGAACTGGAGCCGGCGCTCCCTGGCATCGAAGGCTTCGGCGGCACGGCGGCGGAACTAGGGGAAGTGCCGTTCCGATTGACCGCGCAGATCGTCCAGACGTCGAACGCGCGGAAGTTGCAGCGGACGCTCTTTCAGGAAGAGACCCCGCCGGCCAAGAAGAAACTCGGGGGCATCACCGCGCGCAACAAGGGTGACTGGGAGCGCAATGCGTTCTTCGGCCCCGATCTCCAGTTCACGATCAAGCTGTTCGAGAACGCCGACGTGTCGACGTTCCTCCACGAGAGCGCGCATCTGTTCCTGAAGATCATGACGGACCTGGAAGCGCGCCCGGAGGCGACAGCGAGCCTGAAGAATGATCTGGCGATCATTCGCACACGCTACGGCCCCGACGGCGTGGAGCAGCACGAGAAGTTCGCGCGAGCGTTCGAGGCGTATCTGCTCGAAGGCAAAGCGCCGAGCCTCGCCCTCCGGACGGTGTTCGCCAACTTCCGCAAGTGGCTGGGCCGCGTGTATCGCACGTTGAACCGCTTGAACGCGGATCTGACCGATGACGTGCGCGACGTGTTCGATCGGATGCTCGCCAGCGATGCGGCGATTGCGGAAGCGCAAGCAGCCGTGACGGCGACGCCGATGTTCACGACGGCGGAATCGGCGCGCATGTCTCAAGAGGAATTCGCCGTCTACCAGGGCCAGATTGCCGACGCCGGGCGCCTCGCGCGCGAGGAACTCGAAGGCAAGTTGCTCCGCGATCTGCAGCGCCAGCAACGCGCGGACTACAAGGCCGAGAAGCAAGCCATCCGCGAAACGGTGGAGACCGAAGTCTACGCGATGCCGGTGTATCAAGCCTTGGCCGCCATGCGCAAGGGCACGCGCCCGGACGGCACGCCGCTGGTCGAAGGCGCCGAGAATGAACCGCTGAAGCTCTCGCGCGCGATCATTCGCGACCGCTACGGGAAGGAACGGCTGGCCGCGCTGCCCAGTTATCCGCCACCGATTCACACCGCCGATGGGGGCATGGACCCGGACACCGTCGCAGAGTTGTTCGGCTTCGCCAGCGGGGACGCGCTCCTGACGGCGGTGGCGGAAGCCTTGCCGATGCGCGGGTTGATCGAAGCCGAGACGACCAAACGCATGGACGCGCAGGCGGGCGATCTGATGGTCGAGACGACGCTGTCGGATCTCGCCAAGGCGGCCGTGGCGAATGAACATCGGGAAGCCATCGTCCGGATCGAGATGCAGACGCTCGGTCGGCTCCGACGGACGGCCCAAGCCGGCGCCGTCAAGGAACGTGACTACGAACGCCGCTGGTTCGAGGCGGAAGCGAAACTGCGGATCGCGATCGCCGAAGGGCGGAAGCAGAACGACATCACCGCGCTCGAAGCCGAAGTCGCAGACCTGAAAAAGCAAGCCCGCGGCGGCGCGGCCCGCATCAATGCGGCGCTCCCGAGTGAAGCGGATCTCCGCGACGTCGCCCGTGCGCGCATCGGACGGACCCGCATCAAGGATCTCAAGCCGATGCTGTTCTGGACGGCGGCACGGCGAGCCGGCGAGCAAGCGACCGCCCACGCGGCCCGGCAGGACTTCGACAAGGCGCTGGGCGCCAAGCAGCAGGAACTCGTCAGCCTGGCACTCTACCGCGAAGCGACGCGCGTGGTGGAGGACGTCGAGGCCCGTGTGAAGGCGGCGCAGAAGCTCGATCAGCCGTCCTCACGGCAGCGGATCGGCCTCGCCGGCGCGAGCTACCAGGATCAGATCGACGCCATCCTCGACCGCTACGAGTTCGCGTCCATCTCCGGGAAGGCGCTCCGTAAGCGCCTCGCGATGCGCGCGTGGATCGTGGAACTGGAAAAAGACGGCATGGCGCCCGACTTCCCCGAGGCCATGATCGACGACGCCCGGCAGGTGCATCACAAGGAGTTGACCGTTGACGAGTTGACCGACGTCAGCGACACGCTGAAATCGATCGTGCATCTGGCGCAGTTGAAAAACCGGCTGTTGGCGAACCTCGACGAACGGGAGTTTGCCGTCGAGCGCGACAAGCTCGTCACGTCGATTCGGGAGCACAACGAAGCCCGGCCGGTGCCGCTCGAATTCCGGCCGGCCGACGATCGCCGCCGGAGCTTCGGCGAATGGTTCGCCTCGCACGCGCGGATTGGCACCCTGGCGCAAGTCATGGACGGCCCTGGTGACGGCGGGGCCGCGTGGTCGGCGATCGTACGACCGATCAATACCGCGGCCGATGCCAAGCAGTCCCGCAACGCCGCGGAGGGGACGGCCTACGCCGCGATCATGGCGAAGCACTATCCCGGCCGCGAGCTCGGGCGCTGGCATGAGCAGATGCACATTCCCGCCATCGGCGCCAGCTTGTCAAAGGAAGCCCGCCTCGCCGTCGCCCTGAATTCCGGCAACCAGACGAGCCGCGATCGGCTCGTGAACGACCCGCGCCGCAAGTGGAACCAGCAGCAGGTTGACGCCATCCTCGCGACGCTCGACGCGCGCGATTGGGCCTATGTCGTTGACACGTGGCGCTTCCTCGATCGGTTCTGGCCGGAGATTGCCGCGAAGACCAAGCGGCTGACCGGCGTCGAACCGGAGCGTGTCGAAGGCATCCCGGTCCTGACGAAGTTCGGCACGTTCCAGGGCGGCTATTACCCGCTCGCCTACGACGCGCGGATGAATATTCAATCGCAGCAGCACGAAGCGGTCACGGAGGCCAAGCTGCAAACCTCGGCGGCCTACGTCCGCACGACGACGCGCCGGGGACACCTCGAGGCCCGCGTCCAGAATGTGAAGCTCTCCGTCCGGCTCGACCTCGGGGTGATGTTCGCGCACTTGGAGCAGGTCATTCATGACCTGACGCACCACGAGATGCTAATCGACGTGACGCGGCTGCTGCGCGATCCGGCCGTGTCGAATGCGATCCTCGAAACCAAGGGCGACGTCGTTTACAAGCAGTTCACTAAGGCGCTTGAAGCGATCGCGGAAGGCAAACTTGATCCGGGCAAGAGTGGTGAGAATTGGGCCACGTTCGCGCGCACGAGCACGCAGATCGCCTTGCTCGGGTTCAACTTCTGGACCGGCGTGCAGCAGCCGCTCGGGCTGTTCAATGGGATGGAGCGTGTCGGCGCGAAGTGGGTCGCGCGCGGGCTCGGGCGCTGGTTGAAAGATGCCGCCACGATGCAGAAGACGACGACGTGGATCGATAGCGTCAGTCCGTTCATGGCTGAGCGGGGTTCGACGGCGACGCAGGATCTCGCAGACTTGCGGGGCCAAATGCGGACCTCTGGCGGCTGGTTCGATACGCTGGTCAGAACCGTCACGCTCGATACCGTCACGCAGCAGCACGTCCTCGATTCCTTTCTCTGGCATATCGGGGTGATGCAGCGCGTCGCCGATGTGCCGACGTGGTTGGGTCAGTACGAAAAGTCGATGGCCGCTGGCGAACCAGAGGCGCGCGCGATCAGCCTGGCCGATCAAGCGGTGATCGATTCCCAAGGCTCTGGCCGGATCTCCGACCTCGCTCAAAAGCAACGAGGCGGCCCGATCGCCAAACTGTTCCTCATGTTCTACAGCTACGGCTCGGCGACCTACAACGCGACCTATCGCCGCGCCGGGCAAACCGACTTCAAAAGCCCGACGCAGGTCACGCGGTTTCTCGCGGCCATCTCACTGATCTACCTCGTCCCGTCAATGGCGAGTGTGGCTTTGAGTCGCGTGTTCGGTAAATCCGGCGACGATGATGACGACGACGATTGGCAGGAATACATCGCGGACGTGGGCCGCGAAACGCTGGCGTCGGCCTTGAACGGCATGGTGGCGGTTCGCGAACTGTCCCAAATTGCGGCTGACGGGACGCGCGGGTATGCCGGGCCGGCTGGCACACGTGTGGCGCAGATGCTGCTTCAACTCGCCGGGCAGGCGAAACAGGGCGAACTTGACGAGGCGCTAGCGAAGGCGCTTTTGCAGGTTGGTGGGGTGTTCGCCCGTTTCCCGACCGCGCAGTTGCAACGCACCTATGACGGCTGGGCGGCCTTACAGGCGGACGAGACGGACAACCCGGCGGCGCTGCTCGTTGGACCGCCGCGATGATGAAACGCGGCCAGCACGTCATGGCCCCGGCGATCGGCAGCGTGGCGATGAAGCGCGGCCGAACCGGGAAGGTCACGGCCGAGTCGCCGCTCCGGCAGCAGGACGGCACGGCGGCGACGGGCTTGGGCGCCGCTGGGGCGACTGGACCGGCGGGGCCAGCGGGACCGACCGGGCCCACAGGGCCAACCGGGCCAGCCGGGGCCGATGGGGCCGATGGGGCCGCTGGGGCGACCGGCGCGACGGGCGCAGCGGGGGCGACCGGCCCGCCCGGCGTGACGCATCGGTCGTTCGGCGGCAGTCTGACTGAGTGGGTGCAGGACGCCACGCCGACCTGGACGCCCGCCAACGGGCGACAGGTCAGCATCGACGGCGGGGCGGGCGGCGGGGCACTCACGTTGACGGTGCGTATCCGGGCGGCGAGCGGCACGGTGACGGCGCGACTACGGGACGTCACCAACAACGTGACAGCCGGCACGAGTGGGGCGGTGGCGGCGCCGAACTACGGCACCGAAGTGATCGCGGTGACGCTCTCGGCGGGCGTGGCGGTCTACGAGGTGCAGCTCCTGCCGAGCGTCGCCGACGAGGACGTCAACCTCGGCTCGGCGTACATGGTGGGGTAACGTGATGATGACACGACTCTCGCTCCTGCTCGGTGTGGTGATCGTGATCGGGTGCGCCTCGGCCTCGGCGCAGACGGTCGCGGCGGACCGGTTCCGGTTCAACACCGGGCCGTGCATGATTCGCAGCGGCAGCGGCTCGCCGGAAGGCGTGCAGGTCGGGAATGTGTGCGACCAGTGGCACAGAACTGACAGCCCTTACGGCGTGTACACGAAGCGCAGCGCGAGCGGCACGAGCACGGGGTGGTTGCTGCCCGCGTCCACCGATCTCACGGATACGACGAACCTGGCGCGGCTGGACGCGACGAACACTTTCAGTGCGACCCAAGACATCACCGCGACGGCTAATACCGTTGGGGCGTTAGCAGCATTTAACAGTGGTGTTGGCAATGGCACGGCTGGCGTCCAGGGCATCGCCGATGCGAGCACGGCTGCCGGTGTCTCTGGTTCAAGTGTCAACGGCAGTGGAGTAAAAGGAACCAGCGCTAGTGGGTACGGCGTCGAAGGAGCTAGTACGTCAGGGTGGGATTTCTACGGAAACGGGCTGAAGACGTTTTTTTCAGGGAACGTCGGCATCGGGACTGAGACGGGGCTCTCCAAGCTCTCCATCAACGGCGGCCTGCACGTCGGCGGCGACTCCGACGCAGGCGACAACAACGCGATCATCGACGGCACGCTCGGCGTGACGGGCGTGACGACGCTCACCGGCCTGCTGAACGCCAACGGCGGCATCGCGGTGGACACGAGCAACTTCACCGTGAGCGGGACGACCGGAGCGGTTGGACTCGGCAATCAGGCGACGGTGCAGTGGAACGCCAGCGCCGCGCAGAACGGTTACGCCTTTCTTGGCACGACTGAAACAAGCACCGGCACTGGATCGATGATGCTCCAAGCAGGCGCTGGTAGCGGCAGCTCTGGCGGCGGTCTTACCTTATTCGGGCAGGCTCACGCGACCAGGATCGGGTCAGTGGTGGCGGGCATTGGGCTTGGATCTGGCGGGAGATTCGCCGTCAACACCACGGGGATAGCTGGCGCTATCGGCACGGACATCTTCACAGTCCTGTCGGGCGGCAACGTCGGCATCGGGACGACTGCGCCGCAGGCACTGCTCGTGGTGTCCAACGTCGGCGCGGCCGGGATCGAGTTCGCCCCGGCGTCCGGTTCGATCTTTGGCTACAACCGCTCGACGGTCGCCTACGCGCCCCTCGTGATGAACGGCTCGACCCTGTCCTTCGGCATCGCAGGCTCTGCCAGGCTGACCATCGACGCCAGCGGCAATGTTGACGTCCCGAACGGCCCGATCCGCGCCAACACGACCGGAATAGTCGTCTCCAGCTTCGGCAACGGCCTGAACATCGGGACCTGGGACTCGGTCGGCTACCTCGCCTCATCCGGCAACTACCTGGCGCTCGGCGGCTACCGCGCCAGCCAGTGGACCGGGGTGGAGTTCTACGGAGCGGCCGCCAAAACGGCCACCATCGACGCCACCGGCCTGGGGGTCAACGTCGTGCCGACCCGCCGCCTTCACATCGCCGGCACGACCATTACGCAGTTCATCGCCGCGCAGACGACGCCGCCGACCTGCGGCACCAACTGCGGCACGTCGCCCTCGATCACCGGCAGCGACACGTTCATGACGGTCACGCTCGGGACGACGCCCGCCTCCGGGTTCGTCATCACGTTCTCGGGCGCGTGGCCCGCCGCCCCGGCCTGTGTCGGCGCGATGGCGACGACGGGCATGGTCGTCGGCAAACTCCCGCTGACGATCGTCACGACGACGACGACGATCACGGTCGTCACGAACGGCACGGCCCCTAGCACCGGCAACAAGTATCACTTTCACTGCGGCGGCCCGACGGGCTGAGAAGGATGGCAATTATGAAGTGGCTTCTCGTTCTGATGCTCGCGCAGGAAGCAATCACGCTCACCACGCCGATCGCGAATCCGGCCAAGAGCACTTATGAGCCGGTGCGGCTCGCACTCTCCGTGCTGCCCCAACCGATGGTACAGGTGACGATCCGCGCGAACGATGGCGTCGAGGAGACATTCATGTATCCCTGTAAGCCTGGCGAGTGCTCGACGGATACGCCGGGTGAAGTGACGACGCTGATCACGGCTCTCAACACGGCGAATCTTACGACGCGATCGCTCTGGCGGCGTGTCTTCGATCGGCTTGTCGCCGATTTCCCGTCGCGCTTTCCCGGCGGCGCGACGGTGCAGTAACGAAAGCCGTATCACTATGGCCGACGACCCGCGCCTCATCACGTTGTTAGAAGAGAATGCCGCCCTCAAGGCCGCCGCGCCCGCGCCCACGGCCGTCGGCCATAAGGCGGTGCAGTTCGTGTGGGCGGTGATCATTCTGTCGATCCTCGGCGTGGCCTCCGTCATCGTGCTGACGATCGTGCAGCCGGAGAAGGATAACTCGGCCGTCATCAACTTGATCCTCGGGCTGCTCGTGCCCTCCGTCGTGGCACTGCTCGCGGCGGCCGTCCGCGAGAACCACCTGGCGATGAACTCGCGGATGACGGAGATGCTGAAGCTGCAACAGAAAGCCAGCCTCGCGGAGGGCGAACTCGTGGGCCGGGCCAAGGCGGACATCGTCAACGAACTGATGGCGGGGACGGGGCGCACGCTCAGCGATCACGACAGTTGGGAACGGGGCGAACGAGTGCAGACGCACGAGGCGATTGCCGAGAACACGCACCTCACGCGCAAGATTCTCGCGAAGGTGGACCCCACCGATCCGCGCGCCGGGGATGCGCCCGTCGTCGCCAAGCTCACGCAGATTGCGGAGAACACGGCGGCCACCGTGGAGGCTTTGAAGGAAGGCGACAAGGGTCCGTGATCGACCTCTTCGCCCGCTACTTGATCCCGGCGGCCTATGCCGTGCTGCCCCCGGCGATGAACAGCCCGAGGGCGACGGCGATGCTGTTGAGTATCGGCGCTCAAGAGAGCGTCGGCTTTCGGCACCGACGTCAAATGGGCGGCGGGCCGGCACGAGGGTTCTTCCAGTTCGAGCGCGGGGGCGGCGTGAAGGGCGTCTGCACGCATCCCGAGACGCGCGATCATTTGCGTTCGGCGCTCGTGGCGCTGCGCTACGAAAAGGACATCGGGCAGACGGTGGCACTGTATCAGCATCTCGAACATAACGACGTGTTGGCGGTCGTGTTCGCGCGGCTCCTCCTCTGGACCGTGAAAGCGCCGTTACCGGAGCCGGGCGCGTACGACGAGAGCTGGCGCAATTACATCGCGGGCTGGCGCCCCGGTAAACCGCATAGGGCTACCTGGAACGACTGGTACGATCAGGCGTGGGATCGCGTACAAGGTGAAGTGATATGACGCCAGACATCCGGCCGTTCCTGCTGCGTGTGATTGAGCTACGGCCGCAACGCTGGGCCGAGAATACCTACCAGAGTTGCGCCGAGATCCTGACGCTCACCCTTTCGTTGGCGGGGCCGGAGTGGGCATTTGTCGGTAAGACCGCCGACGCCGATGGCCGCAGCGAGCAGCCGCCCGGCTTTGTCCCGTTCGACGTGTCGCTGATGCGGCCTGACGGGCAGTCGCAAACCATTCGCATTGTCGGAGTATCGCACGATGCGGCGTGGCATGTGCCGAGCGGCCGACAGGTGAAAGTGATCGTGAACAGCGCGGCCAACAGCGACGATCGCCTGGAGATCCACGGCCCGGCCCGGATCGGCGGCGATGTCATTCCTGTCGCAGATTACCGCTGGCACAATCCGCCCGTGCCACAGATGGGCGGCACGCCGCAGCCGGGGCCAACGCCGTCACGTATCCCGAGTTACGAAGCTATTGGCGGAGATGCGTTTTTTCGATCTGCTGTCGGCGTCCCGCTGGCGCAGGATGCGGCGCTGGCGAACGATCCACTCAATGACGGCACGGCCGTCTGGTTCTCGCGGCCGATTTACGATCTGATCGCCGCGCACCTGACGGGCGGCCCGGTGGACACGGCAGGGATCATCAAGCATCACCGACAAGACTGGCGAGCCGTGATGCCCAAGCCGCCGAACGGATGGCCGCCGCTGTGAAGGCGACGCCGCGTCCGGAGAAAGGCGCCTGTTGGTGTTCGGCGGCGTGGCGTTCCACGCATCCGCGCAATCACCAAGATCGGTGCGTCGCGAAATGGAATCGGCTGCAGCGAGCGGCCGACGCCGCTGAACGGAAGGCGAAGCCATGAGCGCGATCACGCCGTTATCAGCGGCACCCATGAGCGACAAGCCTCCGATCCTCGGTGACGGCCTGGCGCACATCAAAGCCCGCTTGGCAGAATTGCCGCTCGATAAGAAGGGCGCGCTCATTATTGCCGTCGAATGGCGCGCAGGCATTCCGATCATGCGGACAGGCGTGGCGGCGAAGATCGGGACGCACTGGACGCTCGCGGCGGACGTGCAGGCGAAGCTGAAAGAGAAACCAGACGCCCGGATCTTCGCCGCGTTCACGTGGTAAGGCCATGATCCCGAAAGTCATTCTGTGCCCCGCCTGCGGATCTGACGATACCGAACCGACGATCGGCAACGGCTACGTTTGCGAATCCTGCGGACACACGTTTCAAGTGATCGACGGGCGATCGCACGAGATCGAGGACGACGACGATGATCCCGAAGGACGATGACGGCGACATTAAGTACGACGACCTCGATGACGAGGACGAGGAAGAACGGAAGCCGACACGGCGCGCGCGATCGACGGCGGGTGTTTCCTCAGCGGAGACGCGGATGGTAGAGGAACCGCGCTGCCCGAGGTGTGGCGAAAGTGGCGACCTGATCGACGTGATGCAGCAGGGGTGGGCGTTCTGTAATGTCTGCGCCTGCCCCTTCAAAATTCGTGGTGAGGGTGTGTCCGTCCCGGCTGTGACTTCGGCACTCAGCCCCGACGAGGCCGGGAGCCCTCACCACGAACCGTCTAAGCCGCCGTCGGATCGATCGGGCTGAAGCCGACAAGCCGTATCGTGGGGCGCTGCAAAGGCCTCAGCGGGGCGATCGGCGGGCCGGGTGGCTCCACGGTCGTCAGGCGCGGGGAGTCGCACAGCGGGCAGAATTCCGCCGGGACGGCCCACAGCGAGCCGCAGGCCAAGCACATGCGCGCGGGTTCGTCAGGGGCGGACCACATGAGGCAGATTTTACACCAGCTCGAGCGGTGAGGAAATGCAGGGCTGGTATGCCCCGCCCGTAACATACGTGTTTTGCAACAACTTACAGGTGTGCCTTGTGTTTTCGATCCCCACCCGGCCCACCACTTCCCCACTACCGGGTTTCATAGCGGAAATCAGGCGCTTTTCTTCGATGTTCCACGTGGAGCCAATCGTTTCGCGTGCGACAACTTTGGCTGACTTTTGCCATGTTTTGCCAACGTGGTTTGCACGGTGGTTTGCACCGACGGCCAGCCCTGGAAGCGGCCGGCGAGCGATTCCGAGGCGCGCTGCATCCGCGAGTTCAGGACCGGCACGTAGTGCTTGCGGGTCGTCTCGCGGCGCTTGTGGCCCATCATCGAGCCGACGTCGTCGAGGTCCGTGCCGCCTTCCGAGAGCGTGATGCCGAGCGTGTGGCGGCCTTGGTACGGGCGGACCCCTGTGGGCCAGCCGGCGTCGCGCAGGATCTCCGCCTGGCGCTCGGTGTCGATCCTCCCCCAGGCGCCGACCGCGACGAAGAACTGCCACGCCGCGAGCATGTCGTCGTTCAAGTAGATCCCCGGCGTGAAGCCGCCCTTGCCGTCCCGCGGCAGCCAGATGCGCCGGTCGAAATCGAGATCGGTCCGCACGGTCCGCCCCACTTCCGACGGCCGCCGCCCGGTCGACATCAACACCCGGAAGCGCGCGCGATGCTTCGGCGTGCGCAGCTGTCCCTTCTGTTCCATCCGTTGCAGGTTGGCATCGACCGTCAGCATCAGCGCGTTCGTCACAAACTGCATCGGCGTCGGCCGCACGTCGAGCTCGCGCAGATCGTCGACGGGGGTCCAGGCGCGCCGGCCGTCGAGCGCGTGATACAGATGGCGCAGGCTGCCGATGCGGTTGTTGATCGTTTTTGGACTGAGCGGCTTCGCTTGCGTCAGCCACTTCGTGCGGACGCGCGCGACGTCCGCCGGCCGGATGGTGCCGCGCGGTCGGTCGCCGAACTCGCGCACCCAGGCGTGGATCTCGACCTTCCGGGCGACCTTGCTCGCCAGGTGCGCGGTGAACGCATTCAGGTAGTGGACGGCATCGCGCGCGAAGGTGCCCGGCGCGGAGCCCCGCTCGGCCTGGTCTAGGAGCTGCGCCCGCGTGCGCTCGCGCCACGCCTGCACGTCCGTAATCGGTTGCGCGAGGGCGAAGCGCTTTTCCCGAAAGGCCGCTTTGCGCTTGCCCGTCTTCGGGTTCAGCTCGCCGGCGCCGCGGACGTGCACGGTCCCGTACCACCAGCAGGCGTCGCGGTAGATGCCCGGGGCGATCTTGACGCGGGTGTCGCGGCGTCTCATCTGCGGCGGCTTACTCGATCACGGGGCGCTGAGGCTGAGGCATCGCCGCGTGTCACCCATCCAGCCAGAGCTTAATGAGCATGCCGACCACGGCCATGAGCAAGCTCCCGCCGACGATCCAGCGGTCCTGCCTACGCCGTTCGCCGGACCCCCGATCCCACGCCGCGTGGGCTGCATCGGCTCGCCGCTGTCGTTGTTCGTCGAGATCGTGTTGGTTCACCACCGCTTATTTCCTGCGGCGTAGGTCGTCGGCGAGCGCGAGAGATCGCAGGCTGATGCTCATCGCCCCCGTATCGATGCTGATGTGCTGCAGGTGCGTGTTGATGCTGGAGAGTTGCGGATCGCCGAAGATCCCGCCCTGCGCCAGCACCGGGGTTGGACGCGCCCAGTCGGTCACGACGTTCATCCACAGTCCGAGCGCAATCGCGAACAGTAAGGCCTTGGTCGTTCTGTCAATCATGGTGATGCTCCTGGCTCTCTTTTATCGGTCTCATCCCGCGCGCCGACGGAGCGCGCGATCAACTAGCCTTTCGATGATGGCCGCCGCGACGGGATCTCTTCGTTGAAGGGTTTGAAATTTTCCCGAGATCGACAACGGCGTCGATAAGTGATTCGGCAATCGCGTGCACTTTGCCGGCTTCTTCTTTGTATTGGGCAACCTGCTGTCGAAGTGTGTGGAGTTCCCGCCGATCAGCCGCAACTGTGTCATGGGCGGACTCTTGATCCCTATCTGGACGGATCAGGTCAGACTCGGTTTCAAAGTGACGCGCGACCCATTGCCTGACAATTTCTTCGTACGGCACGTCATATAACGCCGACAGCGCCCTAAGTAGTTCCGGCTCAGGGGTTTTCGTGCGCCCTGCTTCGAGCCGCTGCAACACCTGATAACTCACTGGCAACTTTCGATTCTTCGCCACGAGCGCGGCTTGACGCTGCGATTTCAGGCCGCGCGCTGTTCGGAGTTGTGTGAAAAACCGGCCTAAATCCGCGTGGAACACCGGCCGTTTCGTCATCTCGGCACGGGATCGTAGCAGTGGCTGACGCGCATTGTTGCTCAGGGTGGTATTTGGTGATTGACAACTCAAATCAACACGGCGTATCGTGTGATTCGCAATGGCAATCACACCCGCCTCCACGGTGGCCGTCAGATTCAACCGTCAACTGATGGCCGAAGACGCCGCGCTGCTGGGCCTGACGAAAGTGGAGTGGGCCGAGCGCGCGGGCGTGTCCGACATGACGGTGATCCGCTTTCTGCGCGGCGAGTCGCAGACGGCCAAGACGGTTACAAAGCTCTGCCGGGCGCTGAAGCGCCGGCCCGATCGGTACCTGATTCGTTCCACGGACGCGGTGGCCTGACGTCATGGGTGACAGCGTTTCGCCCCGGCCCGCGTTCGCCGCAAGCCTCCTTTCGGACGTTCGTCCGGTCATGGCGAAAGTGCACAGTTCGTCAGTCCGTTTAGCGGACACGCGACCGCTCTTTGTGCAGCTCGGCGCGTGCATTGACGAGGTCCGGTGTGGCTTCCGCTTGACGCTGGAAGCCTTCGCGCACGCGCTCGGAAAAGACGATCGGCAGGTGGCGCGCTGGATCTCCGGTGAGGTACGGCCGCAACTGGAAACCGTGCTCGCTGTTGAGAAGTTCCGCGCGCCGCTCTTGATCGCGCTGGCGTCGCTGTCGTCGGAGATCGAAGTCACGACGCAACTCACCTATCGGCGGATCGCATGAAGGACGCCTTCACCTCATGGGAGCAGATGCCCCTGGTCGGCACCATTGAGGACGCCGCGCGCGCGTTGAACACGAGCGTCCGCACGATCCGCCGGCGACTGGCGCGCGGGGAACACGTCCCCGGGGTGATGCCCCGGCGGGGACAGGAACCGTGGCAGTTCTCGAAGCAAGCGCTCCAGCGGTATCTCGACGGCGGGTACGTGCGAGTGATGCAACGGAAGGGCGCGTAACGCGCCGGTAGGAAAACGAAAAGGGCCTCGCGCGAACGAGGCCCTTCAGAGAACAGGAGACGAAGTGTTGAGCCCAAGTATCTACGAATCCCCCTCGCGAGGTCAAGACGGCAGGGACCACTGGATCGACCGTGCGGCCGTGGCGCTCTACCACGCCACCAGACCCACGGACGGCTTGCCGTGGGACTTCCTGACCCCGGCCCAACAGGATCGGTATCGTCGGCTCGCCACGATGGCGGCGCGGATGACCGACGTGACGGCGCTGCGCGCGGCGTTCGAACGTGGCGCCGGCGGATTGGCCGTGCACGTCGACAAGTCTCTCCGCGACTGCGGGGTCGCCGAACGCCGATCGCTGCGCTTTCAGGCGATGGACTGTATCCGAGCCTTCGAAGACTCGTTGATGACCGGCGACGACACCGCCGATCGGCTGACGCTGACGTTGCAGGATGAGGAACGCCAGGATCTCGTCAACGAATGCCACGCGCGCGCGTTGATCGAAGACGCCGCGGAGATGGCAAAGGTGCAAGCCCGCCGAGATGTCGAGCAGCAAACGATCGATCTGCGTCGCCCAGACGGCGAAGTGGATGGGGATACGAGGAATTAGGTCATGGACCGTTTCTGGTCGCGCGTCAATAAAACAGATTCGTGCTGGGCTTGGACCGGACCGACGACAGAAGGCTACGGTTATCTCTGGTTGGGCGGTATGCGTTTCGCGCACCGTCTTTCTTGGGAGCTGACCAATGGACCAATCCCGAAGGGACTATGCGTCCTTCATAAGTGCGATAACCGGCCGTGCGTCAATCCGGATCATCTGTTCTTGGGAACCAGGAGAGACAACGCAATGGACATGCTACGCAAGGGCCGTGAGGTGCGAGGGAGCCGCTGCTGGGCAGCGAAACTCACCGAGGCAGACGTCATTGCCATCAGAAAGGCCCCCGGCCTACTGCGCGAGATCGGCGCGCAGTACGGTGTTGGTCGTCAGATCGTAGGACAAATTAAATCGGGCCGAGCGTGGCGCCATGTGAGGAGTGATTAGATGGCCACTCCCTCGAGCGACGCCGGCACCGACCTCGTCCCCGTGCAACCGCCCGCGCTGGCTGTCATCGATCGCGGCACGCTGGCCACGTCCGAAGTCATCGCCCGCACCATGCAGATCCGCGAAGTGATGGAAGCGGTGATGAAGAAGGACGTGCACTACGGCGTCATTCCCGGCACGCAGAAGCCGACGATGTATCAGCCGGGCGCCGACGTGCTCAACGTCACCTTCCGCATCGCGCCGAAGATCGGCCACGTCGAGGACCTCTCCAACGAGGACGAGGTGCGCTACCGCATCACCATGCAGGGGATTCATCAGGTCACCGGCGAACTGCTCGCCGAGGGCATTGGCGAGTGCTCGTCGAACGAAGAAAAATATCGGTGGCGCCGCCCGGTCTGCGATGCCGAGTTCAATGAGACCGATCCGAACCGCCGCCGCGAGAAGTGGGCCAGGGGCAACGGGGCCCCCTACAAGAGCAAACAGGTGCGCACCTCGCCGGCCGACGTCTCGAACACCGTCCTCAAGATGGCGGTCAAGCGCGGCAAGATCGCGATGACGCTGAACGCCACGGCCGCGTCCGACGTGTTCGCCCAGGACCTCGAGGACCTCTCCGAGGAGCTGCGTGACAGCCTCGCCGAGGAGCACGCCACCGACGCCACGCCGGTGCCGATGCCCCAGCGGAAAACCGAGGAGAGCAAGCCGGCGGCGCCCGCGGCGGCCACGGCGTCGTCTCCGCAACCGCTCCGCATCACCAAGGTCGAGAAGGTCGAGTCGTCGAAGACCCGCGGGAAAGCCGACGCCGATCTGCCGGCCGGCACGAAGCGTGTCTTCTTCTTCCTGATCACCGACAGCACCGGCCGCGTCTGCTCGACGTGGAGCGAGGACGTGTATCTCCACTGCGGCAAGTTCGCGGATGACAAAACCGTGGTCGACATGTCGACCGAGGCGGGCGACCCATGGCCGCGGCTGACCGAGATCGCGCCGGCGCGGGCGACGGGAGACCCCTCGTGATCGCGACCATTGCCACGACCGGGCTCACCTTCGAGCCGGTGTCGCACACCTACCGGCTGGAGGGGCGGGAGATCCCCAGCGTGACGCAGATCCTGAGCGACAACCGCCTGCGCGCGGACTTCCGCTTCGTCAATCCGGACGTGCTCGAGCGGGCCCGCCGGCTGGGCCAGGCCGCCCACGCCGCCGCGCATTATTACGACGAGGGCTCGCTCGACACCGCGACGGTGGCGCCGGAAGTCCAGCCCTACCTCGACGCGTGGCGGTTGTTTGTCGAAGAGCGCCAGGTCCACATGCTGCAGCTCGAGCAGTTGTGGGCGGACCCGCTCTATCTGTTCGCCGGCACCATCGATCGCGTCGCGGAAGTCGACGGCATCGAGCGCGCGATCATCCTCGACATCAAGACCGGCGAGGCGACCGGGACCAACTACCAGACGGCGGCGTACGCCCACCTGGCCGGCCTGCCGCTCTTTACGCCCCGCTGGTCGGTGCAGTTGCACCCCGAGCGGGCGGTGCCCTACAGCGTGACCCCGTACAGCCGGACGTCCGATTGGCGCATCTTCCGCGCCGCCTTGGAACTGACGCACGAACGCGCGGCCCTCGGCCTCGCGTGGCGAGAGGCTGCCTGAGGATGGCACACGAGCTGATGGACCCACTGACCGATCCGTTGCCGGACCCCGCACCGGATCCTCGACCTGACCCGGAGCCGTCACGGGGATCATCCGCGTCGCGGCCGGTGGAACCTGAGTTTGTCGCTGCCGGGCCGTCCGAGCAGGCGCTGGCCCGGACGTCGACGGACCTTGTGAGCCGGGCCAAGGCCTTTCAGATCACCGACCCGACCTCGTTCGAGTTCGCCGGGCGGATGCTCGAAACCCTGAAGGACCAGAAGCGGAAGATCGTCGAGTTCTTCGAGGCCGACATCGCGCGCGCGCACGCCGCCTGGAAGGGCCTGACGACCAAGCGCGCGGGCTTCGTGGATCCAATCGATGAAGCCGTGACGGCACTCAGCGCGCGCTACGGGACCTTTGCAAAAAACGCGCGCGACGACGCCGAGCGTGAGCGCAAGCGTCTTGAGAAAGAAGCCCAGGGCCGCGAGCGCGAGCGGCTGCAGGCCGAAGCGGATCGCCTGGCCGAGGAGGCCCGACAGAAGGAAGAGGCAGCGCAGTCCGCGCCGAGTCGCGCCGACGCGCAGGAGCTGACGCGGGCCGCCGGCGAGCTGCAGGCGGAAGCCGAGCACGCCCGGCACGAGGCCGCGACCGTCCAGGCCCCGGTGCTGCCGGCCACGCCGGCGGTGGCGCCGCCGAAGGGCACGAGCATCAAAGCGAACTGGTCGCACGAAGTCACCAACCTGATGGAGCTCGTGAAGGCCGTCGCCGCCGGCCAGGTGAGCCGCGAGGCGGTGCTGCCGAACGATGTCTATCTGCGCGCCCGCGCGAAGGCCGACAAGGACACGGTGCGCATCCCGGGCGTGCGCTTCTACGACGCCGTCACGGTGAGTCATCGGAAAGCACGGGAGGTGCGGTGATGGCGTTCCGTCGTCGCCGCTTCATCGCCGATCGGAATCGACGGAAGCCGTCGATCCAACACGAGCGCGAACCGAACGCGCCGTTGCCGTTGCCGGGCTGTAAGTGCGACGCCTGCGAAGGCGCCCGCGAGCGTGAGCACTGGTCGCGCGTGGGCGACCTGTTAGGGCTCGATGAGCCAACGAACGAGGGGCGACGGTCAATGATCCGCCGCCGCACCAGGATCAAGACCGTCGGCATCGACTGGACGGCGATCGCCGCCGCCGGTGGGATCAGCAAGGGTCCCTCGATTCAGCTCGAGAAGGGCTGGAAGCACGTCGAGTTCGAGGCCACGCTCGCGAAGGCCTACGCTTTCGTCGACCAGCGCGACGAGAACCGCTCACGCGTCACCGGCATCGAGCTGGTGACCGACACGGCCGATCAGAAGCGGCGCCGCGAGCACAACCACCTGGGCGAACGCGCAACACACCCGGACAAGATCACCGACCCGGCCAACATCTTTCTGTGCTCGACGTTCGAGCACAAATACCTGACGTCGCATGACCTGCTGATCGAAGGCACCGACGCGAACGGCCGGCTGGTCTTTCATTGGAACCGCAACACCATCAAGCCTGGCAAGGAACCGTTCCGGCTGTTGTCGAAGCGGCGTAGCCAGAACCGGAGGGCCGCGGCATGAGCGCGACACGGAAACCGATCATCACGCAGCTCACGCCAGAGCAAGAAGCCCAGTTGCCCCGCTTCGTCGAGAAGTGGATTCAGATCGGCCTCTGCACGCAGCCCGCGGACCGTGAGAAGGCCGAGCGCGCCATCAAGGGCCTCTACGGCCTGGCGAAGTTGCGCGAGCCTCGCGTCATCTGGTGCCCCTGTCCGTTGTCGGCAGCGCTGGCCACAGCGGTGTTCGCAACGATGGCGGCAAAACGACTCGTGCCGCTGCGCGGCACTCGTGAACAACGCCAGGACTCGCTGCGCTCGTTGCCGCACCACACCGTAAACGAGGCGGTCCGCTCGGCGGTCGACTCGGCGGTCCACTCGGCGGTCGGCTCGGCGGTCGGCTCGGCGGTCCGCTCGGCGGTCGGCTCGGCGGTCGACTCGGCGGTCGGCTCG
>Ga0137465_1000172_pt1 | contig 46045 bp, 28 predicted proteins | sample EasRivERMGT828_2_FD_104906 | JGI IMG/M metagenome (GOLD analysis project Ga0137465, IMG submission 104906) | Soil microbial communities from meander-bound floodplain in the East River, Colorado, USA - East River MetaG ERMGT828_2 | ecosystem: Environmental > Terrestrial > Soil > Floodplain ... | reverse complement strand
GGGCGCGCTGGGCCGCGGAGCTGTGACGCCGCCGGAGTGTGGTCGAAGAATTTTGATTCATGCGCGCCAGTCTAGCCCGCGCCCGCCGCGCAAAACTAGATGCACTTCACCTGACGCTTACGATCATTTGTGATGCTACCCGAACTGAGTGAGTTGGTCGGTATCGTGCAGCAGTTAAAAAAACGGAAACCTCCGTACCAGTTGGGGCTGCTTCCCGGCGCGGTGTTGTGATAGATAATGCTGTTGTAAGCAGACTCGTCAAATCCACCGATGCCGCCGCCGCTGCCGGTGGCTGAATTTCCTACCACTGTGCAATTAAAGAGTGCGGAGGAAGACGCTCCCCCACCGTGGCTGGCTGAGTTGCCCGTTAGAAGGCAATTAAATAACTTATTTGAGGAAGCCCCTCCACCCTCAAATGCTCGATTCCCAATTAACCGGCAGCCATAAAGTGTTCCAGAATGTGTTCCGCCCCCCTGATAACTAGAGTTGCCAGCAAGAAGACAATTGAACAGCATCCCTCCGTACGCTCCTCCCCCTTTTGCTTCACCAGCAGAGACCCGATTGCTCACGAGAGTGCAGTTATGCAAAACGCTTTCATATGCGCCACCTCCATTTGCGATCGCACCACTGATAGAATTATTAGTGAAGATACAATTGAAAAAAGTTCCCTGATACGCGCCTCCCCCGTGTGCAGACGCACGGTTTCCGGTGATGATACAGTTCGTAACGATGCCGCCCGTTTCACACCAGGCGCCACCGCCACTTCGGTCCTTATGGATGTCGCCGCTTGACGCTGTGTTTCCGTTGGTTAGCGCGAAACCATCGAGAAATGAGCCGCGACTGACGTAGGCGCAGCGCTGTCCCAAAAAGGGCCAAATGATCGTGCTCTCGGGCCCATTAACACTCCGCACGATTACACCATTGGTCAGCGTCACTGTGTCAGATCGGTAGACTCCATTGGTGACCAGAACTAGACGACCGGGTGTTGCGACGACGAAAATCGCGTCTACGATGAAGCGTGCTGCTGTCATCCAGTTAGTGTAAGGATACGAGGGGGTCGAACTGTTAATGTCTACATAGTGAATGATTTGCTCAACAACCTGAACCCTTGTCGTCGCGGTCAATGTTTGTCCCAAGTCAGGATAGTAGGCGGACAGTTGCACTTCGTAGGTGCCCGGCGATGTCCACGCATGGCGAATGACAGATTGATTGGTGACCCGGATGCCGTCGGCAAAATCCCACCAGAAGGAGGTGGCGCATCCGATATTCTGCGCCGTGAACAACACACCGAAATTTGCCGCGAAGTTGGTGTAGCCCGCCTGAATGAGAGGGAACGTATCCGACGCCAAATAAAACTCGTAAGCACCCATATCCAGGTGGGCGATGCCATCTCCGTTCCCATCCAGGGGACGGGAAAACCCCCGAATGTCATTGGTCGGGCCGAAAAGAAAGAGATTGGTCCGCCCGGCATCGATACAGGGAGAGCCGCACTGCAACTGAAAGTAATTATGTTGCGGGTCCAGAAAGAGCGGGTCGTTGCTGATGTTGCCCATTCCGCCTGGCAAGGGAGTGGTGCATGAGTAACGGAATGTCCCGCCAGACCAATTGGGCTCATTCGGTGCGGAGTTGGAATAGACGATGCAGTAGTTTAGCGTGCTGCGATAGACACCGCCGCCTTGATTCGTAGCAATGTTGGCGACGACCGTACAATTATAGAGCACGCTTTCGGCAGATCCCGCTCCCCTGAAAGCTCTGTTTCCCACGAAAAGACAGTTGTAATTCACACCCTCGTAATCTCCGCCTCCAGCGGCGCTGATATTGCCGATCAAGATGCAGTTGTAGTTCGTACCCGCATGCGTCCCGCCTCCAAAACCAGTTCCTGCACATCCTCCATAGGGCATGGTACGGTTGCCTGTCACTACGCAACCAAACAGAACGGAACTGTGAGTACCGCCTCCGAATGCGTAACACCGCGCATTATTGTTACTGATCATGCAATGGTATAAGGCGGAATCAGAGGCTCCTCCGCCTCCTCCATCGCCGTCCGCAGAATTGGCCGTCAAAGTACAGTTCCAAAGGATGCTCGCGCGAGCGCCACCTCCAAAGTAGCCTGAGTTTCCTGCGAGCGTGCAATTATAGAGAGTTCCTCCATAGATTCCTCCCCCACCGCCTGAACTCCCATTCGGAGCCGAATTGCCACTGATGATGCAGTTGGTTATTACACCGCCCGGTTCGCACCAGGCGCCGCCGCCACTCATTTCCCTGGTCACTTCGCCAGTTGAACTGGCATGCCCATTTGTGAGAGTGAATCCGCTCAAGACCGAATTGCTGCCGACATACGCGCATCGTATTCGCGTTCCGCCGGCGATCGTCGTCACTTGCGGGCCGTTAACACTTAGGACTGTGATGGCATTGGTGAGAGCCACGCGGTTGGTTACCTGCCCGTAAATCACAACGCCGCCCACGGCGTAAACGCCGTTGGTGACTAACACCGAATCACCTGCCGTCGCCACGGCGATAGCATCCTGAATATTGGTCGCAGCAGTGTCCCAGTCAGCGTAGGGAGATACGGGATTGCTGCCATTCGCGTCCACATAAAGCACCGCCGCGGTCGCATTCACGGTAAGAAAAAGAGAGCCAAGGAATGACAACAGTCGTCTCGGGAATCTCATGGCCTTTCCTCTGTGAACGACTTCAAATTGACAGAGATCTGACCGAACACAAGCCAAATCCTTCTGCTCCAGAGATGTTCAGAGATGTTCCGTGTGGATGAGAAACCTGGGAAAGTATTTCGCCTTTCGGCAAATCGACGGGACAGTCATCGTAGCACGCATGCAGCCGCAGCAGCCTCGAAACACGAATGTGCTGCGGCTGGTTCTTCAACCACGGCCGCGCTCCGGCATCGCCTCACGCATTCGAGCAGCAGCCCCCAAAGAGGCGACCAGCGTGCTCGGCGCTATGAGGAAACTCTTCCCTTGCGCATCCTCTTATTGTTACTCTCCGCCCCAATCTTATGCGCCGCTTTCTGTTGAGTTTCGCCCTGATGTCTTTCGCCTTGGCCGTTCGGTCTGAGAATTGGCCACAGTTCCGCGGACCTACGGGACAGGGAATCTCGCAAGAAAAGAATCTGCCCATCCATTGGAACGCGAACTCCAATGTGCTCTGGAAAACAGCCATCCCTGGAGAGGGCTGGTCGTCGCCCATTGTGTGGGGCGATCGCGTGTTTGTCACCAGCGCCACGCAAAACGGCACGCGTTGTCACGTCATCTGCCTGGATCGCGTGAGCGGAAAGATTCTTTGGGACAAGGAAGTTTTCGAGCAGGTGCCGCTGCGCAAGGAAGGCAAAAACTCCCACGCCACGCCCACCCCGTGCACCGATGGGCAACGCGTCTATGCCGTCTTCGGCGATGGCAGCGTGGCGGCGCTGGCGTTCGATGGCTCGATTGTTTGGACGAATCGCGACGTGCAATTCTACAGCCGGCATGGACTCGGAGCGTCGCCCACCATTCATGGCGCCTTGCTGATTATGCCTTACGACGGCAGCAACCGCGTCACGGCCCCCGGCCAGTGGCCCAATAATCCGCCCGAGGAACGCCTGGGCTGGCAGATTCCATGGGACAAGGCGGAAATCGTGGCGCTGGACTTGAAGACGGGCAAACGAGTCTGGACCGGCAAACGCGGCATGTCGCGCATCGCGCACGGCACGCCGGTGGTGTTCCAGGAAAAGGGCCAGACCCGATTGCTGAGCATTGCGGGAGACGCGGCGCAGTGCTTCGATTTGAAAACGGGGGAGCGTCTTTGGTCGGTCTATTGCCAGGGAGAAGGGCTTGCGCCGTCACCGGTCGCTGGTGACGAGATGATTTTCGCGGCTTCTGGTTTCGAGAAAACGACCTTGCGCGGCATTCGCACCGGCGGCAGAGGAGACGTGACGCAGACGCACATCGCGTGGGAACAAAAGAAAGGTGTGCCCAGCCAGTCATCCCTTCTTTATGTGAAACCGTACATCTACGCGGTAACAGACGGCGGCATTGCGACGTGCTATGAGGCGGACAGCGGAAACGTCGTGTGGCAGGAAAGGATAGGCGGCAATCACTCCGCCTCCCCTGTGTATGCGGACGGCAAAGTGTATTTTCTTTCCGAACAGGGCGAATCTGTGGTCATTCAAGCTGGAGCGGAGTTCAAAGAAATTGCCCGGAACACCGTGGGCGAGAAATGCCAGGCGTCCTATGCGGCTTCGCACGGGGACTTGTTTATCCGATCGGACAAGAATCTGTTTTGCATTGGCGCAGCAGGCAAAGGGCGCTGAGTTGTCTTTGGTGCCGCTTCCGTGCGGCGCCTGAGTTCGGTCGCGGTTCAGTGGGGCGTGATTAAAAGTGGGTGAACGGGCGACTAGAAAGTCGCCCAACCTGCCGGCTGAAAGCCAGCGCTACGCGTAGCGCCGGCTTTCAGCCGGCAGGTTGGGGGACATTCCTGTCCCCAGTTTCAGAGGTACTATCTCACCCACTTTTAATCACACCCGTTCAGTGGGTGGTGTGTATTTTATTCCTAGTAATCCGTCCGCAATTGTGTTAATCAAATCCTTCGTCCAGATGTACGAGCGACAGTAAATCTTGCGGGCCGTTGACCTTCCATAACCGACTCTTGGGCATGACTAAAAAATTGTTGGGGATCCTCGCGCTTGGTGTGTTCGCGCTTTCCTTTCTCATTTTTACAAAGGGCTGGCTCCAGATGCCAGGTTCCAAGCCACCGACTGCGATTCCAAAGTCCGCACAGGCAAACTCGGCCGAAGGTCAACGTGAAATTTCTACGGCGCGGGCTGGCAGCAACGAGCCAACGCCCCAATCGCCTCCTACGGCTGCCGCTTCTGAGCCGTCGCTGGAAGGAATGGCTGAAGCGTTGCCTCGGGCGATTGATGAGTTCAAGGCATGGTCAGAACAGTTTGTCGGCTCGGCTGACGGTGCGCAGGCGGCTTTGCTTGCCGACGGGGAGGCGCTGGCCGCCAAACGACGAGAGGAACTGAAAGAGTTGATCAAAACCAATCCCAGGATGGCGCTTGAATCTGCGGTGCCTATGCAAGTGCGCAGCCAGTTGCCCGAGGGCATTACGCAGCATCTCGAGGAGCGCGTCAGCGGTCGCGGTTTTTATGGAGTGCTCATCGCGGACAATTTCGAAGCAGGCAGGCGGGAAGTGCGGCGTGAAGTAATGCTCGACGGCGTGACGTATCAAGCCTTTGTCTACGGGCGGCGCGTGGCCCAAACCACCAAAGACAATGTTCTACTGTACGGAATAGCCATCCCTCCCTTGTTGGCAGTGCATGAAGATGCCGTCCGCCTGCTGGAAACGGGAGAACCGACTCCTCCGTTGACAGGCAAGGAAGTTTGTCCGGTTTCCGGCAAGAATGCAGACAGCTATGGCAAGAAGGCTTTGGCGCAAGTCGGCAGGAAGGTTGAAGCCTTCTGCGGCCCGGCCCACGTGAGCAAGCTTAACCAACGGCTCGCTGCCGACACCGGTGACGGTGGAAGCGGCTCCGCGTCCGACCCTCCCATCGCCAAAGACAGTTGGTCCCAAGGCCCCAAGACGCTGCTCTTCATGCGTGTGGCCTTCCCGGACGATCCCAGCGAGCCCATTACGGAAGACGGCGCGTATGCCTTGATGGACGCGGTCAACACCTGGTTCGTGGAGAACTCTTACGACACGACCCAAATAACTCCGACCGTGACCCCGCTCCTGATGTTGCCGCAAACCAAAGGGTGGTACTCCGTGCAAGGGACCGGCCGGCTGTTAACTGACTCGCGCGAGGCCGCCCGCCTGCAAGCCGGGTTGGATACGGACAATTTTCACTGGGACATCGTCCGCCACGGCAGTGTGCCCGGGTTTAACTACGGCGGCCTGGCTTACGTGCATGGCAAAGGCACGTGGCTTCAAAGTTCCGGCACGGGCGTGACCTGCCATGAACTTGGGCACAACTATGGTTTGTGGCATGCCAACTTCTGGACCGCGAGCGGCGACAGCATCATTGGCCCGGGAACTCATTCGGAGTATGGGAACAGCTTCGACACGATGGGCGCAGCCAGCGCAGGCAACAACCAGTTCAATGCCGCCTTCAAAAACCAGTTGGATTGGCTGCCGGATGCCTTCGTCCACAATGTGACGACCAATGGCCTTTACCGCATTCACACGTATGATTTGCCCAACCTTGTTTCCGGCCAAAAGTATTCCCTGAAAGTCAAAAAGAATTACGACCGCAATTACTGGGCGGAGTTTCGTCAGAAGTTCACCGCCAATCGTTGGTTTCAGAACGGTGTGCTCTTAAATTGGGACCCCTGGAACAACGGGGTTTCGGACAGCGCCGGCGGCACGCATCTTCTGGACACCACGCCGGGCACACCGGATGGGAAGAATGATTGTCCGGTAATCATTGGCCGAACCTTTTCGGACGTGGGCGCGGGCGTGCACATCACCCCGGTGGCCAAAGGCACCACCAGTCCTGAAAACTGGATTGATGTGATGGTGAACATCGGCGCTTATCCGAGCAATACCGCTCCGGTGGCAAGCATCACGGCAGACCGCACCAGTGTCGGCACCGGGGTCGCAGTCAACTTTACTGCCAACGCGACCGACGCCGATGGCGACGCGCTCGCCTATTTCTGGGAATTTGGCGATCTGAACTTTGGTCCCAACCAGCCCAACGTGAGCAAAAGCTGGGGCACGGCGGGTGAATATGTCGTGCGTTGCACCGTGAGCGATATGAAGGGCGGTTCCTTCAGCAAGTACGTCCTCATTACAGTGGGGGCCCCCACCACCTATCGGATCAGCGGGCGAATCACAACTGCCAGTGGGCTGCCAGTCGAAGGCGTGCGCGTGCACAACGGACTCAGCGGCACATCCTATCGCGGGACCTTCACCGACAACGAAGGGTTCTATGTGCTGGCCCACAATGCATCGGGCAATCACACGATTGCCGCCGCCAAATACGGTTACGCCTTGTCGCCGGCGGGTTGGGCCAATCCGGTCACGGTCGGCCCGCACGCCAGCGGATTGAACTGGGCGGCCACACCCGACCCGGTCGTGAGCATCGGGGTGACGGACCCCCTTTCTTCTGAGGCGGGAGTGAACCCGGGCCTGTTCACCATAACACGCACCGGGCCTACCAACGTGACTTTGCTCGTTAAGTTCAACCGCACGGGCACTGCAGCCAACACAACGGATTATGCCATGAATCCGGTGCCGTCTGGTTCGCCATTGCAAATTACAATTCCGGTGGGAGCGGCCTCCGTAAATTTCACGGTTACTCCCGTCAACGATGTCAGCAGCGAAGGGCCCGAGACCGTCATTCTGAGCTTGATGGAAGATGTGGCTTATGTGCTGGGCCCGCTGGCAGAGGCCACGCTTACGATCGCGGATGACGAATCGCCCATCAAAGCTACAGTCGATGTCTCTGCCTCCACGCCCGCCTCGGCCGATAACCTGGCGCCAGAAAGCGGCTCCGACAGCGGCGTGTTTACTTTCACCCGCACTGGCAGCGTTGCCGGTGAACTGACCGTTTTTTATTCTGTCGGCGGCACCGCGACGGCGGACGTGGACTACACCTTACTTTCGGGCGTCGTGACCATTTCCGCTGGAGAATCAGTCGCGACCGTTCCCTTCAGAACCATCGATGACGCGGACGTGGAATTCAACGAAACGGTCGTGGTCACGATTCTCATCGATCCGGCGTACAACGGCGCCGGGGACAACACGACGATCGTGATAGTGGATGATGATCCGCCCACCGTGACCATTACCCATACTGACGACGTCGCACGAGAGGCTGGCGCAAGTGCTGGCGCTTTTACCGTGACGCGAGCCGGAAGCCTGGCGGGTAATCTTGTCGTCAACTACACGCTCAGCGGCACGGCTTCAAACACGACCGATTTCGCCACGCTTTCCGGGACCGTCACCATCCTGGCGGGCCGTCCGAACGCCACGATCACGGTGACACCGGTCAACGACGCGTTGCCGGAAGGCAATGAGACTGTTGTGGCTTCGCTGGTCAGCAGTCCTTCTTACAACGTCGGCCTTCCCGGTGCCGCCACCGTGACGATTGTCGATGACGACTATCCCACCGTGACCCTCGCCGCTTCCGATAGCAGCGCCGCCGAACCCAGCGGCAACAACGGCGCGTTTACCTTTACTCGCACCGGCAGTGTGCTTGCGGATCTCACCGTTTATTTCGCCGTCAACGGGACGGCTGGAAACGGCACAGACTACACGGCCATTGGCCCCAGCATCGTGATCCCGGCGGGTTCCGTCAGTGTCGTTCTGCCCATCACGGTCATCGACAATGCCATCAAGGAGCCGAACGAAACAGTCATCCTCACACTGCAAGGCGACCCGGCTTACATCCGCGGGACGGAAACGCCGGTGACGGTAACGATTTCGGATAATGATTCGAGCGCTTTGCCTGGTGTGGGTTTCACTCTCGTCTCGTCGAGCGGACTGGAAAGCAGCACTGCGCCCAGGCTCAGTGTGACGCTCAACGGCACCTCCACTGGCATTGTCACGGTCGCTTACGCCGTGACCGGCGGGTCAGCCCTGGGCAGTGGCGTTGATTACACATTGGCGGCCGGCATCCTGACCATGCCGATCGGTCCAACGAACCAAAGCATTAATTTAACAATCAATAACGATGCTCTGGTTGAGACGAATGAGACGATCGTTGTCACTCTGAGCATCCCGGCCAATGCGCAACTTGATGCCAACGCCAGTCATCTTTACACCATTCTCGACGACGATGCTCACGGCTCGGTAACCATCCTGGCGACCGATGCGACGGCTTCCGAGGCGGGCGATCCCGGAAACTTCCGCATCTCGCGCTCGATCGCAACGACCAACCCGTTGACGGTCTTTTATCAGGTGCTTGGTTCCGCCAGCAGCCCGGCGGATTATGTTCCCATCGATAACTATTCGGTGACGATTCCTGCCGGAAGCAATTTCGTAGACGTCGTGATTGTGCCCGTGGACGACGCGACGGATGAAACCAACGAAACCGTGACCGTAAATCTAACCAGTGCGCCGGGTGGCAAGCTGGGAAGTCCGGATATCGCCACTGTCACGATCACGGACAATGATGACAGCAGCAATTTGCCCATCGTCAGCATCGTGGCTACCGACGCGTCCGCTTCGGAGCCTGGCAGCGATACCGGGACCTTTACCATCACTCGCGACAGCAATACGAACGATGCCCTGCTCGTGATTTATACGGTGGGAGGCACTGCCAGCAGCAGCAGCGACTATTTCGCGATCGGTACTTCGGTGACGATTCCAGCCGGAGAATTGGGAACAACCGTGATCGTAACACCTCGCGACGACTCGACGTTTGAAAGCAACGAGACGGTGGTTGTCACGCTGACCATTCCCGGCACGTATCGCATTGCCCCGGACACCAGCAGCAGCACGGTAACGATCGTCGATAACGAGATTGGCGTGTCGATTGTCTCCACAGGCAGCGCGGCGGAGGATGGTTCCACGGCCGGCACCTTAACCATCACGCGGACGGGCAGCACGATCTCGAACCTCGCCGTGAATTTCAGTGTGGGTGGCACCGCCACTACGAATTACGATTACATCGCCTTCGCCGGTCCTGTCATTATTCCTGCCGACAGCAATTCGGTTACGCTCGCCGTGCAGCCGATTGACGACCCCATGGCTGAAGGCAGCGAAACGGTCGTGCTCACGCTGACGGCCGGGCCGGGTTACACGGTCACGACACCAAACACAGCGACAGTGCTTGTTGTGGACGATGAGCCGGCGGTTAGCATCCTGGCGGACGACGCCAGCGCCGCCGAACCTGGGTCGAATACAGGTTCCTTCCTCTTCAGCCGCACTGGAAACACCAACCTGCCGCTGACGATTCATTTCAATCTCAGCGGCACGGCAAGTAACGGCATCGATTACGCTTTGATCGGGAACTCCGTCATTATCCCTGCTGGAACAAAAACGGCGAGTGTTACGGTCTCGCCAATCGATGACGTTAATCTTGAAGGAAGCGAAACGGTACAAATGACCGTGCTCAGCAATGTAGCCTACGCAGTGATAGCCCCAAGCAGCGCGCTTGTGACGATCTCTGATAATGAAATAAATTTAGCTCCGGTCGTAACCATCACTAGTCCCACTACGAATACTGTTTTCGTTATCCCGACCAATTCGATTTTGGTACTTGAGGGTGTCGTCTCAGATGATGGCGAGCCCAATCCGCCGGGCACGCTGACACTCACTTGGAGTCGGCCGAGTGGGCCGGGGTCAGCAACATTCGAGAATTCTGGGGTTGCGAACACAACAGTGCGGTTTTCAACCATTGGCACTTACGTGTTGCGATTAACTGCGAACGACGGTCAACTAACAGCATTCGACGAAGTGACAATCGTCGTTGGCACTGATAACCCAGTCACGCAAGGGTTGGTGGCTCATTGGCGGCTAGACCAGACGAATGGTGCGACTGCCGTCGATTCCTCCGGGAGCGGTCGAAACGCAGCGGTCAGCGGGGCCTCTTGGCAAGCCGGGCGTTTCGGCAATTCGCTAGACTTCGACGGTCTGGATGATGTCGCTTCTTTCAGCTCGCCCGCACTTTCGGTTTTGACCATCTCGGCCTGGATTCGTTCTGACAGTGCTGGCGACAGCACCACTCCACGTGTTATTGCCATGCCCGGGTACAACATTCGGATTCGACGAGATCCGACGACGACCCAGAATGCACTCGCCCTGGAATCGCAGCGCTCCACGACCTCGGGAGAATGGCGCACGCCGGGCGACACAGTCCTAGACCGTAGTTGGTATCACGTAGTAGCTGCATATGACAGTTCCAGCACGGGGAATGCACCGCAGTTTTACATCAATGGCATCTTGCAACCTACGACTCTAAGGACTGCTCCCGTCGGAACTCAAGCGGCTAACACCGGCGCGGGCTACATTGGCAATTCTGCCGCGTTGGATCGCAGCTTCGATGGTCGGATCGACGACATGCGTATCTACAACCGGATCTTGAGTTCAAACGAAGTCGAACAGCTTTTCGCTGGTTTCGCTACTAATTATGCTCTGATTGTCGACGCAGGTTCAGCCCAAACGGTTACGACTGCCGACCAGGTCTTGCTGAGTGGCACCGTACGACGGGAAGATTCCCCAAATTCCCCAGCGTTGTCGTCCTCCATTCCAAAAGAGACGCGAGTCACACCAACTGCTGAGCCGCCGGGAACGATTGCTAACTTGTGGAGCAAGTTCAGTGGGCCTGGCGTTGTCGAATTTGCCGATGAAGAGGCGCTCGATACCAGTGCCACGTTCTCTGCGCCGGGCATCTACGTGCTGAGGTTAACGGCCGACGACAGCGTGGCAAAGATTATCGACGAAGTAACCATCACCGTGCTGGAAACGGCGAATCCGAGAGTCAACATTCTGGCGACGGACGATAGCGCCTCGGAATTCGACGTTGGCGGACCCAGCAGCGGTTGGGTCACGATCTGGCGCACTGGTCCCACCAACTCGGCGCTGACCGTGTTCTATGCAATCAGCGGGAGTGCAGCCAACGGAGTCGATTACGCTGTAGTGACCAATACCGCGACGATTGCTCCCGGTTCTGATTCGATCCTGATAGAGATCTCGCCGGTGGCAGACGCCCTTGCAGAGGGAGACGAGACCGTGATTCTCACCCTCAGCCCGAGCGCTGCCTACAACCTGGGCACGAACACGACCAGCACGGTGATGATCCATGACCGGCCATGGGATGGCTGGCGGTTTGCGAAATTCACCACCGCGGAGTTGAACAACCCGGATATCAGCGGAGAAGAGGCTGACATCGATCTCGATGGTTTGCCGAATCTTTTGGAATATGCGTTTGATCTGGAGCCCAAGTCCCCGGATACGACCCGCGGATTCTCCGGCTCGGTCGAACTCGATCTCACGGACGGCAGGAGCTATTTCGTAGTCACGTTCAAAGAACGCAAGCCTCCCACGGACCTCTCTTACCAGGTTGAGACGACGGAGAACCTTCAGTCGTGGAACAGCGGTCCCAGTTTCTCGTGGCCATGGCAACGGCTGGACGATGGCGACGGGATAACGGAGACGGTGAAGATTCAGATCCTCCCACACGTTGGCAGCAGCCAAACCACAAGGCAATTTGTCCGCCTGATCGTGACGCTCCAGTAACGAATTGCGGGCCGGTTTGGAAATGATTTATGGCAAATCGGCATAGTGAAAGGGTTTGGCTTGAGGCAATCCTTGCTGATGAAGGTATCAGGCTTTTAGGTATGCGGACGAGACGTCCGCGCTCCTATTGCATAGCCACGCCTTAGTTCCGTCGCAGCTTCGCGGCGCGCTGCTCATCCGCGGCCGATGAATTCAGTTCCGGTTCGTACCAGTCGCCGCGCAACCAATCCACGAGCAAGGCGATGGATTCCGGGCTAAGGATCTTGTCTTCGCCGAACCTGGGCATCCGATCGTTGCCTTTGCCGTAGAAGCGTTGATGCGCCGGGTCGGAGATGAACTCGATGAGCCATTGGCGGGAACCGTAACCCGTGAGGTCGGGCGCGGTCGCGTCTTCATCCGGCTTGTGGAATTGGTGGCATTCCGTACAACGCATCTCTTCGCTGGCGATGAGGGTTTTGCCTTCGGCGATGGCGGCCGTGTGGCGCTCATCGATAGTGCGCTGCGATTTGAGGCCGGCCTCAGCCGAAAGGGCCACCACAACCTTGTGCAGCCTGGCCTGTTGTTCGGGAGAAAAGCCCGCAATATCCTTCTTCACGAACCTGGCCATTTTGCCGTCCTTGAACCGGGTCCCGCCAAAGTAATTCGAGCCACTGATCTGACCAGGGTCAAGCATGCCCGCAATCCATTGGCGACTGGCAAAGCCTTTCAGGTCCGCGGCCGAAGGCGGCTCGTGCACTTTCAACTCCTGACCGGGGGCGATGCTGTTCTTCTTCAAATTGTTGAGCGACACTAATTGCGTCTCGCTCATGAAGTGCGCTTGCGCGATGGCCGCCAATGTGTCGTTGGTTTTGGCCACGTACGTGCCCATGAAGATCTTCCCGAGTCCGTCCAAACCGCCATAGCGATGGCAACTCGCGCAGTTGCGCGCGAAAAGTTTGGGGCCTTGCGTCAACGAATCGGACCGCAGCAATGTGGCAGCCCCTGCCGCAGGAATGCCCGTGGGGGAGCGCGCCAGTTCTTTCACCCGCGCGGCCTCACGCTCCGCATCCTTCACGGCTGCCAGGTAATCGGGATCCTTTTGGTCTTGCGTCCTGGCCAGGTAGGTCAGAAGACAAATCCCACACAACAACGAAAAGAGCAGGCCAATGTTGAACCGATGCCCGAGCCGCCAGCGACCGATGATGGGCATAAGAAAAATCACGCCCATGACCAGTCCGGGAATGATGACGGCGCCCCAGATCTCGCTTTCGCCCGGAAAATGTTTGAGGAATTCAAACAGGAACAGGAAGTACCATTCCGGCCGCGCTGCGGAATAGGTCTCGGAGGGATCGGCCGGCGCGCCCAATTCAGCGCCCAGCTCGTGACCGGTCCCGAACAATCGTGGCTGAAGAACAAGGAAAAGAATTGCCGCCAGCACCGCCAGACAGGCGACCGCGTCTTTCAACACTTGATCCGGCCAGAATCTTTGGTCGGCACTGCGCTTTGGATCCTTGGCGGTAATCCCATGACGGCGAAACAGGAAGATGTGCCAGAACAACAGCAGCACGACTGCCGCCGGCAAAACGCCGGCGTGCAGCGCGAAGAAGCGCGTGAGTGTGTGATGGCCATAATCCGCGCCGCCAATCACCACCTTTTGCAAAGAGGGACCGACGAGCGGCACGATGCCGAGGATGTTGGTTGCGACTTTGGTGGCCCAATAGCCTTTCTGATCCCACGGCAGGAGATAGCCTGTCAGGGAAAGCCCCAGCACGAGGAGAAGCATGGCAAGCCCAAACCAGAAATTGATTTCACGCGGCGCCTTGTAAGCGCCATCGATCACGACCTGCATGAGATGCAACACCAGGAGCACGTTCATCACCGAGGCCGTGTAATGATGCACTCCGCGCAACAGCCAGCCTGCGGTCATTTCATGTTGGATGTAGTAAACGCTCTCCCATGCCGTCGTGGAACTCGGGCTGTAGGACATCCAAAGAAAGAGACCGGTGACAAATTGAACCGTGAGCGTGAACACCAGCGTGCTGCCCCAGACATAACGCCAGCGCGCGCCGCCGGGGATGTTTTCATAAAGAGCATAATTGACGATGCGCCTGTAACCCGTCCGCTGGTTCAGCCAATCCAGGAATGCTCGTCTCATGCCTGAGGGATTCTCTCCGCTCCGCCGGCGCGGAAATTCTGGAACTTCACCCAGATTTCAGTGTCGTTGCGAATTTCCACCTCCAGTTCGTCCAGTCCGCGCGCGGCCGGGCTTTTCGGATCGTTGATTTGGCCCGTCATCGCAAAAGTGCTGTTGTGGCATGGGCAAAGAAAACCCTTTCGGGCCGCCACGTAATCGACGAAACAACCCGCGTGAGGACACACGACGTTCAAGGCCTGAACGGTCTTTTCGCCGGTGCGCCGCAGATAGACGGCGCCGACCGGGACGTTGGGAAGCTTGTTCCAGGCGTCCTGGTGGCTGGTGATCACCGGAAACTTTCGCGGCGTGCCATCAGGCGGAAGGGCACTCAGGGAACCGACCAGGATCAGATCGCTATCCTTGGAGCGGCGTCGGATCGGATCCAGAAAAACGGCCAGTCCGGTCGCAAACGGGAAAAGCCCCACGATCAAGCCCACGACCGTCGCGCAAGCCTTCTTGAAAAAAGTCCGCCGATCCGCAGGGGGCGGCAGTTCGTCCTGTTCCATATCAAATTAAGCACCGGCCGCCATTGGCAGCCGTGGTGGTGACGGATGATTAAGGGATTGCTTTTAAAAGGCAACGGGATTTACCGGCATTCATGTTGGCAACTCTCAGGAATCGCGCGTTTATAGTTGAGATGCTCCGAAGGGCGGATTAGTTCCTCGCTGGCGATTATTTTTCACGTGCTTTTTGAAACGACCGCTCCTATTTTCGCGCTATGCTGCTCTGGATATTTGCCATCGTCCTCCTGGCAACGATCGGTTTGGTCGGCTATTATCAAGGCGCCATCCGCGGCGCGTTCTCACTGCTGGGATTGATTCTCGCCGCCTTCCTGGCCATTCCGCTGGCGTTTCTGTTCAAGTGGATCTTGCCGGTGTTAAGCCTCAAGCATCCGGCGCTGCTGGCGTTCGTCGCTCCGGCGCTGGTTTACATTTTGATTTTGGTCCTGTTCAAAGCAGGGGGGCTTTGGGCCAACAGGAGAATAGATGCTTACTACAAATACAACACGTCAGATACGCGACGCCTGTTGTTTGCACGCCTGAATCAACGGCTGGGTATCTGCCTGGGAGTGGCCAATGGGGTCGTGTATGTCTTTTTGTTGAGCATCGTGGCTTACGTTCTCGGGTATTTCACCATTCAGGTATCCACCCCGGAGCGAGACTCCTTTGGACTGAAGATCGTGAACGGCGTGGTCAGAAGTTTGCAAGCCACGGGCATGGACAAAGCAGTCGCGCCCTGTGTGCCTGCAAGCGAACTCTATTACGATGCCGCCGATATCCTCGGCAATATTTATCACAATCCGCTTTTGCAAAGCCGGCTCTCGCGTTATCCGGCTTTTGTGATGCTTGCGGAGCGTCAGGAGTTCAAGAATCTTGGCGCCGATGCCGCTTTTCAGGAGTTCTGGCAAAAGGGTCCGTCAGTCACCGCCTTGATGAAACAGGAGAAACTCAAGCCGATCCTTTCGGATGCCGCGCTCTACACGAATGTCATGGCCATGATGGGCGGGGACCTGAAAGATCTCAAAGGCTATCTGGAGACTGGCATCTCAGCGAAATATGATGACGAAAAAATTCTCGGGCGGTGGGATTTCAGTTATCGGGAATCGATGTCGCGAGCAAAGAGAAGAAAGCCCAACATGACGCTGGCGGACATTAAGTTCTTTAGCGGCGCTTTTCGAGGGATGGTCGATTCCTACCTGATCGCTGCAATCGACAAGCGAGCCGTTTTAAAGATGCCTGCCTCGGGCGCGTCTCAAAACCTCGAAGGCGCCTGGCAGCGCGAATCCAGCATTAAATACATGATTAGCTTAAGTGAAGGAGGAAAGACACTGGAGTTGCCTGCCCTGATCGAATCCACGCAATTGATCCTCACCAAAGAAAACAGGGACCTGGTGTTTGAGAAGTGATGGTGATTCGAAATCGGCGATGGCAGCCGCCGAATCAATTCCCGCTCGCGCCCCAGCTGATTCTCTGCACCTGCCCTTGGAATTGGAATTGGCCAAAGGGCGACGCGGATCTGCTGGCGGAAACCACCGGGAACGTGCTGGGAAGAATTTCCTCTGGCTTGGCGATTGGCTTTAGATTGAGTCCTGCCACGACGGGCGGAGATCCGAGCGGAGTCAAGACCATCGGCTCGGTCGTCGCATCGGTAGCGGCTGGGAAAACTGCCATCTGCTTCTCGCCGACCTGGAGGGAGGCCAGAATTCCAAACAACAACAGTGCGCTCAGGACCATGCCTGAAGCGCAAACCATCGCGGGCTGAAGGTCGAAACCGAAACCCAAACGCTGCCACCAGGTTTTAAACCGTTCGGGCGCATCCAGCCGGGCGATCACGCGCCCGGAGAAGTCACTAAAGTACCTTGGCGGTGGAACCTCATGGCGTTTCAAACTCAGCAATTTCTTGACGGGATCGAAATTCTCTGGCTGTGAGTTCATGGTTACTTCAAGTAGTCGGATAGATAGGCCTGCAATTGCTGCCGCGCGTAGAAGAGCCGCGACCGAACTGTCCCAATGTTGCAATCCATAATCTTGCCAATTTCCTCATGCGACAACCCTTGCACATCGTGCAGTGTCACGACTAATCTATGAACAGGAGACAGTTTGAGCATGGCGGCGTTCAATTTTTCCTGCAGTTCCGTCAGGTTGAGATCCCGGCGAGGGGTTTTGTCGGAAATGAGCGCTACCAGATCAGGATCGTTTTCCGCGTTGAAATCCAGGTCGTTCAGGCTCAGATGGGACTTGTTCTTCCGCTGTTTGAGGAAGTTAATGGTCTTGTTGACCGCTATCCTGTAAACCCAGGTGTAGAAACTGGAGTCGCCCTTGAAGGATTTTAGCGCCTGGTAACCCTTGATGAAAGTCTCCTGCGCCAGATCGTTCGCATCCTCGTGATTGGCAGTCATGTGGTAAATGGTGGCATAAACACGTTCCTGATAGCGGCGCACCAATTCGTCATAAGCGGAGATGTCTCCTTTTTGGGCCCGCTCCACCAGTGACAAATCTTCCTCCGGCGGAGCAGGCGCCGGTGTCTCATCCGGTTCGCCCGGCAAAGACTCCGAGTCCGCCGTTGCTTTCAGGGGGCCTCGATTGCGCATATCCGGGCTTTCATCCCGCTGAGCAGGACCGCAACGCATCGATCTGTTGCGCGAGATAATCCGTCAAACGCAAAAGACTGGTGCGGCTTTCTGATTCTGGCAGGGAACTCAGGGAGTGACGCGCGGCATGCAGATAATGATGAACGGCGCGCCGTGACGCTTCGAGCGCTCCATGAGTTTGTAGAAGCTCCAGCAAGAGTGGAAAATAGCGTGGCTCCCAACTTTGAACCAGCTTTTGGACGTTCGTCCGCTCGCCGTCCTGGGCCTTTTCCAGAAGCCAAATCATGGGAAGAGTCATCTTTCCCTTGGCAAGGTCGGTGCCTAAAGACTTTCCGGCCAAGGCCTCGGAGCCGAACAGATCCAGGCAATCGTCATAAACCTGATAGGCCGTGCCGATGGCCAGGCCATATTGACGCAGGGCGGTGCGTTGGGCCGCTTCTGCTCCGCTCACATACGCGCCCAGATCACAGGACAGAGCGAAGAGCTCGCCCGTTTTCATCTGTAAGACTTTGAAATATTCGGCGCGAGTTAGTTCAAAATTCTTCCGGCGTTGTGTCTGGAGGATTTCGCCGGCGCAGACGGTGTTTGTCGCTGCGGCCACTTCACGGCATATTTCGGGAGTCGGAAAACTCGCTGCCAGCTTCAAAGCATGAGCGAAGAGGCAATCCCCAAGCAGGACGGAAATCTCATTGCCCCAATTCGCCGCCAGGGTCGGACGTCCGCGGCGGATCTCCGCCTCATCCATCACATCGTCATGCACCAGCGTTGCCAGATGCACCATCTCGATGATGACCGCAACCAGCACGTGAGAATCGACCATCTGGCCGGTGGCGCCCGCGCTCAGAGCGACCAGGGCCGGACGCAGTTGTTTTCCTTGACCCGTCAAAGCGTACTCGGCGTAAGCCGCAATGTCCTGATCGAAGGCCTGTATTTGCTCGCCTAAATTTCGGCTCACTGCCTGAAGAAAGGGTTCGGCTGAACCAACAATCTCTTTCCAATTCAGCCAGTGTTCCGAAGGCGACAAGACGGATTCGGGGGCGATCACCGCGCTGGGTTCCGTAACCAACATGCGTGCAGGAATCTACGTTTCGGTCAAAGCCAAGTCAAACGGTTATGCGGAGCTGCAAGGGCAACACTTCCGTCCAATTCTTCGTCTCCCTGCCTGGCACGGGACTCCGATCGGCCGGGCGCTCAAAAAAAATGTGCTCGGCTCATACTTTTCACTAAAGTCCCCGCATGTACTGGACGCAGGGTGATTACATTTTGACTGACGATACAAGCCGTCTTGACATCGATGCTATCACGCAGCTCCTGGCTGGTAGCTATTGGGCGGCCAATCGCTCGCGGCGCACGATGCAGAAAGCCATCGAGCACTCGATCTGTTTCGGGCTGTTCCGGGAGGATCGACAAGTAGGCTTCGCCCGCGCCGTGACCGATCATGCGACCTTCACCTGGGTGTGCGACGTCATCATCCATCCGGAGCACCAGCGAAAAGGGTTGGGGACATGGATGGTGAAATGCCTGTTGGAACATCCTGACTTGCAAACCACCACCCAGGTCCTGCGCACCAAGGATGCACACGGGCTCTATGAGAAGTTTGGGTTTCAGGGGACTGAATACATGAGAAGATCTTCGAATCCCTTGTAATTGGAAAGGAGTCGCCAGGGTTCTGGAACACGAGCCCTGAGCCGATCCCGCAGGCGGCGCAGGAATGATTCGACCGTCGCTATAGCCGCGACACACTCTGGAAGGAGGCGGATGGCACGCGCAGCGTTACCAGCCATTCAAGTTCCTGTTCGAGCCTGGGCAGGGAAGGACAGACCGAACACCCTGCTAGAGCGAGCTTTGCCCGCGCAAAAAGTTGGATGCGCCGGGACCGATTTACGGTGATTTTTTGTTCGACAACGCGGCCCACGATCTCTATAACTTCAGCGAACTTGGTTCCTTTCCTAATTCAGAAAAAGGCGATTACTATGCTTGTTGAGAAGTGTGCGACGAAGGATTCGCTATCAAGGATGATTTCAAACATGACGTTCGATGCAACGCTGCGTGAAGATCTCATGCAGGAGGCCCTGGTCCATTTATGGCTGATGGAAGGGCAACGGCCCGGCCAAACGCGCAGTTGGTACCTGCAAGGCTGCAAGTTTCACCTCCAACATTATCTGACTGCAGGGCGCAGCGTCGATTCGGGCAAGCGCCGCGCGGGGCGCGTGTCCTTGCCTGAGATCGCCGAGGATCAATGCGACCTGTTTGGCCAGGTTGAACCCGACACATCCGTCGGCGGTGTCATTAACGCCCGGGAAATTATCTTCCTCCTTTCCAAGCGGTTGAGCTCGCAGGAAAGATCGATTCTCAATTGCCTGGCTGACGGCATGGGAGCACGTGAAATCGCCGCCCGATTGAAACTAACCCACCCCACCATCATCAAATACCGCCGAAAGATCGCAAGGCTGGCAATGCAACTGGGGGTTTCTTCCCTCCCAAAACGCCCCCACACAAATGGCAAAACCATTGCCTTCCGCAACAACTTCAATCATCTCAATGGCGCCAGGCATTCGAACGGAGTCAAGCATCCCCGCGTCTTGGACCGGCCTATTAACACGGAGCCCTCGTTGTTGAGGAACCGGTGTCACGCTGGCGATTGAGCCCGGCAGGCTCCCATCGTTCAGCTCCATCCAAAGCCTGTTTTGCCCCTGTCGGGCAACGTGGTCCAGCATTGTCTTGTAATTGTCTAGCCGCATGGGTTCACTGGAGTATATACTTCTTATAGGGCGCGTGGCATCGACGACGAAGGACGCCACGAAACAGCTTATTGGATGAAGCAGATACACGGCAGAAATGCGGGCGCAAACGGGCGCAAAATCGCAGTAAATGCCAAAGCAATCTCCGGCCGTGGGTTGCGCCTACGAGGGGCGAAGCGCGTGGCAGACGAAACACACGCCGCTGAAGTTCCCGACGCTCCATCGCACCCTCAGCCCTCCTTCCCCATTGTGGGCATTGGCGCTTCGGCAGGGGGCCTGGAGGCATTCACGAACTTGCTGCAACATCTCCCCTCGGATACGGGCATGGGGCTGGTGTTGGTGCAGCATCTGGATCCGAACCACTCAAGCGCGCTCAGCGAGTTGCTCGCCCGCACCACGCGCCTGCCCGTGACCGAAGTCAGGAACGGCATGAAGGTAGAGCCGAATCATGTGTATGTAATTCCACCGAACGCCAACATGTCGATCCGATTGGCCAACGCTGTCTGCTGCTCAATGGCCGGAAAATTTTCCGGGAAGGCCAAGGCGAGGATTTGATTCTCCTGGCCATCGAAGACGTCACGGACCGGTAGCGCAGCGAGGAGGCTTTGCGGTTTTCGGAGCGCCGTTACCGCCGGCTCTTCGAGAGCGCCAAAGATGGCGTGCTCATCGTCAACCCGGAGACACGCAAGATTATCGACGCCAACCTGGCTATGACGGAGTTGCTCGGTTACTTGCGCGAGGAATTCATCGGCAAGGAACTGTGGCAAATCAGCCTGTTCAGGGATGAACGAGCCAGCCGGGCGCCGTTGGAGGAGTTGCTGGAGAAGGGATATCTTCGCCTCGACGATTTGGTGCTTCACACCAAAACCGGCGAGAGCCTGGAGGTGGACGTGGTTGCCAATCTTTATCCGGAAAACGGACATTCGGTCATCCAGTGCAACATTCGTGACATTACCCGGCGCAAACAAGCGGAAGTGGCGTTGGGACGAAGCGAAGCCCGCTTCCGGCAATTGGCCGATGCTATCCCGCAATTGGTCTGGACGGCCCTCCCGAACGGCGAGACGGATTACTTGAACAAACGCTGGTTCGAATACACCGGTGTCGCCGACGACGCGCAGCTCAAGGCCGGCTGGCTGGACGCCACGCACCCGGACGACGGCGAGCAGACCCTCGCTTACTGGCGGCAGGCAGTGGACTCCAAGACCGATTTCGGCGTGGAACACCGCATCCTGGCCCGCACGGGTTATCGCTGGTTCAAAACGCGCGCGGTGCCCATCCGTAACACGCACGGGGAGATCATCCGCTGGTTTGGCACTTCCACCGACATCGATGACGTGGTGAGGACGCGCGAGAGGCTGGCGAAGCACCAGGCCGAACTGGAAGACCTGGTGGCCGAGCGCACGAGTGAATTGCAAACGACAAACAAGCAGTTGGAAGCATTTGTCTATACCATCGCGCACGACTTGCGCGCGCCGCTGCGGTCCATGGAAGGCTTTTCCACCTTGCTGCTGGAGCAGGCCGGCCCCGCTCTGGATGAGCGCTCCCGGGATTATGCGACGCGCATCAGGAACTCGGCGCAGCACCTGGATACGTTGTTGATGGATTTGCTGGGTTTCAGTCGTGTCAGTCAACAGCGAATGGAGCTGACGCCGGTGCCTTTGGAGCCGGTCGTGCAATCAGCGCTGTCCCAGTTGGAAGAAGAGATTCAGAGGAAGACGGCGTGCGTGGAGGCGTCCGGCCCATGGCCCAGCGTGCGGGCGCACGAGCCGACGTTGACACAGGCGTTTGTCAACCTGTTCAGCAATGCTCTGAAGTTCGTCGGTGATGATATGCCGCCGGTGGTCCGCGTGCGCGCGGAAGAACAAGGGGAGTTCGTCCGTGTGTTCGTGGAAGACAATGGCATTGGGATTAAGCCCGAACATCACGAACAAATCTTTCGGCTCTTTACGCGGCTGGACGGGGAGCGTTATCCGGGCACGGGCATTGGCCTGGCCATCGTCCAGAAAGGCATCGAGCGCATGGGCGGGCGTGTCGGGCTGGAATCCACGCCCGGCCAGGGCAGCCGCTTTTGGTTCGATCTTCGGGCGGTGTGAATGAATTCTCACAGAAGCAAACAAACGGTCGTAGCGGCGGCTCGGCAGAGCGCCGTCGTTCATGTACCGGAGAGTGCGGCGCTCTGCCGAAACGCCGCTACGGTCTGTCGGTGTTTTGAACGCGAGGTAAGAAATGCCGGTTAAATCATCTTCTCCAGTTCCCGGTGATTGACTTTGCCGGTGCTCAGCCTGGGTATCTCCTTGAGGAATTTCACTTCGCGCGGCACGGCGAGATTGGGAAAGCCTTTGCTGCGGAGCACCGAACGCACTTCGTCAATCTGTAGCTTTGGTTCGTTGCCTACGGCGACCAGCATCTCGCCCTTTTCCTCATCGGGCCGACTCACCACGGCGACTTGGCAGCGCGGGCCATACTGTGGAAAGGCGCCGGCCAGCGCGTCCTCCACCGCGGCAAGACTTACCATCTCGCCACTGATTTTGGCAAACCGCTTCAAACGTCCGAGGATGGTGACGAACTGCTCCTCGTCCACGTGGGCGATGTCGCCCGTGTCGTACCAGCCGCCCAGTGATTCGAATTTCGCGTTCGCATCCGGGTTTAAGTAGCCGCGCATCACGTTCGGTCCGCACACAAAAAGTCGGCCACCCTCCGCGACACCTTCCACCGGTTCGAGTTTGTATTTGACCGCCGGCAATAAACGTCCGGCCGTCCCGTATTTCAGCGCCATCGGGGTATTGAGGCTGATGCAGGGACTGCACTCCGTGACGCCATAACCTTCCAGCACGCGCACGCCAAAACACCGCGCCCAGGTGTTGACTGTGGCCTCCTGCAATTTCTCCGCGCCAGCAAACATGTAGCGCAAACTGCGAAAATCCATCGGGTCGGCTTTGCGCGCGTAGCCGTTGAGAAAGGTGTTCGTGCCGAGCATGATCGTGCAGTCGGTGTGATAAAACATGGTTGGCACCACTCGATAATGCAGCGGCGATGGGTAAAGAAAAACATACATGCCTCGGACCAGCGACAACAACGTGCCCACCGTCAGGCCGAAACTGTGAAAGAGCGGCAGCGCATTGAAAATGCGGTCCTTGTCCGTCAGGTCGCAGACCGCCAGCATCTGCCCGATGTTCGCCAGCAGGTTCGTGTGCGTCAGTTCCACGCCTTTGGGCAGACCTTCCGAACCGCTGGTAAAGAGAATCACCGCCGTATCCTGGGGAGATGGCCGATGGCCGATGGCCGATCGCGGATTGAACGTGATGCGCAGCAGTCGAGCGATCCGTTGCAGGACTGAAATCCTCGTCCGCACTTCCTCGATGTCGATCAGTTGGATGCCGGCCTCCGTGAGCGGCTCGAGTTTCAATTTCGCGCGAGCAAGGAACGAGCGCGACGTGATGATTTGCTTCAGTCCGGCCAGTTCGGCGCAGGCCAGCATCGTGGCCGGACCAGTGGAATAGTTGAGCAACGCCGGAACTTTACCCAAACCCCAAAGACTGAGCAGCGTCACTGGCGTGGCAACGACGTTGGGTAACAGAACACCCACACGCGGCTGGCCGGGTGCGAGCATCCTGGCAAACTGAGCCCCCAACAAGCTGGCGCCCACCAGCAACCGCCGATAGTTCACGCTTTGAATGACGTCTTGCAGAACCACCTGGGTGGGGCGCGAACGGGCGGTTTCGACAATGGCCTCCGGCACGGTGGGCGCGCCGAATCGCATTTCAGTTTCAAATTGCAGCAGCAGCAGCTTTTCCCGCAGCCAATCGGTCAAACGCGCGCGGGCTTCGGCGGCGCTGACGTGCCCGACTTTGGGCGGCGTCAGGACTTCGCTGAAATGGGCCGTGACTTTGGGGAAGCACCGTTTGCGATTTGGATTGGGCGAGAACGGCAAGCGGTTCGCCCCCCGCAGATAACACGTGATCACTTTGGCGCCGGTCTTCTGAAGCAGAAACCCGGTGCCGTCGAAGAGCTTCATCAGTGTGCCGGTGCGAGAAAGGCGTCCCTCGGCAAAGAGGACCAGCCGGCCTTTGCCTTCCAGGAATTCCGCCATGCGTTTGACGGCATAGGGCGAATGGGTGTCGATCGGGAAGGTGCGTTTGTTGAGCATGATCTTGCGATGCAGCCAACTGGTTTGCGCGGAAACGCTCGACACCACAAATCTCCAGTCGCCATCGAGACAGACGCCGAGGAACAGCCAGTCGAGCCAGGAGACATGATTGGGCAGGAGCAAGACAGGGCCGGGGGTCTTGAGGACGGCATCATTGAACGCGTCGAAGCCATACAGCCAACGCAGCAGCCAACGCAGAATCGCCATCATAGCGTCTCTAACCTGCCCGGAGGACCAGCGCCGTCAATCATCGCGCCACATTTAAGTTTAAATTTTTGCCGGTGCAAGGTGAATGGTAGGAGCCTTGGTTCCAATCGTAATCATCATCATCATCGTAATCGTAATTTTAATCGGGACGAAGCGAGGAGCTTAGGATTGCGATTAAGATTATGATTAAGAATGAAGGCAACCGGAGCAATGCCATTTGGGTCAGGGTGGGGTTTGATTGAACAAATCCATAGTGAAGGTGTTAAACCAGTGGCGGCCCACTTCGAGAAGCGCCAGGCTTGATTGCCATTGCTTCCCGCTTCTGTTGGCCGTATAAGACTGCCAATTTGGATTTACTGACCAGGCCATGGACATTGCCGCCAATGATGGGTTGATTTCAAGGTACGCGCCACGGAGGCTCAGGAGGCGGCGCTTGGTCCGCCCGGTTTCTTGCCTGGTCTGCGCGCTTTTCCTCGCCTTCACCTTGCCGGCGCGGGCGGCCGTGCGGTTCGATGTTTTCCTGGGCTACGACGGTATCCTGCCCGAAGCCAGTTGGTTTCCGGTCGTGTGTGAAGTGTTTAATGACGGACCGTCCTTCAACGCCATCTTCGAATTGTCGCCCGGACAGTACAGCCAGGGGCAAAGCCGGGTGATGGTGGTGGAACTGCCCACGGGCACACTCAAACGGTTCTCGGTCCCCGTTTTTTCTTCCGCCCGCAGCACCTATTCGTGGGATGCCCGACTGCTCGACGAAAGGGGCAAGGTCCGGGCGGAAAGTCTCGGCGTTCGGATGCGAAAACAGAACCAATGGCGCATCCCGCTCGTCGGCGCGGTCACTCGCAGTGCTGGAGGCTTGCCTGCTCTGCCCGAGATCAAAGTTCGAGCAAACGATCTGCAGCCGGGTGTGGCGCGATTGCAGCCCGCCCTTTTCCCGGATAATCCAATCGCGCTGGAGGGACTGGATGCCATTTATCTTCATTCGGAAAAGGCGCTCGAGCTGAAGGTCAATCAGGTCAATGCGTTGCTGGCCTGGCTTCACGGTGGCGGCCATCTCATTGTCGGCATCGAACAAGTTATCCACCTCACGGGCAACGATTGGTTGCGCCGGCTGCTGCCGTGCGACCTCGCCAGCCTGACGACCGTGCCAACCCATCCGGAACTTCAGCAATGGCTCCAAAGCACTCGCCGCTACGATGGGCGGGACTATTCCTTCTCCGACGCGCCGGTTCCCACGACGGGCACCCGCAAGCCGACGAGCCGTTCCAGCTCTCCCATTATCAACCCCTACGCCAAATTGGCGGAGGATGCGACGTTCGAGCGGGAGCCACTGCAAGTTGCCGTTGGCTCGCTCCGCGATGGCGCCGTGTTGATGGGTTCATCGGAATCCCCATTGGCCATCACGGCTAAACGCGGTCGCGGCCAGATCACGGTGCTCACTTTCAGTCCCGAATTGGAACCGTTCCTGTCCTGGAAGAACCGTTCGCACTTCTGGGCCAAACTGGTCGATGTGCCGCCGGAACTCTACGCCTCCGACCAATACAATCGCTATGGCGGCCAAAGCATCGATGGCGTCTTTGGCGCGATGATTGACAGCAAGCAGGTGCGCAAATTGCCCGTCGGCTGGCTGCTGTTGCTGTTGGTCGGTTATCTGGCCGTGATTGGTCCCCTGGATCAGTATTGGCTCAAAAAGATTAACCGGCAGATGCTCACCTGGCTGACCTTCCCGGCTTATGTCGCCTGCTTTTCCATTTTGATTTATGTGATCGGCTACAAGCTGCGCGCCGGTGAAAGCGAGTGGAACGAACTGCACATCGTCGATGTGCTGCCGCTGGGCGAACAAGCCGATTTGCGCGGGCGCACCTACGGCTCGATCTATTCGCCGGTCAACGCCAAGTACAAACTGGCCAGCGAAGAGCCGTTCGCCACGTTGCGGGGAGAGTTTCTGGGCAACTACCATCGGGGCGGCATGGATGTCAGCCGCGCCAATGTCGAACAAAAAGGCAACAGTTTCCTGGCGGAAGTTTCCGTTCCGGTCTGGACGAGCCAGCTTTTCCTCAGCGATTGGTGGCGTCAGGGCGCAACACCCCTGAAGGTTTCGGTGACTTCCGATGGATCTCATTGGCAGGTCCAGGTGGAAAACCGGCTCGAAACAGAATTGACCAGGGCCAAGCTTGTGATCGACAACTCGGTCCTCGATCTCGGCGAGGTGCCGCGCAATCAGACCAAAACTTTTCAGGTGGCCAGAAACTCCGGGACACCCCTGCAAAGTTTCGTGGTGCAATATGCCGGGAACTTTGAACACGCTGTCAACCAGCGCCAAAGCGCTTTCGGCAACGAGCGAGCGGCGCAGATTCAGGACGTGGCTCACGGCACGATGGCCGTCTCGTTCATTTCCCAATTCCACCAGGCCAATCAATATGGCCATCAGCAACGCTTCATCACGCCGCCGGGACTGGACCTCGCTCCGCTGGTGGAACGCGGCGACGCTGTCCTGCTGGCCTGGGCCGAAAACTATGCGCTGGCCAAAGGGCTGAATCGCTTTTCTCCGCGCCGAAGCGATCGGGACACACTGTTGCGCGTAGTCGTGCCGGTAAAGTGACGCATGAATGTGAATGATGAACCACACGCGAAAGCGCCTTCGGTATTCTTCATCATTTACTGACCTATGTCTTCCACAGCCGTTCCTCCCATTCCTGCCGTCGAAACGCTGAAGCTGACGCGTCTCTATGGCCGGATGGTCGCGCTCAGCTCGCTGGACTTGACGGTCTTGCGTGGCGACCTTTTTGGGTTTATCGGCTCGAACGGCGCGGGCAAGACCACCACGCTGCGTATCCTGGCCACGTTTCTGGCGCCCTCGGCCGGCACCGCTCGCGTCCTCGGCCATGACGTCGTGCGCGAGGCCGATGCGGTGCGCCACGTGATTGGTTACATGCCCGACTTCTTCGGCGTCTATAAAGACATGGAGGTGACCGAGTATCTGGATTTTTTCGGCGCCTGTTACAAGATTCCAACGGCGCAGCGCGAGAAAACCGTGAGCGACGTGTTGGAACTTGTCGGACTGAGCGAGAAGAAGGGGTCGCTCATCGGCGCTCTGAGCCGCGGTATGCAACAGCGGCTCGGATTGGCCCGCGTTTTGATTCACGATCCGCAATTGCTGCTTTTGGATGAGCCGGCCAGCGGCCTGGATCCCCGCGCGCGTATCGAGATGATGGCCATTTTGCAGGAGCTTCAGAAGATGGGGAAGACCATCATCATTTCCTCGCACATTCTGAGCGAACTGGAAACGCTCTGCAATCGCGTGGCGATTATCGAAAAGGGCAAACTCATTTACACCGGTCCCGTGCAGGGCGTGCGTGATCAGATGTCCACTGGCCGGGTTCTTTGGGTGCGTGTGGCCACCGATCCGCAGCGCGCCATCGAGTTGTTGAAAGCGCGCCCGGAAGTCGCCTCCGCCGAAGCCAAGGACGGGCAGGTAAAAATAACACTGGCCGATCACGAAACCGACCACAGCATCGTGGCCGAAACGTTGGTCCATGGCGGAGCCAAGCTGCTCGAACTCCGTGAGGACGAAGTCGGATTGGAGGAGGTCTTTATGCGCGTGACGCGGGGCGAAACACAGTGAGTCTTACCATTAACAAACCGAGCAGAGCGCGTTGACCGAAGCTTCTTACTCATACTCTTAATCTTTTCAGGCAGTTGAGGAGTTAGAGTAAGATTACGAGTGAGAGTAAGAACCAGGCGCAGAAGGATGCTTGTAGCTTTTTCGCCTCATAGCATAGAGGCATCTCATCGTCCAAACGTTGAACGAACTCATTGACAACCGCCATTCAACCCCTGACAACTGACGGCGATGACGGCTTTACTGGCAAATCAGATCGCGGTCGTGACAGGCGCCGGGCGGGGAATTGGCCGTGCCATTGCCTTGAAGTTTGCGCATGCCGGGGCGGATGTCGTCTGTGTGTCGCGCACGGCCGAGAACGCCACCCGGGCCGCCGAGGAAGTGCGAAACGCCGGACGGAAGGCCTGGGCGCAGGCCGTGGACGTTTCCGATTCCAAAGCCGTGGCTGCGGCCGCGGAAAGGATTTTGGCCGATGCCGGACGCGTGGATATTCTGGTGAACAACGCCGGTGTCACGCGGGACGGTCTGATCATGCGCATGAGCGAAGAGGATTGGGACACGGTGTTGAACACCAATCTCAAAGGCGCCTTTGCTTTCACCAAGGCGTTTTCCCGCGCGTTCATCAAGCAACGCTCCGGGCGCATCATTAACATCGCGTCCGTCATCGGTTTGATTGGCAACGCTGGCCAATGCAACTATGCCGCCAGCAAAGCCGCTCTCATTGGTTTCACCAAATCCGTCGCCCGCGAATTGGCCTCACGCGGCATTACCGTAAACGCGCTGGCGCCGGGTTTTATTGAGACCGACATGACCGCGGCTTTGAGCGAGGAAATGCGCAAGGAGATTCTGGCCAAGATTCCCTTAAACTGCCTCGGCCAGCCGGAAGACATAGGGGCAGCGGCTTTGTTTTTGGCCAGTCCGGCCGCCCGCTACATTACCGGCCAGGTCTTGACCGTCGATGGCGGAATGGTCATGTAAATTCACACTGGACACAGGCCAAAGCACTCGTTAGACAACACACGACTTTTGCAGGCGGCGGAGTGCGATTTGGAAATAAATGGAACATATTGACAGGATTCGAGGCTTGACGCCTGATTGGCTCGTGGCAAATAGAGAGACAAAAACAGAACCGGAGAAGACCCATGGCTGAAAAATCAACCGAACAAAGAGTAAAAGAGATTATTGTCGAACAACTGGGCGTGAATGCCGACCAGGTGACTTCCGACGCCAAGTTTATCGAAGATTTGGGCGCTGACTCCCTCGATACCGTCGAACTGGTTATGGCCTTGGAAGAAGAATTTGGCCACGAGATCCCGGACGAGGAAGCCGAGAAGCTCCAAAGCGTGGGCGATGTCATCAAATACATCGAGGATTCCCGGTCCAAATAGGGCGCTGGGTTATTTCCGGGGCAGCCGTCCCGCCAGGGCGGGATTAAGCTGCCCCTTTCGATTTTTTATGGCTGTTAACTGGACAGAACGGCGAGTTGTCATCACGGGACTGGGCGTCGTTTCACCGCTGGGCAACAACGTGGAAACGCTGTGGACAAACCTCGTTGCCGGCAAATGTGGCATCCAACGAATCACCCACTTCGATCCGGCCGCCTTTGACACGCAGATTGCCGCGGAAGTGAGGGACTTTGATCCCTCCGAGGCGTTTCCTTCGCCCAAAGAAGCCCGCCGCTCGGATCGCTTTGCTCAATTCGGCGTCTCCGCCGCGCGCCAGGCGTTGCTTGATTGCGGGCTGGATCTTAACAAGGCGAATCGTGACGAAATTGGCGTGTTCATCGGATCGGGTATCGGGGGACTGGAAACCACCGAAGACCAACACAAAGTTCTCTTGCACAAGGGCCCTGGGCGGATTTCACCGTTCATGATTCCGATGCTCATCCTGAACATGGCTTCCGGCCTGTTCTCGATGTACTACAAGCTGCGCGGGCCCAATGTGGCCACCTGCTCGGCTTGCGCAACGGCCAATCACGCCATCGGCGAAGCCTGGCGCACCGTGAAAATGGGCGATGCCCAGGCGATGTTCGCCGGGGGGACCGAAGCGACCATCACGGGGCTTGGCATCGGCGGCTTCTGCGCTATGAAAGCCATGAGCACGCGCAACGATGATCCGCAACGCGCTTCGCGGCCGTTCGATAGGGAACGCGATGGCTTCGTCATGGGCGAAGGCGCCGGCATCCTCGTGTTGGAGGACCTCGAACACGCCAAGGCGCGCGGGGCGAAGATCTATTGCGAACTCCTTGGCTACGGCAACACGGCCGACGCAAGCCACATGACTGCCCCGGCCCCCTTCGGTGAAGGCGCGGCCCGCTGCATGAAAATGGCCTTGCGTTCGGCTGGCTTGAACCCGGACGCCATCGACTACGTGAATGCCCACGGCACGTCCACTCCCCAAGGCGACATCGCCGAAACGCAAGCCATTAAAACGGTTTTTGGCGATCATGCCCGCAAGCTGGCGGTGAGTTCCACTAAAGGAGCCACCGGCCATATGCTCGGCGCCGCCGGTGCCGTGGAAATGGCTGTCTGTGTCAAAGCCATTGAAAAGCAGATCGCTCCCCCGACCATCAACCTGGAGAAGCCCGATCCGGAATGTGATTTGGATTACGTGCCCCACACCGCGCGCCCGATGAAGATTGAAGCCATCATCAATAACTCCTTTGGATTTGGCGGACACAACGCCTCGCTCATTGCCCGCAGGTTCGTTGGATAAAACCGGTTTTCCTGCTGTCCATGGCGAACACAGGAAGTCCCGAAGGGACAACCCGAGAATAGCCCGGCGTTTTAACGCCGGGGACCGTGAGAAAAAAACGTAGAGTCCTGAAGGGACGGCTGAGGCGCGTTTCCAATCGTCCTTCAGGTCAGCCCTCCTCGCGGCGGATCCTGTGACCGGCAGCGATTGACTCCCGGCCCTCCCTTCTTCAGAGTCCGCTTCGTGCGGCACGAACTGGATGGCGCGCCCGTCAACGCAATGAATTTCCTGACGCTGATCGAAGCCAAGCGCGATGGCCAGGCCCTCTCCACGGAACAGATCGAATCCTTGATTGCCGCCAGCGCTGCCGGAAAAATTCCCGATTATCAACTGGCCGCCTTGCTCATGGCCATTTTCTTTCGCGGCCTGAACCGGGCGGAGACCCTCGCATTCACGCTGGCCATGCGCTATTCGGGCGAGGTGCTGAAATTCCCCGATGATGAACGTCCGCTGGTGGACAAGCACTCAACTGGCGGCGTTGGCGATAAGGTTTCCCTTCTCCTGGCGCCGCTGCTGGCTTGCCTCGGTTTTCGCGTGCCGATGATTTCCGGCCGAGGACTGGGTATCACCGGAGGAACATTGGACAAGCTGGAATCGATTCCACTCCTCGCGACGACGTTGCCTCTCGAAGGCATCATTGCCCAGGTGCAGAAGGTCGGCTGTGTCATCTGCGGCCAGAGCGATCACATTGTCCCGGCGGACAAAGCGCTTTATGCGTTGCGCGATGTCACCGGCACCGTGCCGTCCATTCCGCTCATGACCGCCTCCATTCTTTCGAAGAAACTGGCCGAAGGCATCGGAGCGCTCTTGCTCGATGTCAAATTCGGTTCCGGCGCATTCATGAAGACACAGGAGCAGGCGCAGGAATTGGCGCAAGTCATGGTGGATCTCGGCCAGGAATGCGGCGTGCAAACGGGCGCGTTGCTCACGGACATGAATACACCTCTGGGTCTGGCCGCAGGAAATTGGCTGGAGGTCAAAGAGGCGGCCGCATGTCTGGAGGGCAAAGGGCCGAAAGATTTGGAGGAACTGGTGCTGGCCTGCGCAGCCCACTTGTTGGTGCAAACCGGCAAGGCTGCGCCGCTGGAAAAAGCGCGCGCCCAGGCCGCCCAGTGTCTGGCCTCCGGCAAAGCACGACAGAAATGGGAGGAGATGCTCGCAGCACAAGGCGCTGATTTGACTGACTACCATCACAAACGGGCGCTCGATCACACGGCCAATGTCGTGCAGGAATTAACGGCGCCTCGCGATGGCTTTGTCGCGCGCTGTGATGCGAAGCTTGTCGGAGAAGTCATCCGCGACCTCGGCGCCGGGCGTTTGACCAAGGAATCGATTATCAATCCTGATGTGGGCATCGACAGGCTCACGAAGCCGGGCATGGCCGTGCGCAAAGGCGCGATTCTTTGCCGCGTGCACGCCGCTGACGAGGCCGGCGCCAAACAAGCCTGCTCTCGTCTTCAAACAGCGTTCGCCTTTTCCGACGGTCCTCCAGGCATCCCAAGTCTGATTCGCCAGGTGATCACTCCGGCATCCACCTGAAGACTGCGTCTTCGGCAAGTCCTTGAATGTGCCGGTCACCGGGTTTGCGTCGGCCTTGTTGATGATCGTAAAGCTGTTGCTCACTGCCGTCGGTGATATTCAGGTCCAACCAACGTAAATCGTTGCGCCAGTCCGCTCCTTCGCTACTCTGGCCACAGCCATTATGAAACCGACCATCCGTTTCCCAATATCAAAGCATTGGTGGATATGCGCGCTCTTAGCCTTTCTGAGCGTATGTTTGGCAGCGTTCGCGGCTCGTAAGGAGCAAGATCCGCAAGCGTTTCGCAAGACGAGCGTTTCCATCGTAGGCGATGCGTTTTACATCAACGGCAAGCCGACCTACGAAGGACGCACCTGGAGGGGCCATAAGATTCAAGGGTTGCTCATGAACTCGCGGATGGTCCAGGGGATCTTCGATGATCGCAACAGCAACACCGTCAAACGGTGGGCTTATCCGGATACGGGTCGATGGCAAGCCGAGCGCAACACAGGCGAATTCCTGGCGGCCATGCCCGAGTGGCGGCGACATGGTCTGCTGGCGTTTACCATCAATTTGCAGGGCGGCTCACCGGAGGGCTATTCGCAGGACCAGCCCTGGCACAACTCGGCCATTGAGGCTGACGGCTCGCTGCGGCCTGATTATATGGGGCGGCTGGAGCGCATCCTGACCCGGGCTGACGAACTCGGGATGGTCGCAATTCTCGGCTACTTTTACTTCGGCCAGGATCAACGCCTGGAAAGCGAGGAAGCGGTCATCCGCGCCGCGGATAACGCCACTCAATGGCTTTTCGATCGCGGCTACCGCAATGTCATCGTGGAGATCAACAACGAGTGCAATGTGCGCTACGATCACGATATTCTGAGACCGGCGCGCGTGCACGAATTGATCAATCGCCTGAAGGATGTTACGCGCAATAACCGGCGCTTTTACGTCGGCACTTCCTATGGCGGCGGCACGATTCCGCTGGAAAATGTGGTGCGGTCTTCGGACTTCCTGCTCATCCACGGCAACGGTGTTTCCGATCCAAATCGGATCGCCGAGATGGTGCGCAAGACCCGCGCTGTGCGGGGATATTTTCCAAAGCCAATCCTGTTCAACGAGGATGATCACTTCGATTTCGACAAGCCGAAAAACAATTGTGTGGCGGCTGTGAGCGAGTACGCATCGTGGGGCTACTTCGATCCGGGCAAAAATAATTATCGCGATGGCTATCAATCGCCGCCGGTTGTCTGGCGAATCAACACCCCGCGCAAGCAAGCCTTCTTTGGGCTACTTTCGGAAATGACCGGTGCTGGTGGCTCCCATCTCCGCCAAGACGACAGGCGTTGATCCAAAGGCCTTTTCGAACTCGAGCGCTTGCGTTCAATGGCGGGAATGGCCCTTCGCGCAGGGATTCCCGTCGCTTGCGCTTCGTTTCATGACGGTGCCCCGTGCCACCTGACCCGGTGATTAAGACACCGGACCTTTTTCGCCCCGGCGTGATTTCTGAAACTGCTTCAACAGAACGGGGTTATCTTCAAAAAACTTCGCCAGGTCCGCCAGCACGTCCACGGTGGCAGAGCTGAGGTGATGTTCGATGCCTTCGATGTCGTGCTTCTGCGTTTCGGTATCGAGTCCGAAGAGCGAGAAGAAGCGCGAAAGTGTCTCGTGCCGTTTCTGAATGCCAGTAGCCACAGCCCGCCCCTTATCCGTCAGGACAAGGCCGCGGTACTTCTCATAATTCAGGTAACCCAGCTCGCCGAGCTTTTGCACCATGCTGGTCACCGAGGCTTGCTTTACGTCCAGGGAAGACGCAATGTCCACGACGCGGGCATAGCCCTTCTCTTCAATCAGCTCATGGATGCGCTCGAGATAATCTTCGGCGCTTTGACTGGGTGTTGGCTGTGGCACGTCGCGTCAATTAACCATAACAGCCCAAGGTCTGGCAAGTCGGAGGACTGGTCGCAGGATTCATCGGGGTGCATCCCGAACACTCACCATGATGCCGTCGCCTTCAAATGCGTCCCGCCGACCCGTCTGGTGCGTGTGTCGAGGGCGTGTTGCCCGGAGTGCGCCCGTCCTCGGGCGCAGAATGTAAAAAAGCAGGCGGTGCACTCGTGAATTAGGGAGCGTTTTAAGCGGATGGACACTGCTGCGCCCGAGGACGGGCGCACTCCGGTCGGTCTGGGCAACACGCCCTCGAGATGCGCGCCGATTCATCGAAATCACGAATCATCGCCCTCGCCCGGCGGTCCGGCGGCTTGAACTTTTTTTATGTCACTTGAGCTTGCCATTGCCTGTCGGTGTCCGTATATTTTTTGTGCAACCCGAAGACAGTCGCCGTGATTTATGCGTTGGCGCGGCCAGAGAGTTGTTCGCGAAGAACTGATTGTTGATGGTTCAAAAGTAAGCTCACACAACGTCGGCCAGTTTTCCTGGCGCTATCGTTTGTATCCTCCAGGTGGGCTTTAATCGGATGCACGGGACCGAACCGACGATTTGAGATGGAACCTATTCAGTGAATGTCCGAACTAAAACCGGTTTGCCGATCTTCGAGCTTTCCATCGCCGTGGTGGTGGTTTTGATTGGTTGGGCGGCCTTCCGTCTCTCGGAGATTCTTCCCCAACAGAAGGAAGTCCAGTCCGCCCGCGAGCCGACGCAGGTCGTTGCGGTTACGGAGTCCACCAAGGACTGGGTCCTGAGTTTGCCCGACGTGATTGACAAACAGGATGCGCTGAAAGTCCGGGATGAGTTGCTGGGCGTGGCAAACTACGTCCAATCGAACTTCAGTGACCTGGAGAACGCCTTTAGCACTTACGTGGACCGGCGCAATACGAACGATTTGAACCGCTTTGAGCAAAAGGCCGGCGAATTCAAAGTCTGGCTGGAGAAACAAAAGGTCCCCGCCACCTTTGACCAACTCCAGGGCAAAAGCTCCAACTTAAAAGAAAAAATTGCCAGCGGCCAGACGGCGGCCACCACCAACGCCATTCCCATGAAGAATAGTTGGGGTATGTTATTGAGCGCGTTGGAGCGTCACTACACGAATTACGTGATGGCCGCCCAATACTTCATCAATAACTCCGGCAAACCGCTGACGGGCGAAAAAAAGGCCATTGACGAACAACTGGCCAGGGCCAGCCAGGAGGCGTTGCAAATACGCTCCTTGATCCGTGAGGCGCGCGAGGATGCAGCGGCGCTGGAGGTGTTCGTCAAGACCCGCACCGCGCCGGAACCGCCGACGGCACTTGCGAAATCCGGGGCGCCAAGCGTTCCCGTGACGACGCCCAAAGCGGACCAAATATTTTCGGGCCTCCAATACGTTTACTATTCATTGATCGTGGCGCTGATTGCTCTGTGTGTCCTTTTGATCACTTTCATCTACACAAAACTGGTGGTCACGCCGCTCAAACTCGAATTGGCCGAGAGGAATACCATCATCGAGCACCAAAACAAACTGGCCCATTTCGGTCAACTCCTGGCGGGGCTGGCTCACGAAATCCGCAATCCATTGACCGCCATTAATGCCCGGCTTTACACGCTGCAAAAGGCGCTCGCAGACAGGACGCCCGAATACAAGGACGCCACGGTCATTCGCAATGAAATCAATCGCCTCGAACAGATCGTCCGGGATTTTCTGAAGCTGGCGCGTCCGGCTGAGCCGCGTTTCACCACCTTGACCGCCGAGCCTGTGCTCAGGGAAGTCAGAGACTTGCTGGGGCCGGATTTTGAGCGGGACTCCATCGAACTGAAATTCGATTCAGCCGTGGACGCGCCGTTTCGCGCCGACCCGCAGCAACTCAAACAGGTGTTGATCAACCTCATTCAAAATGCGGCCGACAGTGTCGGCCAGAACGGGACCATCGTTTTGCGCGCGCGCAGGGGCAGGTCGCGCACCAAGGAAATCGATGCGGTTGTGTTGGAAGTGGAGGACACCGGGACCGGCATTCCTCCGGAAGTGCAGGACAAACTCTTCGATCCGTTCTTCAGCACCAAGGAGGATGGAACGGGGCTGGGTTTGCCCATCGCCGCCCGCATCATCGACAAGCATGGGGGCGCGCTGGATTTTGAAACTCAGGTCGGGCAGGGCACCACTTTCCGCATCGAACTGCCCGTTTACCAAAATCGAATACCTCATGGCCAGAATTCTCCTCATTGAAGATGAACAGGAGGTGCGCGAGTCCCTCCAGAATATGCTCGAAGCCGAGGGCCACAAAGTCCAGCCCGCCCAAGACGCCGATCAGGGCATTGCCGCGGTCCTGAAAAAGGAGTTCGATGTAGTGGTAACAGATTACCAAATGCCAGGCTCTGACGGCTTGGAAGTGGTCAAGAGCTTGCACGATACCAATCCGCATCTGCCGGTTATCCTCATGACCGCGTACCACACAACCGAACGGGTCATCGAAGCCACCAAATTAGGGGCCTACGACTACGTTCTCAAGCCCATCGATCCGCCGGAATTCTTCATCAAGATAGAAAAGGCCGTCGAAAGCCGGCGGCTGATGGCCAAGCCGGTCGAGATTCGCGACATCGGTCCCGACTCGGAGGTGCTCACGCCCGGAAAGGACATCATCATCGGCAAGAGCAGTGTGATGCTGGATGTGTACAAGGAGATCGGACGATTGGCTGGCAAGCCAGTGACCGTCCTGATCCGGGGGGAAACAGGCACGGGCAAGGAATTGGTCGCCCGCGCCCTCTACCATCAAAGCGATCGCAAGGAGCACCCGTTCATCGTCGTGAATTGCGCCGCCGTTCCCGCAAACCTTTTGGAAAGCGAGTTCTTCGGCCATGAGGCGGGCGCTTTCACGGACGCCAAGGTTCGGCGCATTGGAAAATTCGAGCAAGCCAATCAGGGCACGATCTTCCTCGATGAGATCGGTGATATGGAGGTCAATCTCCAGCAGAAACTGCTGCGCGTGCTCCAGGACAAGACCATTCAACGGGTCGGCGGCAAGGAAACCATTCCGGTCGATGTGCGCGTCATGGCCGCCACGCATCGCGATCTCGAGCAGGCCATCCAGGAAAAGCAATTTCGCAGCGACCTTTATTATCGGTTGAACGTGGCGGTCATCCGCTTGCCGCCGCTGCGCGATCGCAGGGAGGACATTCCGGACCTCATTCGGTACTTCAGGAAACGCTATGCCACGGAACTGGGTGTGGTCAAACCGACCATCACCGAGGAAGCGGTCAATTTTTTGAAGGAGCAACCGTGGCCCGGCAACGTCCGCGAACTGGAGAACGTGATCCGGCGCGCGCTGGTGCTGGCCGGCAATTATGCCATTAGCCTCGAGCTCGTTACCAAGGCACTCACCCAAACGAGCGTGCTGGAGCGAACCATTCAAAAGTTTAAGCATGTGGATTTGCCGGCCGAGGGGCGCAGTCAGACAGGTGAACCTGGGGAAGCGGCCCGACCATTTGCGCAGCACATCTCCGCCTTGTTGGCCAAGGCCCAACAAGGCGCGATGGAGAACGTCCAGGCCGCCGTCACCGAAGAAGTGGAACGTGAGTTGTTTGAACAGGCCATTCGTTTGGCGGGGGGCAACCAAAGCCAGGCCGCACGCTGGCTCGGTGTGTCGTTGCCCACCATGCGCGAAAAATTGACCCGTTACGGTCTTCATCCCACCAAGACCGAAGCTTAGAGTCTCTCGTTCGGAGCATGGCCGTGCGCGAAGCGCCCGCCGCAGCAGCCAGGCGCATGGCGGGGGGTCTTCCAGGATGTGGTCATTGCCTTGGCTCGAGGACGCCCGGAAAAGAGTTGGGAGTTGGAGCTTGGTGTTTCATCCAGAATCAGCGTCTCCGAATTTCAAATCTTTTGGGCTAGAGCCGTTGCCGGAATTCATTTCCGACTGGCAACCTATTGGCCATGCTGCGGGTCGCAGACCCGCGCTCCCGGAGCGCGCCTCTGTGAGGCGCAGCAGCCTTGGCTCCTGGTTCGGTCGGAGATTATTTTTGGCAACCGGTATAGGATTACGAACGCGGCACTCCCGTCAACACACCCGGTCGGCTGGATAATGATGATGGCGGAAAAGACGGTGCCGATTTTGCAGCAGATACCAGACGATCACGATGTTCACAGCCAGAATGATACAGACGGTCAGAGAAAATCCCTTCACCAGATCGTACACTTCGATGGGAATGAAGAACCCTGATTCGCCAATCGCCATCCAGGCGGCCCAGGTAATTCGGAAAGTCAGACCCACGCCCTCCACCAGGGAAAATAAACTGTAAAAGGCCGTTCCCGCCGCCACCCAAAAGACGTTTGCCGGCGTGATCGTACCCACGCGTGCGGCCAGATCCGCAAAAAACTTTTGCTCCGGATCCAGGTGCAGAAATTTCAGCAAGCCTCTGAACTCCTCCGGAAGATTGTTATCCGAAAGACTGTAAACACCAAGCGCCAGCAACAAGAGCAACGCCCCTTTGATTAATTTGACCGCGGCGATGGCGTAAAGCGTGGGCGCACGCCTTTTAACGACAGCTTCTCCGTGTCCACCCGCGCTCAACGGACTTTCTCCAAAAGCAACGGCAGAAGCTCGCCGATTTGCACGCGCACTTGTTGCATCGTGTCCCGGTCGCGCAAAGTCACGGTCTCTTTCAGCTCCGGCTTTTCCCCCAGGGTATCGAAATCGATCGTGATGCCGAAGGGTGTGCCCGCTTCGTCCTGCCGGCGATACCGGCGTCCAATGGCGCCGGTGTCATCGTAGAACACGGTCATGTGCGGACGCAGCAGGTCGCGCACTTCCTGCGCTTTCTTCACCAGGTCGGGCTTGTTTTTGAGCAACGGGAACACGGCCACTTTGATCGGCGCGACGCGCGGATGGAAGCGCATGACGACACGTGCCTCCATCTTGCCCTTCTCGTCCGGCGCCTGGTCCTCGGAGTAAGCATGGCAAATGAGCGCGAGGATCAAGCGGTCCACCCCTGCCGACGGCTCGATGACGTGCGGGATGTATTGGCCCCTGGCCAGCCCATCGGCGTCTTCCTTCGCTTCCTTCTCAGCCTTTGCCTGCTCGACGCCTGTCTTCGTCAGATAGTTCAACCGCGCATCGTAGTAACGCTGCCAAAGCTCTTTCTTCTTCGTCTCGTCCAGCGTGCCCCATGCAGCCCGCAGTTCCTCGTCGAACACGCCCATCGGTTTGCCGGAGAAGCGCTCGTGCTGGCTCAAGTCGAAGTCGCTGCGGGCGGCGATGCCTTCCAATTCCTGCGTGCCGAACGGGAATTTGAAGAGAAGGTCCACGGTGGCGCGGGCGTAATGGGCCAGTTCCTCCGGCTTCTGCCAATACTCTTCGAGCGTCGTGCGCGGCAAACCGATGCTCTCGTAAAAACGGATGCGTTCCTCAACCCAATACTTGTGCCACGCTTCCCAGCCCCAGGAGGAAGTGACGAGTGACGAGTGACGAGTGACGAGTTCGGCGGCGGCGGTCACTCGGCCAGCGATGGCCTCGACTGCCTCATCCGGTTTGATGAAGTATTCCAGTTCCATCTGCTCGAACTCGCGGGAGCGGAAAGTGAAGTTGCGCGGCGTGACTTCATTCCGAAACGCCTTGCCCATTTGGGCGATGCCGAACGGGACCTTGTGGCGTGATGTCTCGAGGACGTTCTTGAATTGCGCGAAGATGGCTTGAGCGGTTTCCGGGCGGAGGTAGGCAACCTCCGCTGGCTCCGAAGCGCCGACGTAGGTTTTGAACATCAGGTTGAAAGGACGCGCCTCACTGAGCCGAACTCGGCTTTCTGGATGAAAATCGGTCGAGTTCTCAAGCTTGTTGAATTGTTCACCAAAGACGATAGGCTCAGCGATGCCCCGTTGCTGATAAAACTCCAATGCTGCTTTGCGCGCACTTTCGGGCGGTTTTCCGGCTGGAATCAAGATTGTGAATGGATCACTGGATGACCCTGCTCTCAGGATTTGGATTACCTGCAACAAAGAAAGCGCCTGTAAGGGGTTCAGTTGGATTCCTTTAATCTCTGCAACCTTCTGTTCAGCAGTAGACTTTTGCTCTTCTTCGTTCAGAGGTTTCTTAGGGTTCAGAATTTGTGCTGCAAGCTCTAGGAGAGAAGAACGACGGACATCTTCAGATTCATTTTCCAGAAGCTTGGTCCACAGCAGCCCTCCGGTGTCGAAGGATTGCTTACTAATCGACCCAACATATGAAAACGCAGTTCCGCTCAACGGCTCGACTTGATCAGTTCGAACTCGCTTCTTCGTCAGCGGACACTCCCTCATCATATCCGCGAACGTATCCACATGCCCGCTGGCCTTCCAAATCTGCGGGTGCATGATGATGGTGGCTTCGAGGCCGACCACGTCGTCGCGCATGTGGACCATGTCGCGCCACCACAGCGCCTTGACGTTGCGCTTTAGTTCCGCGCCAAGCGGACCGTAGTCCCAAAAGCCATTGATCCCGCCGTAGATTTCCGAGGATTGGAAGATGAATCCCCGGCGTTTGCACAGGGAGACAATCTTCTCCATTCGGTCGCTGGTCGTGGCTTCCGGCATATATAAGGCGGGCAATCTTGGTTAAGTGAACAGGGATGTCAAGAACACGCCCGCTTCCCGAAGCTTCGTTGCTTTGGAACGCCAGAGAATCTAAGCGGTAGCAATTCAATTGGAGCGCGGACGTCTCGTCCGCACGAGCCTACAAATGACTAACTCATACCGCATCAGCAGGGTGATTGCCTCAAACGAAACCCTTTCACCAAACGGGTGAGGTTGGCTCGGCGAAGTCCTTTGGCGCAAGCGGACCGCTAATTATTCCGGGCGGACGAGACGTCCGCGCTCCTTTACCCGCATGGATGCGCTCAGCGCAGTCACGATGCCGGGCTTACTTAGCCGGCGACAGCGAAAGCTTCTTCGTTTCGAGAGTTTGCTCGTCGATGGTGTAGCCGCTCTGTGGGTTTGTTGACGTCTTGGTCATGCCTTTGCGAGCGGCCAGGTCCGCGGGCTCAAGTTCGCGGCCTTGATCGTTGCTTTCCGCAATCCATTTTTCCAGAACGCCGCGCAGACGTTTCAGCACTTTCTGATGCTTGGATGATCCAGCCAGGTTGTTGATTTCGTGCGGGTCCGTTTGCAGATCGTACAATTCTTCTGCCGGCATCGTCGGCGCGCAAAGAGCCGCCTGCACGGAGGTGAGTTTCCCGGCGGCGTTCAGTTCCTTGAGCAGATTCCACACAGGATACTGTTTTTGCTTGTACTCATTCGGCTGAAGGAAGGGCCGTTCCGGCGTGAAATTGCGAATGTAGCGGTAGCGTCCGTCTCGCACCGTGCGGAAGCGGAAGACGGTTTCATCACAACGGTCGCGTGCGCCGAAGACATATTGGCGCGGTTTGACGGCGTGTTCGCCAAGGAAGATCTCACCTTGCATTGCCGCGGGTTTCTTTGCGCCAACCAGGCCGAGCATCGTCGGCGCGAGATCGATGGCGGCAAGGAGGCGGCTGTCCACTTGGCCAGGCTTGAAATGTTTCGGCAGCGCAAAATTCTTCGGCCAACGAATGATGAGGGGAACGTGCAATCCGCTGTCGTAACAAAACTGCTTCCCGCGCACATGCGCCTGTCCGTTATCACCGAAGAAAACGATGATCGTGTCATCAGCAAACCCATCGACCTCCAGTTGCTTCAGGACCAGCCCCACCTTCCGGTCCAGTTCCGTGGCAGCATCGAGATACTTCGCCGTGTCTTCACGTGTGACGGGATGATCCGGATAGTAAGGCGGTATTTGGACTTTTGCGGGATCGGCGCGCTTCGGGGACCGGAAAGCACGATGTGTCTCCTGGAAGTTTATCTGAGCAAAGAACGGTTGATGCATCTTCAAGTCGCTCCAGCGGGTCGAGTCGAACGGTTTGCCTTGATAAGTGAAATTCCAATCGGTCTTGGCCGTGCCCTGAAAGCCGAATCCTTCCGGCATCTGGCGAATGTTGGCGGTAAAATAGCCGGCCTCGCGGAACCAATCGGTCAACACGCGCACGCCCGGGGGCAAGGTGACGCCGTCATCGCGATGGGAACGATGGTTGTGAGCGCCGATGGTGGTTTGATACATGCCAGTCATGAAAGCCGAACGGCTGGGCGAACAGACCGGTGCGGTCGTGAAGAAGCGCGCATGGCGCACGCCTTCGGACGCAAGCCGGTCGAGATTGGGTGTGGAGACTTCTTTCGTTCCGTAACATCCCAGGTGCGGCCCAAAATCCTCGGCGATCAACCAAAGAATGTTTGGGCGCGACTGGTCAGCGGCCGGACACGTGACTGCGATCAAAAGAGCGGCCAGGAGTGCTGCCGGCAGGCCGAAGCAAATTGGATTCTTCATACGTTGATCGAAACCTCTCAATTTGAAGGCAAATCGGTTTTCAGCTGCAGTAAAGGAGCGCGGACGTCTCGTCCGCCCGAATAAGAGCGGGCCGCCGGCGCCAAATGCCGTCGCTCAAGCCAACTCTCTGTTTGGTGAAAGGCTTCGCTTGAGGCAATCATTCCTGAAGATAGTATCAGGCTGGTCATTTGTAGGTTCGTGCGGACGAGACGTCCGCGCTCCTATTGCATAGTTATGATTCAGCGGTTTTTTTCCACGACAGATGGATCGTCAGTTCCGGCCTGCCGAGACCGGCTCTGTGGATTTCCGGCACGGGCATTGGGCAATGCAGGTTTGTTGACTTTTGGCAGCCATCGCGCGAGTTCTGATTTAATCAGGCTCAATTCGGCCTTGCTCGCCACGTTCGTCCACTCGAATGGGTCCTTTGCTTCATCGTAGAGTTCCTCACCGCCATCGGCGTAGCGAATGTACCGCCAGTTTTCGGTGCGCACAGCGTGGTTACTAAATCCATACGTGGTGAGCGCAGGCTTGTCCCATTTCGCTTCGGGCCTGGCGAGCAGCGACCGGATGCTGTCTCCTTCAACGTGGCCGGGCGTCGGAATACCGCAGAGATCCGTCAGCGTCGGATAGATAGCCATGAAATCCACCGTGCGATCGCAGACGGAGTTCGCCTTCGTCAGGCCGGGCACGACCCAAATGAGGGGCGCGTGCGTGGCTTCTTCCCAGAGCGCAAATTTCCGCCAATGCTGCTTCTCACCCAGGTGCCAGCCGTGGTCGCCCCAGAAGACGATAATGGTATTGGTGGCGTAAGCGCTCTGATCCAGTGCCTCCAGAAGCCGGCCAATATTCATGTCCGTATAAGCGATGGCTGCCAGATACGCCTGCACAGCCTCCTTCCACCGACCGGAATTTAACATCGTGGCGTGATCGCCCGCGGGCCTGGCCATCGTCACACCACCGGAAGGAACGTCTTCCAGGTCACCGTCAATCGTGGGCGGGAGTTCGATCTTCTGCGGGGGGAACATGTCATAATATTTGCGCGGGACATTCCAGGGCATGTGCGGCTTGTGCAAACCGCAGGCGAGGAAGAACGGTTTGTCATGCTTCTTCTGCAACTGCTCCGCGATCCAGGTCGTGATCCGGTAGTCGGCCAGATCCTGGTCGGCGCAATCGAGCGGCGCAAACTTGATTCCACCCACCCCGGTGTCGCCAACAGGCTTCGGATCGCCGCCCGCCCGCGCAAGATAATCGTCCCATTCACCCCGGCGATCAAAGCCACCGTGATAAATTTTACCCGCGCCGGCGACGTAATAGCCATGCTTGCGAAAGGTCGTCGCGAGTGTCTTGTCTTCAGAAATCACCGTGCGCCAGTCATGGCGGTTCTCATAGACGCCCGTGCTCGAAGGCCGCAGTCCCGTCAGCAGTGCCGCGCGTGAAGGATTACACACCGGCGCCGCGCAGTGGGCGCGCGTGAAGGCAACTCCACGCGCTGCGAGACGATCGATATTTGGCGTCCGCGCCTGCTTGTTGCGGCCCAAATAGCCAACCCAATGGTTCAGATCGTCAACGGCAATGAAGAGGACATTGGGCTTGGACGACAGCCTGGCTGATTCTGCGGCCGCGAGAAAATGCGTTGCGAAGTCAGTGGATGCAAGAACGATGGCCGCCAGGGTGATGGTGCCGAACCACCGGATGGGCTTTCTCATGACTTCAACGCTAGAACAAAAAAGGAGGGCAGGTCGAATGCTAAAACTTTCCCCATGCACCAGGCCGTAGCAGCGTTTCGGCAGAGACTGTCTCAAATCTCGCCCTGACGGGAGCGCGAGCGTCCCCGCGAGCAGGCTTTTCCAGAGAGTTCCGAGGCTCGCGAGGACGCTCGCCCCCCGAAGGAGGGGTTTTGAGATAGTCTCTGCCGAGACGCCGCTACGACGGTGGTGAGAAATGGTGCGAGCAGCTATTGAACGGGAGTTCCTTTCCGCAGGATTTCGTCATCCGTATGGATTGAGTTGCCCGCGGGATCGATCAGCCTGGGCGTGATGAAGAACAGCACATGCTTCCTGACTTTTTTAACGGATTCGTTGCGGAAGAGCCGGCCCGCTATCGGCAAATCACCGAGCACCGGCACCTTGTCCTTGGTCCGCTGTTCGTCAAAGGTCTCTCCGCCGACAACAACCGTATGGCCATCCCAAAGCGTAGCGCTGGCGACGATCTGGCGGAGGCGGAAGATAGGCACAGGCTGCGGCGGCGATGGGAGCCGGACAGGCTTGGAATCACCGTCGCCGTCGCGAATCTTTTTGTTTGCCCGGCGTGTATCGTCATCGTAGCCGAGAAATTCTTTGATCGAGGGGATCACGGTTATATGAACGGAGTAACCGTCGCTCCGGACGTGTGGCACCACATCGATGACCGGACCGACTTCGAAAGGCTCTGTCTTTAGCAAAGTAAGCGGCACTCTGCCTTTGGAATTGCTGGCGCCGTTGGTTTGGGCAGATAGATCGGTGACGATGTAGCGCACGTCCACCACCTTCACCTGCGTTTGGCGGCCGCTCAACGTGCTTATTTTTGGCGGTGTGAGCAAATCCACTCTGGAACGCTGCTCCAGGGCGCGGATGGCAAGAGCATACTGGGCGGGCGCAAGAATTCCGGTAATGGTCCAGACCAACGAATTGGTAGTCCCAAATCGATCCAGGGTATTGGTGTAGACGGAAGCACCGATGACGTAACGATTCGTTTTCTGTCCACCCAGAAAGTTATTTGAAAACCAGTCCGAGAATTGGGCATCCGCAATCTCCTCGGTGACTTCAGCGATCCGGGTTTCGAGAACCAGTTGCTGTGGCGCTGCATTTAACCGTTGGATCGACTGTTCGATGCGATCCAACTCTTGCGGCGTCGCTCGGACCATCAACTGACCACTGCGCTCATTGAAAAACAACGCTTTGGGAGGAGACAGATCCACCTCGAACGAGGCGAGAAGCAGGCGAAGTTGTAAGAGCAAGTTCGTGCCGGACGCGTTCTCACCTGAACCGCGAGGGACGCCAGTTGCCGCTGCCAGTGCTGGCCGGAACGTATCCGGATCAACTTTGAACCATCTGGTGAGCAGTGGAGGGCGCTCCTCGATTCTATGAGAAAATACAACTGCATACTCCTCGACGCTATATTGGAGCGGGTGGTCCGCTGTCTTCACAAGGGCGTCGAGAACAGGGAATGTCCGCAGCGTAGTTGAAAAGCGGTTGGTGGAGAGATTCATTACGCGGCTCGCTTCAAAGTTTCAAGTTGAGAGTTTTGATGCGCAACCAATGCGGCTTTGAGTTCGCAAAGATGC
>Ga0137465_1000171_pt1 | contig 46139 bp, 34 predicted proteins | sample EasRivERMGT828_2_FD_104906 | JGI IMG/M metagenome (GOLD analysis project Ga0137465, IMG submission 104906) | Soil microbial communities from meander-bound floodplain in the East River, Colorado, USA - East River MetaG ERMGT828_2 | ecosystem: Environmental > Terrestrial > Soil > Floodplain ... | reverse complement strand
GTTCCCGGCAACGTCCGTGCACACGCCCGACGCCGATTGATTTGCGCCTTCCGTAGTGATTGTGACCGGAGTCGAACAACCGGCAATTCCCGAAAGCGCGTCGGTGCCGGTGAAGCTAACAGTCACATCGGTGTTGTTCCAGCCGTTCGCATTCGCCACCGGCGATCTCTGCGCCGAGGCGGCCGGCCGCGTCTTATCGATCTTGAGAGTGATGGACGCGGACCCCGTCAATCCTGCGGCATTCACAGCAGTACATGTGAGCGTGACTCCTGCCGTGTCTGACGTGAGAGTAGCGGTCGCACAACCATTCGATGAGATGATGGGGGAGTCCGGTTCATCGATGGTCCACGTCACCGTAACGTCGCTTCGATACCATCCTTCGTTACCGAGCGTACCTGTGGCCGACCCGGTTATCACCGGCGGTGTATTGTCGGCCGGCGCGGCCAATGCCAGACTGTGCGAAGTACCCGCGGCGATGGCAAGTGCGCCGCTCACCAGCGTCTGGACCGGCGTGCTCCGATTCTGCAGGGTGCCGTCGCCGAGTTGGCCGTTGAAATTGCTGCCCCACGCCCAAATCGTGCTATCCGACTTGAACGCCAGACTGTGAAATGCGGCCGCAGCGATTCTGACCACGCCGCTACCCGATCCAAGATCGGTGACCGGGCCTGGCGTATTCCGCGGCGTTGCCGTCCCGTCACCGAGCTGGTTGGAAGTGTTGGCACCCCAGGCGAAAACGCTGCCGTCCAGTTTCAACGCGAGGCTGTGTGTGCCGCCCGCAACCACGGCAGCCACGTCCGTCAGGAATCCAACGTTGCCGACATCGTGCACCTTGACCGGTGTCGTTTTTTGACCGGACGTGCCGTCGCCAAGCTGGCCGCTGCTGTTCAAACCCCACGCCCAAACGCTGCCGTCGGATTTCAGCGCGAGACTGTGTGATGTGCCTGCAGATATGGCGACAACACCGCTGCCCGCGCCGAGCCCGCTGACCTGAACCGGCACGTTTTTCGGCTGCGTCGTGCCGTCGCCGAGCTGGCCGCTGGTGTTCAAGCCCCATGCCATGACTGTGCCGTCAGATTTCAATGCCAGACTATGTGAGCCGCCACCGGCGACGGCTACAACGCCGCTGCCGGACACCAGTCCGCTGACTTGAACGGGAACCGTTCTCATGTTCAACGTTCCGTCGCCAATCTGCCCATTCGTATTCAAGCCCCACGCCATCACGCTGCCGTTCGACTTCACGGCGAGGCTGTGGTTCGTGCCGGCGCTGATTGCAACCACTCCGCTGCCGGACACCAGCCCGCTGACTTGAACAGGCGCGTTCTTCGAAGTGGTGGTTCCGTCTCCAAGCTGACCATTGGTGTTTAAGCCCCAGGCCAGGACGCTGCCATCGGACTTCATGGCCAGACTATGCGAACCCCCGATTCCTGCAGCGACACCGGCAACATCCGACAATCCATTGATTGAAAGCGGACTCCCATCGAAGCCGCCGTCGCCAAGCTGCCCGCTTGCGTTCGAGCCCCAGGCCCAGACGCCTCCGTCATCCTTGAGGGCAAGGTTGTGGACGTTTCCTGCAGCCGCTTTCGTGACGCCGCTTCCGGCCCCGAGACCGGTCGCCTGGACAGGTAGGGACCGCTGCACCGTCGTTCCGTCACCAAGTTGACCGCTGGTATTCGCGCCCCACGTGAGAACGGTGCCATCTGCCCGCACCGTCATGCTGTAAAGACTTCCGGCGGCGATGGTCACGCCGCCTGTGAGGAACCCGATGCCCGAAGAGTCGCTGACTTGAATCGGCACTGCGCTGGGCGTGGAGGTGCCATTGCCGAGTTGCCCGCTGCTGTTGGAACCCCAGGACCACACCAGTCCGGCGGACTGCAGTGCAATGTTGTGAAAGCCACCCGCGGCAATGGTCACAACTCCGTTAATTCCGCTGACCGGAGCCGGCACGCTTCTCGGCGTGATGGTCCCGTCCCCGAGTTGGCCCGACGAGTTGGCGCCCCATGCAAGGAGTGTCCCATCCATTTTCAAAGCGACGCTGTGCGAACCGCCGGCACTGACGGCAACGACTCCGCTGTTTGCCTCGATACCGGTGACTTGAACGGGGGCATTCCTTTGCGACGTGCCTCCATCACCGAGTTGACCGTCGCCGTTCGCGCCCCATGCCAGCAGTGTGCCATCGGTCCGGAGCGCCAGCGTGTGCGAGAAACCCGCTGATACAGCCGCTACCCCGCTGCCGGACCCGAGACCGCTCACCGCAACGGGTGAAAGCTTGTTCACGGTCGTCCCGTCACCAAGCTGGCCGGTATTGTTGGAACCCCAGGCCAACACGCTTCCGTCCGATTTCAACGCGACGCTGTGGGCATTGCCGGCGGCAATCGCAATCACATCGCTTCCCGGACCCAGACCACTAACCTGCACAGGTGCCAGTTTGGAAACTGTTGTCCCGTCGCCAAGCTGCCCGCTCGCATTCGAACCCCAGGCCAACACGGTGCCGTCGGCCTTAAGCGCCAGGCTGTGCGAGGAGCCACTTGCCACGGCGGTCGTTTCACTGCCCGGACCAAGGCCCACGACCGGCGCCGCCATGAGATTCTCCGGCGGGTTGGGTCGGCCAAGCTGTCCGCTGGCGTTGTTGCCCCAGCTGACGACGGTAGCTGCCGGGTTCAGCGCGAATGTGGAGGCTTGCGCTGCTATAAGGATGATGGAAAGGCTGAGTTTGAGTGCCAGGGACCGATTTCGTGAGTGGATGTTCGTGCATTCCTTTGCCATGACGATCCTCCTGAACCGGCCTGTACCGGGTCTAGGGGATCACGTTAGGCCCGTGACATCGCGAGCGCAAATGCTCATCCTTATAACGATCTAAGTCACTTATAATTAGATAGTTACAAAGATGTACTTTGATTCCTGGCCGACAGTAATCAATACGAACTAAGTAATAATGTGACTTTGGCCGATTAGCATGAGGATGGAGTCGCGTTCGACGAGTTAAATCCCGAAAGCAGACTCCGCCGGCTCATAGGGCCGGCTCATAAAGAGGAGGGTACCTTGCAGCCGCGATATCGCGTTACTTTGCTGTTCACTCTGGTTCTTTCACTGGCATCTGTCCTTTTGGCGCAGCAAACAACCTCATCGCTCGCGGACATCGCCCGGCAGGAGCGCGAGAAGAGAACGCAGCCAACAGCGAAGCCCGTACAGACCAAAATAAGCGTGGGGAGCGCGGGAATGAGCAACGCAGCTTTCCAGGCCAACATACTGATCACGGATTCAAAAGAAGCAATCGGGCGATGGGTATTACTACCCGCCGCCGAGCGCGCAGGCACGGGACGGATTCGCAGGGTTACTCCGGGAATGAAGATGTACGTGCCCTTAGTGGTGACGAATTACGGCTTTCCCGCATCGGAAAATATGTATCTGACCGCCCAGGTCCGCCTCTCCAACCCTGACGGCAAGACGCTCTTTGATGTTCCCAAGATGTCTGGGGCAATCAGCCCCGATCCGAGATCCCCCAGCGTTATCGTTTTGAACCCCCTCCTGGATCTCACCTTTGACACAAAAGATCGCCCCGGCAGATACACCATTCAAGTGACCATCACGGACCATTTTCACTCTACCTCTGCAACAGCCGAAGAAACCTTTGAGCTGATACAGTACTGAAGCGCTTCAACGGAGCGGCTCTGCACACATGTTTCCAGTGGACAACGAAACGATTGCAGAGTTTCAAACACGTCGCCGGCAGACGTGGAGCATCATTCGGCCCTGGACTTTTGTCACAGTGGGGGGATTCGTTCTTTTTGGCGTGACGTTCACCTTTGCCGATCGGCTCGACGATCGTTTGATGAACCTTTTCATCGGCACCTTTCTGGTGCTCTTCTTATCCATTGGCCGCATCTCGTTCACAGTGGCAAGGCTTTATCGGTGTCCAGCCTGCGACACGGTGCCTAAAGACAGGGGCAAAGTGCTGATTGATCCGGAGGAGTGCGCGAACTGCGGCGCGCGGCTGAAATAGTATTCAGCGTCTACGGCTTCAGCGATCCGTAAATCAGTTCTCGGTAGTGGCGTTCCTTGTCCGTGTCACCGAGCCGGTAATGGACGTCGGACAGCTTGAGGAGAAGGCGCGTCGGCTCCTGTTCTGCGTCATTGAGACTGTCTTCATACCGGCGCAAGGCTGTGCCGAAATCTCCGGACATGAAAGCAGTGTCACCGAGTCTCTCCGTCCAGATCGAAGGCGTGCGTTCAGCCATACGTCGCGCGAACTGTTCGGCCCGAGGGATTTCGTTGTTCCACAACAAGACGTAGAAGTACTGATCTGCAATCAACTCGTCTCCGGCCTCCACACCCAGTTTTTCGACCGGGGCTCGCAGCCATTGCTCGACCCGGGCGAAATCCTGCCGCGCGATTCCGATCATGGCTGCTGCGACCGGCAGTCGCACATCGTCGCGCCAATCCGGGTAGATCTGAGCGAGTTGTGTATCCACGGCCTGCCAGCGTCCGAGCGCGGCGAGCGAAAGCACGGCGCTCATTGCGTAAATCTTTCCGGTTGGAAGCAATCGCCCGGCTTCTTCGAAGTGCGCGAGCGCAGCCCCCGGCTGTCGGGCGGTGAGAGCGCTGTTGCCTGCGCGCCATTCGCGTATCGCGCGAAAAATGCGTTGATGGTCGGCAGAGACATTCGGTGGAATCGCAATCAGCGGGTTGCCCGTCGCTGCTTGCCGCAGCAGGTCCCAGAGTCCTGCTGCCTTCAGGGACTGAATATCGACAGGACGCAGGCCGAGGTCGGATAGTTCCGTCACCGGCAAGGGGGCCGGTTGCGCGAGTCGGGCGCGATGGTAGTCGTTCCAGTAATCGACGAAGAGTTTTCGCCGGCCGGGCGCGACGAACGGAAGCTGGATGACCGATTCATCGATGCCGACGACAACGTCGTCGACGTAGTACACAACGTTCGACCCGTCTGTTCCCGCGTCGCCGATGAACGAGAACTTGTCTACGGCGGATCCAGACTGGTTTGCAGCATTCGGCTGACGCTGCAGCGAGACGACCGGGCTCTGTCCGCCCTCCTCGTGGATAAGAAGGTCATACGTTCCGGCATCGATGTCGTATGTCACGTTCACCGCGTACCATGCGAATGGACGAATCGCGAACAGCTTTTTGGGGATGCTGTCGGAGTAATGGCAAAGGTAACCATCGATGGTTTTGAGCCAGAAACTGATTCCATTCTTGCGGAGCGCAAACCACTCCGGTCCAGCCAGGGCAATATTGAATTCGTCGGCAGGATTCGTCGTCATCAGCGCGAAGTGCGCGAAGACTTTGCCTCGCGTGCGGAGTTGGAAGTACCCCTGAAGTTCGGGGAAATCCCGGTCGCCTGCGACGTCTTGTATTTCGATCGAGCGGTATCCGCTGAAACGGTGGTGCGTACTTAAGCGAACGGACCCTTTGGCTTTCTGAAAGACGGAAAACGTGTCGGGTCCGGTCTCGAGCAGTGCGTCATCAAAGCTGTATTGAACGAGGAATGACGGTGGTGTTTGCGCCGGAACGGAAACAGCTAAGCCGAGCCAGACCGCTACCAGCGCGAGCGGTATTCGTCGAGCCATTTTTGCCACTGCCGTATTGCCCCGTCGCGCTGAGCGACGGGCGCATTCGCTGAAAAGCCCTTGGTCTGCCCGGTGTGGATATTCAAGGCCAGCAACGCGATTGTGCGGACATCGGCCTTTGGATCGTTGAGCGCGTGGATCAGTCCTTCGTAGAGCCGCACTTTCTGCCTCTCGGTCAGGTGAATCTGGTCATATGCGAGCGCGCAGGCGGCTTTGTCGCGAAACAAAGGATTCGCGTCATTGCGCATGTTTTCGAGCAGGACTTCCACGACATCCATGTCGTCGCTGACACGTCCGAGAGCCCACTGCACCTGCAGACGGAGATTCTGGTTTTGCGTGTGGACATCCGCCATCAGCGCCTGCTTGGCTTCGGGCGACTTCCAGCCCAACTGGTAGAAAGTCTCGGCGATGTCTGTCTTTTGACTTTCGTTTGAAGTCCGGTACATCTGGATCATTACAGGCAGAACGTCCGTCCCGATGGCCTTCAGCGCCGCTGTATCCTTCTGAGAAACAAGCCTTTTCACTTTGGCGACGTCCGTTTGCGGAGCCGCCATCAGGGTAGAGAAGAGTAAGGTCATCACTATGAATACATTAGCAATTCGTTTCATCCGGCGATCCTAACGTGGGGACATCCGGGGGGAAAACGAATTCACGCCAGGAACAACATTCCCGGCGACTGGCAAAGCGCCCCGATTTGCAATAAGCTGAGCCCGCTTGATCCTGCATCAGAGACGATTCCGGAGGCTGCCATGAAAGGTCTAACCAAAACCTCGAACCTTCGCACGCCGGGGGTCACGTTACTGTTAGCGCTCGCGCTTGCTGCGGGCGTCTTTCTCGTTGAGCCGGCGGCAGGAGCGGAAGTCGAGATCTTCCCCGATGTCGTGTACGGTCATAAAGACGGCCTCGCAATGACGATCGACGTCATCAAACCCAGGACCAGCGCAAACGGTGCAGCCATCCTGTATATGGTCAGCGGTGGGTGGGTCTCGACCTGGACGCCGCCTGCGCAGACCGCCACGCGTTTCCAGGCGCTCCTCGACAAGGGCTTCACGGTCATTGCCGTTCGTCACGGAAGCAGCCCGAAGTACTTCATTCCTGAAATCGTCGCTGATGTCCGGCGCGCCGTTCGCTTCGTCCGCTACAATGCGGCGCAGTGGCGGTGACGGACGGCCAGCGATTCCCCGCCCTGAACTTCGACCGGGAGAAAGCGCCGGATTATTCCCCCATCGTTCACGTGACCACAGACGATCCTCCCACGCTTCTGATCCACGGCGACTCCGACACGCTCGTGAACATCAGCCACAGTCAGCGCATGTTCAAGGCGCTCCAGGACGCACAGATAAATTCGGAGTTCATCACCCTCCCCGGGGCAGGCCATGGTTTCCGTGGTGACGATGCGGCGAAGGCCAGCGCGGCGATGGTGAGATGGTTCGAGGAAACGCTCAGTAGGAAATAGGAACTCTCCCCGATCATCGATTACAGATTGTCGGTCACCTTTCGAACTGATTTCCTGATTGTCGCCTTTTGCTGCTCAAGATCCTGGATCCTAAGGCGCAGCCGATCCTGAACCGCCGTTACGGTTACTGCTTTTTCCGACGCGCGCGCCGATTTTGGTGCGCGCAGTTTTCTTGAATCTTCTGCTAATTCTTTAAGGACATCTTGAAGATCGTCCAGAACGGACCGTTCGCCGCTGGCCAGATCGTTAACCAAATTCGGCACACGCCAGAAATTCCTGATGGAGATGGCCCAACGCTTTGGATTGAAGACTTGTTTGAATTCGTCACTCAGTCCGTAGAGTCCTTCGCAGACCTTAAATTCCTTGTAGTACGCCAGCAGTTTTTCCGGCGCACCATCGAGATGGTCCGCCAGCTTTTTCGCATCAGACTGCGCCATGCCGGCGCGCAGATAAAGTATTGTTACGTCCAACGCGGTCTCGAGGTCGTCCCCTAATCGCCCAACGACTTGACGGATCTCCTTGCGAGCATTCGCATTGATCTTCGGTCCAGCTTTCACAATGTCCTTAGCGAGCGACTGAAATACGTCCAATACTGCCAATTGGTCCTCCTCTGTCGTGATGAATCGAATTTCAGGTGAAAACGCTTCCGGCTAGAGTCGCCGGACTTCCTTGCCTTTTGCGCGGATGAAGTCCTGGAGCGAGTCGGCTGACAAACACACGGCCTCGGCAAAGTCGGGCGCTTTGGGCGACTCCGGCCGAGGCGTCAACTTTGCCAGCAACTGGTTCAGCCTTGGGTGATGCAGTACGATACCAATCTGATCGATCTTGTCCAGATCACAACCGTGCTGCTGAGCTTCCCGAATGATGCCCTCAAGAGTGTATTCTTCGTGCGGCGTCAACATGGCGAGCGGGACCACCCTGGGGGGCGTTCCACTTACCTGATCTCGCAAGAGATCCGCTGTTTCGACAGCATGCGCATAGCGACTTGTGAGATAGACGGCCGGTTTCAGGCCGTGGGTGGCCAGTTGTTCTGCCAGGTTCAGTGCTTCTTTTCGGCCGCCGGAAGTCAATGGCAGGTCCTTGTCTTGTCCCAACTCGGGCTTTTGCACCCTTGACGCGTGCCGGATCAAGATAATCTTCATGGTGTGCTGGGGGCCGACCAACCATAACGCGGCACGACCGAAAAGTGAAAGCAGTAAGCACTGCTGAAAGTCGAGTGCGAGGAAGTGACTAGGCCCTTGCCTCGGAGTTTAGGTGTCGTAGAATATAGTGTTTCTGCCGGATGCCGAGGTAGCTCAGTTGGTAGAGCACTGGATTGTGGATCCATAGGTCAAGGGTTCGAGCCCCTTCCTCGGTATTCTCCCCGCGGTCGGTTTTAGAGGCGGCGTCCTCTCGCTGCCAATCACGTCCGCGGGTTCCTTATTTTGGGGGAAATGTCTATGAGCCTCGTCCAACCGCGTCTGTCACGCGGGCTCCGGGATTTGTTGCCGGAAGATACGCTGGCTCGTCAGGCGATGATCGACGTCGTTCGAGGTGTTTACGAACTCTATGGATTCGTGCCGTTGATAACACCGGCCGTCGAATATCTGGACGTCCTTTCGGGTTCTGGCGGAAAAGAAATCCAGGAATCCATCTTTGTTGTCCGGAACCCCGAGGAAGAGCATCTTGGGTTGCGGTTCGATCACACGGTGCCGCTTGCCCGCGTCATCGCGCAGTACAAAGATCTCCCCAAGCCGTTCCGCCGGTACACCGTTGGTCCGGTATGGCGCGCCGACAAGCCGGGCCCTGGACGTTTTCGCGAGTTCGTCCAGTTCGACATCGACGCGGTCGGCGTCCAATCCGAAATCGCAGACGCGGAAATCATTGGCGGTATCTGCGACAGCCTTGAAGCGCTGGGCGTTTCCAACTACAAGGTCCGGTTTTCCAGCCGTCGTGTCCTGAACCTGCTGCTGACGTACGCCTCCCTGACAGCGGAACGCGCCACGGACGTATTTCGTGTCATCGACAAACTGGAAAAGATCGGAATGGCGAAGGTCCGCCTGGAATTGACCACCGGCTACGTGGACGAGTCCGGCGACAAAATCCCGGGTCTGGGCCTCACGGCGCCGCAGGTGGATCAGATCGAACAGTTCCTCGGGATCCGGTCTTCCAGCAGGCAGGAGATCGTCAAGCAGCTGCATGACACCTTCGGGTCCATACCCGGCGCCAACGAGGAGATCGCGGTTCTCGAAAGGATGTCGCATTATCTGGACGTTGCCGGATACCACGACGATCGCGTGGTCATCGATCTCAGCATTGCCAGAGGCCTCGCATATTACAGCGGACCTGTCTTTGAAACGATACTGCTGGACGCCCCGCAGTTCGGATCCGTTTTCAGCGGCGGCCGCTACGATGATCTGGTCATGCGTTTTCTGGGCGAACGGGTTCCCGCGACGGGCGCATCAATGGGAGTCGATCGCCTGCTCGCGGCATTGCGGGCCCTGGACAAAGTGAAGCTCCGCAAATCCACGGCTGACGTACTCGTTACCACCTTTGATCCCCAAATGAACGACGACTATATCGCGATGACCTTCGAGCTCCGCCGCGCCGGAATCCGGACCGAAATGTATTTTGGAACCGATCGGGCGGGAAAACAGATCAAGTTTGCGGACAAACTGGAAATCCCGGTCGTCCTTCTCTACGGACCCGACGAAAAGGCAAAGAATGTCGTTACGATAAAGGACATGTCGGTGGGACGGGCACGCGCGCAGCAGTTAACAGGAAGCCGCGATCAGTGGCTCCAGGAACGTCCCGGACAATTCGAAGTGCCTCGCCAGGACCTGGCCGCAAGAGTCAAAGAATTGCTATCGAAGATCACTGTCTGAACTTTTCGCATTTTTCAGTGCGGAATCGATTGCAGCACACCGTCCTTCGACAAGAACCACAACTTGCCTGCGACAGACGGCCCCAGCAGGATCAATTGAGTGGAATATCCACCGCCATCGACGATGTGCGGAAACACCGTTTCCGCATTCGACGGCGCTGTAGCCTCGTTCCATGGTGGAGTTGTAGTCGTGAGGAAGTCCCCGCGCTCGTTGTATCTGCCGCGCAGGCCGTTGACCACGATGGGCGAAGACGACGTCAATCGGACCAATCCCTGGAATTGTTCGGGAAGGCCCGCAACAATCTCATGAATGAATCGGGCGATCTGCCCACCGGCTGGAATCGTCAGCGAGGCCGCGGTTTGTGCCGATCCATCCAGTTTTCTCATCTCCAGGACAACTTCAACCGACGTTGTTCCCGGATTCGCGATGGCGATGCCGGTTCGGATCGAACCGACCTGACCCAGCGTCCCGCGCGATTCCGCATAAACACGGAAGGCAGACCCCGCGGCTCCCGCAGTAACGCTGGCCTCACTGACCGTGACGCCATTGCGCTTGAACGAGAAGATCGCGATCGCCGAAGGGAGTCCGCTGCCGGTATCCGGAAGCATCCGGACGGAGCCCACACGCACGCCGGTACCTCCACCCGTTACCAGGCGAAACGATGAACGCGGCCGCACTCGATAATTGAAAACGGAGGCGGTCGAACCGTTCACTGTCATGTTCCAGACAACCGATTGGGGATCCAGAAATTGGATGCGGCCCGTCAGTTCCTGGTCCGTCGGATTCGTCAGGACGATCTGGCTCGTCCAACCCGCACCATCCGCGAAATGCGGTAATACCGATCCGCTCGCGGCGGCGCCGATGCGCGATACCGTCAACGTCGTTATCAGGAATTCACTGCGCTCATTCCTGATGCCGCGCAGAGCGATAACCGCCACCGGTTTTGACGCCGTAAACGTGAAGGTTCCGGAAGCCGGCGCCGAAGCGTTGAATGGCAGTTCGTTCAGAAATGCCGAAATCTGTGAGTTGGCCTTCAAGACGAAACTACCGTGTCCAAAATCCACGCCCGCCGGATCCGTGAAGTAGAAGGAAATGCTGGAATCCTGGTCGTTCGGATTGGCCATGGCGATTCCAGTATTCACCGGACCGTCGATTTCAACATAAATGCGGCCGCTTGAAATGCTTTCCGATGCCGGCACGCCGGCCTCGGACACTAATACACCACCAGTACGGTAGCCGATGATCGCAATACCTGCCGGGGCGGCATTACCCTGATCGGGCGAGATGCGGGCATACCCAACGGTGAGTGGAGCGTTTGCTCGAGTGATGTCCCATGCGCGCACGCCAAGATCCGGTATGAAGTAGTCTGCCGGCGCAGGCGGAGCGCTGATGTCGAATACCCGATCGACCACGGACCAGTTGCCTTGAAGATCTTTAACTCGGACGGTGATGCGTCCGGCGGCCAGAGAGGTGATCGATGGACTCAGCGCCAGCGACCACACATAGGGCGATGTTTCGCCAAAGTAGGGCGCCAGTTCAGTGCCTGCCGGTTGCCCATTCACCGTGAAATTGGCGGTCACGGAAATCGAAGCCCGATCCAAACCCGAGTACGAATCGAAGGCCCCGAAGCGGATCACACTCAAGGCGCCGTCGGGTTTCCGTTCGGCCGGTGACGATACCGTCAAGGTCGGCCGCAGATCGTCGAAGAACCAGCCGAGGTTTGCCTTGAGGACGCTGTCCGTCGTTGAAATCGGGCAGCCGAGATCGATCCATCGGGCAAACAACATTTTCTCGTCATCGCTCAGCAGAGGGACGCCGGCGTTTGCGGGGGGCATGATCGTGCCGATGAAATCGAGATCGGCCTCGTTGGGATTGGCGCCCGAAGGAAGGGTCGCCGTATTGCCGGGAACCGTTTCCGTCGGATGATCGGCGTTCGTCCAGCCATCCAATCGTCGTCCCATGATCTTCCACATCAGCAGACTTCGCCGGGACTGGAAGGCGCGCACATACCGCGATGCATTCGACTGGCGCCAGGTCTTTGCGGAAATCACCGGCGGTATCCCGTACTTTGCTCCCGAGTCGTTTGCCAGACGGTTGTATGTATTCTCGTAGCCGCCAACGATCGTTGTATCGTCCAATACCAGTCCGGCTTCCGCGTTTCCATTCCTGCTGTGACACTGAACGCACGAGCGTTGAAGAATCGGCTTGATGTCCCGATAGTATTCGACGTCGAGGGCGCGCTGGTCTAACGTCCGGGTGACGGTATTTCCAGACGGGTCCTTCGTCAGCACCTCGATTCGATCGATCAAGTCCACAATCGGTGAAGCGCCTCTGCCGGCCGCCGTCAGCCTGAAGTCCGTGCCCATCTGGGAATGCGCATGACAGCCGCCGCAATCCGTACGCGTTTCTCCCGGGCGCACCTGATGCCACGTCTGAGCCATATTCAGGACCAGCCCGTCCCTATCGAGAGTTTGAAAAGTGAACGGCGTATCGGCAGGTATTCTGGCGATGAAACTCGTGTCGGGATTGCCGTCGGGATCGATCACTCCTCCCGGTTTTCGCAATGGAATTTCACCGAGAATGCGCAGCCTCTCGGCGCCCGCATGATCACTGAAGCCGATGATGCCGTTGTTTCCAATTCCAGGGCCGTAGCTGCGATGCGCCACACCTTCCAGCGCGACAATTCTGACGGCGAAGATATCCGCGTTCGAGTATTTGCCGGCATCGGCGCCCTGCTCGAACCAGTTGGAATTGGCATCGTTCTCACCGGTGTTGAAAACATCGAGATTGCTCCACGACGAGGAATTCCACGGGGTGTACACACCGGGTGTCGTGTCCCGCTTGTAAAAACTGGAAGTGCCGACCAAACCGAACGGGCTGCCCGCCGGTAGTGCGCTGGAGGCAGTTCCGTCGTTTGGCAAGTATGGAAGTTTTGCCGGTTCCGCTACTCCGTAGATGGCCGAATATGGGACTACGGGCCGCGGCATCATTTCGTTGTAGCGCGGATCATTCTTGATCAGAACAAGGTCGCGATGGTCATTTGCCGGAACACCGCCACGCAGAATGTAAATGCCGCCATCGTAGTAAGGCGTTGACGTCGGCCGATTGAGACTGTTGGCCGGACCCGGCGAGTACACCAACATCACGTCGTTGTCCGGAGCAGCGGCGGGATGGGTCACTTTGCCCGAGAACGAACCGTCCAGCGCGCGCGACGAGGCTTCATCTTCGCCGTGAGTGAATCCGGTGAGATTCACAAGACCGGGCGGTGAAAACGGGTAACTCTTGTACCTCGGCTTCAGATGCGAAGGATGGCCTGGTTGAAAGTACCAGAGTCCGCGCCGAACACCCGGATTTGACGAATCGCCGGGCTGCGCTTTTCCAAATGGCGGAACTGCTGGATTTTTCACCGAATCGAATGCCAACAGCGTGCCGAATCCGTTGTTGTTCAGGTTGTAATACTCGACGACCGCGATTCGTCCGTCGCCCAGCTGAGTCTGGAAATGGAACGCGGCGGCAAAGGAGAACGCGCTCATCAGCGGCTCCCAGTACCGGCCATCCGGCCACATGGCCCACAGCGCCCAATTGCGCTGATCGCGCAGTCCCTGCGCTTCATAACTTGTGAACATCACGCGTCCGTCCTTCAGCACCGTGGGATGCAGGGCGCTTCCAATATTGATGTGGCCCACTTTCTCCACGTTCGAGCCGTCGTCGTCCATGATGTACAGGCGAAGATTTGGAAATGTGTAGTCCTTATTCGGAAGAAAGCCGTCGGCTCGAGACGAACATGATCTTGCCGCCAGGCAAGGGACAGGGCGCGAAATTGAAAATGCCGTAGCCGAGGTAGTAGGTACCTGAACCTGACGCGTTGAGATGATTTGTGGACCACTTGGAGGCGCCGCTGGGCGGAGTCCACACCTGCGTTGTCAAGCGGACGACCTGACGTGTTGCGATGTGAATCTTGTAAATGTCAGCGCCCTGGCGCGGAGCGTCGTAGCGTTGCGTGTTGAGAGCGCTGCTGCGCATATCGGGGAAGTATGAAAAGTAAACCCACTTCGCGTCGAAGGAGAGAACGGGATCCACCACGGCTCCGTTGCCGGCCGCAAACAGGACCTCTTCGGAACCGTCCGGGTGAAGCAGCATCAGGTCGGCGCCAGGCTCCATCCGGATCGGCGTGAAGACTTCAGGCCACCGCGTATTCGTGTTATCTCCATAACGCGGAGCACGCACATAAACAATGTCGTAGTCGACAGACGCCGCATGCAGAACCTGCTGCCCCAGCAGGCATCCTATTAAGATCGCAGTGAATCGCGTAAGCATCGACCGGCCACCGGCAATTGAATAGCCATTCCGAGAAGCTCAACCAAAGAGTCGACAGCCTGGGTTTTCCCAGCATGAATCAAATCAACTTGATGGAGTCAGGCCTTGGAACTCAAAACAAATAGTTGATGAGGGTGTTCGAGAACACGTTGTGCGGATCCAGTTCACGCCGGATCTCCTTGAAGCGGTCGTAGCGGGGATACATGGCGTTCAGATCCTGTGGAGTAAGCGTGAAATGCTTTCCCCAATGCGGCCGGCCTCCGAGATCCTTCATCATCGGTTCGAATCGCGCATACAGCTCGTTGGACGAAGGCTCCGTGTTGTGAGCCTGGGTATTGATTCCGATGTAGCAGACATCCTTCTTATACGAGGGACTCAGAAAGCTGTCGTCGCTCTTGACGAAGCGGACTTCGATCGGGAGGGTCGTCGAGAAGTCGCCTTCATCCATCATTCTCTTTATCGCGTTCAGCGCGTCGGCGGTATTCTCCACGGGAATCGCGTATTCACACTCCCGGTGTTTGACGTCGAGGAGCGGCACGGTCAGGAGATCGCTATAGTGCCCTGTCAGAACAACCGGGTTTGCCTGCGATCCCTGGAATAGAGCATCGAGGAACTCTCGAATCACATCGAAGATGGAGCTGTTCTGCGGGTTTTGCGTCTCATTCATCGTCGTGACAATGACGTCGTCGCGGTCCGCAAATGCTCCACCCCACCAGAGCCGCACCCTCTCGTTGTTCTGGTTCAGATTGTCGATGAACTGCTGGACTGAAATATCGTGAAAGCTGGTCCGGTAGCCTTTCAGTTCCACGCGATAATCAGCCCGGCACTGGATGGTCACCTCCGTGATGATTCCCAGCGCGCCCACGCTGACTCTCGCTGCATCCAGGAATTCGTCGCCTTCGTGGAGTGTCAATTCCGTCAAGGCTCCATTCCTCATGGTGAGCAGCTTCATACCGATGATATGCGTCGCCAGATTGCCCAGACCGATTCCGGTTCCATGTGTGCCTGTCGAGATAGCCCCGGCAATCGATTGTTTCAGGATGGAGCCGGTATTCTTGAGCCCGAGTTTGTATTTGTCCTTGCGAAGTTCTCTGATCAGGTCCCGAATGCGGATGCCGGCCGGCACGGTGGCCGTCTTCGCGGCAGCATCGACCCGAATGGCTGCCGGCAAGTCTTTCAACCCCATCTCTTTCAGCCAAAGCAGCGAATCCGAAGTCTGCACGAACTGTGACCATGAATGTCCGTTCCCCTGGACACGCACGTGCCTGTGAGCGGCGACGGCCGTATTGATGATTTCGCGAACACTCGGTTCGTCCTCTGGCTGGCAATATGTATCCGGCGTGAACTTGATAGTTTGAGCCCAATTCTCGAATTCCTTGCCCTGTCTGCAGTTCTTCTTGTCGGCCATTCATCCTCCGGTGTTTTGGCGCGTAACCATATCAGCGCCGACCATGGATCCTGGCTGAAAACATCCGGTTTTTGCGGAATTCTACGGAAACGGGTGTGCTAGTATCTCGAACCGCTAAACACATCAACCGCCATTAGCCTTCTATGAAGGACGATCCAAAATCCGGCGAACCCACAGCCGCTGCTCCCGCGAGCGAGAACGCGCGCCGGCTGAAGCGCGGGGATACGCTGGGCGGACGTTTCGTCATTGTGCAGTTTCTGGCGCAGGGCGGAATGGGAGAAGTCTACGAAGCCGCCGACTTGCATCTGCAAGGCAAGCACTACGCACTCAAAACCCTTCGCGCCGAGGTCGCCGGTAGTCCGTCGCTGCGCCAGCGGTTTGAGCGCGAGGTGATCCTGGCTCGCGAGGTGAATCATCCCAACGTGTGTCCCACGTACGAACTGGTTCAGGCGGACGGGCCGCACGGACCGATCACCTTCCTGACGATGAAGCTCCTGCGGGGCGAGTCGCTTCTCTCGCGGCTGAGGCGTCTAGGCCGGATTGAAGGGCCGGTTCTCGTTTCGCTTGCCGTCCAGATGGCGGACGCGCTCGACGCCGCTCACCGGGTCGGTGTGATTCACCGCGACTTCAAACCGGGAAACGTGATGATCGAAGACTCCGGCCAGGAACCGCATCTCTCCATCACCGATTTCGGACTTTCCCGCGCGCATGAAGCTGACGCGACGCTTGCGGAAACCGGACAGGTCCTTGGAACACCCGGCTACATCGCTCCGGAGTTGATCCAGGGTCATGTCGCTTCGTTTACCTCCGACGTGTACGCGTTCGGCGTCGTTCTATACGAGATGGCGACAGGCAGGAAGCCCATGTCGCCGTCCGGCAAAATCGAACCGCCTGCAAAACTGGCGCCGGACCTGCCCGCGGTGTGGGATCGCATTATTCTGGGATGTCTGGAGCCGGATCCATCGAAACGATTTCGGTCCGCCGGCGAGGCGCTCGCGCCGCTGGCTCCCAAGTCGGGCGCAAGGTCTTCCTCCGTCACGATTCCCATGCGAGCCGGCGTAACGAGGCACCGGGCGGCGATCGCAGCGGTGCTGCTGCTCGCACTGACGAGCCTTGCAGGCTGGCGTCTGATGCCGCACATCGACGCGCTGCTTCACCCGCTTCCGGAAAAACGTTTCGTCGCCTTGATGACATGGCCTGAGGAACCGGACTCCGCAAAGCGCGCGATATTGAAAAGCGTACTCGATCGAGTCGGCAGCCGGCTGGCGCGCGCCGAAGGTTCGACGAAGAATCTGCTGATCATCGCGTCCAGCGACGTATCCGGTGCATCGATCGCTGCGCCTATCGATGCCGTGGGCGCGCTCGGAGCCAACCTGGTTTTGGCCGCTGCGACCGAGAACACGGCCGATGGCATGGCGCTGAATTTGACAATCCTCGATGCGAGCAGCTCGAAACAACTGAGGAAAACGGAAGTCCGCGTGTCGAATTCCGAACTCAGCAGACTTCCAGATCGCGCCGCCGTAGTCGCCGCGCGCATGTTGGACATCGACCTGTCCCGGACCGAATGGAAGGATCGCGATGAATTCGCGGTCTCTCCCGCGGCATATCAATCCTTCGCGCACGCGGAGGAGCTCGCCGGGCAGTCGAATGACGCCGGTCTCGATCAGGCGATCGAGCGATACCAGGAAGCGATCCGGCTCGAGTCCGGCTTTGCCCTTGCGTACGCACGCCTTTCGCTCGCCTATTCCCGAAAACACAGGAGGTCGGAAGATCCGGCTTTTCTGAGACTCGCCGAGCGAAACGCGGATTCGGCCCTCCGCTATAACCCGGCTTCGCCGCAAGCCGTGTTCAGCCGCGCCATGGTGGACCTGCGATCCGGCAAGAGCCAGGAGGCGCTGGACGGACTGCAGCGCGCATTGAAGCTCGATCCCGGCAATCCCGAGATCCTCATCTATAAAGGTCAGGTTTTGCGAGATCTCGACCGCCGCGCGGAGCAGGAAGCCGTCGATCGCGAGATCATCAAGGACCGGCCCAACTACTGGCCCGCGTATTACGACCTCGGCATCGCTCTGTGGCGCCAGGGAAAGCACCAGAGGGCCGCTGAAGCGTTCGCCGATGGCTCGGTCGTGGCCCCTCAAGTCGCGGTGCTTTTAACGAACAAGGGTTCGATGCTTCTGATGTTGGATCGAAAAAAGGAAGCCGAAGAGGCCTTCCGGCAAAGCATCGAGCGAAAGCCGACGCTGGCAGCGTATTCGAACCTTGGCACGATTGCCTTCGGCCAGAACGAGTACAAAAAAGCGCTCGATTACTACCTGAAGGCTCGCGACCTCAACCCCAGGGATCACGCCAACTGGCGCAACATCGGCGACTCGTATGCGATGTTGGGCGACTCTGCCGGTGTGACCGAAAGTTACTCGAAAGCGGCGGCCGTTCTATCCGAGTCGTTGCAAACGAATCCGACGCGAGGCGCTGCGTGGATGGACCTCGCTTTTTACCAGGCAAAGCTCGGCCGGCGAAATGAAGCTGAGACGGCGCTGCAAAACGCCGAAAAGCGCGGAGCCAGCGACCTGCCGTCGCAATTCAAGAAGGTCCAGGTTCTTGTGCTGCTCGGACAGAGAAACGATGCATTAACGTTATTGCTCGAGTGTTTGAAGAAGGGGCTTGCCCCGGAACAGGTGGCACTTGCTCTCGACTTGAAAGACCTGCGGACGGATCCCAGATATGTGCAGGCAATTCGATAGGAGAAAAAATGCAGAAGGCATTAATAGTGATTTTGCTGCTCGTTGTTGTCATTCTCACGACCTATCAATGCAGGCGGCCACGCGAAGTCCGCGAAGTCTTCCTTCGTTATGACAAAAAACGGGAAGTGCTCGCGCCGGTTGTCCGGCCTGGAACGGTCGTCCACATTGAAGCAATGGTGAAGTGGATCAACGGCAAGCCGTGCGATCCGGCCCAATCGACCGTGACCGACAAAGTGACAAAATGCACGATCCGCAAGGATGCCACCCAACGCACGCCGATGACCTACAAGTGCACCGACAGGGAATGCGATCCCGAAATCATCGTCGATGAAACAGGTACAGTGAGAGACCTTGCAAACGCTTCAACCCCATCGACACCAACTAACAGACCACGGCCCAAGACCGTGAACATGTTTTGCGAAGACCGCGCGAGAACTCTGACGTTCGATCATGAATGGGGGAGCTCGGCAGTGCCTGTGGGAGAGAGAGTACGATGGCTGTCAGAGGGTGAAGAGGATTCTCCCATAACGAACTGGACCGTCACTCTCGCCGGCGGAGACGCGGCCAAGTATTGCTCCGAGGGAATGATTGAGTTCAACGATCAAAACGACACCTGCACGTTGACGGAAGACGCCCCCGAGATGATGGCCTATAAGGTTTCATTCATGAGCGTTAGACAATGCACGACGCCCGCGATGGACTACATCCCCGTCAACAAATAGCGTTCCCGGCGATTACTTCGGTTTCGCGCGCGTTATAATCGGTGCCACTAAATGCTTTCACAAACGTGAGGGAACGGGATGCGCGACAACGGCAAACGGATCACCCTGGCTGGAGCGCTTTCGATATTTTTCAGCGCCGCCGTGGCAGCGGCCGATCTGAGGCTCGTGGACGCGGCTCGAAACCAGGACCCTCAACAGGTACGCACCCTGTTGAACCAGCGCGTGGACGTCAACGCCCGGTCGGGTGATGGCTCCACCGCTCTCCTCTGGGCCGCGCATTGGAATGCGGTGGATACAGCCGCTCTCCTGATTCGCGCCGGCGCCGACCCGAACGCCGCGAATGACTTCCGCATGACGCCGCTCTCCCAGGCATGCACCAACGGCAGCGCGACGTTCGTCGATCTTCTCCTGAAAGCAGGCGCCAATCCGAACACGCCGGTCGCAACCGGTGTGCCTCCCATCATGACCTGCGCCAGAAGCGGAAGCCTCGACGCTGTTCGCCGCCTGGTCGCGGGCGACGCCGACGTGAATGCAAAGGAGCCGTCGCAGAATCAAACGGCGTTGATGTGGGCAGCGGCCGAACATCACCCCGAAATCGTTCGAACGCTCATCGATTCAAAGGCCGATCTGCGGGCGCGCACGAAAAGCGGATTCACCGTGCTCCATTTTGCCGCGCGCGTAGGCGACATCGAGAGCGCCCGTCTGCTGCTGGCCGCGGGAGTGGATATCAATACAAGGTCGCAGCCGGAGCCTGCACCGGAGGCTGCACCGGAGGCTGCACCGCCTGCAGCGCCGGTCACCGATGGACCCACGCCGCTGCTTGTCGCGACGCTGCGATCGCAGGTGCCGCTGGCCATCTTTCTTCTGGAACAGGGTGCGGATCCAAATCTCGCCGGCGCGGGCCTGACGCCTCTCCATTGGGCGTCAGCGACCTGGGAAAACGGAACCGCGAATCCCGTGTACGGGTTCGAAGAACCGATGGCGGGCATCGCAGATCGGCGGGCGAAGCTTCAGCTCGTGAAAGCGCTCCTCGCGCGCGGCGCCAGTCCCAACGCGCGCATGACCCGGCCCAAGCCTGCATTCGCCGGCGGGTTCACCGACGCACGCGGCGCGACGCCCTTCCTGCTGGCCAGCTCCGTGGACGACGTCGAGATGATGCGACTGCTGCTGGCGGCCGGCGCCGATCCCAAACTGATGACCGAAACGAACACGACGGCAGTGATGGCGGCCGCCGCGCTGAATCATCCGGTTGGCGAAAGTCCGGTGACGGAGAAGCAGGCGCTCGAAGCGGTCCGGTTTCTTCTCGACCTTGGCGTGAGCGCCGGCGGCGTCACGACATTCGATGAGAACGCTCTCTTCGGTCCGGCGTATCGCGGATGGAACACGCTGCTCGAACTGCTGATCGAGAAAGGCGCAGACGTCAACGTCGTGAGCAAAGCCGGCGTCACGCCGTGGCTCGCCGCCTCCGGTTACGGCGACCGTCTCGGCGGCGTCCTCTATAACAAGGAAGGCGCCGATATACTCGCCCGTCGCGGCGCGGATCCGAAACTCGGGCGTCCATGTCAGGCACAGAACAAATGCCGATGAGGAAACAATCCATCTTTGTGTTCCTCTGTGCCTTTGTGTCTCTGTGGTTACTTCCGCATCCCGCAATCGCCCAGGTGCAAGGGTTCGTGACCACCTACTGCACCACGTGTCACAACGATCGCCTGAAAACAGCCGGCCTCTCCCTGGAACGCGAAGTCGCGGCTCAAACGTGGGAAAAGGTCGTGGTCAAGCTCCGGAGCCGCGCGATGCCCCCTCCCGGCAACCGCCGGCCCGACAACGCGACCTATGACGCCATCGCCACATCGCTCGAAACCGAACTCGACCGCGAGGCCGCCGCGCACCCGAATCCCGGCCGCCCGGCAAACCTCCACCGCCTCAATCGCACCGAATACGCCAACGCGATCCGGGACCTCCTCGGCATCGAAATCGATGCCGCATCCATGCTGCCACCGGACCAGCAGGCCCACGGCTTCGACACCAACGCCGACGCCCTCCTGATGGCGCCGGCCCTGCTCGATCGCTACCTGAACGCCGCATCGAAGATCGCGCGCCTCGCTATCGGCGATCCCACGATCCCGCCGGCATTCGAGCGCTATACGGCGGTGAAGGGCAATGCGAACGAACAGACGTACCTCTGGCAAACGGACCGCCTGTCTGAAAATTTTCCGCTCGGCTCTCGCGGCGGAATCGCCGCGCGCCACTACTTCCCGGTCGATGGCGACTACGTCTTCAAGCTTCGGCTTCAGCGAACCTTCCAGGACGTGATCCGCGGGCTGAACCAGCCGAGCGAGATCGAGGTCCGCGTGGACGGCGCGCGCGTCGGGCAATTCAAAATCGGCGGCGGCTCGGACCTCGCGGCCCAGGCGGCGGCCGACTATCGCGATGTGAGGGCCGGAGCTCTAACCAGCGCGGATGACGCGCTGCAGGTGCGGGTTCCGATGAAGGCAGGCATGCGAACCGTCGCAGCGACCATCGTCAAGGCGAACGAGATTCTGCCGGAAGGACTCGGCCCCGCGCGCATCCCGATCTGGAGCAGGGAGGGCGACGTCCCGACGGTGCCGTCTTCCATTTCTTCGCTGCTGATCGGCGGACCTTACAACGGAAAGGTGCCGGCGGACTCGCCCAGCCGCAATCGCCTTTTCGTGTGCCGGCCGAACGCGGATGAAACGGCATGCGCCACGAAGATCCTTTCGACACTGGCGCGCCGCGCGTATCGCCGTCCCGCGACCAGCGAAGACGTTCTGGTGTTGCTCGGTTTCTACAAAACAGCACGCGCGCGCGGCAGCTTCGATGCTGGCATTCGCGCGGCGCTCGAACGCGTGCTCGTCAGCCCGGACTTTCTGTTCCGGATCGAGGCGGATCCCGCCGGTGTTCGACCGGACGGCGTCTATCGCATCTCCGGCGTCGAACTGGCGTCGCGTATGTCTTTCTTTTTGTGGAGCAGCATTCCCGACGACCAGTTACTGGACCTCGCGATATCCGGAAAACTGCGCGACCCGCGCATCCTCGATCAGCAGGTGCGCCGCATGCTTGCGGACTCGCGCGCGCGAACGTCGCTCGTGCAGAACTTTTTCGAACAGTGGCTGGAGACGCGCAATGTCTGGCTGCTCACGCCGGATGCGAACCAGCACTTCCCCTGGTTCGACGACAACTTGCGGATCGCTTTTTCTAAGGAAATGGATCTCTTCTTCGACGCTCAACTGAAGGAAGACCGGAGCATCGTCGAGCTGCTGACCGCCGACTTCACCTTCCTCAACGAACAACTGGCGCGGCACTACGGCATCGGCGGCGTTTACGGAAGCCACTTCCGGCGCGTGACTCTCGCCGATGAGAATCGCTGGGGGCTGCTCGGCAAGGCGGCGGTGCTGTCGGTGACTTCATACACGACGCGCACGTCGCCGACGATCCGCGGCAAGTGGCTTCTTGAAAACATTCTGGGAGCGCCTGTGCCGCCTCCCCCTCCGAATATTCCGGCGCTGGAGGCGAGCAACACTGGAGACAAACCGCTTTCCGTGCGGGCGATGCTCGAAACGCATCGCAGCAATCCGGTCTGCGCAAGCTGTCATGCGCGCATGGATCCGCTGGGTTTCAGTCTCGAGAACTTCGACGGTATCGGGCAATGGCGCACAACCGACGCAGGGGCTGCGATCGACGCGTCGGGCGTACTGCTGGACGGAACGAGAGTCCAGGGGCCGGCGGCGCTGCGCCAGGCTCTGGTGTCGCAGAAGGAACAGTTCGTTAGAACGGTGACGGCAAAACTGGCGGCGTATGCCCTGGGCCGTGAGATCGAATCGTTCGACGCGCCTGCGGTCCGCGCGATCGTGCGCGCGGCCGAGGCGGAGAACTATCGCTGGTCGTCGGCGATACTGGCGATCGTGAAGAGCGCGCCATTTCAAATGAGGAGAGCCGGGTCATGATCGTGCACAGGAAAAGCATTTCCCGCCGGGCCATGCTTCGCGGGATCGGTACTGCGGTCGCGCTGCCGCTGCTGGACGCCATGGTTCCTGCGCTCACGGCCTCTCAAAACACGCCGGCCAGAGCCGTGCGCCGGTTCGGCGTCGTCTACCATCCAAACGGCATCATCTATGACAAGTGGCTGCCGAAAGGCGAAGGCAGCGGGTTCGAACTCTCTCCGATCCTCGCGCCGCTGGAGCCGTTTCGCGACAAGCTGGTCGTGGTCACCGGACTCTACAGCGATCAGGCGGAAGCGCTCGGCGACGGCGGCGGAGATCACTCGCGCGCGTCAGGCACGTACCTGACGGGTGTGCACGTGAAGCGGTCCGACACGCTTGTCGAAAACGGCATCTCGATGGACCAGATCGCCGCGAAAACATTCGAGCGCGAAACGCAGCTTTCTTCGCTGCAGCTCACAGTGGACGATGCCAGCCTCGTCGGCGCCTGCGACGTCGGCTATAGCTGCGCATACAGCAGCACGATTTCCTGGCTCACGCCGACGCTGCCTCTGATGGCGGAAAACAATCCGCGCGTCGTGTTCGAGAGGCTCTTCGGCACGAACGACAGCACGGATGCGAGCGTCCGCGCGTCGCGCCTGCAGCAGGATCGAAGCATTCTCGATTCGATTACGGATCGCGTCAAAGCGCTGCAGAGGAAGCTGGGACCTGCAGACAACCGGAAAGTGAACGATTACCTCGCGTCGCTGCGCGACGTCGAGCGGCGAATCCAGAAGGCCGAAGAGCAGAGCGCCAGGGAGGTGCCGGGTGTCGCGCGGCCTGAAGGCATCCCCGATTCCTTCGAGTCCCACGTCGGACTTCTCTACGACCTGCAGTTGCTGGCCTGGCAGTCCGACCTCACGCGCGTGACCACGTTCATGTATGGCCGCGAGCAGAACGGCCGGCCGTATCCGCAGATCGGGATTCCGGAGCCGCATCATCCGCTGACGCATCATCAGAACCAGCCCGAGAAGATGGACAAGTGCGCGAAGATCCAGACGTATCACATCGCGCTTTTTGCGGAGTATCTGAAGAAGCTGAAATCGACGCCGACGGCGACGGGTCGCTGCTCGACCACGTGATCCTTCTTTACGGCGGCGGCATCAGTCACAGCGACCGCCACACGCACGGTCCGCTGCCCACCCTCGTAGTTGGCGGTGGCGCCGGCGCGATCAAAGGCGGCCGTCATCTGGTGTATCCCGAACACACGCCGTTGACGAACCTTCAACTGACGCTGCTCACGAATCTCGGCGTCCCGACGGAAAAGCTCGGGGACAGTACGGGAAAACTGCAGGCGCTCTCCGGCCTGGCGTGATTTGTGAGAACGTAAGATCAAAACGAACGTTTAATCCTTTTTCGTCCGCCTCCTGTCCATTGGATTGTGTGCGCACACACCATTAGAAACTTCCAGGGAGGTCATGAAATGAAAATCGCAGGATTGTGTTTGGCCATTGGGCTGGCGGTGTGTGCTTTAGCTGCACCGGTTACGGCATTCGCCCAAAACAGACGACCGTCTATCAACAGGATCGAACATCGGCAGCAAGCGCGGATCAGGCAGGGTGTTCGAAGCGGCGAATTGACGCGGGCCGAAGCCGCGCGACTGAAATCCGAGCAGGCCAGGATCCGCCAGCAGGAAAGAATCAACCGCGCCGATGGCCGTGGGCTCAATCTTCGGGAGCGCCGGCGGCTCAATCAGGACCAGCGCCAGGCAAGCCGCCATATCTACCGTCAAACACACGACCAGCAAGTTCAGTAAGAAACACTCGTCGGAATAAAAAAGGGACAAGGGGTCTGACCCCTTGTCCCCTGTTTTCGGCGATGTGGATCGGATGAGGGCCGTAGGCGTGCGCGCATTCGTCGCGTCCTCGCGGCGAACTTGTCCCCATACCAACCCAACAACGGTTTCGATTGCGAACCGGCCGTTAACGGCGCCAGGACCAACGCCACGAAAACGGTCGAAGCAGCGATCACTTTGAAGAGAACTTCTCACGTTGAATCGTCTTTAGGCGGTCATCGGCCGCCGCTGCCAATTCTCTAAAAATCTTTCGGCGGAGATGCGTTATTGCCGTCCCAATCTTTCACGGTTCCATCCTTCGCCTTCAAGAATCCCAGAAGGCAACCGTTCGAGCCATCCCGCAGGCGATGGCATCGCGCCTTGACGGTGTCGCCGGCCTTGACGTAATCCGGCGTCACTCCGACGCGTTGCAGTCCGGTACGGCCGGTGCCCTCGAGGGCCCACACTTCGGGCTCGCCCTTTGCATTCTTGACCTCCAGATAAATCCAGGAATGCGGAACCACAAGGTGTACTTCCTTGACGACACCCTGAATGTCCATGAATGTGTCTTCGTAATTACCATGGGAATGGTGCGCCAACGACGCGAGCGCGAACCCGAGTACACAAATTGCCGCGAAACCCAAAGCTAGTTTGAAGCGCATACTCTCCCTCCTCGTAATTTAGCGAACGCCGGGATCGGGGACCCCGGGTGCGTCAATCCGGCCTTGACCTTGCGTCCTCGGACCACGCACGACTCGAGCTGGCGTCGGGTAGCCATTGGAGTAGTAGGTCTGATAGCGAAGGCCGACACCGTTCTCGTCCAACCAACCCAACGATTGCTGAAACAGTCCGGGTTCCGGATAACCGGGTGGGACGGTTCCTTCAATGAAGTAGAGCTTGTTTTCGTGCATATAGATTCCGGCGAAGGTCCGCGATTTGTCGGCGTTCGTCAGCTGCAGCTGATGTCCTTCTACAAGATCGACGAAGTTCCACACAAACGATGTGACCTTCGTGTCCCGTTTCATCATCTGCCACGTTGCGAAAACAATCGCTCCCCGGAGGTCGGCTTTCCAGTGCCCCTCATCGCCCGGACTTCCCAAGCAAGGTTCTGCACCTGCCGGGCAGGACTTCGCCTTTTCTGTGAGTATTCGTTGGACCTGGGTGTAATCGACAACCGTAACGGAATAGCGGCTCTGTCCTTGCGCCGCGCGATACACGCGCGCCGGCAGATCGGCTCCGCGTTCCGATCGGTATGTGGTCTGGGTTATTGTCGGCTGAACCGGGAAATTGCACGTGAAGCGATCTTCCCGGCTGGCGAACTCGATCCATTCCTGGGCAAACACCGGCCCCGAAATAGAGAGCGCCAACGCTGCGGAAATCAATGGCATCAGGCGCATGTTCATTTCTCCTCCGACGCAGGCTGACATCGGGTAGCTCCGCTTCCCTCAGTTCCGCCCTTGTCGCGGTAAACTTTGTGACAGTTCGCACAGGCATCGTTCAGCTTCTCGCTGATGTCGATGAATGCTTCGAAGTTCCTCGCCTGAGATGCGCGGCGAGCCAGCTTTCCGACGTCCATCAGCTCCTGAACGTACTTTTTCCAATCAGCCCGATCCACCGGCGTGGCCCTGCCGTTCTGGCATCGGCGCCCCGGAGTCAGTAGGAGCGGCGCGGTTTCGGTGATCGCGATAGCCGCTTGATCAACGGCCAGCCAGCCGGGATATACCGTCGATCCCCAATCGACATAATCAAAAGGTGATGCCGCCGGCTGCTTTTTCGTCTGGGCTCCGGGATCCTTGATCTGAACGTTGAAAATGATGTTCGAATTCGGAAAGGCGATGGCGCGCATCAGTTCGGCAAGGTTGCCTTCGGGTGAAGGAAGAGATGACGTTCGTACTGCAGCGAAGGCAACCTGGTTCAGCGAAGCGTCGGTCAGTTCCGCCGATCCAGAAGGGAATTTTCCCCCTTGCAGAATGTAAGCGACCAGATCCGTGGATTGCTGACGCGAAAGGCTTCCGCCTTGACCGAACGGCATCGTCTTTTGAATCTTATCCGCAAGAGTTCCGAGCGAACGCGCGCTCCAGTTCGATAGGAATTGATCTCCCGCGAGCGGAGGTCCACTGTCGCCTTCCATCGCGTTGCCGTGACAGCTCGCGCATTGGGTCCGGTAAATCTGCTGCCCGCGGTTGGATTGCGTTGTGGAATAGACGCGGTCCGATGGCGATCGCAACTGACCCGCGTATAGACAAGCGCACAACCCGACAACCAGGAACGGAGCTTGACGCATGGGTTGCCCCCCGGCTTCAACGTCGTGGTAACAGGGATTGGATACGCGAGAGCATAAATCCAAGCGCTCGGCATATGCAATGTTTTGGGTCTGAATCATTGATTCTTCCTGTCCGCTGCATGTATAAGCACTCCAGCTAAACAATCACAAATTTCCACGTTACGGGTCTCATCGGAGGAAAAACCATGAAGAGATCTCTGGTAGCAGCGGCATTTCTGTTGCTCTGTGCGGGCATTTCCATGAGTGCGTGGGGCCAGTCTCAGAACGCGAGAGTGGGCGGTACAGTCTCGGACTCCGCGAGGGCTTTGATTCCTGGGGCTGAGGTCACAGCTACGAACGACGCCACGGGAATTGTAACGACTCTCGTATCGAACGAAACCGGGAATTACCAGTTTGCGAGTTTGCAGCCCGGTACATATACGGTAAGCGCTTCGTTACCGGGGTTTCAGACTCACACCTTCAAACAAGTCGCTCTTGGGATTTCCCAGCAGATCCGGTTGAACTTTACGCTGAACGTGGCAACGCAGGCGCAGTCGGTGGAAGTGAGCGTGGCCGCCGATACCTTGATCGCGACGACCTCGGCATCGGTGGGCACCGTGCTTCCCGATTACAAGGTGAACGATCTTCCCATGGCGAACCGGAATGTGCTCGATCTCATCAAGGTCACGCCCGGAGCCCGCGGGGACTCGTTCGGTGGCCTGCCCGGAAGCATGACGATGACCACGCGAGATGGTATTCCTGTAAACAACGGACGGTCCACTCCCGGAAGCGCTCTCATTTTTACAACCACGTTTGCGAGCCCGGACCTGATCGAGCAAGTGCGAATCATCGTGTCGCCGGCCGATGCCGAGTTGGGTCGCGGGTCCGGACAGGTGCAGTTGCAGACACGCTCGGGCACCAACGAGTTTCGTGGCGCCTTGTTCTGGACGAACCGAAATGCGGTGTGGGATGCGAGCACCTCCAGCAATAACTTCCGAGGCGTACCGAAGAACTACATCAATCGAAACCAGTTTGGCGGGCGCATCGGCGGACCGGTGTTCAAGAACAAGACTTTTTTCTTCTTCTTATATGAAGGTCAGCGGCGGTTGGAAAAACAAAGTGTCGTGACCACCGTGTTGACAGACCCCGCGAGGCAGGGGACGTTCCGTTACTTCACTGGCCGGCAGAATGGAAACTTCACGGCGGCCACAGCCGTCCGTTCCGTGGAACGCGATGGCAGTCTCAACTCAACCCTGAATCCGGCGAATCTGCGCCCGATCAATGTGTTTAGTTACGATCCGCTGAGGGCGCGGCCCGATCAGAGCGGTCTGGTCGGACGGCTGCTGGAAGTGATGCCGAGGGCGAACGACTTCACTGTTGGCGACGGCCTGAATACGGCCGGCCATCGATGGTTGCGCCGTTCATACACCGGAGGCGGCGGATCCGACGGAAGCCGCGACGGCTACAATGCGAAGATCGATCATCAGTTCAACGCCAACCACAAGCTGAGCCTGGTGGCGAGCCGCGAAAAGTATTGGGCCGATGCCAACCCGTCAGACTGGCCGAACGGCTTCAACGGCATCGCGATCGCGAGGCCCTCAACTTACACCGGTTCGTTTGTTTCAACGCTCTCGCCAACCCTTTTGAATGAGTTCCGGTTTGGATTACGCCGCGGACGGCTGGACAACCTCCAGGCCTATGACCATCCCGAAACGGGCGCGGAGGCGCGCAAGTGGATGGGCTTTGCGCCGGGGTCGGGCGGTCCCGAGTCGCCAGGCGGAACGCCGTACATCATCGACCTGTCATTGATCGGCAAAAGCTCCATCATCAACGACACGAACGGCAGCGTCGGCAATACGAGCCCACTCTGGACTTACGCCGACAATGTCAGTTGGACGCGAGGCTCCCACGCATTCAAGGGAGGCATCGAGTTCCGCTACGGAAATGGAGACGCCTGGAACTCGGACGAGATTATTCCGAGGATTCACATGGGGCCCGACCCAACGCGTTCCACGGCGGCGGGGACATTTTATTGTCCTGTGTGCGGCATACCGGTTACGGGTATCGACACGACAACCATTCTCGGTCTGAGTCCACTCGACGTGCAGCGCGTGCGGAATCTGGCAAATGACCTGTCCGGCTCGGTTGCCAATATCAGTCAGGCGTTCAGCCTCAAACCGGATCCCAAGAACATCACCTGGCTGGATTACCCGAACTATTACAAGAAGTATCGGGACTTCCATCAGAACGAACTCATGACGTTCTTCAAAGACGACTGGAAGGTGACGAACAGGCTGACCCTCAACCTGGGCGTTCGCTGGGAGTTTTACGGCGTTCCATATGAAGGGCACGGTCTGATGGCGCGGCCGAAGGGAGGCAATTTGTTTGGCCTGTCGGGCTCAAGCTTCGCAGATTGGTTCAAGCCGGGGATCCGTGGAGAACTGACAACGTTCGAGTTTGTCGGCAAGTATTCTCCGAATCCGAGCGTGCCTTTATACAAGAACGACTGGAACAACTTTGGTCCGGCAGTCGGGTTTAGTTACTCCCTGCCCTGGTTCCAGCGCGCGACGGTCGTGCGCGCGGGTTATGGCGTGAACTATCAGGGACGCGTCGCCGGCGGGGACGCGCTTGGAATCGACATCAATATCGGAACGGCTCCGGGCTTGAATCACTTTGCCAGCCATCCGACGACCAGCATCAACCTCGCGGATATGAGCTTGAACAGCGTCAGATTGCCGATACAGGAGCGGTATGCCAACGGGTTCCTTCCGGTCGTATCGGAGAGGGAACGAACCCAGGATGCGGTGCTGTACGACATCAACCAGCGGACGTCGTACGTTCAGAACTTCAACGTGGAACTTCAGCGGGAGTTGGCGAAGGATCTGACATTCGAGGCGCGATACATCGGCAGCAAAGGAACGAAGCTGCTTGGCAACATCAACATCAACGCGCCAATGGTTGTCGAGAACGGATTGATGGAAGCGGTCAGGATCACGCGCGAAGGCGGCAATGCGCCATTGTTCGACACGATGCTGCGGGGACTCGTTTTTGCAGGTATCGGGACAGTCGGCGTCAACGTCAGCGGCTCTTCCGCGCTGCGGCAGTTCTCCGGGACCCGCGCCAATATCGCCAACGGCAACGTGACCGGCGTGGCGACATACCTGAACACCAACTCCAGTTTTACCGGGCAAGCCGGCGGAATGATCCGGAACGGCGGCCTGCCTGAGAACTTCGTCGTCGCCAATCCGCAGTTCAACAACGCCAATATCAGCGGGACCGTGGGGAACTCGACGTATCACTCCCTGCAGACCGGCGTGACGAAAAGGCTCTCCAATGGCTTTACGAACCAAACCAGCTATACGTGGAGCCGATCGATGGGCGTCGCCGGAAATATCGATCCCCGGAACCGGCAGTTGAACAAGACACTCCTCGGCACTCATCGCACACACGACATCCGGTCGAATGGCACCTGGTTGCTGCCTTTCGGCCCGGGACGGGCATTACTTGGAAACGCACCCGGTTGGCTCTCGCGGGTTGTCGAAGGATGGCAGTTCGGCGGCATCTTTAATTGGACTTCAGGCTCGCCCTTAACCATCACGGCGGGCGAGAACCCGCTTGGCGGCGCCAGCCAGTTTCCGGATATCGTTGGCGCGTTTCCCAAGAGTACCGGCGAACTGGTGGAGTCAAACGTCGCCGGCCAGCGCCAATACTTCAACGGCCTCCAGCGCATAAACGATCCGGGAATCAGTGGTGTTACCGCCTCGGACAGCCTCACCGCCGCGTATGCGCGATTCGCCATCACCGATTCTGCCGGGAACATCCTGCTGCGGCATGCGGGTTTCGGACAAGTCGGCAATATGGGTCAGAACTGGATTGAAGGACCCGGCGCCATTGCTTTCGATCTGAATCTGATGAAGCGGCTCAGGGTTGATGAGAAGAGGACCTTCATCCTGCGTTTGGATGCGGTGAATGTGCTCAACCATCCGAACTGGGGCAATCCAACCGTGAATATGAACTCTGCAAATTTCGGATTGGTCGGCCTGCCAACGACGGGCAATAGGCAGTTCACGTTCAATTTGCGGCTGGAGTATTAGTTAGCCGCTACTGCGGCAGGGACTCCTTGCCATCAAGCACGAATGTCAGCAATCTCGGTCGAACCGGTTGTCCGGTACCGCCCATCAACGAAACGTATTGCTTGCCGTCGAGCAGGTAGGTGATCGGCGGCGCCATGCCGCCGCGCAGACCCGTTTGGACGTCGAATAACTTGCCGCCCTTATCGGCGGTATAAGCCAACAGCCTTCCATCATTGATGACCTGCAACACGAGATTCCCGGCAGTTGTCAGAGTCCCGCCGCCGGAACCACCGCCGCCCGCCGTTCGCCATCGCTCTTTTTGAGCGATTGGATCCCAGGCGAGAAGTACGCCTCCGCGCTGACCCTCCGCTGCAGCGGGTCCAATGCTGGGTGGAACCCGAGGGTTCTCAGCCGCAGCACCACCACGGCCACCTCTTGGCACTCCTGTATTCATTCGGCCCTCCTGGAACGTGAAGGTTGGATCAACCAGGAAGGTTCGGCTGCTATTGGGTGTCGTGGGGATGTAAACGAGTCCGGTGTTCGGGTTGTAGGACATCGGCGACCAGTTGTGCGCGCCGCCGTTTGACGGGAATATCGTGACCGCCTGGCTGTTCCGGTAGTAATGGGCTTCAGGGTTGACGAGGGGCCGTCCCGTCTCCGGATCGATGCCCTTCGCCCAATTCACCTGTGCAAACGGTTGAGCAGAGATGAACGATCCGTTCACGCGGTCGAGGACGTAATAGAACCCGTTCTTGTTCGCCTGCATGATGACCTTTCTCGGCCGTCCGTTGATCGTCATATCTGCGAGCACGAATCCCTGGACGCTGTCGTAGTCCCAGGAATCGCCGGGTGTGTTCTGGTAGTACCACTTCAACTCGCCGGTGTCCGCTTTCACGGCCACGATCGAGCAGACGTAAAGATTGTCTTTGCCCTTCGATTGGCGGAGCTCTTCCGGCCACGGTCCGCCATTGCCGGTGCCGACGTAAATCAGGTCGGTGTCAGGATCGTAGGCAATGCTGTCCCAGACCGACCCGCCGCCGCCGAACTTCCACCAGTCGCCGTCCCACGTCTCGGCGGCCTTTTTCATCGCGGGGCTTTCAAAGGGTTTGGATGGATCGCCAGGGACGGTATAAAACCGCCAGGCAAACTTGCCGGTGTTCGCGTCGTAAGCGTCGAAATAACCGCGCGTCGGAAACTCCCCGCCGGCAACACCGATGATCACCTTGCCTTTGGCGATTCGGGGCGCCATCGTGAGCGTGTAGTTCTCTTGATGGTATCCAACGCGGGCCTCCCAGACGGGCTTGCCGGTTTCGGCGTCCAGCGCCTGCAGTCTTCCATCGAGGACGGGCACGATGATCTTTCCCTGGTAGAGCGCGAGCCCGCGACTCACGACACCGCAGCAGACTTTCGCCCGCACCGCAGCCTGATTGACTTCGGGATCCCATCGCCAGCGTTCCTTGCCCGTGCGTGCATCCACAGCAAAGACGACGCTCCAGTTCGTGACTCCGTACAGAGTGCCATTCCAGACAAGCGGCGTAGCTTCCTGGGGACCTCCTCCCGGACCGACGTCGTACGACCACGCCAATCCCAGCCGGCCCACGTTACCGCTATCGATCTGCTTCAGCGGACTATAGCGGCTCTCACCCAGGGTAAGCCCGTAAGTCAGCCATTCTTCGCCGGTCTTTCCGGCATTCTTCAGCACTGCATCATCGATTCGCCGCGATTGCTGGGCGGTCGCAACCCATGTGGCCATGATGAGTGCGAGAAGGGAAAACGGAAGTGCGATGGACCTTCGAATAGGCATTTGTTCACCCCGGGTGATTCACAAAACCACAGGGACACAGAGACACAGTATTCCTCTGTGCCTCTGTGTCTCCGTGGTTATTTCATCGGTGAGTAGTCGGTTGCGCTCATCATGAAGACTTTCGTGGTCAGCGGGACGAAGTACTTGTTGCGCAGATCTGTCCATCTCGGATCAGCATTGAACTTGGCCCATCCGGCATCTCGTGCTGCGCGATCTTTGTAGGCGAGGAGGTAAACCAGAGTGTCTGGCTCGCCGAGGTCTTGCCACGTGGCAAGGACATCCACGCCGCTCTCCTTGAACACGTCTACTTCGCCCTCGCGGAATCGTTTGTGCAGTTCTGTAATTCCACCCCTGAAATTACCCTGACCAACCCGGGTTTTGTCGACGGTATACATCCGCAGCTCGAAGCATCGGGAATCCTTCGCTGTGTTGTTCCCAAGGTCACCGGCGATGTTCGGACCGCATGGCGCGGGTGGAGTTGCCGGACCACGGCCACCGCGACCCTGGCCGCCCGGCGCCGCCGCCTGGCCAGCCGGCGGGGCCGGCGGGGCCTGCGCCGCCTGAGCGCCCTGGGTAGCAACAACCCCAATAGCCAATCCGGCGATCAGCACGCCGAGCACGATTGCTGCAAAACCGAAACGGGTCAGCACAACTCGTTTTGTCATGAATGTTCTCCTTTGGTTTTGATTCCGTGGTCGATATAGTCCTCCACCCTGTGGTTGCGGTCAACCGCTTCGGAAGAAGATACCGCCGTGGAGGGATGAGTGACTCCGACGCGCGCCGGGCGGCAATGCAAAGATTCAGTGGATTAGATTAAACCAGGGAGCGCTATCGTGACCGTTGCCGCCTTGGCGTGATGGAGAGCATCTATGGCAGCGACGGCAAAGATGACGTTCAAAGAGTTGAACGCGGAAATCGAATTTTGGGGGACAGCTTCCGAATTCGCCCCATTTTCGTCCCGTTTGTCCCTGTGGCATGCTTGCTTTCATGAGTCACATCCGAACGATTACACTGCTTGTCGCGGGCGCAGCCCTCATCATGCTGTCATCAACGTCCGCTCACGCCTGCTCCTGTTCGTGGGCCGGGCCATTCCTGAACGTTGCTCCGAGAACTCCCTTGATCGTTCGTGTAAAAGTCGTCGGACATTCCATTCGAAGCCGGGACGTAGATCTGGCCATGGACGTGGAAGTGCTGGAAGTCTTCAAGGGATCGGCGAAAGGGAAAAGAATACGGATCCGGGGAGACAATGGCGCGCAATGCCGTCCCTATGTCATGGCCTTTCCAGTACAGACGGAATGGTTCTTTGCGATAACGGAGCTCAGAGGAGACGATCCTGGTAAGGGAGACTACTTCATCAGCGTTTGCGGAGAGTTTTGGGCCAGGGTTGAGGGCGGCAACGTCACCGGCCGTTTATCGTCCCCTACGCCACCTGGCGTCAACGACACACCGGAAAAGATGAGCCTCAAGGAATTCACAGAGCGGTTGAAGGCCCGCATTCGATAAAGAGCGCCCGTCTCTCCGCTCGACTTTGACATCCGTGTTACGGGCTTGTCCTGCGCGCAAAGTGCGCTCCGTGATGCCCTCAATCGCGAGTAAGATCCAACGGCTTCCGTCGCTATGCTGAACGAGCCGCCGGGCGTTGAGCCGCATGCTTTTGCGTCCGATGTGCGGAAAATCGAATTCCACCAGGAAATCTTCGAAAGAGTTGTTACGGGGCAAGATCTCTTCGAGTAGCCTGCGGAGTTCAGGAATATTCCATTGGCCGTTGCCGAGATCGTATATGAGACACTTTTCTGTTTCTGCCGCTGTGACCTTGAAGGTTTGATAAAAGGACCGATTGGCCCGCCATACGCGCAGGTTCGCATCTAGCATAAGAACAGCAATTCAAAAACTTCGGCGTTGCGAAAGAAGCTGGTCACGCTGATGAGGATGTCGCGGTGCAGCGCCGCCACTTCATCGGGATTCTCTTGAAGGAACCGCGCAATAGTCCTTCAAACCTTCTATCTTCTGGAGGGCCATGCGGCGCGTGATGCGACGGTACAGGGTGTTCGCCTTGTAGTGTGACCGATTATGTCAACGCCGCCCCGGAACGCTGCGGATTTAAGACGCAAATTCCGGAGGCAGACGTCCGATAGGTGGCCACCCCGCTTGATATTCCGATCCTTCTACGTCGCCTGCTTCCGCGATTGCCACCCGCATACTATCAGGCTGAGGAGGAAGCCCATGCCAAGCAGCGGAGCGGTCCCAGGCTCGGGAACGGCTTGGCAACCCGGCGAATCATCAATGGACACGTCATTATCGTCCATCGTCACGGCGCCGTTGCGCGCGAGGGCTCTGCCGCAATGAATATTTGCATCGGTATTCAGGGTAATGCTTGTGAACGCGAGAATATTTCCTGCGAACTCAGTTGTCGTGCCGAGGGTCGCCGAGCTCCCGACCTGCCAAAAGACGCTGTCGCCTTGACCGCCATTGATAAAAACAACAGACGAACTGCTTGCGGTCGTCAGCGTGCTCCCGATCTGGAAAACGAAAACCGCATTCGGGTCGCCCTGGCCGTTAAGAGTGACCGTTCCGGTCAACTGTGCCGACGACCCAAAGCAATAGACTCCTGGGTTGAGGGTCAGTCCACCTAGATCCTGACCGGTCAAGTCGATCTCGCACCCTTGGCCTGCCGCAAAAATGTATGCCGCGGTCAGATCACTCTGAGCCTGCAGCGCAACGGCGTCATTGGCGTGTATCGTTCCGGTCACGATCCCCGGAGGAAAACCAGTGACTGCAGAACCCGGCCAGACCCCCAGATTTCCATAGACGTTGGTAAAGCCGGTATTGGTCACTGTCGATCCTGCGAGAACAGCAAACGCTTCCGCTGTTCCGAGATTGACGTTAATGCCGGTGGCATAAGCACTCACACTCAGCACCCAGAACGAGAGAACCACCAAACAGATACTGCGTACTTTCATACTCCCCCGTGAACCCGGTTCAAGATTTACAGATCCGAGCCTTGTTATGGAATTCACAATTGCATTGATTTTCGAGCATTCGAACGCCCAACTCCAAAACACCCAATCAATCCGACCGTGAGCATCCCAACACGTTAGCAAGGCCGGGTGGACTGGATCTGTGCAAAAGTGCTCGCCAAACTGTGGATCATCCGCCAGTCGGCCCACAATTCGAGATTGCAAAAGAGATGGTGTTCGATATCTTTCTGTCGATTTCAACCCTCAATGTATAGCTGCCTTGTGTCCCCTCAGCAAACGTTCCTCCCAGGCTGGAGTTGCCGTTGGCATCGGTTGTTGTCCATTCAGCGATCACCCAGGGTAGTCCATTAGTGGTTCCTGTGAGGCGGACAGAGGCGTTAGGGAGAGCATTGCTCACTCCCAAGCTCCAGGCAGCGCCGACGCAGTGTGCTGTCGAGCCGATGGAGAGTACCGGTGTCTGAGGTTGGGCGATAATCGTCGTTGAGTCGCTGGCCGAGTTGTTGTTTGTATTCATTTCGCCGCCGCCCGAAACCGCTGCTGTGTTGACCACGACGGCACTGCGGAGGCTTGGGGGCACGACGATAATCTGCTTGACCATGAAGCCGCGGTCGGCGGCCACATGGCTCTCGATCACGCCGCCCGTCACCATGTCGAAGCGCGTCGCGGAAGAGCCACACCAGTTCGTGGCCCAGAACGAGGCGCCGTCCGGGTCGAGCACCATGCCGAGCCAGCAATGAGTGTCGGCCGGCGAATCGTATGTGCGAACGAGGTTGCCGGAAGCATCAAGGGCGGCAATCACGCCAAAGTTGGCGACCAGCAGTCCGCCGCCAGGAAGCAGCGCGAATTGGTGCGCGCCGCCAATCGCATCCGGGAGGGCCGTGCGATTGAAGTCCGACATCTGCGTGTTGGTGCAGGTATTAAAGCGCTTCACATTGGAGCCCTGGGACGTGTAATACATCGTGCACTGGTCCGGATCGAGAAGAATGTGACTCGTCCCGCGATTCTCGACCGCAACGTCATACTGGGCGAGACGATTGCCCTGGGAATCGAGCTTGAGGATGTCCCCACTGCAGTCGGCATGGCCGATGTAGGCGTTTCCAGTCTTGTCGAGCACGATGGCTGAGGGATTGCAATCGTAACCGCTTCCGAACAATCCGATGAGGTAGCCGGTCCTGTCGAACTTCACGACGGCGTTGCCCGAAAGACCGCTTCCGAAATAGTGCGTAAGGAACAGGTTTCCCGAAGCATCGAAGGCCATGCCCTTCGCGTGGCCGTCGGTAACGCTCGTGATGGTTTTCACCAGCGTCCAGTCGCGCCGCCGCCACTGAACGGTGCCGTTCTGCATGGAAAGCAGAATCTCGCCTGCCTGGAATGTCAGGCCGTCCCCCACCTGGCTGAAAATCAGTGGATCGCTGGTCACGTTCACGGTCACGGTGATGGGCGCATAGCTGGCCCCTGCTGCCAGCGCATCGCTGCGCGTACAACTTAACGACGTCAGAGCACAGCTCCAGCCCGTCCCGCTAATAGTCGTCGCCGACAATCCCGCCGGCAGTATGTCGCTCACCGTCACTGTGCCGGTCGTCGGAGCCGCCCCGACGTTTCTGACCGTGAGCGTGTAGGAGCCGATGCCTCCCTGCTGGAAATTTCCCGAGTGGTTCTTGGTGATGGTCAGGTCGGGCGTCGTAGTGACCGTCTCGATGATCGTCGTGTCACTGGCTGAGTTGTTGCTAAGGTACAGCTCGCCGCCGCCGGAAACCGTCGTCGTGTTGATCACGGTTTCCGGAGCATTGCTGGCCACGTTTACGGTCACGGTGATGGGCGCATAGCTGGCCCCTGCTGCCAGCGAATCGCTGCGCGTGCAGCTCAGCGAGGTCAGAGTACAGCTCCATCCTGTCCCGCCGATAATCGCGGCCGACAAGCCCGCCGGCAGCGCGTCGCTGACATTCACCGTGCCGGTCGTCGGAGCCGTCCCGAGGTTTCTGACCGTGAGCGTATAGGAGCCGATGCCTCCCTGCTGGAAATTCCCCGAGTGGTTCTTGGTGATGGTCAGGTCGGGAGCCGTGATGATTATCTGGGTGATCGTCGTCGTGTCACTGGCTGAGTTGTTGCTAAGGTTCAACTCGCCGCCACCGGAAATGGTCGCCGTGTTGATCACGGTAGCCGGAGCATTGCTGGCCACGTTTACGGTCACTGTGATGGGCATATAGCTGGCCCCTGCTGCCAGTGCATCGCTGCGCGTGCAACTCAGAGAGCTCAGAGTACAGCTCCAGCCCGTCCCGCTGATAGCCGTTGCCGACAATCCCGCCGGCAGCGTGTCTCTGACCGTCACTGTACCGGCCGTCGAAGCCGTCCCCACGTTGCTGGCCGCGAGCGTGTAGGCGGCGCCGATCTGGCCCGGAGCGAAGTTGCCCGAATGGCTCTTGCCGATGATGAGGTCGGCTGCGGCTGCGGGCGCCGAGCAGACAGGCGTTGTAATGGTATTGTTGATCAATGTAAGCGCGCCGGCGCCGTTTGCTTGCGCTCCGGCCAACAATCGGCCAGCGACCGTTACGCTGGCCTGCAACGAGATGTCATCATTGGCCAGGATGGTTCCGACGAAGGTTGTGCTCGTCTTAAGAGTCGCTGCACTGCCGACCTGCCAAAAGACATTGCAGGCCTGGGCTCCGTTCAACAGGACGACGCCGCTACCGACTTCCGTGATCAATGTGGACGCGGACTGGAAGATGAAGACGGCTTTTGGATCGCCCTGGGCATCGAGCCTGAGAATCCCTGTCAGCCCGAGCGACGCCGGGGCGCCGTTATCTTTGTAGACGCCAGGCGTCAAAAGCCGGCCGCCGAGGGCGCCGCCGACCACGAGGGTCGGACCTAGCCGTCCTGCCGCATTGAGAAACGCGCTTCGCAACGCGATTTTGGCCCCCTGCGTCACAGCGTCGCCCCCATGATTCGTGCCGGTCAACGTTACAGACGCGAATCCAGTCTGCGCAATAATTGGATGCGACCCAACATCCCCCGTAATGGAGGTTGGACCCGTATTGGTTATACCGGAGCCCGCCAAAGCCGCGAAAGGGGCGGCCGTTCCAAGGGGTACTGGCTCCTGGGCAGTGGCCGTTACAGCCGTTAGGAAAAGCGAAAACGTTGCACAGAGGAGGAACGCGCCAAGCTTTTTCATAATCACCTTTCATGTCTTCCAGGGACTGCCCACATACCCATATATAAAAGGATGGTGCCTGCTTTCTTGTACCTTGAGGCGCCTTGCGAATCTGTTCACTCTTGATCAAAAACGTGTGGTCAAAATTGCTCACACCTGTAACCGCTGTGTGGTACCGACGGGTCGACCTGTCATGCAGGAACTCGCTGAGGAGGCCGCGATGGGCCGTCAAACCGCTGTCATCATGTCTCGTGAGAGTCAGAGAAGCGAATCTTAGCGAGGGATAGGTTGGACTCTCCGCATATTCCGTTGAACCGATGTGATGACAGATGCGACTTTCATCACCGGAATCTTGTTGTGAAATCGATGTTCACAGTTTTCGATGGGTAGAGGCTTGAAAGAGGTATCAGGAAGCTGTTCTGGGCTGACCGTTCGCGCCGACGGAGGTCGTGCGCACCGTTCCCTCAATGGACCCGCGTGTCGCAAATGCCGCCGTTGGATAGAGCGTAGACACGCCGATCATATCGTCGGCCGTCAGGATGATGGTCTGATCGCTGCGGACACCGGTGGCGCGATCCACCGGATGCGATTGGCGACGGCGAAACTGAAGGTTGTGTTTCGCACGAATCACAAAGTAGGCCAGCGCCTGATGGAGAAGATAGAGACGCGGAAAGTCGATGTAGCCGCGATCCATCACGATGAAGCACCCGGGCTCGGGAAGGATGCGATCCAGCACGTGCGAATCGTTCGTTGGTGTCTCCGTCCTGTTTACGGTAGTGGCGATCGTCGCGGCTTACGTACCCGCTCGTCAGGCAACAACTACCGACCCACTTACGGCGTTGCGGTTTGAGTAACGAATCGAAGCGCCTCTAACAACTTCCTCTCTACCTGTGTACCTGCTGCAGCCGCTTGAACCTGTACAAAAACGGTGAAGTGCAGGTTGCAGGAAGGTGAAGCCCGAAAACCCGTGTCGTAGTGTGACCGATTATGTCAACGCCGCCCGGAACGCTCCGGATTTAAGACGCAAATTCCGGAGGCACGGCAAATTGTAAGGCGATAATCGGCGCGTTGGAGCAGCTATCGCTGTGCGGTACCGGCATCGAACACGACGCGTCCTCCAACGAGCGTCATCACCGATTTGATGTCCTTGATCTGTTCTGCGGGTACCGTCAGGTAGTCTCTGTCGATCACGATCATATCGGCGAGCCGGCCCGGTTGAATGGAGCCGAGATCGTTTTCGCGGAAGAACAGGTACGCGTTGTTTCGCGTATGCGCGATCAATGCCTGCTGGCGAGAGACGGTGTGCGTGTTCACGACAGTCCCGCCGACCATCTTGCCCGTGACGGCCCAATAGAGTGTCTGAAACGGGCGGTACTGATTGACTTCGAACGCGTCCGTGCCGAGCCCCCACAGAATGCCGCTTTCCTGAATCTCTCTCAGCGGCGGCATGGCGAACGCTTTCTCACCCCAAACGCGGTGCAGTAATCCGCCGGAGACGACTTCTCTGGGATGTACGGCGGCAAACATGTTGAGTTTTTTCATGCGTTCGACCTGAGCCGGCGTGATGCCTTCCAGGTGCATGAACGACCAGCGAAGCGGACGGATATCGATATCTCTGGCGATCTTCTCGACCTCGCGAAGCTGTCCCTCGACGCCCTCCGTCGTCACCGTGTGAATCATGATCGGGATGCGCGCCTGCGCCAGTTCTCGGGCGATGCGACCCCACTGATCGAACACCTGCTGCGGAATCGGCGTCGGGTTCGCAATGTAAGGATCCTGCCCGGGGACGTTCCCGATGCGCTCGCCCCAGTTCGAAATCTCCTGCCATTCATCACCAGTGTGATAGCGCAGCTTTGCGATAGCTGCGAGCTGCGCCGTCTCCTGGCAGAAAAAGCGCATGCTCGCTTTCCCCTGCGCCTGGAATTCCCTGTAGAGATCGTCGAACGTACATGCGCCGCCGGACGCAGTGAGACCCGACTCCGCCAGGTCTCGAAGCATCAGCATCTGATTGGCGACGATGACATCCTTCGGCAGGTTCGCCCGCTGGCCGTTCGGAGCGTCGAGAAACTTTGCAGCAGCCTCGATCGGACCCGCTCCGGCGATGTCGAAAACGCCGGTTGGCCGGCCGCCCGCGTCGCGCCTGATCCAGGGCTCCTTCATCTTGTCGATCCCGATGGTCTCGATTGCTTTGCTGTTGAGATAAACCTCGCCGCGGCTGAATCGCAAATAAACGGGGTTGTCGGGTGAATACGGATCGAGTTCTTCGCGCGTGAACGGCTTTTTGTTTTCGACGAATTGATCGGGCGACCATCCGCCCAGGTTGAACACCCACTGGCCCGACCCCTTCTCCTTCGCCCTGGCGCGGATCATCTCCAGCGCTTTCTTGCGCGAGTCGATGCCGTCGAGCCGGAGCTCGAGGCCCCAGTAAGCGCCCTCTTCCTGGAAGTGCGCGTGGTTGTCGATCAGGCCAGGCAGCACGGCTTTGCCGCCGAGGTCAATGCGCTTCGTGTTCGGTCCGGCCTGGCGGTTGATGTCCGCATTGGAGCCGACGGCCACGATGCGGTCTCCGCGCACTGCCACGGCCTGCGCGATCGAGAACTGATCGTCAACCGTGATGATCTTTCCGTTGGACAGGATCAGGTCCGGAGCAGGTTGCTGCGCCGTGAGGGAGACAGCAACGGCAACGAGCCCGGCCAGCAACATGGTCGCGGCTTTTCGTTTCATCGATCGCCTCCATCGTGAGGGCTATTGAGAAAGCAGCGGTTGGAGCGCGCTGTCGAGCGCTTCTTCCATCTTTGAACCGACGTGCTGAAAACGAAGGCGCCGCGAGCAATCCCTGTCCCTGCGGCCCTTCACGGACTTCCCGCGGGAGTGCTTCTGCACGCCGCCGCAGATCCAACGCTACCCTAGGGGAGTCAAGGCAGCTTGCGTAGCCGCTTAAAGATCGCCTCCGCGAGCAGTTGGCGAACCGTTATATTCAGCCACAACAGAGATCACCAGAACTATACGTCACCCGCCCTCTGAAAGGCGGCGGCAGGCACGGATCACGACTCCCGCATGCAGGACCGCACCTGTCCAGGCTCCAGTTCATCATAGGGTGCACGTGTCCCGTCCTTGTTTCTTTCGTCCGCGGCTCCCTGAGTTACCACAGCCCTTTTCTGCGGAATCGCGGGGTCGTCGGCGGCTTGACCTGAGGCAGCAGACGCATCAAATAATGGACACAAAAAAGTTGACGTGGCTCGGCCTTTTCGTCGGGTCAACGATTGGAGGCTACATCCCGAGCCTGCTCTGGGGAGCGGACCTGATCTCTTTCTCCGGGATCTTTGGCTCGCTGGTCGGAGGGCTGCTCGGCATCTGGGCCGGCTACCGCATCGGACAATCGATCTAACAGCGGAACGTCGAACTGGCGGCGCCTTTGCACGCTGCGAGTCACTGTCTTGGTTTCCAATTCAAGATGACCGTGATCGGTGAGTTGGCTTCTTCCGTGACAGTGGCTACCAGGAACCGCCGGCCATCCGAAGAGACCATGTATTGGTGACGATAATCGGCTTGCGCTATCGCGCCGCCGAGCCGGGGAGCGAACAGCGGCACGGGCGCGCCGACTTCCGGGGGGCCGGCGTTTGACGCGACCCGGATGGGAACCGCCATGAGCCGGCCATCCAGCGCGACATAGAACAATTCCTTACCATCACGCCGCCAACGCACCTGGATCCCGCCGTTCGTGGAAATTGGCCAGTTGTTTCCAGGGCCGGGGAACGGCTGGACATAAATCTCAATACGGCCCGACTCATTCGACTGGTACGCGATCCAATTTCCATCAGGAGAAAATTGCCCGGCCTGTTCTTCGGAATTTGTCTGGACAACCGGGACGGGCTTTCCGGCTCCATCCAGTTCTTGGTGGCTGCGCCCTGCCGGGCTTGCATTCGCTCCGCTCATGGGCAGCGCCCAGATGTCAAAGTTTCTCTGGGGGTCCTGACTGTTAAACAGCAGGAATCGCCCATCAGGCGACCAGTCCGTCGCAAGTTTGGTCTGTGCTGTCGACAGCAGCAGCTTCTCACTCCCGCCTGCCGAAGCCGACTTCTGGTAGAGATCGATGAGGCCATTCCGGTTCGAGCTGAATACGATACGGTCGCCATTTGGAGACCAGACCGGAAAAACATCATCCGCCAGGTCAGATGTGAACCGGCTAAACACGCCGCGTATCGTTTCGAGCAACCAAATGTCGGTATTCCCATTCACGCCTCGATACAGCGCCACACGCTGGCCATCGAATGAAAGCGATGGATCCGACAAATTGGTGCTTAGAGGATCGCCCACTTTACTGATTTCCTTGCCCGCTCGGTCAAACCACACGAACTGCCGCTGAGCGACTGCTGAACTCGTACGATAAGCGATGGAACCTGCACTGGATGCGGAAACTCCTGCACCCTGCAGACTACTTGCCACCTGTTCAGCCACTGGAAAGGGATTCCCGGTCAGTTCCAAACGGACTAAATCGAACTCCTGTGCAAACAGCGTCCCCTGACGATGGAAAAGCAGTTGCCCGGAAGACGTGTACATTACTCCCGGATCCGCATCGAGTAAGCGACGGGTTTGTGTGGTCCCGAGCTGACTGACATAGATGCCACGCACTTCGGAACTGCCTCGCACCCAATAGAGGAAGTGACGATTATCGGGCAGGAATTGCGGAGAGAAGTGACTGCCCTCGCCCCTGCGAGTTGCGTTACCGCGACAGGCTCACCACCGGTGTCGGAGACGCGGAAGATCCCCGTGCCAAGCCTCGCAAACAGGATCACGCTATCGTGATTCCATGTACCACTGGCGCCTCTGTATGCGTTCGCTAGTGTTTGAACAGATCCACCGTCGATGTCGATCCGCCTGAGCTTGCCATCCGCGAAGAAACCGACCGACCGGCTGTTTGGCGACCAGAAGGGGTTTTGTGCACCATCGGTCCCCGTCAACGGCCGTGCTGTTACGGAATCCAGCATGCGCAGCCACAACCGAAGCCGGCCCTCGGAGTTGGCCACAAAGACAATCTTCAGCCCATCTGGAGAGATCGCCAGCGACGTTGGATCCGAAGTCGGTGGTGTGTTGATTTCGAGACGCACTTCTGGAGCCGGCGGCGCCGAGCGGAAAGCACGCACCATCACGGTGGCAGCAGTCAGCGTGATGAGCGCCACAGTCGAGATCCATACGACTCGCTCCCGGCGTCGTGATGCGCTGGAAACCGGATGGCCGTCCACTAGTGGCCCGTTCAGTGCCTCGTCCATTTCAAGGCGCACGTCACCGATGTCGCGTTGCCGGAACGTGGTGTCCTTCTGCAGGCAGCGGCGTAGCAATCGCCGGATGCCCTCCGGTGTTTCGGGAGGCAGCCTGCGCCAGTCCGGTTCCACCTTAAATACACCAGCAAGAATCTCGCCGACCGTTTCGCCCTCGAACACGGCCCGGCCTGTGAGCATTTCGTAGAGGACGCACCCGAATGCCCACACGTCAGCGGTGCGGCCGGTCTCTTTCCCTTTCGCCTGCTCCGGCGACATGTACGCCGCCGTCCCCAAAATCATTCCCGGCGCCGCCGTCACCATCGTGGGCGAGTTTGACAGGCTCGCAGCGGCTCCTTCGGCTTCGCGTACCTTAGCCAAACCAAAGTCCAGGACCTTAACGTTGCCGCTGTTCGTCAGCTTGATGTTGGCGGGTTTTAGATCACGATGGATGATCCCCTTCTCATGGGCTGCTTCCAACGCATCGGCAATCTGCTTCGCTATCTGAAGCGTCTCGTTGATGGGAATTGGGCCGTGAGTAATGCGTTCCGACAGCGTTTCGCCTTCAACGAGCTCCAGGACCAGAAAACGGAACTCGTCAAGCACTCCCAGTTCATGAATGGCAGCAATGTGGGGATGATTCAGCGATGCGAGAACCTCAGCCTCTCGCTGAAACCGAGAAATACGTTCTGCGTCACGCGAAAACCCATCAGTCAGGACTTTGATCGCAACTTCACGTTTCAGCTTGGTATCGCGCGCTCGATACACTTGGCCCATGCCGCCGGCGCCCAAAGGCCCAAGGATTTCATACGTGCCCAGCTTTGTTCCTGCACCGATTGTCATGTGCGTGGCGGGAGTATACGCGAGCCCGGTAAAAGCACCTCAACACAAAGCAAATGAGCCGAACCGTTTGATCGTTGTTCCACGGCCTTCAGCCGTGGCTACACTCTTACTCCGCTACGCAGCTCGCTTTCAAAACCGGATCGGTCGAATCCCTCGCAAACGTATCGAGTTCAGCGTTCTTTCGCCGGTGTGGAAGTCTCGGAGAACAGCGGTTGGAGCGCGCTGTCGAGCGCTTCTTCCGTCATTGAACCGACGTGCTGAAAACGAATGATGCCGACGCGATCGATCAAGACCACGGCCGGAACGGCGTCCACTTTGTACCGTTTGTGATTGGCGTCACCTATCGGTGTCGGAGCCTGTCGAAGAACAGGATAAAAACTGTCGCGCACGCGAACAATATATTGCAGTTCTTTGTCGGGGGATGCAGGACGCCCCTCGTCAACAAACCCATAGCGGCGTGTTGGCCCGACAATGACCAGGCCCTGCGAGCGATATTTCTCGACCAGCCGCTCGAGAACAGGACTCTGGGCTTTGCACTCCGTGCACCAGTGGGCCCAGAAGAAGACGAGTACGACCTTTCCCTTCAGTTGATCCGGGTTCGGCAAGCGCGCACCTGCACGGATGCCGTTCTCCAATCGAGGCGCGGGTTGGTCCTTCAGATCCTGGAATTGTTGGGCGTTTAGCCAGGGCGAGATATGAAACGCGGCGAGCAGGCCCATAATGGCGAGTAGCAGGCGTTTCACCGTGACCTACATTCCGGTCTTTTCACAGACACACCGCGTCAGCGACCTCTCCTCAGCCCGGGCGATGCCGCGGCCGACTGCGCGCCGTGTCGAAAAGCTCCAGCTCAAACCAACCGTCACTCCCCGATCCAGCAGGTGGCCATTGCGTTGGGTTACCGTTCGAAGCCATG